>FTJN01000797.1_pt2 | contig 17835 bp, 16 predicted proteins | sample 1658361 | NCBI WGS metagenome assembly FTJN01 (sample SAMEA3914819, study PRJEB12502) | metagenome | biome: forest; material: soil | place: Canada | collected 2010-06-26 | depth 0.3 m | reverse complement strand
CCGCGAAACGGTCGATCTCGAAGTGCTGCGGATCGTCGTGCGCGCCGGCGATGCCCTCGTCGAGCGCGGCATGGAAGGCCGGGATCAGCCAATCGCCGCGCCGCGCGCTCGCGGCCGCGTAGAGCAGCGCCATCTGCGCGTATTGCGCGTCGGTGAAGCCGGGCAGTGGCGCGATGCGGTCGTTGCGTGCGGGGCCCGCGGGATCGCGCCGGCGCGGCTGCGCGAACTCCACGTGCAGGAACAGGCCGCGCGCGGCGAGGCCGATGCGCCGCGTCTCGAGCTGCGTCGCGCGCCACGGCGTGCGGTAGTCGTGGCCCAGCAGCGTCTCGCCGTTGCGATTGACGAACATGTGCGCCACCGCGTCGGGGCCGGCGAAGCGGGCCAGGTCGTTCAAGGCCGGCGCGTCGTCCGGCGGGAACGCCGTCGCGTCGCCCAGCCACGGCACGCTGGTGTCGTGCAGCACGAAATAGCGCGCGGCGGGCGCGGCCGGGTCGTCGTCGCGCGCATGCGAGAGCGGCGCGTCCAGCGAGCCGCCGATCGCCGCGTCGCCGATGCGCAGGCGCGCCAGGTGCCCGCGCAACTGCGGCTTGAGCTCGTCCACGGGCTGGCCGATCAACGCCGCGAGCGATTCGGGCAGCACCGCCGGTTGGGCCGACAGGATGCCGCCTGGAGCCACGGGTCGCAGCAGGCAGCGCGCCTGCGCGAGCGGCTCGCCCGCGAACTTCAGGGTCTCGACATCGAAGGCGCAGGGCCCGATCGGCAGCGACAGCCGCGTGAGCGCGGCGCAGCCAGCGAGCGCAAGACAGGCGGAAAGACAGGCGACGAAGGCCGGACGCAACGGCGGTCGGGACATGCGGGCATTGTGGGCCCGGGAGGCCCTAGCGCGCGGCGACGGTCTTCTTCGCCGCGGCGTGCGGCTTGTAGCCGTCGGTCAACGTGCGCAGGAAGGCGACGATGTCGTCGATCTCCCGGTCGTCCAGCCGCGGCTTGCCGCCGGGCAACGGCGCGAACGGCACCTCGTGCGAGACATTGGGCCAATACTTCTCGGGCAGGTCGTCGTAGCCGGCCTTGCCGCCCGAGCGGGGGTACCACTTCGCCGGCGCCGTGTCGCGCGTGGCGTAGAAGGCGACCGCATCGCGCAGCGTGCGGATCGCGCCGTTGTGGAAGAAGCGCTGGCGCAGCGCCACGTTGCGCAGCGACGGCGTGCGGAACAGGCCGCAGTACTCGGGATGGCTCGCGAGGTCGGTGCGCAGCGGGCCGCACAGGCCGAGATCGAAGAACTTCGGATCGCGGTTGGCCGGCAGCTCCGGGTTGCGCGGCACGCCCAGGGCCACGAAGCCGAAGTCGGTGAAGATCGGCGGCCGGTTCGTCGAGGCCTTGCGCGTGCTCGGATGGCAGCTCGCGCAGTTGCCCTTCTTCATGTCGTTGAACAGCGCCATGCCGCGCGCCTCGGCGGGGCTCAGCGTCGCCTCGTCGCGCAGCCACGCGTCGAACTTGCTGTCGAACGGGTGGAAGTCGGGCGAGGTCTGCTCGTAGGTCTCGAGCGCCACCGTGACCCACACCAGCGTGGAATCGGCATCGTCGAACACGTTCTCGCCCGGCGCGCTCAGCACGTGGCGGAACTCGTCGGCGTACGACGTGGTGCGCAGCCGCTGCACCACGGCCGCGCCATCGGCGTTGGCCATCTCGTTGGCGTCCATCAGCGGCATCAACGCCTGGTCGTGCGCGGTGTCGACGCGGCCGTCCCACGTGCGCCCGCCGGTCGGGCCCTCGTCGTCGACGCCCAGCGTGACCTCGGACTCGAGGAAGTGCTGCGTGAACGCGATCGGCGCATGCGCGTAGCGCAGCGACGGCGTGTTGCGAAAGCCCAGGCGGTCCAGGTTGGGGCCGCCGGATTGCACGGCGCGAGCGTCCGGCGGCCCGAACGCCTTCTTCGGGTCGTGGCAGCTCGCGCACGACTGGCGGCCCGAAGCCGAGTACGCCGGATCCATGAAGATGCGCCGGCCGAGGTCGCTCAGTTGCGCCACGGTCGGCCGGTCGCCGTACATCAGCGGGAAGTGCGTCTCGGTGCCGGTGGGCTCGGGCGCGTTGCCCGAGCACGCCTGCGCGAGGCGCGCGACCGCGAACAGGCACGCGAACGCGGCCAGCGCGACCGCGATCGCGTGCAGCAAGCGTCGCGCGCGGGTGGCGTGCAGGCGCATCGCGTGCGGCGGATCAGCTGCGGCGGCGCGCGAACCGCAGCGTCGACAGCAGCGCGAGGCCCGCCAGCATCAACGAGGCCGACGACGGCCAGGGCACGGTGGACACGCGCAGGCCGAACGACAGCGGGCTGTCCGCGTAGGTGAAGCCGGCGTCGCTCGTGAAGGCCGTCGTCGCCAGCGGGTGCGGCGCGCCGGTGTCCAGCAGCGCGCCGGTGACGCTGCTCGAACCGAGCGTGTCGGCGCCCTGGATCTCGAACTCGACCCAGTAGCTGCCGGCGGCCACGTCCCAGCCACGCAGGCCGGAGACGCCGTTCCAGCCGTCGGCGCCGAACGTGGCCGTGGCCGAGTACAGCAGCGTGCCGGGGCCGGTTCCGCCGTCGGCGGAGAACAGCGAGACGTCGAAGGTCTCGCCGGCCGTGCCGCCCAGGACGTGGCCCTGGATGGCGCCGATCTGCGCGGCCTGCGCGAAGTCGACGCGGCCGGCGACCCAGTCGAACGCGTCGAACGCCAGCGCGCCGACGGCGTGGCCGTCGGGCGTTCCGGTGTCGACGGCCGTCGCGGCCTGGGCGTGCGGCGCGAGCGCCAGCAGGGCCGCGGCGGAAAGCGAGACGAGGAGGGATTTGCTCATGGGGCGGCTCACGGCGCGATGAAGTACTGGCCGATCAACTGCGTCGGACCGAAGTTGGAACTGAAGCCGTAGCCCAGGATGTCGACGCCGCCGTCGGCGTGCACCTTCACGGTGGCCCAGGCGTAGTCGCGGTCGGTGGCCGGGTGCGCGAGCACGCCCGCGGTGGCCTGCGCGGCCGTCGGGTCGAACGGCGAGCCGCCGGCGCCCACGATCACCTGGTAGGCGCCGCCCTTCGGCTGCGAGACGTTGTAGGTGTGCATGTGGCCGGTGAAGTACGTCGCCTTGTACTGCTCGATGACGTTCCAGAACGCGTCGCGCCTGGCGGTCGTCGTCGGCGTCGCGTCCAGGCCCTTGCCCACCACGCCGGGCGCGTACACGTAGGTGAACGCCGGCTTGTGGCCGAACACGAAGAAGCGCTTCGCGCCGCGGGCTTGCGCCGCGGCGAAGTCCTGCGCCAGCCAGGCCGTGGGCGCCGAGGTTTCCGCGCCGACCGGGTCGGTGTTGATCACCGCGAAGTGCAGGCCCTGGTAGTCGAAGCTGTACGACAGCTTGCTCTGGTCGGTGGCCAGCGCGTCGGGGCCGATGCCCGCGGCCGGGCCGTAGTCGACGTTGAGCGGTGCGGAGCCCAGCACGCCGGTGAAGCGCGGCGCGTCGATGATCAGGTCGCCCATGTTGGCGGCGTAGGCCTGCTCGTTCTCCACCTTGGACTGGGTCTGGCCGTCGCTGTTCTTCGGGCAGGCCTTGCACTCGGTCTCGTGGTTGCCCGGCACCGGGAACACGTAGGTGCCGGTCTCGGGCAGCGTGGACACCATGCCGCGCCAGAACGCGTACTGGCGATACATCTTCATCAGGTCGGAGCCGACGATGTCGGCCGTCGTCGCCGGTGCCACCGGCCCCGCGATCGCCGACTGCGTCGCGTTGGACGTGTAGCCGTAGTTGGCCCAGCCGTAGCCGTTGATCATGTCGCCGTTGAAGAACAGCATCGTCGACTTCTGCGACTGGATCGTGCGCAGGATGCGCGAGAACGCCTTCGTGTTCTGCAGCCAGGTCGCGTCCTGGCCGTTGAGCGTCGCGCCCACGCTGGCCTGGTCGTAGGTGTTGGGATCCTGGCGCGAGTCGCCCACGGTGGAGAAGGTCAGCACGACGGGCGTCGTGTCCTGGGCGTGGGCGGCTGGGGCCGCCAGCGCGGTGGCGGCGAGCGCCAGCAGCGCGGCATTCCTGGCTGTGAGGTGCGTCATGTCGTCCTGCTTTTATGGTGATGGGCCCCGGGAACGGGGCGCCACGCACTGTAGGAAGCGCGGATGACGGGACGGTGACGGCGCGGTGACGGCGCCTGAGATCAGGCCCGCGGCGCGGTGGCGGCCACCGTCGGGGCGCCGCAGGTGACGCGCCGCTCGGTCCAGTACGCGATGTTGCCGGCGACGACGATCGAGCCCGAGACCACCGCACTGGCCGCCGTCACGCCGAGCGAAGCGACCCAGGCCGCCACGCAGAGGTCGTTGCCGGAATAGTGGCCCCCGCCGCCGCAGGCCCTGAAGTCGGCGACCTGCACCGCCTCCAGCTCCATGCTGTGCGTGACGAACTGGCAGTCGGGGTCGTAGCCTTCCCGCGTCCGCGGCACGATCACGCAGCCGGATGCCAGGACGCCGGCCAGCACGATGGGTAGGAAGGAGCGAAGCGGCATGTGCGGCTCAGTATGTCACTGCCGGGTTTCCCGTTCATTGCCGAGCGAGCGCCTCGGCCCGCCAGGCCGATGGCGCCGTGCCCGTCTCGCGCTCGAAGAAGCGCGTGAAGTAGCCCGCGTCGGTGAAGCCCAGCTTGTAGGCGATGTGCTTGATGCTCAGCGTGGTGTACGCGAGCTCGCGCTGCGCCTCGAGGCACAGGCGCGCGTGCAGCACCGCGAGCGCCGGATGGCCCAGCACCGCGCGGCACACGCGATTGAGCTGGGTGGTGGTGATGCCGATCTCGGCGGCGAACTCGCCCAGCGTGGGCTGGTCGCGAAAGCGTTCGTCCACCAGCGCCCGGAAGCGCTGCACGTGCGCCACCGAGCGGTCGCCGACGCCGGCCGCCGCGGTGGCCGGCGGCAGGCTGCGCCCCAGCGCGACGAACAGCCCCGTCATCGCCGCGTCGATCGCGCTGGCGCGCCACGGCGCGTGCTGCGTCTGCTCCTCGTGCAGCGCCTCGACGGCGGCCTTCACCGGCTTGCGGTGCGCCGCCGCGAACTGCACGCAGCGCGACACCAGCACCCGCTCGCGCAAGGTCTCGTCGCGCGCGAGCAGCGTGCGCACGTGCGAGTCGAGCATGGTGAAGACGATGCCCTTGACGTCGCTGGTCCAGCGGAAGCCGTGCACCGCCAGCGGCATCACCGTGATCACGCCGGGGCCGCGCAACGAGTGGGCCTGGCCGTCGATCAGGATCTCCACCTCGCCCTTCTCGAACCAGAACACCTGCAGCAGCGACTCGTGGCGGTGCGGCTTGATCTCCCATGAGTGCAGGCTGCTGCGCTCGGCGATCGACTCGGAGTGCATGACGTCGGCCTGCGGCAGGCCGGCGTCCTCGCCGTAGAGCAGGTAGGTGGGCAGGTGCAGGGCCATGGGGGCAGGTTCCAAATGCACAACACGAAAGAGCCGGGCCGGCGTCTCCTCGCCGCCGCTCCTGCGCGGCCGCTCGGCCGCAGGCCGTCCCGGATGTTCCGATTGTTCAATCGTTCGGCGCTTCTGTCCATTGAAGGGCGATCGCCGCGGCCTTACGCTAGGCGCCATAAGTTCATCACGGAGACAACGATGGCCGCATCGACGCCCTGCATCATTTCCGTCGCGATCACCGGCTCGCTGCCGCGCAAGAAGGACAACGCCGCCGTGCCGGTGACGGTGTCCGAGCAGGTCGAATCGACGCACGCCGCCTACGAGGCCGGCGCCACCCTGGTGCACCTGCACGTGCGCAACGACGACGAGTCGCCCACCTCCGCGCCCGAGCGCTTCGCGCAGGTGCTGGACGGCATCCGCAAGCACTGCCCGCTGATCATCACCCAGGTGTCCACGGGCGGGCGCTCCGGCGCCGGCCGCGAACGCGGCGGAATGCTGCACCTGCGTCCCGACATGGCCTCGCTGGCCTCGGGCTCGGTCAACTTCCCCACCCGCGTCTACGACAACGCGCCCGACCTGGTCGACTGGCTGGCGAGCGAGATGAAGGCCTACGGCGTCAAGCCGGAGATCGAGGCGTTCGACCTGTCGATGATCTTCCAGGCCGTGGCCATGCAAAAGGCCGGCAAGATCGCCGGGCCGCTGCACCTCCAGTTCGTGATGGGCATCAAGAACGCGATGCCGGTCGATCGCGAGGTGTTCGAGTTCTACGTCAAGACGCTGGCCCGCCTGGCCCCGGACGCCACCTGGACCGGCGCCGGCATCGGCAAGGAGCAGTTGACGCTGGCCAGGTGGTCGCTGGAACTGGGCGGCCACTGCCGCACCGGCCTCGAGGACAACGTGCGCCTGGATCGGGAGACCCTCGCGCCGTCCAACGCCGCGCTGGTGCGCCAGGTCGCCGGCCTGTGCGCGGAGGCGGGCCGCCGCGTCGCCACGCCGCAGGAGGCGCGCGCGCTGCTGCGCCTCGCCCCGCAGCCCGAAAGCCGCACCGCCGCGGCGCTGCAGGCCGACTTCGCGGCCCACGCCTGAACCTCACCGAGCCTGGAGGAGACACGATGACCGACCCGACCTCGCTGCGGGTGCCGCCCGCGCGCCCGGACGACGAATACCTGATGCGCGACCCGACGGCCCACCCGCCGGCGTACGCGCCCGGCTACAAGACCAGCGCGCTGCGCAGCCCGCGCAACGCGCTGATCTCGCTGTCGCAGACGCTGTCCGAGGTGACCGCGCCGGCCTTCTCGGCCGACGAACTCGGCCCGCTGGACGGCGACCTGATCCGCAACTACGCCAAGACCGGGCTGCCGGTCGGCGAGCGCACCATCGTCCACGGTTTCGTGCGCGACCAGCTCGGACGGCCGGTGAAGAACGCGCTGGTGGAGGTCTGGCAGGCCAACGCCAGCGGCCGCTATCGCCACAAGAAGGACCAGTACCTCGGCGCGCTCGACCCGAACTTCGGCGGCTGCGGCCGCGTACTGACCGACGAGGACGGCCACTACGTGTTCCGCACGATCAAGCCGGGCCCGTACCCCTGGCGCAACCGCCTCAACGACTGGCGGCCGGCGCACATCCATTTCGGCATCTCCGGCAGCGGCTGGGCGCAGCGCCTGATCACGCAGATGTACTTCGAGGGCGACCCGCTGATCGCCACCTGCCCCATCATCCGCACGATTCCCGACGAGGCGCAGATCCGCGGCCTGATCGCGCAGCTGGACATGGCCGCGACGGTGCCGCTCGACAGCCGCGCCTTCCGCTTCGACATCGTCCTGCGCGGCCAGCGCGCCACGTGGTTCGAGAACGTTCTCCAAGGAGACCAGTGATGACCCCCCTCCTGCGCGAGACCGCCTCGCAGACCGCCGGCCCCTACGTGCACATCGGCCTGGCGCCCAAGGCCGCCGGCTTCGACATCTTCGAGAACAACTTCGGCTCGGTGCTGACGACGCCCGAGACCCAGGGCGAGCGCATCACGATCGAAGGCCGCGTGTTCGACGGCTCCGGCACGCCGGTGCGCGACGTGCTGCTGGAGATCTGGCAGGCCAACGCGCAGGGCCGCTACGCGCATCCCGCGGACCAGCAGGCGGCCAGGCCGCTGGACGCCGCCTTCCGCGGCTGGGGCCGCGCGTGCAGCGACTTCGAATCGGGCGTCTGGTCGTTCGAGACGATCAAGCCCGGTTCGGTCACCGGCCGCCACGGCGTCGCGATGGCGCCACACGTGAACCTGTGGATCGTCGCGCGCGGCATCAACATCGGCCTGCACACGCGGATCTACTTCGACGACGAGGCGGCGGCCAACGCCGCCGACCCGGTGCTGAACCTGGTCGAGTGGGAGGTGCGGCGCAAGACGCTCGTCGCGCGGCGCGAGCAGCGCGGCGGCGCAACGGTCTACCGGTTCGACGTCCACCTGCAGGGCGAGCAAGAAACGGTGTTCTTCGACGTCTGATGGATTTTCCGATTCCCGCCGTTTCCCCGCACAATCGACCGATGATCTTCGACCGCTTCCTCGCCTCGCCCGAGGTGATGCAGGTGCTGGACGAGCGCGCCTTCGTGCAGGCGATGCTCGACTTCGAGGCCGCCCTCGCGCGCGCGCAGGCCGCCGCGGGCGCGATCCCCGCGCGCGCGGGCGAGGCCATCGCCGCGGCGTGCGACGCGCGCGGCTTCGACGTCGACGCGATCGCCGTCGAGGGCGGACGCGTCGGCACCGTCGCCATCCCGCTGGTCAAGGCGTTGACGGCCGCGGTCGCCCGGGTCGACGCCGACGCGGCGCTGGTCGTGCACTGGGGCGGCACCACGCAGGACGTGCTCGACACCGCCCAGGTGCTGGTCACGCGGCGCGCGCTGGCGCTGATCGACCGCGATCTCTCCCGACTCATTCCGGCACTGTTGAAGCTGGCCGAGGCACACGGCGGCGCGCCCATGCTGGGCCGCACGCTGATGCAGCCCGCGCAGGTGATCAGCCTCGGCTTCAAGCTGGCCGGCTGGATCGCGCCGCTGGTGCGCGCGCAGGCCCGGTTGCGCCAGGCCGGCGCCGCGGCGCTGCAGCTGCAGCTGGGCGGCGCCGTCGGCACGCGCGCCGCGCTGGGCGACTACGGCGATGCGGTCGCGGCGGGCATGGCGGAGCTGCTCGGACTGCGCAACCCGCCGGCCGCCTGGCATACGCAGCGCGACGAACTCGTCGCCCTCGGCTGCGAGCTGGGCGTGCTCGCCGGCTCGCTGGGCAAGATCGCCAAGGACATTGCGCTGATGTCGCAGGGCGAGGTCGGCGAACTGGCCGAACCGTCGGGCGGCGGCCGCGGCGGCTCGTCGGCGATGCCGCACAAGCGCAATCCGGTGGCCGCGATGACGGCGCTCGCCGCTGCGGTGCGTGCCCCGCAGCGCGTGGCGGCGCTGCTGGCCGCGATGCCGCAGGAGCACGAGCGCGGGCTGGGCAACTGGCAGGCGGAACTGGCCGAGTTCGGCGGGCTGCTGGCGAGCGTGCACGGCGCGCTCGCCGCGCTCGTGCTGGCCGCGGACGGCCTGCAGGCGTTTCCCGAGCGCATGCGGCGCAACATCGACGCGCTGCAGGGCCTCGTATTCGCCGAGGCGCTCGCGATGCGCGTCGCGCGCGAGATCGGCAAGTCCGAGGCGCACCACTGGGTCGAAGGCCTGTCGAGAGACACCGTCGCACGCGGCGCGCACTTGCGCGACGTCGCGCTGCAGGCCCTGATCCGCGACGAGCGCCTGCGCGAACGAATCACGCCCGCCGAACTCGCCGCGCTGTTCGACGCCGACGCGCCCGCGCGTCACGCGAGCGCGCTCGCGGCGCCGCAACTCGTCGCGCTCGCGACGCACGCCGACGAGCTGCGCCGCGATCCGCCATGGCAGCAACACCTCGAGAGGAGCGCAGGGACATGAACGATCGCGAAGACGACTTCGGCCGCGGCGTGAAGAACCGGCGCGCCGTGCTCGGCGACGCGTGGGTGGACAAGTCGCTGGACGACGCGAACGCCTTCACCGCCGACTTCCAGTCGCTGATCACGCGCTACGCCTGGAACGACATCTGGGGCCGCCTGGGCCTCGACCACACCACGCGTCGCCTGCTGGTGCTGGGCATGACGATGGGGCTCGCGCGCTGGGAGGAGTTCGAGCTGCACTGCGGCGCCGCCATCCGCGCCGGGGTGCCGCTGGAAAAGATCCGGGAAACGCTGATGCAGGGCGCGATCTACTGCGGCGTGCCCGCCGCCAACACCGCCTTCAAGATCACCGTCGACCTGCTGCGCGAGCAAGGCCTGCTGCCCTATCCGCGGCCGCTGACCGACGCCGTGCGCGTCGTCGCGCACCACACGTTCAGCACGCCGCAGCTGAAGGTGGCGCTGCAGGGCGAGGGGGCGCCCGTCGTGTTGAGCCACGCGCTCGGGTTGGACATGGGCATGTGGGAAGGCCTCGCCGGCCGGCTGGCCGCCGGCACGCTGGGCACGCCCAGCCAGGTGCTGCGCTACGACCACCGCGGCCACGGAGGTTCGGCCGCGCCCGCCGGCCCGTACACGATGGACGATCTCGTCGACGACGCGGCGCGCCTCGTGCGCGAATGGGGACGCGGCCCGGTCACGTGGATCGGACTGTCGCTGGGCGCGATGGTGGGCCAGGGCCTGGCGATCCGCCATCCCGATCTCGTCGCCAGGCTGGTGCTGGCCAACACCACCTCGATCTACCCCGAGGCCGCCCGGGCCAACTGGTCGCAACGCATCGCCACCGTGCAGTCCGACGGCATGGCCGCCGTCGCCGACATGGTCGTCGAACGCTACCTGCACGCCGACTTCCGCGCCGCCGAGCCCGCCGCCACCCAGGCGATCCGCGCCACCATCCTGCGCAACGACCCGGCCGGCTACGCCGCCAGCTGCGCCGCCGTGGCCGGCGTCGCCTGGCAGGACCGCCTGGCGCAGGTCCGGTGCCCGACCCTCGTCATCTCCGGCGCGCGCGACGCAGGCGCCCCGCCCGCCATGGGCCAGGCCATCGCCGAACGCATCCCGGGCGCGCGCATGGCGATCATCGAGAACGCGTCGCACCTGAGCGTGCTGGAGACGCCGGCGGAGTTCGATGGGTTGCTGAGGGCGTTTCTTTGAGGTGGAGGCGGCTAGGCCGAGACGGGTTTCGACCCGAAGCGGAAGTAGGCGCCAGAAGATTGGATGACCAAGAACGGACGTTCAAGCCAGGACAAGTCGCGTGACTAGCCGGGGGTTGGCAGAAACACCTGTGCCGGGTAGTACGTCACGCCGCCAGCCTTCCGGGAGCTAGCCATCCGTTGGACGCGACCGTCTTCGAACAGGAAATGGACCGTGATCAACTCCGTGCAATCTGCGCAGTTATGCTCTTCAGGAATGCCGGCGACCTTGATCTCGATGAGCGGCACGGAATAGTCGAGACAGGCGTTTTCAAGCTTGCACCGCTGCACCCCGACAAGCTTTAGCTGAATCGTGCTCAGGTCGGGCTGCTCAAGTCCCGCAAGGGCAGCCCCTTGAAGGATTTGCGTCTTTCCTCGGAAGGTCAACTTCACCACTGAAATGCCGCGCCCATCGCTGGAAACGACCAGCTCACCGTCCTTGAAGGTCAGGTGGCTCTCGAGAATCTGGACGGGTAGATCCGCAGCGGATCTCGCTACTCCTGCCAGACAGCAAAGCATGATGAAAACCAACGACCTAACCGTCATTCATCGCCTCCCCATGCCCAAGTTCAACGCACACGCCTGAATCCGACTGCCCGATAGCGGACAGCGGTGACCGGCCGCTGTTGGCCGAAACCGCCCTGGCAGCCGCGACTCTCAATGCGCGCTTGGTCGGCTGCGCGAAAACCGCACTAGAACACCAGCCAGGGCACCCAGCAATCCTAATGCGGACGCCACAACAGTCCATTCCTGCCAGCCAAGTCGATGCGGATTTTCAATACGCTCCTTAGACTCCGCCGGCTTGATCGAAGCCCAATCCGTCGCACATCCTGAGCCGGACGTCGCTTCGGTCGGTGCCACCGCGGCCGCGCTCGGCGCCTTCGTGGCCACGCAGGTAGGGTCTGCCGTGGCATCACACGCGCCTAGAACGAGCATCAGCAGTAGCACGATTCCACGGTAGCAAATGCAGTGAGCCATGTCGTAACGCCTTCGATTGGTAGTCGGGGCTTCGCCGCCTCTGCTGCCGGAAAGAGGACGTCCGCGACCGGCTGCTTGTGGCCGCCAGCCGTCCTCGGAAGTTGGGCGGCAGTTCGGGTACGCCATGTTCAGCGGCAGCTCAGGAGGCAGCGAAGCCGGAGAACGCCGAGCCGTCGCGTTGCGGCCAAGCCTCGGCCGGACGCCCCGGCCGGCGCGAACTATTCCCGCGATCCTCGCAAAAGAGAGCCTGAATCGAACGCGCCGGCCGGGCGCCCTCGGTGCGTTGTCCGACACTTGCGGATTCATGCAACGAAGACGCCGCGACGCTGTCCGGCGAGGGAAGAAGAATGTCAACGAACCGGATCCTCAGCCGCGGCGTCGCCGCGGCCATCGCCCTGTTCGCCGCCGGCTGCGCCGTGACTTCCGGCGACCAGGACGTCTCCACCGTCGTCACCACGGAGACGCGGCTGCCGGCCGCGCCGGTGGACAACCTGGGCGTCGTCACCCTGCGCGACACCTTCGTCCCGAAGGGCACGGGCTCCAAGGCGGCGGAATTCTCGGCGGCCGAGGCCAACCAGCATGTCCACACGCTGTTTCCCGCGCTGCTGGAGGCCATCCCGCGCGTCTTCTCGGGCAACGGCATCCGCTCCGGCCCCATCGCGAGCGAGCAGGTCCGCGGCGACGACATCGTCGCGGCGGCCGGCCGCTTCGACTACGTGCTGGAGATCACGCCGTACCGGTCCAGCGGACGCCGCGGAGTCGAGGCGACCACCCTGTCGCTGAACGCGCAGATCGTCGACCGCCATCACGTCAGCGTCTGGCACGGCCAGATCGTGCTGAGCACGGACCACGTGCGTTCGCCGGAATCGCCGATGTACCTGTGGAACGCCGCGATGGCCGACGACGCCGCGCGCGCGCTGCTCGCGAAGTTGAGCAAGGACGGGGTCGTCAGGACGGGCCCGGCCGTCGCGCAATCGGTCGACCCGGCCGCCTTCCGCGGCACCGAGCGCCGGGCGCTGCAAGGGCCGGAACCGGCCGCGCCGGAGCCCGAGATCCCCGCGGCGCTCGCGGCAGTACAGGTCCACACCCCGGCCGGGGCCGACGTGCCGCTGTTCAGCACCGTGGAGCAGGTGCGTGCCGCTTTGCCGGCGGCGCCGGCGCCGCAGATCGCGGTCGGCCGCATGCAGACGCTGTGGGACCAGAAGGACGGCATCCTCGTCAACCTGGTCGACGGCGTCGCCACCCGCATCCTGTACGACGGACATTCGAAGGCGTCGATCCCGGCGCTGGACCTCGCGCTCGGGGCGAGCATCAAGGACTTCGAGGCGAAGCTGGGCGCCGGCACGTCCGTGTCGACCCGCGAGCGCAGCTGGCCGCTCGACGCGCGCCGGGAGCTGGCCGCTTCCTACGCGGACAGCGGCGTCGTGCAGGGACTGGAGATCCGCGTACGTCGCAAGCCGGCATCCCGCTGACGCGAGGCGGCGCCCGGCCAGGCATCGGCGACGCGAACCCGCCACGGCGGGGGAGAGATTCGTCCTCTGCGCGAACGCACGACGATGCCCCGCATCGACGGGCGGCGCCGGCTCAGTGCGCGCGCATGGCCAGCCGCGCGCGCCGCTGCGGCCAGCTCCGGCGGAACTGGCGGGCGAACAGGTGGTCGAACTCGCTGGCCGGGATGTGGCCGATGCGTTCGTCGGCGGCGGCGGGCAGGCCGATGATGGCCATTTGCGACCAGACCGGGATGCCACCCACGCGCAGCGACACCACCCGGAACTCCCGCGGCTGCGGAAACTCGAGCGAATCGTCGCCCAGGCGAGCCAGCTCGGCATGGCGGCGCAGCTCGACCGTGACGGGGCCGGAGCGGAAGCGCCAGAGCACTTCCCAGCCCGCGAAGCGCAGCCGCAACTGGATCGCTCGCCACGCGAGCGCCGCCAGCGCCAGCAAGACCAGCATCAGTGCGTTCATGGCGAGCCCCCTTCCAGCGGTATTCCTCGTTTCCCAATGTGCTCCTCTTCGTCGAGGAACACATCCCACCAAAGGGTGTTTCGAGGCGCCGGCGCCACGGTTTCCGTGCGCAATCTCACATACCGAAGGACGTATTCACCTGGTTACGCGGCGACGCGCGAACCCCCACAGGCCCAGCAGGCCTGCGAGCATCAGCGCGAGGCCGCCCGGCTCCGGCACCGGCGTCAGCGACATGCCGAGATCGCGGGCGGCCAGCCGCTCCAGGAACATGGCGTCGGTGGCCGAGATGCCCAGGCTTTGCGCGGCCGATTCGTTGGCGCCCAGGAGCAGCGGATCGAGTCCCGTGATGGTGCCGAACTGCACCAGGGCGTCCAGGTACGAGCCGTACTTGCTGGCATGCAGGCCGTCGTCCCACCACAGGTCCAGCGGCTCTCCTGGCTGCGGCGGCACGAAGACGCCGTTCGCGTCGTAGAAGCCGCCGGACTTGACGCTGCCCTCGTCGACGCCCAGCTGGAACGCGTCGCCGACGGGGATGACGCCGGCCAGTCCCGCGTCGGCCTGCCCTTCGGCGGCGAACGCGGCGTGCAGGTCGGACGACATCGCGCCCAGGCTCGTGTAGTAGGTCGTCGCGGCGCCGCCGGCGGCGCTGGTGTCGACGATGGGCTCGCCGCTGGAGGAGGCGGGATCGGGCGTGGTGATCTGGTGCGCGAACACCATGTCGGGCCGGGCCCAGGTCTCGGTCAGGTAGACCTGGGTGGCGGCACTGGCGTTCGCGTTGGCCGGGATCACGCGCTGGATGCCGCAGGACGTCTTCGAGAGGCCGGTCGCCATGCAGTTGGCGAGCGAGCCGTAGAGCTGGGTCTCGGTGTAGGTCTTCGCGGCGCCGTCGTGGATGAACTGGACGAACTGGTTCACGTAGGCCTGGAACTGCGCGTTGTTGGCGTTCTTGCCCTTGCCGGCGGGCAGCGCCACGTCGCTCAGGTCCTGCAGCACGACCACGTTCCACGGCCTGGAGGCGACGTTGCCGCGCAGGTCCCAGGCGGCGTTGGCGGTGTCCAGGAACTGGCCGCGCAAGGAGGCCGCGTTGCGCGCCGAGATCGACACGTCGTAGTCCAGTCCGGCCTCGACCGTGAACTCCTTGAACACGCCGGGCACGCCGCCCCAGGGATGCGGCTCGAACGCATTGGTGCCGGTGGGGTTGGCCGCGTTGAAGGCCGCCGTCAGGTCGTGCACGTTGGCCGCGTTGTAGCTCATCACCGGATCGACGCGGCCGAACGTGTAGCTGTCGCCGACGAACAGGATCTCGACCGGCGCGGCCGACGCCGTCGCCGCGCAGAGCGCCAGGGCCGCGCAGGCAGCGGCCTGCAAATGGAATCGTTGCATGGGGTCCGTCTCCTTGTCGTCGCAACGACGCGGCGCGCGCCTGGCGGCCGGCATCACTGCAGTGTTCTACCCGGCGCGCGTCGTGAGGCACGCCGGCTCGGGCTCGCAGTGTGGTGCGACGCGGCCCGCGCGGAAATTACGGGTTTCCACACGCGCGATGTCGAGCTGAACCCAGGCTTTCAGGCACCGCGGGCCGGCGCGACGCGCGGCAGGCCGGGCACGCCGGGCACTACCCGACGGCCTGCAATCGCATCAGCCCCGGCAGCGGCACCGAGCGCCGCAGGATGTCCTCGCCCAGCCAGTCGGCGGCCTTGCGCGCGCGGCGCGCGACGTCGGGCAGCGGGATCTGCTGGTAGTCGTCGTTGAAGACCTCGAAGCTGTAGTCGCCGCGGTAGCCCTGGGCGTGCAGGCGCGAGACGAGCGCGGCCACCTGGTCGCTGTGCGCGCCCTCGCCGGGGAAGACGCGGAAATGGCGCGCCGTGGCGATGCGCTCCTCCACCGAGCGGATCTCCTGCCACATGAAATCGGCCAGCTGCACGAGGAAGATGCGTTCGGGATCGAGCCACTGGAGCTCGTCGAGCGAGGTCTTGGTGGCGAACATGTGGAACGAGTCCAGGCCCAGGCCGAGGTTGGGCATGTCGGCGCGCATCACCACGTCCCAGGCGGCCGGGAACTCCTCGATGCTGCGCCCCCACGACAGCGCCTCGTAGGCCACGCGGATGCCGTGCGGGATCGCCAGCATCGCCAGCTTGCGCAGGTCGCGCGCGATCAGGTCGCGGTCGTCGCTGGCGTGCGCCGAGGTCGACGAGCACACCAGCAGCACCTTCGCGCCGACGGCCGCGGCCAGCTCCAGCATCGACTTGGCGATGTCGACCTTGTACTCGTGCAGTCGGCCCGACAGGCCTTCGAAGTCGCGCAGCACCTGGAAGCCCGTCACGCGCAGGCCGCTCTCGCGCACCGCCGCGATCGCCGCGTCCACGCCCTCGGCGTGCCCCACGAGATCGCGCGCGGACAGCATCACCTGCGAGAACCCGGCCTCGCGGATCGCCCGCAGTTTCGCCGGCAACGGGCCGGCGAGCGAGATGGTGTCCATGCCGAAGTCGTCGATGCGGCCGGTTTGTTGGGTCATTTTGAAGATCCTAGCTTCTCACCATCGCGAACAAGTTCGAAGACGACGCTGCCCAGTTGGGTTCGCGTCAGCGCGCCGCGTTCGTCCGAATGCACGTGCGGCGTCTCGGCGAACGCCATCCCGCGCTCGCGCAGCAGCGCGACGCAGGCGCGCGGGTCGGGGGTGCCGAGCCCGATGCGCGCGATCCATTCGGTGCCCTTGGCGTCGAGGATGCCCGGCTCCGGCTCGATCAGCTGGACGTAGAAGCGGCTCGCCGGACTGCCCGGGCCGACGAGCACCCGGCCCTTGGGCATCACGCCGAAGCGCTGGTCGTCGGGCAGCACCGCGAAGCCGAACAGCATCGAGTAGAACGCCGTCCAGTCCTGCATGCGGTCGTTGCCGATGTACTGCACGATGCCGAACCAGTGCATGCCGGCCAGCGCGGGCGGCTTCTGGTCGACGGTGGGGATGGCGGTGAAGTCGACGTCGTAGATCGAGAACTCGCGGTGCCGGTCGACGAAGTAGATGCGCGTGCCGCCCACGCCGTGGATCGCGGGGATGTTGAGCTCCATCACCTCCACCCGGGTCGGCACGGCCCACGCGCCCAGATCGAGCACGTGGCGGTAGGCCGCCGCCGCGTCGCGCACGCGCAGCGCGATCGCGGCGATCTTCGGCGCGTCGTCGGGTTCGCCCTCGCTGTCCACCGGCGCTTGCGCGCTGGCGTTGACGACCACGTTCATCTCACCCTGCCGGTACAACGTCACCTCGCGCGAGCGGTGGCGCGCGATCGGCCGGAAGCCCATCATCTCCAGCACCTGGCCCAGGGCCTGCGGCCGCGGGGTGGTGTATTCGATGAACTCGATGCCGTCGAGCCCGATCGGGTCCGAGGCGTCGGAGTGGAGTTCGCGGTCGAGTGCGGGCGGCGTCATCGAGGGCTCCTGGGGTCGCATTGGCGATGAGGATGGTAGGGCAGATTCACGACGGCACCCGGGTCGGCGTCACGCTCAGAAGCGGAGCAATCCACCCACCTGGACCCCGTCGATCTTGCGGCCGGTCAGGTTCGCGCCGGAGAAGTTCTTGGTCAGGCCCGCCGACCCGGCCAGCCCGAACGAGGCGGTCGAGTTGTTGTCCATCGAATCGACCAGGCTGTAGAGCGTCAGGTTGGAGAACGCCTGCCAGAAGGCGCCCACCGACCAGCCCGAGGCGCTGCCGCTCGAATTCTGGGTGTCCTTGATCTTGCCGTACAGGCCGCCCAGGCGCAGGGTGGACGTCAGGCGGTAGTCGGCCGAGACCTGGTAGATGTCGTAGGACGTCGTGACCGTGGCGTTGGTGCCGGGCAGCACCGTGGGGATGTTGCCGACCTCGTTGCCGCCCGTGTTGCTCAGTGCGCCGCCGCCGTTGTTCGAATGGATGAACGCGGCGTAGATCGTGCCCTGGCCGTAGTCGTAGTTCGCGTACGCGCTGTGATAGAAGACCTGGTTGCCGTGGACGGCGCCGTTGGCGGCCTTGGCCACCAGGCCCGAATAGGCGACCCGGATCGGCCCGGTGACGTAGTCGGCACGCAGCTGGTACACGCCCTGGTTGAACGTGCTCGTGTTCTGCTGGCCGCCGCCGCCGATCGCGTAGTGCGCCACCACCTGGACGCCGGCGACGCGCGGCGAGAGGTAGGCGAAGTCGCCGTCGTAGCGCGAGGGCACGCCGAACGAGTTCACCACCGAGCCCAGGTTGCGTTCGGTGTAGTCGATGTAGTTGCCCTGGGACTGAATGTCGGTGTTCTGGCGGCCGACGCGGAATTC
>FTJN01003204.1_pt7 | contig 17983 bp, 18 predicted proteins | sample 1658361 | NCBI WGS metagenome assembly FTJN01 (sample SAMEA3914819, study PRJEB12502) | metagenome | biome: forest; material: soil | place: Canada | collected 2010-06-26 | depth 0.3 m | reverse complement strand
CGTCTTCACGCAGCTGTGCACCCAGGTCGCGGCCGACCTCGCGCGCAAGGGCTACGTGGGCCGCACCATCGGCATCAAGCTGCGCTTCGACGACTTCAAGACGGTCACGCGCGACCAGTCCATCGGCATCCCCACCGCCGATCCGGCCGAGATCCGCCAGGTCGCGGGCCAGTGCCTGAAGCGCGTCGACCTGACGCGGCGGCTGCGGCTGCTGGGCGTGCGCGTGGGGTCGCTCTCGCGCCCGGGAGCGCCCGCGGGCGCGGCGCCGCGCGGCGCGAAGGGCAAGGCCGGCGGGCAGGCGAGCACGGCCAAGCCGAAGGCGGCCGAGGAACAACGGCCGGACGAGCCGACGTTGTTCTGAGCGTCAGTCGAACGCGAGCTCGTCGGCCTTGGCCGTCGCCGCCTTGCGGCCGGGATAGTCCAGCCAGGTCATCGCGACGTTGAGGTCGTCGACCATGCCCTCGGCCTCGACGACCGTGCCGTTGCCGCGATCGATGGAAAGGGTCGTGTGCCCGTCCTTGACCAGCGTGAGGTCGTAGCCGCGCTCCAGCGCCGCGTAGGCCGCGGCCCGGATGCACCAGTTGGTCTGCGCGCCGGCCAGCACGATGTGGGTGGCGCCCCGATGCGCGAGCTCCTGTTCGAGCGGCGTCCGCTCGAACGACGAGCTGTACTTCTTGAACAGACGGGTCTCGCCGGCGGCGGGCACGAGCTCGGGCACCAGCTGCCAGCCGGGACTGTCGTAGGGCATGTCCTCGGCCTCGTGCTGCACCCAGATCACCGGCACGCCTCGCGCGCGTGCCCGCTCGACGGCGCGCGCGACGTTGGCCGTGACGCGCGGCGCGTCCCAGGCGCCCTTCACGACGTCGACCTGGAAGTCGACCACCAGCAGGATCGTCGTGTTGCCCTCGCGTACCGTTGCCATGTCCAGCCTCCTTGCCTGAGACGCGCAGCCTACCTGATCCAGGGCCGAAGGATCACGCGCGTGGGGTCGGTGGAAGAGACCGGCTCGTCCTTGACCAGGCCGCGCCGGCGCAGGTGGCGGAGCGCCGACTGCACCGACGACTTGGACAGCCCCGTCTTGACCGCGATCGTCTCCAGGCTCGCACTGACGCGGTCGCGGCCGGTGCGCTTCGCGACCCCGGCCAGGTACAGGTAGACCATGAAGGCCGACGGCTTGCGGTCATGGCCGACGAGGTCGGGCATGAGGATGTCGACGACGTACGCGTCGAACGCGAGGGTAGCAGCCACTGCCATGGTAACCAATACTACCCTGCCCGCCCCGACCGCTCCCAGAATGGCGTTCTTTCATGCGGAGGTTTTCGCCGTGATCACACAAGTCAAGTTCGTCGGCGTCCCGGTCAGCGACCAGGATCGCGCACTGGCGTTCTACACGGACAAGCTCGGGTTCGAGGTCAGCACCGACCAGCCGATGGGCCCCGGCCAGCGCTGGATCGAGCTGCGCATCGCCAACGCGCCGACGCGCCTGGTGCTGTTCACGCCGCCGGGCCACGAGGATCGCATCGGCACCTTCTTCAACGGCTCGCTGCAGTGCGACAACGTGGAGGCCACGCATCGGCAGCTGTCGCAGCGCGGCGTGGAGTTCGTCGAAGGGCCGACGAAGCAGCCCTGGGGCACGTTCGCGAAGTTCAGGGATCCGGACGGGAACACGTTCGTGTTGTCGTCGGGTTGAGCCGGCGACGTCGCCAGGTGGCGCCAGGGCTTGCGCGGTGCGCCGGATTCAGGACTTGGCGCGCGCAGCCCGGGCCCGGCGCCGCAGCACCCGGTGCGACACGAAGCGGAACGCCACGATCGCGAGCAGGATGCCGACGAACGGCCAGGTGAGCAGCCCTGCCATCCGCTCGCCGTCGACGACGAGCATTCCGATGTAGATCCAGACGCAGACCAGGCCCAGCGCCAGGGTGGCCGCGTCGATGCGGCGCACCCCGGGATCGCGCTCGCGGTTCGTGCGGCGGCGTGCGTGGCTTCTGGCGTGCTGCATGCGCGGATTCTGCGTCACGCCCTGGCGGCTGGCAACACGACACGGCCCGAGCGACCCGGCTGCACGATCCGGGTCCCGCGCGCCTCGATCGCCAGCCTCGGCCCGGCGATTCCGGTTCACATGCTGCCCCGCGCCGACAAGGAACCGACGTGCCGCCCCCCGCGCGCCTGCCGCTCCCGCGCTACCATCACGGCACGCCGGAGGGCGCGGAGACAAGCCGACAATGACCGTGATCACCTGCATCGAAGACCTGCGCGTGCTGGCGCAAAGGCGCGTGCCGCGCATGTTCTACGACTACGCCGACTCGGGGTCGTGGACGGAAGGCACGTACCGCGCCAACGAGAGCGACTTCCACAAGATCAAGCTGCGCCAGCGCGTGGCGGTCAACATGGAGAACCGCACGCTGGCCACGACGATGATCGGCGTGCCGGCGAAGATGCCCGTGGCGCTCGCGCCGACCGGGCTCACGGGCATGCAGCACGCGGACGGCGAGATCCTGGCGGCGCGGGCCGCCGAGAAGTTCGGCGTGCCGTTCACGTTGTCGACGATGAGCATCTGCTCGATCGAGGACATCGCCGCCCACACGAAGGCGCCGTTCTGGTTCCAGCTCTACATGATGCGCGACCGCGGCTTCATCGAGCGCCTCATCGAACGCGCCCGCGCCGCGAAGTGCGGCGCGCTGGTGCTCACGCTGGACCTGCAGATCCTCGGCCAGCGCCACAAGGACGTGCGCAACGGCCTGTCCGCGCCGCCCAAGCCGACGCTCGCCAACCTGATCAACCTCGCGACCAAGCCGCGCTGGTGCCTGGGCATGCTGGGCACGAAGCGGCGCACGTTCGGCAACATCGTCGGCCACGTCGAAGGCGTCGGCGACGTCAGCCGGCTCAGCGAATGGACGGCCACGCAGTTCGACCCGGCGCTGAGCTGGGCCGACGTCGAATGGGTGAAGAAGCGCTGGGGCGGCAAGCTGATCATCAAGGGCATCATGGATGTGGAGGACGCGCGCCTGGCCGCGAACTCCGGCGCCGATGCGCTGGTCGTGTCCAACCACGGCGGCCGCCAGCTCGACGGCGCGCCGAGCTCCATCGCGGCGCTGCCGGCCATCGCCGCCGCGGTCGGCCGCGACATCGAGGTGTGGATGGACGGCGGCATCCGCTCCGGCCAGGACGTGCTGAAGGCCGTGGCGCTCGGCGCCCGCGGCACGATGATCGGGCGCCCGTTCCTGTACGGCCTGGGCGCGCTGGGCGAACAAGGCGTCACCCGGTGCCTGGAGATCCTTCACAAGGAAATGGACATCACCATGGCGTTCTGCGGCCACCGCGACATCCAGAACGTGACGCGCGACATCCTGGTGCCGGGAACGTTTCCCACCTGAGCGACGCTCGCCGGCACGGCGAGGGAACTCCGCAACGGCGAACGGCTCCAACGACCCCCTGCACCAACCGGCCACTCCAGCCGACTCGCCGATGGAATTCTGGAAGCTGCTGCTGCAGTGGTCCGCCCCCGATCCGACGCACACCGGCTGGAGTTGGCGCGGGCCGCTGCATCGCGGCATCCGCGGCGCCCAGGTGGTCTGGGACGCGCTCTTCGCCTTCGTCACCGAGGAGGCGCTGATCCGCGCGAGCTCGCTGGCGTTCACGTCCGTGCTGGCCCTGGTGCCGTTGATGACCGTGGGCCTGCGCGTGATGAACTTCTACGGCGTGTCCGAGGCCACGCGCGCCGACTTCGAGGCCATGCTGGCGCAGTACCTGCTGCCGGCGCAGAGCCGCGACGTCGTCAACCTGATGCTGCAGGCCGCGGCGCAGGTCACCCAGAACGTCGGCGCGCTGGGCCTGGCGGGGTTCTGCGTGACGCTGGTGCTGCTGGCGCGCGAGCTCGAGGGCCACATCCAGAAGATCTGCGGCAAGAAGGGCTCGCTCACGACCAGCCTGCTGCACTACGGCGCGTTCCTCCTGCTCGCGCCCACCGGGGCCCTGATCGCCTTCGGCGTGCTGCACCCGCTCGCCGCGCTGCTGGCGCTGCTGCCCGGCGACCTCTCGCGAATCAACTACCCGTTCGTGCTGACCTGCGTGGTGCTGGTCGTCACGCTGCGCGCGTTCTCGGGCTACGCCCTGAGCTGGCGCGCGAGCGCCTTCGGCGCGCTGGCGGCCGGCATCGCGGCCTGGGGCTCGTGGAAGGGGTGCGCGCTGTACTTCAGCCACTCGATGTCGCTGTCGGCCTACGGCGCACTGGCCTGCATCCCGGCCTTCATGCTGTGGGTGTTCGTCGCGTGGTGCTGCGTGCTGTTCGGGGTGCAGGTGGCGGCGAAGGCGCAGCCGTTGTGCGGCAGGGGCCCTGGCGCTCAGGGCGCGAAGCCGGCGACGGGCAGCGTCGCGAAGTAGCGCTTCAAGTACTCGACCGCCCCGCGCACCTTGGCCGCCTCGGCCTCGTCGCGCCGCGGCGTCACCGCCCACACGGGCATCGCCGCGAACGTCCATTGCGGCAGCACGCGCACCAGCGTCCCGCGCGCGAGTTCGCGCGCGACGTCCGCGCGCGCGAGACGCGCGAGGCCCAAGCCGTGCTCGCACATCTGCTGCAGCGAGAACTGGTTGTTGCTTGCGACGCGCGCCTGCACGTGGATCCGATGGCGCTCGCCGTCGGCAGAGTGCATGTCCAGCGGCATCATGGCCGGCTGCGAGGTGGCGAGCGCGCCCTTGCCCAGGCCCTTGCCCGCGCCAGGAAGCGCGGCGTTCCCGGGCGCGGCAAAGCCGTCGTGCGGCCCGTCCACCGGCGATTCGCGGGCGAACGCGAGCCACTGGTGCGCCGGCAAGTGCTGCGGTGTCGCGGGCGCACCCATGCGCTCGAGGTAGGCCGGCGAGGCGCACAGGATCATGTCGAAATCGCACAGCCGGCGCGCGATCCAGCTGGAGTCGGCCAGGCGGCCGACGCGGATCGCGACGTCGATGCGGGCGTCGATCAGGTCGATCATCGCGTCGTCCACGAGCAGCCGCATACGCAGCTGCGGCGCCTCGGCCAGCAGCGGCGCGAGCGCCGGCGCGACATGGGTGGCGAAACCGACCGGCGCCGACACGCGCAGCTCGCCGGTGGGCGCGTCGCGCGCCTGCTGCAGCGACTGGGCCGCGGCGCGCGCGGCCTCCAGCATGCGCTGGCAGTGCGGGTAGTAGCGCTCGCCCGCCTCGGTGAGCGCGAGCTTGCGCGTGGAGCGATGCAGCAGCGTCACGCCGCCGTGCTGCTCGAGCGCGCGGATGGTCTGGCTGACGGCCGACGGGCTCATGCCCAGCCGGCGCGCGGCGGCGCTCATCGAGCCGGCGTCGACGACTTCGGCGAACACGGCCAGCGGTTTCAGGTCATCCATCGATCATGAAGTTGTGCTTCAAGGTGATGGCTACTCTACCCCTCTACCGGGTCGATTGTGAAGCCGTTAATGTTCAGGCATCCACTCAGACCCTCTGGAAAACACCATGAAGATTGCCCTGATCGGCGCCACCGGCTTCGTCGGCACCGCCGTACTCGCCGAACTGCTCCAACGCGGCCACGATGTCACCGCGCTGGCGCGCAACCCGGCCAAGCTGACGCCGCAGCCCAGGCTGACGTCCAAGGCGCTGGACGCCTACGACGCCGACGCCGTCGCGTCCGCCGTGAAGGGCCACGACGCCGTCATCTCCGCCTTCAACCCGGGTTGGGACGCGCCCGAGCTCTACGCCCAGTTCATGAAGGGCAGCGCCGCGATCGACGGCGGCGTCGCCCAGTCGGGCGTCAAGCGCCTGCTGGTGGTCGGCGGCGCCGGCAGCCTGTTCGTCGCGCCCGGCGTGCAGATGGTGGACACGCCCGAGTTCGCCACGCACGTGCCGCCCAACATCATCCCCGGCGCCAAGGCCGCCCGCGACGCCCTGACCGCGCTGCGTGGCAACACCGCGCTGGACTGGACGTTCCTGAGCCCGCCGGCGATGCTGGCGCCGGGCGAGCGCACCGGCCGCTACCGCGTCGGCGGCGACGACCTGCTGATGGCCGGCCCGGCGCCCGCCGGCATCTCGGTGGCCGACCTGGCCGTCGCGATCGCCGACGAGATCGAGACGCCGAAGCACGTGCGCGCCCGCTTCACGGTCGCTACGGCCTGATCCTGCGTGCGGCGGTGTCTTGCAGGCTCCAGGGCCTGGCAAGACCCGGCGCCAGAAATGAAGAAAGGCGGCGACGCGTCACGCGTCCCGCCTTTCTTCATTCCGCAGCGATGCTCGTTCAGTGATGTCCGACGTCGGCCTGCTGGCGCCGCGCCACCTCGGCGCTGACGCGCGCCACTTGCTCGACGCGCGCGACGTCCACCGGACTCCCGCTGGCAAAGGCCACCTGGCGCTGGCGCCGGCCGACGCCCTCCATCGGACCCAGCGTCGCCTCGACGTCGCTGCCGTTGAAGACCAGCAGGTTGACCTGGTTGCGCGCGGGCGCGATCGCCAGCAGCGGTTCGCCGTTCATCGACAGGAGCAGGTTGCCCTGGCGGATGGTCTCGGTGAGCTCGCCCACGGTCGCGCGGATCGTCTTGTGGATCGCTTGCGCCACGGGCATCTCGGCCGGCGGCAGGAAGTCGAACCAGGCCGCGACCAGCGAACGGGTCTGCTGGGCTTTACGCATGGAACGGGGTCACTGGGCCGGCAGACCGGCCGAAGCGCGTCGGTGGTAGATCTGGAACAGCTCCAGCGCCAGGCGGCGCAGGTTCTCGTCGCTGCTCGCATGGGCGGCGGCGATGCGTTCGTAGGCGTACAGCTTGTCGTAGCACAGGCGCGCGAGGTGCACGGTCTGGCCCTCGACGGCCATCATCGACTTGAAGCGCAGCAGCGCGCCCACGCCCAGCTCGTCGGCCTGCATGTGGGTGGTGCTGAAGCCGGCGATCGACGAGCGGTTGGCGCGCGGCGGGCGCGACGCCAATGCCACGTCGAACGGCAGGAAGTCGCTGGGGATCTGCTGGAGATCGTTGACTTGGGGAACTGGGATCATGGCGTCCACCTCCGGATGGCGGATCTCCAGGGACTCTGGAATCCACGACTCGATGGTGCGGGACCGCCCCCGCCGCCGATCCGCGAAAAAGCCGCCCGGATGCGGCCTATTCCACGTTCCACGGCTTGCGCACGGCCCTGGGCCCGCGCGACCGGCGCGCCGCCGGGGACGGCTCCGACTCGCCGGCCGCCAGCAGCGCCGGCATGCCCGCGACGAGCGCGTCCACCACCACGCGCGTCTTCAGGGCGACGACCCGTGCCGCGGGCCGCACGACGTGGATCGCCATGCCCGGCGGCGATCCGTCGAACACGCGCGCCAGCCGGCCTGCGGCGATGTCGTCCGCGACGAGCCACGTGGGCAGGAACGCGAGGCCGTCGCCCTGGAGCGTGCACTCGCGCATGGCCTCCAGGTCGTCCATGCGCCAGCGCGGACGCAGTTGCGCGACCTGCGGACGGCCGCCGGCGTCCACCAGGGGCCAGGGCTGGAACCGGCCCTGGCTGCCGTAGGTGATCGCGTCGTGGTCGGCCAGATCGGCAACGCTCGCCGGCGTACCGCGACGCCGCAGGTACGCCGGGGCGCCGACGACGCGCAGGCCGTGGACGCCCAGCGAGCGGGCGACGAGGCCGCTGCTGTCGGCGATCGGCCCGGCGCGCACGCCGACATCGAAGCCTTCATGCGCCAGGTCGACGACGCGGTCGGTGAACGCCAGCTCCAGTTCCAGCTGAGGATGCGCGCGCGCCAGCTCGAACAGCAGCGGCGCGACGAGGCGCCGGCCGAACACCACCGGCATCGTCACGCGCACGCGCCCGCGCGGTTCGCGCAAGGCCTGGTCGAGGGCGGCCCCGGCGGCCTCCATCTCGCCGCGCACGCGCAGCGCGTGCTCGAGATAGAGGCTGCCCAGGTCGGTGAGCGAGCAACGCCGGGTGCTGCGGTGGAACAGCGCCGCGCCCAGGCGTTGCTCGAGCCGCGCGACGGCCTTGCCGACGCCCGACCGGGACTTGTGCAGCCGCAGCGCGGCCGCGGCGAAGCTGCCCTCTTCCGCGCTGGCGATGAAGACATCGAGGAGGCTGAACAGGTCCTGGTTCATGGCGTTCTCATTGGCGACTTTGATTCTACAAAGATGCCATGAATCGTCTTCACTGCCGACTCACATTCGACGCTATCGTGAACGCATGACCATCGAACCGACCTCCGAACACCCCACCCTCCCGGCCGACGCGATGAGCGCACGCCTCGACGACGTCGTGGATCGCGCCATCGACGGAGGCCGCATCGTCGGCACCGTCCTGCTGGTCGCGCGGGCCGGCCGGGTCGTCCATCGGCGCGCAGCAGGCTTGGCGGACCGCGAGTCCGGCCGCGCGATGCGATCCGACGCGATCTTCCTGCTGTCGTCGGTCACCAAACCCATCGTGTCGCTCGCCGCGCTGCGCCTGGCGGAGTCAGCACAGCTGGACCTCGACGCCCCGATCACGCGCTGGCTGCCCGGCTTCCGCCCTCGCCTGGCCGACGGTCGCGAGCCGGCGATCACCGCCCACCAGTTGCTGACCCACACGGCGGGGCTGATCTACCCCGGCAACGCCGAACTGGGCCAGCCCTGGCGCGACGCCGAGGTCTCGAGCGGACTGGACGGCCGCTTCACCAGCCTGGAGGAAAACCTGCGCCGCATGGCGAGCGTCCCGCTCGCGTTCGCCCCAGGCGAACGCTGGGCCTACTCGCTGGCGATCGACGTCCTCGGCGCGGTGATCGAGGCAGTGACCGGCCGGCCGCTCCCGCAAGCCCTGCGCGAGCTGGTGCTGGCGCCGCTGGGAATGACCGACAGCGGCTTCGCCGTGGCCGACCTCGAACGCCTGGTCACGCACTACGCGGACGGCGAGCCGAGCCCGTTTCCGATGCCGTCCAGGCACCGAGCGACGCACGACGGTGGCCTCTTCGAATTCGCGCCGGACCGCATCTTCGAGCCCGCGGCCTACCCGTCCGCCGGAGGCGGCATGGCGGGCACGGCCGGCGACGTGCTGCAGGCGTTGGAGGCGATCCGCGTCGGCCACCCGGGCGTGTTGTCGGCGGCAGGTGCCGCCCGCATGCGCCGCGCGCACGTCGGGGCGGACGCGCAGACGCAAGGCCCGGGCTGGGGCTTCGGCTACGGCGGCGCGCTGCTGGTCGACCCGGCGGCGGCCGCCAGCCCGCAGTCCGCCGGGACGATGCAGTGGGGCGGCGTCTACGGGCACACGTGGTTCGTCGACGCCGCGCGCGAACTCACCGTCGTCGCGATGACCAACACCAGCCTCGAGGGCCTGTTCGGTCCGTTCCCGGGCGCCGTGCGCGACGCCGTCTACGGCTAGGCGGCTAGATGTCGCCGGGCGGCGATTCGGCCGCGCCCGGCTGCCGGCTGTCGCGGATGAACTGCTCCAGCCTGGCCGACCAGGTGGGCGACTCGGGCTCGAGTTCGGCCAGCGCGTGCACCGCGATGCCCGCGTCCTGCAGCATCTTGTTGGCGGCGGCGATGGAGGCCACCTGGTGCGGCTTCTGCTCCAGGTAGACCACGCGCTGGATGCCCACCTGGATGATGGACTGCACGCAGCGCGGGCACGGGAACTGGGTGGCGTAGATCGTGCCGCCCGTCAGCGGCAGCACCACGCAGTTCAGGATCGCGTTGACCTCGGCGTGCACGATGTAGCTGTGGCGCGAGTGCAGCGGATCGTCGTCGTCGTCGGCCCAGTAGGCCGGATCGGCGTCGTCGCAGCCGCGCGGCAGGCCGTTGTAGCCCACGCCCAGGATCTTGTAGTCCGCGCTGGCGATGCAGGCGCCGTTGCGCTTGCGGGCGTCCTTGGAGCGGGCCGCCGCGAGCAGCGCCACGCCCATGAACATCGAGTGCCAGTCCAGCAGGGATTTGTTTTCCATTTCCTTGATTGTGCGTGCCGTTTGCCGAAGTTTAGGGCGAACCCGGCCCTGGCAACCGGTCGCGCATCGGCGAGAATCAAGGTAGTTGGCGCTCGCCTGTCCTGGTTTTGACAGCCGGCATGGCGCGTGCTCCACTACGATTGCAAGAGCTGTCCAGCAGGTGCACGCCCATCGGCGCCCTCCGGGCCGCCCGCTTCAGCAGGAGAAACGAACATGCCCAGTCCCTTCCGGCCGGCTACCGAACTGATGGTGCAGTACGCGGCCTACCACCGCGACCGCCGCAACATCGCCACCCACTTCCTGGGCATTCCGCTCATCGTGTTCGCCATCGGCATCTTCATGGCGCGCGCCCAGTTCGACGTGGCGCAGCTGCACCTGAGCGCCGCGTGGGTGCTGTGGGCGGTCACCGGCGCGTGGTACCTGACGCGCGGCAACCTGGTGCTGGGCCTGGCCACGACGATCGTCACGGGCCTGCTGATCTGGGCCGCCCATCCGTTCGCGGTCGGCACCACCGGCGCGTGGCTCGCCTGCGGCCTCATCACCTTCATCACCGGCTGGGTGCTCCAGTTCATCGGCCACTACTACGAAGGCCGCAAGCCCGCCTTCGTCGACGACCTGGTCGGCCTGCTGGTCGGCCCGATGTTCGTCGTCGGCGAAGCCCTCTTTGCCGCCGGCCTGTGCCGGCCGCTGGCACAAGAGATCGAACGACGCACCGGCCCCACTCTCCTCCGTGATCTTGCTCATCCCGTTGCCTGAACTCTCACCGACGGGGCTGACCGCCGCGCCCGAGCGACGTGGCTGACCTCATCCTGACCGACGTCTCACCGATCGGTCCCGTGCTCATCATGGGCGCGGGCTCGATCGGCTGTTACCTGGGCGGCCGCCTCGCGCTGGCCGGCCACGACGTGCACTTCGTCGGGCGCCCGCGCGTGCTCGACCAGCTGCGCGCCCACGGCCTCACCATCACCGAGCCCGACGGCAAGACCGCCACGCTGCCGGCCGACATGCTGAGCCTGCACGAGGACGTGCCGTCCGGCCTGGGCATCTCGCTGGTGCTGATGTGCGTCAAGAGCGCCGCCACGCCCAAGGCGGCGACGGCGCTGGCGCGCGCGCTGCCCATCGGCACGCTGGTGATGTGCATGCAGAACGGCCTGCACAACGCCGAGGTGGCGCGTTCCGTCGCCGCGCGGCTGCGCTTCCTCTCCGGCATGGTGCCGTTCAACGTGGCCGAGATCGGCCCCGGCCACTTCCTGCGCGGCTCGGGCGGCGCGCTCGCGCTCGAGGAGGACGACGTCACCAACGCCTGGCTGCCCACGCTGGCCGAGGCCGGCGTGCGCGCGAGCACGCACAAGGACATCCGCGCCGTGCAGTGGGGCAAGCTGCTGCTGAACCTGAACAACCCGGTCAACGCGTTGTCGGGCCTGCCGCTGCGCGACGAACTCCTGGAGCCCGACCTGCGCGCCACGACGGCGGCGCTGATCGAGGAGGCGCTGGGGGTGCTCGCGAGCGCGCGCCAGCGCACCGTCAAGGTCACGCCGGTGCCCACCGGCTGGCTGCCGCGCCTGATGCGCCTGCCCACGCCGGTCTTCAAGATCGCCGCGGCCCGCATGCTCAAGATCGATCCGCGCGCGCGCTCGAGCATGGCCGACGATCTGGCGCTGGGACGGCGGACCGAGATCGGCGAGCTGTGCGGCGAAGTCGTGAAGCTGGCCAAGTCGGTCGGCAAGCGGGCGCCGCGCAACGAGAAGATGCTGGGGATGATCCGGTACGTGGAACTCACCGCGCTGGCGGTCGGCTCGCCGGAACGGGGGCCGACGAATCCGGCGGAGCTGCGCAAGACGATCGAGTCGGCGATCTGACGGGTTCGTTGGTTGGCTGGCTTTGCTGGTTTGCCTGGGTTGGCGGTTTTGCGGGGTGCGCTGGGGTGGGGCACGACGACTCGGGGGACTCTTCTCCGCTCGTGTCCCCCGATTCGCCGCGCCCCGTGCATGGCATGCCGGCGTTCAACATTCGCTGTTGAAAGTCGATCAGGTCTTTTAAAGGGGTTTTGGCATCGTCGGGCCATCGAGGCCGCGACGATGCCCGCGGCCGGCGTCCTGGCGGGGCGCCGGGTTTGACGCGAACGTCGGGCCACCTTGTCGGTGCTCCTTCTCGTGATGGACGAGGCACGACGCCTTTGACGTCGCGCTGCCTGGAGTAGCGCCGCGCGACGAACCGCAAGCAGGGGAAGATGACAGTCGCAGCGAGAGCGCGCTGCGGATTTTGTTGTCCCGTCTGTGCGTCTGTAGGTCTGTGCGTCTACTGCCTGCCAGCCTGCCCCCGAATGTTCCGCTGGCCCGATGCCTCGATCGGCACGACCGCCATCGGGCGTTGAGCAGCCCGGCTGCGCGCCGCGCAGCCCCTCGTCCGCGACCGCCAAGCCCCGCAGCACCGCAAGCGCTGCGGATCGTAGGTCACGAGAAGGAGCGCCGGCGCGCGGACCCGAAGTTCGCGTCAGGCCCGCCGCCCTGCCAGAGCGATGGCCGCGGGCATCGTCGCGGCCTCGATGGCCCGACGATGCCAAACCAAACCAAAAAACGGACGAACTTCCTCAGCGAATGTTGAACGCCGGCACGCCATGCGCGGGGCACGGCGGCTCGGGGGACTCTTCGCAGCGAGGTTAAGGAGGAGGAGGCCGCAGGCCGACGGGGGACACGAGCGGAGAAGAGTCCCCCGAGCCGTCGTGCCCCACCCCCACGCGCCCCGCAAAAACCAGCAACCAGCACACGAGGCAAACCAGGCAAACCAATCCCAAGCCAATCAACCCGGATCGCCGAAAATCAAGTCGACTTCGAGATATTGATCGTCGGAAACTTCGCGCTGAAGTCCTTGGCCTTGGCGGCCACCGTCACCGCCACCTGCCGCGCGACGGCCTTGTAGAGGCCCGCGATCTCGCCGTCCGGATCGGCCACCACGGTGGGCCTGCCGGAGTCGGTCTGCTCGCGGATGCCCAGGGTCAACGGCAGCGCGCCCAGGTACGGCACGCCGTATTGGCCGGCCATGCGCTTGCCGCCGTCGGCGCCGAAGATGTGTTCCACGTGGCCGCAGTTCGTGCACACGTGAACGGCCATGTTCTCGACGATGCCCAGGATCGGCACGCCGACCTTCTCGAACATGTTGAGGCCCTTCTTCGCATCGAGCAGCGCGATGTCCTGCGGCGTCGTCACGATGACCGCGCCCGTGAGCGGCACGCGCTGGCTCAGCGTCAGCTGGATGTCGCCGGTGCCCGGCGGCATGTCGATGACCAGGTAGTCGAGCTCGCGCCAGGCGGTCTGGCGCAGCAGCTGGTCGAGCGCCTGCGTGGCCATCGGACCGCGCCAGACCACGGCCTGCTCCGGATCCACCAGGAACCCGATGGACATCACCTGCACGCCGTGGTTCTCCATCGGCTGCATCGTCTTGCCGTCGGCCGACTCGGGGCGGCCCTCGATGCCCATCATCATCGGCAGGCTCGGCCCGTAGATGTCGGCGTCGAGCAGGCCCACGCGCGCGCCCTCGGCCGCGAGCGCGAGCGCGAGGTTCACGGCGGTCGTGCTCTTGCCGACGCCGCCCTTGCCGGACGACACCGCGATCACGTTGGCCACGCCGGGCAGCAGCGCCACGCCGCGCTGGACCTGGTGCGCGACGATCGTGCTCGTCACGTCGACGTCGACCGTGCCCACCCCAGCCACCGACTTCGCGGCCGCCGCGAGCGCGTCGCGCACGATCCCGAACTGGCTGCGCGCCGGATAACCCAGCTCGATGGCGAAGGCCACCGCGCCGTCGGCGCCCACGCGCAGGTTCTTCAGCTGTCGGCCCGCGGTGTAGGGCTGGCCGGTGTGCGGATCGAGGACGGTGGCGAGCGCTGCGGTCAGCGCGGCTTCGGAGACGGACATGGGCGGGGACGCCGGCAGGCGCGAAAAGTCGGGTGGGGCCGCGGGCGCGTGCAGACGAGGCAGGCCGGGCGCAGAATCGGGACGTGACCAGGGGCACGTGGGGCCAGTCTACCGCGCCGCCCTTGGCAGCGCCGGGCATGGGGACTGCCGGCGCAGGCCGTGGCGGCGCGCTCAAGTCGATGCGGCGCCGGCCCGATAACGAGGACGAGACCCGGTCGACCCGCTCCCACGCCCGGGACGCCGACCGCGCAACCGCAGGCCACGCGGTTCGCTTTTTCACCACCGGAGTACCTGATGGAACTCTGCCCGCTCGCCAAGGTGCAGCACCGAATCAAGTTCGGCAGCCCGCTGCCGTTCAGCATCCACGACGCCTCGGCCAAGCTGCTGCTGGCCAAGAACCAGATCGTCAGCGACGAGCACCAGCTCGAGGCGCTGGTCGAACGCGGTGCCTGCGTCAACGTCGACGAACTGCGCGGCGTGCGCGCCGAGATCTACGCCGCCCCGCCCGAACTGCTGCCCTCGCTGTGGCGCAAGTGCGCCGACATGCTCTCGCGCGTGCTCGCCGGCATGCCCTCGCCCGAGGCGCCGGCGGCGCTCGACGAGACCGCGCGCTACATGGCCGCCCTCACCGAGCGTGCGCCGGACCTGGCCATCTTCCTGCTCGTGCGCCCCGACCACGCCGAGCACACGCGCTACGGCGTCGTGCGCAGCCTGCACGCGGCGGCCGCCGCCTACCTGATCGCGCTGCGGCTGGGCTGGACGCCGGAACGCTGCCTCACCCTGGTCAAGGCCGCCTTCACGATGAACCTCGGCATGCTCGACATCCAGGAACGGCTGTCGAACCAGGCCCGCCTGCCCGATCCCAGGCAGCGCCAGGTGCTCCAGACCCATCCCACCACCAGCCTGGCCATGCTCAAGGCCAGCGGCGTCACCGACGCCGAATGGCTGCAGACCGTGGCGCAGCACCACGAGAAGCCGGGCGGCGGCGGCTATCCGGCGGGCGTCAGCGAGGTCGGCGAGATGGCCAACGCGCTGCGCACCGTGGACGTCTACACCGCCAAGCTCGCCGGACGCAGCGGCCGCGACAGCCTGCCGCCCGTGCGCGCGGCGCGCGACCTGCTCGTGGTCGAGCGCGGCAACCCGTTCGCGCTCGCCCTGATCACCGAGTTCGGCGTGCATCCGCCCGGCACCCTCGTCCGGCTGAACGGCGGCGAGGTGGCCGTGGTGGTGCAGCGCACCGCCGACAGCGCCGCGCCCCAGGTGGCGGTGCTCACCGGCCGGCGCGGCGAACCGCTGGTCGAACCCCTGCAGCGCGAGGCCAGCGGCCGCGACCACGGCATCGCCGGCCCGGCCGAGGCGAAGGGCTTGCGCGTGCGCGTGAGCGCGGAACGCCTGTACGCGAAGGCGCGGTTCTAGAACCGGCTGGGTGCGGGCGCGGCCGTGCGCGCCGCGGGCAGCAGCCGCAGCACGCTCGCCACGCTGCCCGCCAGCGCGAACGCGCAACCGAGCCACAGGGCCGCCTGCGGCGCATGCGCCGGCGTGAGATGGAAGCACAGCGCCACGAGACCCGCCCCCAGCGTCTGCCCGAGCAGCCGCGCCGTGGCCACCACGCCGCTGGCGCCGCCGCTGCGGCGCGCCGGAACGCTGCTCATGATCGCCTTGAGGTTGGGCGCCTGGAAGAAGCCGAAGCCCGCCCCGCACAGCGCGGTGCGCCAGGCGATGTCCAGCACCGACGCGTGCGCGGGCAGCAGCGCCAGCGCGCCCATGCCGCATCCGAGCGCGACGAGGCCGATGCCGCCCAGCAGGCCCGGCGGATGGCGGTCGGCGAGGCGGCCGGCGATCAACGCCATGACGGCCACGACCGCGGGCCACGGCGTCATCAGCAGGCCGGTGGCCACCGCGCTGTAGCCCAGCGTGGATTGCAAGAGGAACGGCAGCGACACGAAGCCCAGGCCCTGGGCCGAGAACGAGCAGATCGAGGTCGCGGCCGACAGCGCGAAGCTGGGCGCCCGGAAGAGGTCGACCGCCAGCATCGGCGCGGGATGTCCGGCCTGGCGCCGCCACAGCAGCGTGGCGCACGCGACCGCCACCACCCACTCGGCCGTCACGGGCGCCCACGCGCCTCCGTGCGACAGCGACTCGAAGCCCAGCACCGCGCAGCCGAACAGCCCGGCGCACAGCAGCGCGGCGATGCGGTCGAAGCCGTGGGCCTGCCGCTCCGTGGGCGGCAACGCGCGCGCGGCGAACACGACCGCGACGGCGCCGATCGGCACGTTGATCAGGAACAGCCAGTGCCACGACGCCACCGACAGGATGGCCGACGCGACCGTCGGCCCGACCGTGAACGCGAGCGCGACCACCAGCGAGTTCATCCCCACGCCCCGGCCCAGCCGGCGCGCCGGGAACACGAAGCGGATCAGCGCGATGTTGACGCTCATGATGGCCGCGCCGCCGATGCCTTGCAGGATGCGCGCGGCCACCAGCGTGGTGAGCGAGTCGGCCAGCCCGCACACCAGCGACGCCGCCGTGAACAGCAGCGTGCCCGCGGCGAACACGCGCCCGTGGCCCAGGATCTCGCCCGAGGCCGCGAACGGCAGCAGCACGGCGATCACCGCGAGCTGGTAGGCGTTGACGACCCAGATCACCTGCGGCTCGGTCACGCGCAGGCTGGCGGCGATCGTCGGCAGCGCGGTGTTGGCGATCGCTGTGTCCAGCGTGGCCATCGCCACCGAGAGCAGGATCGCGGCCAGGGCCAGCACGTGCTGGCGGCCGACCAGGCCGTCGGCCACGGGCGGGCGGACGGCGGCGGGTTCGGAGGACATCGGGCGGGCTCTGAAGATGAGGGTTCCCTCGCATTTCAACACCACCGGGATGCCGCAGCGTCGCGACGGGCTATTCGCCGATCACCGCGCTGCGACGCAACCGGGTATTCCTTAGCTCGACCAGGGGATGGTCATCCGCCACGGATCCGCGAGGATTCCCGCTGATCCAACCACCCCTCCCCGGAACCGCCCAATGAATCGCCTGTTCGCCCCCACCACGCTCGCCCTGCTGCTCGCCGCGCCTTTCGCCGCACAAGCGGTGCAGATCGCCGCCGGCACCTCCGAGTACGTCACCTTCCGCGACTGCGTCCCGGGCGCCACGGCGTGCGACTCGATTTCGCCCATCGTGGGCGGCCAGTACGGCGGCAACCCGGGCGCGTTCTCGTCGGCGGCCACGCAGAACCTGGCCGGCTACGGCTCGGCTTCGGGCAGCGTCAGCTTCTCCGGCACCATCGGCGCGCCGGTGCTGCACGCGAGCGCCTCCAGCGAGGCGGGCAAGCGCGCCAACACCAATTCCGTCGCCGTGCAGAGCTACACCTACACGGGTGCCGCGCCCACAACGCGCACGTTCGGCGGGACGCTCACCTACGACCAGTCGCTCACCGGGGTGTATCCGGATCCCTCCGCCACCGGCGTCTACGCCGTGATCGACGCGTTCACGCTCATCGCGTCCACCATCGACGCGGGCACCGACTCGATCTCCAACTTCCAGGCCCTGTTCGGCGAGCCCTTCTCCGCCGACCCGAGCTACGGCTACGTGGACCTGGGGCAGAACGTGTTCTCCGACAACGCCTCGGCCAGCGGCGGCTCCGCCAACCTGGGCGTCACGGTGACGTTGAACCCGGGCGAGACGGTCTGGCTGTACGTGCTGCTGCAGACGCCGGCCGTCAACGGCAGCGTCATCGATGCCTCGCACACGCTGGTCACGGGGTGGAACGACACCACCAACCTGACGCCCGCGGTCACCAGCCTGCCGGTGCCCGAACCCACGCCGCTGGCCTTGTTCGGCCTGGGACTCGCGGCGCTGGCCGTCGCGAAGCGCCGCAAGGCGCAATAGGCTTCTTACTTCTTCGCCGGCTTGTCGGGCCGGTCGGGCGCCCGATCGGGCGCGCGGCCGGCGCGGTGCTCCAGCACGATGTTGGTGGCCACGCCCGAATCGACCACCTGGCGGTGCGCGCCTTCGAACAGCTCGTTGATCTCGGAGCTGGACATGACGGCCAGCCGCTGCGGCGCGATGGTGGCGGTGACGCCCTTCAGCTCCTGCTCGCGGCAGTTGAAGTAGATCGCGGAGCCGACCTCGTTGGCCGGCGTCTTGCGGTCGTCCAGCCGAGCCGCTTCCTTGCGCAGGCAGGCCATCCACA
>FTJN01003268.1_pt1 | contig 18032 bp, 16 predicted proteins | sample 1658361 | NCBI WGS metagenome assembly FTJN01 (sample SAMEA3914819, study PRJEB12502) | metagenome | biome: forest; material: soil | place: Canada | collected 2010-06-26 | depth 0.3 m | reverse complement strand
GCCGCTCTTGAAGCCGCGGTTATAGGACACGTAGACCAAGGGCCCGTCCTTGATCTGGTGGTCCAGGGCCAGGCGCCAGGTCGGCTTGGAGTAGCGGCGCGAGGCGGTGATCTCCGGCCCGAGCGGCCCGATGGGCACGCCGCCGATCAGCACGCCGTCGGTGACCGACTGGATCGAGCGCTTCTCGGTGGTGTAGCGCAGCCCGGCGGTCAGGTGGGTGTCGGCGCCCAGGTTGAAGGTCGCCTGGCCATAGGCCGCCGCCGAGCGCGTCTTCTGCCCGCCGATGGTGATGACCTGCTCCACCGGCGAGGTGGGCCCCACCAGCGGACCGCCGAACGTCAGGGTGTTGGGCGCGAACTTGCCGTTGGCGTCGAACAGGAAGACCCCGGCCACCCATTGCACGGGCGACTCGTCACGCGACTGCAGTTGGAACTCCTGCGAGACTTGCAGGTCCTTCAGCGTCGAGTTGGACAGGGTCACGGCCGGAACCGTCGTGTCGTCGGTGTCGAACCGCACGAAGTAGGACGAGCGGCGATAGGCGGTGATCGAGGAGAACTTCACCGCGCCCAGATCCTGGTCCCAGTGCAGGCTCAGCCCGCTGGCGGTCAGGCTTTGCTTGGGATCGACGTCGGAATTGATGTCCCAGGGCGAGCCGACATAGGCTGGCCCGAAGAGCGGCTTACGGCCGGGCGCCTCGTGGCCGCTGGCCGTGGCGTTGCCGTAGCGGCGCTCATAGTCGCCGATCAGCTTGATCTTGGTCGCATCACTAGGCGTCCATACCCACTTGGAACGGACCGCCAGGTCCAAGTCGTTACGGTTGACGTCGCTGCCGGTGTAGCGATTGATCCCGTAGCCTTCGCCTTGGGCGGTGACCTTCAGAGCAAGGTCGGCCGCCACGTCCTGGCTCACCCCGCCCGAGACGTAGGCCTCGCCCGAAAGGGTCTTGTAGTTGCCATAGGTCAGGGCGGCGCGGCCGCCGAAATCCTGGCTCGGATCACGCGTGGTGACCTGCAGCAAACCGCCGGTGGCGTTGCGGCCAAAGAGCGTGCCTTGCGGCCCCTTGAGCACATCGATCTGGGCGATGTTGTTGAGCGTCAGCAGGGACCCCGGACCCGAGGCGAAATAGACGCCGTCGACATAGGTGGCCACCGAGTTTTCCAGTCCCGCCCCTAGGGCCGTGGTGCCGATGCCGCGAATGCGCGGCGAGACAAAGCCGGTGGCGGCTTGGATGTGCAGGCCTGGGGCCAGCTTGTTGAGACTCGTGACGTCGCGCGCGCCCAAGGCCTCGAGGGTCTGGGCGGTCACCGCGCTGACCGCGATGGGCACCGATTGCAAATTTTCGCTGCGACGTTGGGCCGTGACCACGATCTCCTCGACCCGTTGGTCATCGGCCTGAGCCGGGGCTTGGGCCACCACCTGGGCCGAGGCCGCGCCGGCCGCCGCCATCAACACCAGCAGGCTGGCTCCGAACGTCTTGTCCTTCATAGCTCTTCCTCCCTCGCCGCGCGGTGCGTGATCGCCCGTCGCCTTTATTTACAAAATGACATATCGTCATCATGACGTGACGTCAATTTGCTTTTTCATTGACGATGCGACAACCGACGTCGAGAGCTAGGACGATGAACGCAGTCACCGCCTCACTGAACGCTGAACCGGAACCCTATCGGACACGGGTGGGCCGCGAGCGGCGCGCGCGCACCCGCGCCGCCATTCTGGCCGCGGCGTTTGAACTCTTCGATGCACGGGGGATAGACAGGGTCACGGTCGACGACATCCGCGACGCCGCGGGCCTGGCCCGCGGTTCGTTCTACAATTACTTCGCCACCTACGAGGACATGCTCAAGGCGATGGCGGCCCAGATCACCGACCAGCTCAACCGCGAACAGTCCCTGCTGTTCGATCATATGGCCGACCCCGCCGAGCGGATTTGCCGCAATATTCAGTACAGCATCCATCGCCTGGCCAGCGATGCGTCCTGCAGCGGCGTGGTGGTGCGGGTCACCCCCTTGGTCGGCGCCTTGACCCCGCACATGCGGCTCCATGCCGAGGCCGCCATGGCCGCGGCCATCGACAGCCGCGCCATCGCCGTGCCCGCGATCGGACCGGCCATGGACCTGGGCCTGGGCCTGGTGGTGATGACGTTGCGACGGGCCATGACCGAAGGCTTGGCGCGGGGCGACATCGCCGTCACCGGCCTGCTCCTGTTGCGCGCGCTGGGCGTGCCCGAAGCCCGAGCCCGCCAGATCGCCGACCAACCTCTTCCGCCTGGGCCCAGGACGCCCCTGCGCGAGGCGATCATCAACCCCGAGGTCGCCGTCTAGTCCGCCAGGATGTCCGGCAGGGCCTGGACCACCCGCGTCACCGCGCCCGCCAGGTCGGCCGTCATCTCGGGCGGCGCCGCGCCTAGCACCTCCAGGAAGGCCGCGGCGGTCTCCGCGCGCAATCCCTTGATGACCGCGCCGCCCTCCGCCGTCAGCGCCACCACCTTGCGTCGCCGGTCGACCGGGGATTCGCGCCGGCTGACCAAGCCACCGGCCACCAGGCCATCGACCATGCGACTGGCGGCCGTCGGGCTGAGAAACGCCACAACCGCGAGGTCGGCGATCGACTGGGGCCCCAATCGATAGAGGTGAAACAGCGCCATCACCCGACTGAAGGTCACCTCCCCATCCAACATCCTGGCCGCATGGCCAAACACCCGCGGCGCGATGCGGCCGTAGAGATTCTCCAGCGCCCAGGCCGCCTGGCTGGCGGGATCCTCGTGATTTTCCATGACGGCCATTTAGGTGCGCGTGCGCACCGAATGCAACGCTTGGGGCAAGCAGGCTCACCTGGGCGTCGCGATCGGGGTCATTCGACGGGAGCCAGGACCGGAAGGAGGCTCGCCGAGGCCAGGGCGAAGCCGACCATCACCACGATCATCGCTTGAGGTCCAAGGCCAGCCAGCCAAGCGGCGACCAAGATGCTGGCCGCCACCATGCAGGCCATCTGGAAGCTGTTCATCGCCGCCGAGACCATGCCCGCCACCCGCGGCGCGCGGCTCAACGCGGCGTGGGACGCCGTGGGCATGATCAGGCCATATCCGAAGGTGGCCACGACAAAGCCGATCATCGGCGCGACGAGCCCGCCGTGGCTTGACCACAGCGCAATCCCGGAGATGACCGGGCCGACAAGCGCCAGGCTGACGCCCAGGCGCACCAGACCCCGCACCCTCCCCCCGCGCGAGAGGCGGGCGGCCAGGGCCGAGCCCAGAACAAGCCCGCCAGCGGTCAGGGCGAACAGCAGGCCAAACTGGCGGTAGCTGACGCCGAAGGCCTGGATCAGGAGGAAGGGCGATCCGGCGACATAGGCGAACATCGAGCCGGCGCTGAACCCGCGCACCAGGCCATAGGCCAGGGTCTGGCCATCGGGTCGATCACCGCCCTGCCCGTCCTTGGTCTCTCCGCGTCGGTCGCGCCAGGTCTCCTCGAAGCCGAACAACAGGAAAAAGAACATCAGGCCGCCCGATGCGGCCAAGGCGAAATAGACCAGTCGCCAGTCGCCGTGCTCAAGCACCAAGGCGCCCAGGGTTGGCGCGATCACCGGGGCGACGCCCAGGATCATGGTCAGCAGGGCCAGGCGGCGATGCAGCGCCGGTCCGGCGAGCCGATCTCGCAATGAGGCGTAGGCCAAGGTCGGCCCCGCCCCCGCGCCAGCCCCTTGCAGCACCCGCGCCAGCAACAGGTCGTCCAAGCTCGCGGCCATGGCGCAGGCCAGGCCGCCCAGCGTGAAGAGCGCCACGCCGACCAGCAGCGGGATCTTGCGGCCGATGCGGTCGGACAGCAGGCCGTAGATCAACGGCGTCAGGCCAAAGCCGGCCATGAACAGGCTGAGCGTCAGACCGGTCTTGCCGCCGGAGTCGTTGAACTCTCTGGCCAGCCCCGCCATGGCCGGCAAGGCCATGTCGATCGCCAGGGGCGGCAAGGCGCACAACATTCCCAGCAGGATCAGCTGGGCGACCCCGTCCCTGCGCATGCCCCCCACGCCGTCCGCTCGTCCCTCGGCGGAGGGGGCGACGGCGGCGGAGGGGGTCTGGCGGGACGGGGTCAAGGTTCACCTCTCGGAAGGAAGGTTGTCGGTGCGGGGGAGCGCGCCGACCGCCGGGAGGCGACCAGACTCAATGCACATAAGCATTATATGCAAATATGCACTTATATGGCAACGGGTCGAAACCCCGACCACGACCCTCAGAAGCGCTTCTTGATGCTGAGGTACCACTCGCGCGGCCGCGCGTAGGTGCCCTCGGCCAGACCCGCCGCGTCGCTATAGGTGGCGGTCAGCAGGTAACGCTCATCGGTCAGGTTGCGCCCGCCTAGGGTCACGGTCAGGTCGCCCCGCGCCGGCTCCCAGGCCACCGCGCCGTTGAGCACCGAATAGCCCTTCTGGTGGACGATCGCGGCGTTGTCGGCGGTGTTGAAGACCGCTGAGCGGTAGGCGTAGTCGAACCGGGGCGTCAGGGTCCCGGCCGCGCCCAGATCGAACGGATAGGACGCCGAGAGGCTGGCCGACCACTTGGGGGTCAGGGGCAGCTTGTTGCCCTCGCGCACGCCGATGGCGCTGGACGTGGCCTCGGTGTAGCGGGCGTCCAGCCAGCTGACCGTGGCGTCGATTTCCAGCTTGGCGACCGGAAGCCAGCTGGCCTCCAGTTCGGCCCCGTCGATCCGGGCGGCGGCGGCGTTGCCGGTCAAGGCGCCCAGCACGCCGGGCACGCTGTATTCGACCTGGACGTTGGAATAGTCGGTGCGGAAGACGGCCAGGTTCAGGCGCAGGTTCCGCTGTGGGGTCTGATACTTCAGCCCGCCTTCATAGAGGGTGGCGAACTCCGGCTCGAACGAGATCAACTCAGGCACCGGCGAGGAATAACGGGCGTTGAAGCCACCGCTCTTGAAGCCCTTGGAATAGGTCACATAGGCCATCAGGTCGCTGGTGGCGTCCCAGGCCAGGGTCACACGCGGCGTGGTCTCGTTGTAGCTGCTGGACTGCCAGCTGGTGTCGGCGACGATCCGAGTGCCGATCGGCGAGCGGATGCCCGAGATGATCTTGGCGTCGGTGCGGAACTTCTTGGTCTCATCGGTATAGCGCAGCCCAGCTGTCAGATGCAGGGCGTCGGTCAGATCGTACGTCGCCTCGCCAAACAGCGCGTAGTTGCTGTTGCGGGTATGGTTGAGGCCTTGGGCGCCGTTGACGTCGCCGGCGCTGATATAGTTCTCGAAGGCTTTTTCTTCGAAGTAGTAGACCCCGCCCAGCCACTTGAGCCGGTCATTGAACGACCGTCCGGTGAACTGCACTTCCTGGCTGAACTGATGCTGGTTCTGGGAAATGTCCGAATAGAGAAACTCCAGCGGAGTGTTGTCGGTGTCGCGTGAGAAGGCCGCGTCGAGCTTGCGATAGGCGGTGATCGACTTGATGTTCAGCGCGTCCAGGTTCCAATTCAGGGTCAGGCCCGCGCCAAAGACGTCGGCGTCCGACCGGGTCGGGTGCGTGGCGTTGGTCGTGTAGGGGTCGTTGGTCTGCCAAGCCGCGCCAAAGCAGTTACGGCTGGCGTTGGGCGCGGCCGCGCAAGCCCCGCCCAGGACGCGGGCGTTTTCCAGAAAGGCCAGGGGGAAGGCCGTGCCGTCGATCCGCAGCGCCACGACGCCGGCTTGCGCCTCGCGCTTGCGGGTTGCGTCGATCGACAGTTGGGCGTCGAATACCGCGTTGGGCGTCCAGTCGAACTGGGCGCGCCCAGCCACGGCGTCATCGTCGCCGAGTTTCTCGCCCGTCTGCAGACGCGTCACATAGCCTTCGCGCTTGTTGTAAAGGCCCGAGAACTTGGTGTGGAAGGTGTCGCTGAGCGGCAGGTCGACCGAGCCCTGCAGCTGGCGACGCTCGCTGGAGCCGATCGTGCCGGTGACGAAGCCGCCGAAATCGGAGGCCGGCGTCTGCGACACCACGTTGATCGCGCCGCCGATGGTGTTGCGGCCAAACAGCGTGCCCTGCGGCCCGCGCAGCACTTCGATCCGCTCGACGTCGACCAGATCCAGCACCGCTCCGGCGCTGCGCGCCACGTACACCCCATCGACATAGACCCCCACCCCCGGATCGGTGGTGATGGTGAAATCGATCTGGCCGATGCCGCGTAGGAAGACAATGGCGGCCGAAGAGTTGCCCGACAACGGAGCCGAACCCTGGAGGGTCAGGCTGGGGGTGCTGGCGGCGATGTCGGTGATCTGCGTCATGCCCTTGCGCTCGATCGCCGCGGCGCTCACGGCGGTGATCGCCACCGGGGTGTCCTGCAGATTTTCCGAGCGCTTGCGGGCGGTGACCGTGATTTCTTCGAGCATGGCGTTGTCGGCCGCCGGCGTGGCCGGCGGCGCGGCGGCGCCCTGGGCGCCAGTGGTTTGAGCATGGGCGGCCTGAGCCGCGCCAAGGGCGGCGATCAAAGCCGCGCTGGCGAACCATCGCGCCCGACGCTGGGTGTGCTTGTCCATCTTGTTCCTCCCGACGTGCGTCTGGCGCACTTTCTCGACCCTTCGCGCCGACGGGAAGGTGTCTCCCCCCTCGTCGTTGTCGCGCCGTCTAAAACTGCATATTGTCGACAATCCTGCAAGGAGCAAATGACAGATGGTCGACAATATGCAATCTAGAAGAAAATGGGAGGAACCAGCGCATGACCGAAACGACCACCGCGAGCCGAGACCTGGCCACGCTCTATCCCTCGGCGCCCAAGCCCTACAAGCTGGCCCACGCCGTGATGCGCACGGCCCGCTACGAGGAGACCAAGGCCTGGTATCTGACGGTGCTCAACGCCCAAATGGCCTTCGAGAACGAATTCGTCGCCTTCCTGACCTATGACGACGAGCACCACCGCATTGGCATCATCAACGTTCCCGACGCCACGCCGCTGTCGCCGGACTCGGCCGGGGTCGAGCACATCTCCTTCACCTATGAACAGTTGGGCGAATTGCTGGCCACCTACCAGCGGCTCAAGGCCGTCGGGATCGAGCCGTTCTGGCCCATCATCCATGGCCCGACCGTGTCGTTCTATTATCGCGACCCGGCCGGAGTGAAGGTCGAGCTGCAGTACGACATTCTGCGCACCCCCGAGGAGGTCAACGCCTTCTTCGCGGCGGGCAACTATGTCGAGAACTTCATGGGCATCATCGTCGATCCGGACGACATGGTCGCAAGGTTCGAGGCCGGCGAGGCGATCGAGAGCCTGACCCGTCGCCCGCCCCTGCCCCCGGGCTTGGGCCCTTGGGATATGCACCGGCCTTAGGCTCATCGACAAGCTTGTCGACGATCTACAAAAAACAGTTGAGGATAGCGTCATGAACACCGCAACCGCCCCTAGCAATGGACGAACGGTCGCCATGCTGGGCCTTGGGATCATGGGCGCGGCCATGGCCCGACGCCTTGCGTCCCAGGGATTCATCGTCAAGGGCTGGAACCGTTCGCCCGACAAGGCCGTCGGCCTGGTGGCCCATGGAGTGCGCCTGTACCCCACCCCCGCCCAGGCGGCCGAGGACGCCGATGTCGTGGCCGTTTGCCTAACCGATGCGACCGCCGTCGAAGCGGTGCTGTTTGGCGTGGCCGGCGCGGTTCAGCGCTTGAGCCACCGGGCCGTCATCGTCGATTTCTCGACGATCGGCGTGGGGCCGGCGCGCCAGATCGCCCGGCGTCTGGAAGACGATCACGGTCTTGGCTATGTCGACGCTCCGGTCTCGGGGGGACCGTCGGCGGCCGACCAGGGCGCCCTGGCGATTTTGTGCGGCGGCGCGGCGCAACACCTGACGCGCGCCGAGCCCGTTATCGCCGCCTTGGCCAGGGTTCACACCCATCTTGGGCCGTCCGGTTCGGGCCAAGCGGCCAAGCTCTGCAACCAACTGATCGTATCCTCGGCCATGGCGGCCATCGCCGAAGCGATTAGCGCCGGCCGAGCCCTGGGTCTCAATGTCGAGGCCTTGCCCGCCGCCCTCGCTGGCGGCTATGCCGATTCGCTACCCCTGCAGATCTTCGGGCCGCGCATGGCCGCTGGTCGTCTGGAGCCGCGCATCAGTGAGGTGGCGACCATGCTCAAGGACGTGCGCGCCTTGCACGTCGCCGTCGAGGGCGCGGGGCTTGACCTGCGCTTGGCGCGCGCGACCCTAGACCTCTATGAAGACGCCGCGCGTCGTGGCTTGGCCCATCAGGACCTTGCCGCGCTGACCCAACTTTCCGCTCCCGCGACGGCCCTAGCCGCCGCGCCCTGACCGAGACCCTGATGGCCCGCTCCGAGGACTTTAAGATTCAGACGACCTCCTTGCAAAGCGAGGTCCTCAATCGCTTGCGCGATGAGATCATCCGAGGGGTCTGGAAGCCTGGTGATCGCCTGCAGGAGCAACTGCTCACCGAACGCTATGGTGTGTCACGCTCGCCCCTGCGCGAAGCCTATCAGGTCCTGGCGACCGAGGGCCTGCTTGACTTGCTGCGCAATCGCGGCGCGGTCGTCTCCACCCCGACCCTGGCCGACGTTCTGGAGAGCCATCAGCTGTTGGTGGCGTTGGAGACGCTGGGCATCGAACTGGCGGCCAAGCAGGCCAGCGACGCCGAGCTGCAAGCCATTCTGGCCCGTCACGAAGCCGAGAACGCCGCGGCCGCCGCTGGCGACGAGGCCCAGGCCTTTCAACTCAACAACGACCTCCACCGCTCGATCGTGGTGGCCAGCCACAATCGGCCCCTGATCAACGCGCACCTGATCGTCTCGCGCCAGATCATCCGTGTGCAGAACGTCACCGGTTATTTGCATCCCGATCTGCCAGTGCACGAACATGACGCCTTCATCGAGCCGCTGATGAAGCGCAAGGCCAAGCCGGCGGTCGAAGGCCTCCGGCGCCACCTGGCCACGGTCGAGGCCAATCTGCGCCGGAGGCTGGAGACCATGGCCGAAGAGAGCGCCCAGGGCGCCCGTCTTACGGCGTGAACCCTACGGCGTGATCTCAACGACGATCTTGCCCTGGGCCTGCTTGGTCTCGCAGTAGCGGTGGGCTTCGGCGATATCGTCCAGCCCGTAGACCCGGTCGATCACCGGGCGCACCTTGCCGGCCTCGACCAATTGGCCGATCACCCTCAGCGCCGCGCCATTGGGCTCCATGAACGACCAGTCGTAGCGCCGCCCTAGAGCCGCCTGTTCGGTCTTGCGCTGGGCCAGGAAGGCTTCGCCGGCCTGCAGGCCGGCCTCCAGCCCGTGCTGATCGATAAGGTGCAGCTTGGGCGTGACGATGCTGACATAGGCCGCGTCCGCTCCAGTCTTCAACGCGCCCAGCAGCTTCTGCTCGGTGTCGAAAGCGGTGTCGAACGCCACGTCGTAATCGAATAGAACCCGCGAGAAATCCTCGCGGGTGTAGTCGACCGCCACATCAGCGCCTAGACCAGCGACCAGTTCGAGGTTGCGCGTGCTGACCACCGTGGCCACCTTCGCGCCCCAGGCCTTCATCCACTGGATCGCGAAGCTGCCGACCCCGCCGCCGCCGCGCGGGATGATCACCGTCTTGCCGACCGTGTTCTGGGGCGTCAGACCGACGATGTCGGCCAGGGCGCTCCAGGCCGTCAGGGCCGCATAGGGCAGCGCCGCGGCCTCCACGAAGGTCAGGTTGGCCGGCATCGGCGCGACCCAGGCCTGCGGCACCGCAGCCAGTTCGGCGGTCGCGAAATTGGGAACCCCGGCCCACACCTTGTCGCCAGGGCGGAAGGCCCGCACGTCGGCGCCGACGGCTTCCACCACCCCGGCGATGTCGCGCCCCGGGATCAGCGGCATGCGCACCAGGCCCTTGGCCAGGAAGAACTTGGCCCCATAACCTGAGCGCACGGCGCAATCGATCGGATTGACCGAGGTTGCGGCAACGCGGATCAGCACGTCGCCCGGCCCGACGACCGGGTCGGCGACGTCGGTGCGGATCTGAAGGGCCGTCTCAGGGGACCCAAACTCGAAGATCTGGACCGCCTTCATGCCTTGCCGCCCGCGAAGACAAAGCCTTCCGGCTCCTCGATCACCGGGTTCTCGATCACGCCCAAACCCTCGATCTCGATGCGGACGGTTTGGCCTGCCTTGAGGAAGCGCGGCGGATCCATCAGAGCCCCGACCCCCGACGGACTGCCGGTGGAGAAGATGTCGCCCGGCTCCAAGGTGAACACCGTCGAGACCTCGGCGATCATCTCGCCCACCGAATAGATGAAGTCGGTGGTCCTGCCGTCCTGGCGCAGTTCGCCATCCACCCACGTGCGAATGCGAAGATTGCCCGGATCGGTGATTTCGTCGGCCGTGGTCAGCCAGGGCCCGGTCGGGCCGTGGGTGTCGAACGACTTTCCCAGGTGCGCGGTCGGCGAGCGCTTTTGCCAGTCGCGAACGCTGACATCGTTGCAGACCATATAGCCGGCGATCACCGACAGAGCGTCCTCGGCCTTCACATGACGACAGCGCTTGCCGATCACGAAAGCCATCTCGCCTTCGTAGTCGAGCTCGGTGGAGACCGGCGGACGGTGGATCGGATCGAACGGCCCGCTGATGCAGGACACCTGCTTGTTGAACCAGACCTGGGCATTGGGGATCTCGATTGGCACGCCCTTGGCGCGGATCTCCGCCACGTGGGACCGAAAGCTCAGGCCCAGGCCCAGGAACTTACGCGGTCGGCCGACGGGGGCTTCCAACCGCACCTCGGCCAGAGCAACGCGCGGCGCGCTCCGAGCGGCGACGGTCAGGGCCGCCATGCCCTCGGACCCGGCTTCGAGCAGCGCCATCATATCGGACGGCGCGGCGCTCCCGACCAAGTCGACGATCTGGTCGCCCTCGACCAGGCCAAGGCGTGTCACGCCCGCATGGGTGAAGGTGGCGATCTTCATGCGCGCACCGCCGGCTGCAGGAAGCCGTCGAACACGATCTCCAGGGTGCGATCCTTGAAGGCCCAGCCGCCGGCCGTGCGCACCAGGACGTCTTCGGACGAGCCGCCCATCAGTTGCGACGGGGCGCCAGCCAGGCTGACGGCGGTGACGACATTGCTCACCGCATGGATGACGTCGCCGTGCTGGGACAGGCGCAGGTTGGTCCAGTAGTGGCGCGTCTTGCGATTGGGGTCAGCGCCGCGGGCGGTGAACCGTTCGCGGATCTGCTCGCGGCTCTCCAGCTTGAAGGCTGGGGTGGCGATCGTGCCGTCCTCGACGAACAGCTCATGGATCGTCGCGCCCAGGCCGTGGTCGACGCGATGAGAAAACTCGCTCATCAGGTCCTCGATCTCGGCGCGGACCTCGAGGGACACGCGACTGGGGGTTGGGTCTGACATAAACCTATCCTTTGCACACAATATACAATTGGCCCGGCCATGGCGGCCCGCGGGCGGGGTTGAAAACTAGAAGGTCACCGCGCCCAGATGGGCCGGGCCCACCAGACGCACGTACTTGGCCAGCACCGGCGGCAGGTCGCGGGCCGGCGCGTCGACGCGCTCGCGCCGGCGCCGCTCCAGCACCGGCGGCTCGACCTGCAGCTCCAGACGCCGGGTCTCAGCGTCGATCAGGATCATGTCGCCGTCTTGGATCAGGCCGATCGGCCCGTCAGCGGCGGCCTCGGGCCCGACGTGGCCGATGCACATGCCACGCGTGGCGCCCGAGAACCGCCCGTCGGTCAGAAGGGCGACGTCCTCGCCCGCCCCCTGGCCGTACAGCAGCGCGGTCACGCCGAGCATCTCGCGCATGCCAGGCCCCCCGCGCGGCCCTTCGTTGCGGATGACGATGACCTCGCCGACGACATAGCGCCGAGCACGGACCGCCTCCACCGCCGCCTCTTCGGATTCAAACACCCGGGCCGGGCCATGGTGGCGTGAGCGCTTGAGCCCGGCCGTCTTGAGCAGGGCGCCGTCGGGGGCCAGATTGCCGGTCAGGACGACGACGCCGCCGGTCGGCGAGATCGGATCGGCGGCCAGGCGCACCACCTCACCATCCGGCGCCTCGGCCGCGTCGGCGATCTGGCCGATCGTCAGGCCGCTGACCGTGGGCAAGTCGGTGTGCAGGCAGCCGGCGTCGCGCATGGTTCGCAGCAGGGTCGGCACGCCGCCGACGCCGTGCAGATCCTTGGCCCAGAACCTTCCGCCCGGCTTCAGATCAGCCAGGAGCGGCGTGCGGCCAAACACTTCGGCCACGTCGGCCAGGGTGAAGGCCACGCCAGCCTCGTGGGCGATGGCCGGCAGGTGCAGGGCCGCGTTGGTCGAGCCCCCGGTGGCGGCCACGGCGGCCGCGGCGTTTTCCAGGGCGCGACGGGTGACCAGTTCGCGCGGCAGTGGTCCGCCGTCGCGGATCAGGCGGGCCAGGACCCGGCCCGCGTCGCTGGCCAAGACCTGGCGGGAGGCCGCGACCGCCGGAGTCATGGCCGTATGGGGCAAGGCCAGACCCAGCACTTCCGCGGCCATGGCCATGGTGTTGGCCGTGAACTGGCCCGCGCAGGAGCCGAGCGAGCCGATGCCGGTGCGCTCGAGCAGCGCCAGCTGGGCCTCGTCGATCTCGCCGGAATAAACCTTGCCGACACCTTCGTAGACGTCGACGATGCCGATCTCGCGACCCCGGCTCCAGCCTGGCAGGGCCGCGCCGCCATAGACGAACACAGCCGGCCGGTTGAGCCGGGTCATGGCCATCATCACGCCCGGCAAGGTCTTGTCGCAGCCGGCGAAACCGATCAGGCCGTCATAGCCATGGCCGCGAACGACCGCCTCGATGGAATCGGCGATGATGTCGCGCGACACGAGGCTAAAACGCATGCCGGGATGGTTCATGACCATGCTGTCGGCGACCGTGATGGTGGAAAACTCGAACGGCGTAATCCCGTCGCGGCGCAGGCCGGCCTTGGCCGCAGCGACCTGCGGTCCCAGGGTCATGCTGCATGGGGTGACTTCCGCACCGGTCGACACCACCCCCGCGAACGGCTGGGCGATGGCCTCATCATCGTGCCCCATGGCCCGCAGGAAGGCGCGGTGAGGCGCACGATCCAGGCCGTTGGTGACGATCAGCGAATGGATCTTGCCGCCGCTCATCGCGCGCCCTCCATGACCGGACGCAGGCCGCGCGCGCCTTGGGTGCGGGCTAGCAACGCCACCGCGATCGCGGCGACGACGAAGATGGCGCCGATGACGAACATCAGGCGGCCAAAGCCGATGTCGGCCGCCAACAGCAGTCCCGCGATCATCGGCCCGACCACGCCGCCCAGCCGCCCTATGCCGAACGACCAGCCCACGCCCGTGGCGCGCAGCCGGGCCGGATAGTAGGCGGCGATCAGGGCGGTGATCGACAGCTGTCCGCCCACCGCGAAGGCGCCGGCGGCCAGGCAGACGCCGAGCATCTCGCCGGAAGATCCGGTGGCCATGCCGATCATGCCCACACACAGTCCGCCCAGCAGGAAGGACGCGGCGATCGGGCCGAACGGCGAGATGCGATCCCCCAGACGCGACAGGACGATGTTGCCCAGAACGCTGCCGACATTGATCGCGCCGGCGGCGAGCACGGCGGTGCTCAGCGGCAGGCCAGCTTCCCGCACCAAGGTCGGTAGCCAGCTGATCGTGCAGTAGGTGGCCAGCAAGCTGACAAAGCAGATCAGCCAGAGCAGGACCGTGCCGGCCGCGCGACCTTCGCTGAAGAGGTCGACGATGGCGTTGCGAGGGCCGCGGTGATCGCCCGCGTCCTCGCCCAGGGCCTTGCTCGCCTGGGGGCCCAGGCGGGCGATGATCCGCGCGGCGGCCTGGGCCGATCCGTGTTGGGCGCGAAGATGAGCCAGGGATTCAGGCAGAAGGATCCAGCACACCGGCAGTAGGACGGCGGGCGCGGCCCCACCGATGACGAAGATCGCGCGCCAGCCCAGATGCGGCAGAACCCAGGCGCTGACGAGCGAGCCGACCACCGCGCCGAGCGGGAAACCGCTGAACACCAGCGACACGATCAGCTTGCGTCGACCGGACGGCGCGTATTCGGCCGCCAGGGCGATGACACCCGGGATCGCTCCACCCAGGCCCAGGCCGGTGAGGAAGCGAAGAGTAGCCAGGGCTGGAGCTCCATGCGCCGCGGCCGTCGCCAGGGTTCCAGCCGCGACGATGGCCAAGGCGGCGACCAGGATGGGCCTGCGACCCAGGCGATCGCCCAACGGGCCAAACACTAGCCCACCGAACAGACCGCCCAGCAGGCCGGCGCTGAACAGCAGTCCCAGGGCGTTGTGTCCGCCCCCCAGTTCATGGCGCAGCAAGGGCGCGGCGAAGGCCACGGCCTGGGTGTCGAACCCGTCGATGAGGACGATCAGGAAGCAGAGGACGAAGACGAGAACCTGATAGGGGCTCACCGGTCCCGTCGGATCCGCGCGCCCCTCGGCGGCCTCATGACTGTCTGGCGACATGTGGTCTGCTCCCTCGTCCGGACTGGGCCGGCTCATTAATTGTCGACAATATGCAATTTGCGAAATGACGCAAGCGCCTTAGGCGGTGACGATGGTGTTCTCGACCACCGCGACCGGCCAAGGCGTCAGGCCGGCGCCGGCGCAGGGGCCGCCCAGACACCGGCCGGACATCGGATCAAACACCGCCCCGTGCCAGGCGCAGGCGACCCGGCCGTCGGGGGCCAGATAATCGTCTAGCGTCCTGGCCAGTGGCAGGCCCATGTGTGGGCACCGATCCAACCACCCGCTGACCCGCCCGCCCGCCCGAACCACGAAGGCGTGGATGTGCTGGCCAGCGATGAGCACGACGATGCCGCGAGCCCCTGGATCGGCTAGGTCGGTCAAGGCGCAGAGCTTCACGCCCGGCGGCACGACCGGCGGCGCGGCTGAAACCTCGGCGCGCGTCACGCCGCGACCACGTCGGCGTCGGGCTGGCGATCGGGGTGGGCCACGCCAAACGCCGGATGCTCCTTGGCCAGGGCGGCGACGCGCGCGATCCGAGGAAAATCGTTGAGGTCAATCGCGAAGCGCGTGGCCGAATAGATCTGCGGCGCCAGGCAGCAATCCACCAAACCCGGCTGACCGCCCAGGCTCCAGCCGCGATCGGCCAGGCGCGGCTCGATCGCCTCGAAGCCCTCGGTGATCCACCGACCAGCCCAGGCCAGCACCGAGGGCTCGGGCGTATGCAGGTCGCGGCGAAGGTGATCTAGAACCCGCAGGTTGTTGAGGGGATGCACGTCGCTGGCGATGATCGCCGCGGTGGCCCTGGCGTGAGCCCGACCGAACGGATCCCGCGGCAGCAAGGCCGGCTCGGGATAAAGCTCCTCCAGCCATTCCAGGATCGGCAGGCTCTGGGTCAGAACCCTGCCGTCGACCTCCAGAGCCGGCACCAGCCCTTGGGGATTGAGCCGGCGATAGGCGCTGGCGCGTTGCTCGCCGCGGCGCAATTCGACCGGAACGGTCTCGAAGGGGACGCCCTTCAGGGCCAGGCCGATCCGCACCCGATAGGCCGCGGTCGAGCGCCAGTAGCTATGCAGCCGCAACCGCATGGGCGTCCTCCTTCACGGCCTGGCCTTCCACGGCCTGGTCGATGGCGCCGAACAGCAAGCGACCGTCGGATCCGCGCATCTGGATGCGGACGCGGTCGCCCCGCGCCAGGAAGGGGGTTTTGGGCGAGCCCTCCAGAATGGTCTCGACCATCCGCACCTCGGCCAGGCACGAATAGCCCAGGCCGCCCTGGTCGACCGGCCGGCCTGGCCCACCGTCCTGATCGCGGTTGGACACCGTTCCCGATCCGATGATGCTGCCCGCGCTCAGCGACCGAGTCTTGGCGACATGGGCGATCAGGTCGCCAAAATCGAAGGTCATGTCGACACCGGCGTCGGCCCGGCCGAAGGCCTTACCGTTGAGGTCGACCTCGAGCGTGCCGTGCAACTTGCCGTCTTTCCAGGCGTCGCCCAGAGCGTCGGGCGTCACCGCCACCGGCGAGAAGGCGCTGGCCGGCTTGGACTGGAAGAACCCAAAACCCTTGGCCAGTTCGGCCGGGATAAGACCGCGAAGCGAGACGTCGTTGACCAGCAGCACCAGGCGGATCGCCGCCAGGGCGGTGGCCTTGTCCGCGCCCAAGGGCACGTCGTCGACCACCACCGCCACCTCGGCCTCGAAGTCGCCGCCCCAGGCCGGGTCGGCCAGCGGTATGGCCTGGCGCGGGGCCAGGAAGCCGTCGGAGGCGCCCTGATACATCAGCGGGTCGGTCCAGAAGCTTTCCGGCATCTGAGCGCCGCGCGCCTTGCGCACCAGTTCGACGTGATTGACGTAGGCGCTGCCGTCGGCCCACTGAACCGCGCGCGGCAGCGGGCTGAGGGCTTCGTCCGGATCGAAGGGCGCGCCCATCGACAGATTGGCCTCCAGCCAGTTGGAAAGTTCAGCCAGGCGCGGCGCGCGGGCGGCCCAATCGTCGAGCGCGGCCTGCAGGGTCGGGGCCACGTCCGAAGCATCGAGGCTCCAAGCCAAGTCGCGCGACACCACCACCAAGCGGCCATCGCGGCCGCCCTTCAGGGACGCCAGTCTCATTGCATGGTCTCCAAGGGGCTCTGGGCCTTGGTAAAGCCATCCCAGCAGGCGTCGTAGTCCGGCTGCAGCAAGGGCGTTTCCAGGGCAAAACGGGTAGGTTTGATCAGCCAGCGACTCTCGAACATGAAGGCCAGCGTCCCGTCGATCTTGTGAGGCGAGAGTTCGGCGCTGACCGCCTTGGCGTAGGTGGTTTGGTCGGGACCATGGCCGCTCATGCAGTTGTGCAGCGAGGCCCCGCCCGGCGCGAAGCCGTCGGCCTTGGCGTCATAGACGCCGTGGATCAGCCCCATGAACTCGCTCATCACGTTGCGGTGGAACCAGGGGGGCCTGAAGGTGTCCTCGGCCACCATCCAGCGCGGCGGGAAGATCACGAAGTCGCAATTGGCGGTGCCGGCGACCTCGCTAGGCGAGGTCAGGACCGTGAAGATCGACGGGTCGGGATGGTCAAAACCCACCGTGCCGATCGCGTTGAACCGGGATAGGTCATAGCGGTAGGGGGCAAGGTTGCCGTGCCAGGCGACCACGTCGAACGGCGATCGATCCAGCAGCGTGCGCCACAGGCGGCCGCCAAACTTCTGGACGACCTCGGTCGGCTCGCTGACGTCCTCGAAGGCGGCGACCGGCGTCTCGAAGTCGCGGCTGTTGGCCAGGCCGTTGGAACCGATCGGCCCCAGCTCGGGCAAGCGAAACGGCGCGCCGTAGTTTTCGCAGACATAGCCCCGAGCGGCGCCCTCGAGCAGCTTGACCTGGAACTTCACCCCGCGCGGCACGACCAGGATGAAGCCGGGCCCGGCCCGCAACCGCCCTAGCTCGGTGCTCAGTTCGATCTCGCCGGCCTGAGGCACGATCAGGAACTCCCCGTCGGCGTTGAAGAACACCCGCCCCTCCATCGACCGCGTGGCCGCGTAGAGGTGGATGGCCATGCCCGCCTGCAGACTGGCCTCGCCGTTGCCCGCGAAGGTCGTCAGGCTGTCGACGAAGTCGGCTTCGTCCTCGAAGGCGGGCGGATCCCATCTCAGGCGATTGGGATCGGGCGGGGCCTCGTCAAACGGCGCCGATCGCAGCAGCGGCGCGCCCTCATAGGGCGTGAACCGGCCATGAGATGCGGTCGGCCGCAGGCGATAGAGCCAACTGCGACGGTTCTCATGGCGCGGGGCGGTGAAGGCCGCGCCCGACAACAGCTCGGCATAGAGGCCAAAGGGCGTGCGCTGGGGTGAATTGCGACCGACCGGCAAGGCGCCTTGGATCGCCTCGGTGGCGAAGGCGTTGCCAAAGCCGGTGAGATAGGCCCCGCTCATCGGATCAGGCCTCGACCGTGATCACGCCGCGGCGGATCTGGTCCAGCTCGATGCTCTCGAACAGGGCCTGGAAGTTGCCGTTGCCGAAGCCCTGGTTGCCCTTGCGCTGGATGATCTCGAAGAAGATCGGGCCGAACAGGTTCTCGGTGAAGATCTGCAGCAGCAGGCCTTCCTCGCCGACATTGCCGTCCAGCAGGATGCGGTTC
>FTJN01929880.1_pt1 | contig 18108 bp, 16 predicted proteins | sample 1658361 | NCBI WGS metagenome assembly FTJN01 (sample SAMEA3914819, study PRJEB12502) | metagenome | biome: forest; material: soil | place: Canada | collected 2010-06-26 | depth 0.3 m | reverse complement strand
CCGTCGACGCGCCGGCGCGTCGACGTTGTCACCATTGCGAAGCACGAGTTCTGGGATCATGGCCCTCGCCCGATGCGAGGCGGGCACCCGGAATCTTCCGGCGCATCGCCGCATTCACCCCTCTCCCCGACGGAGCATCGAATGGCCCAGGTCATCATCGCCAGAGCACCCGCGAAGAGCGACGTCTATTGCTACGACACCCCGACGGACGCCACCGAGGTCAACCAGACGCTGCACGACATCGTCGCGCAGTACAAGATGACGGCCAACGTGTGGGTCATCTCGGGCACGCACGGCACGTCCGCCGGCACGGTGGACCCGACCTGCAAGGAACTGGACTTCAAGAAGGAGGATGTGAGCAGCGCGAACATCACCTGCAAGAACATCAAGATCCTCGACTACCACCTGCTGGCGCCCAACCGGTGGGCCGAGCTGAAGGGCAAGGCCGGCAAGACGAACATCATCGTGCTGGCGTTCTGCTACAGCCAGCAGTGGTTCAACAACGTGGCACCGCTTGGGAACAACGGCAAGCTGTGATCCGGCGCAAGGCCGTCCGGCGCCATCCGCCGACGCGACCGGCCCTGCATCCACACCGGCGCCTCGCCGCACGACGCCATGCCCGGCACCGTAGCCGCCGGGCTCCATACCCGGCACCGTAGCCACCGGCCGGGTGTGCGTGCGCGAGTCAGGTCCGCAACGCCCCGGCGAGAACTACCGCACGCTTCGCGGCCAATCAGGTTTGCGCAAGCTCGCGCGCGCCAGCCGGCGCTGGTCCGCCTCCTAGAATTTTGTCCACGTCGCGCACACACCGACAACCAGAGTGGTCTCCTTCATGAAGCTTCGAATCCTGCCGGCCGCCCTCGTGGCCGCCTTCGCCCCCGTGCTCGCCCAGGCACAGGACATCGCCGCTCCCGCGCCCGTGACCGTTCGCCCCGTGCTGGGCCTGATGGGCACCTTCGGCGGCGACAAGCTGGTCGACGTGCTGTACACCGACGGCACGACCTCCGCGGTCACCGCGGGCGGCACCGCGTATCTGTACGCCGGCGCCGAGATGCGCGTCAGTGTCCTGCCGTTGTCGGTGCTCGCGACCGTGGGCTATCACGTCAGCACCGCCGGCGGCGACAACGGCGACTACCGCTTCGAGCGCATTCCGTTCGAGCTGCTGGGCATGGTCGACGTGGTGCCGAACACCTTGCGCCTCGGTGGCGGCCTGCGCTACGACACCGGTGTCAACCTGAGCAGCCACGGCGTCGTCGCCGCGCCCGCGACCAGGTTCAAGGACGCCGCCGGCGGCGTCGTGCAGGCGGAGTGGATGCTGAGCAAGTCCTTCGGCGTCGAAGCCCGCTACGTCGGCATCCGCTACCGCTTCGACGACAGCACCGGCAAGTCGTTCCGCGCCAACGGCAACCAGGGTGGCATCGGCATCAACTGGTACCTTTAAAGCGGGTCGCGGCGGGACCTTCGCCGCGAGGCCCGGCCGACGCCTTGGCAGCCTGCGGCGGCAAAGGCCAGTGATTTCCCCCTTCGCCACCATCGGCGTATCGTGGCGGACTTCTTCTTCGCAGGAGTCCGCGCACGATGTCCACCCCGATCACCGACTCCCTGCCGCCGGGCCTGCGCGAACTGCGCACGCGCCCGCTGCTGGCCATCCGCCTCGACGTGCGCGCGCCGATGCCCGTGATCGCGGTGCCCGGCGCCGGCCGCCGCATCGGCGTCGTCACCGGCGGCTCGTTCGACGGCGAGCGGCTGGCGGGCACGGTGATGGACGGCGGCAGCGATTGGCAGACGCTCAAGGCCGACGGCTGCGTCGTGCTCGACGTCCGCCTCGTCCTGAAGACGCACGACGACGCGTTCATCGCGATGACGTACCGCGGCGTGCGCCACGCCACGCCTGAGGTGGCCGCGCGCGTCGACCGCGGCGAGGTGGTCGATCCGTCGGAGATCTATTTCCGCTCCATCGTCCAGTTCGAGACGGCCGCGCCGGGGTACGACTGGCTCAACCACGTGGTCGCGGTGGGCGTAGGACAACGGCGCGCCGACGGGCCGGTCTACAGCGTGTTCGAGGTGCTGTGAACGCCTGACCGCACCGGTCTGCCGTATCCTGCGGGCATGGACAAACCCAAGCCGTTCTCGATGATCCGCGAGTTCCACCTCGCGGACTGGTTCACGCTGGCCAACGCCTTCTGCGGCGTCGGCGCGCTGTTCTCCGTGATGACGTTCCTGCAGACCGGCGACGCGCGCCACATCTATTTCGCGTGCTGGCTGATCCCGGCCGCGCTGGTGTTCGACGTGCTCGACGGACGCGTCGCGCGCTGGCGCCAGCAGAGTTCCGAACTCGGCCGCGAACTCGACTCGCTGGCCGACGTGATCTCGTTCGGCGTCGCGCCCGCGGCCATCGCCTACGGTTGCGGCATGCAAGGGCTCTACGACCGCGTCGTGCTGGTGTTCTTCGTCGTCTGCGGCGTCTCGCGGCTGGCGCGCTACAACATCACCGCGGTCAAGCTGTCCGACGGCGGCGACAAGGTGAAGTACTTCGAGGGCACGCCGATCCCGACCTCGCTGCTCCTGGTCGTCGTGCTGGGCATCGCAGCGGCGCAGGGCAGCATCGGCGACGGGCTGTGGCTGGGCGTCCAGACGATCGCCGGCTTCCGCTTCCATCCGCTGGTGCTGATGTTCGCCGTCTCCGGATCGCTGATGATCTCGCGGATCCGGATTCCGAAGTTGTAGCGTTCGCTTTTTGGCTCTTGGCCTGGGTTGCGGGTGCGGCCGGGGACGGTTGCGTGCCGGCTCAGACCAGGCTCGCACTCAACGTTGGCACACGGCTGCCCTCCTCGCTCGGACCAAGCCGGCATGCAACATCGGCGAACCGGTTCGCCGCATGCAGCCATCAAGCAAGGTCGCGGCGACTCACAAGCACGCCGCAATGCGCTCCAGATGCGCCGCCGTCCCCCGTTTGCGCGACAAGGTCCCGTCGCGCCCATCCGTGCCGTCGACGAACGTCACCTGCTCCGTGAAGCGCAGCCGCGTGCCCTCCGGGTCGCCGATGAATTCGACCGTGGCCACGGACACGGAGTGGTGGCGCCCGCTCAGGTGCATGTCGTAGACGTAGACCAGGCGCGCGCCCTCCTCGACCAGGTGGTAGCGCGCGGTGAACAGCGTCTCGACGCCGTTGGCCGCGAAGCGGCCGTGCAGGATCTCGGTGCCGCCCGCGCGCAGGTCCAGGCTGCGTTCGACCAATGCCCAGCCTTCTGGCCCGACGAACCATTTCGCCTTGGTGTCGAGGTCGGCCCAGGCCGCGTAGCCGTCCGCCGGCGGCGCGCCGTAGACCCGGTTGATCGAGAAGTCGCCGTGCGTCGTGACGGGGGCGGAGAGCGGGAAGGTCATGTCGGTTTCCTTGGCCGGCGCGCGGTCGGCGGAGTGGACTTCGCGGAAGTCGGGCTATGCCCCCAGTATCGGAGACGCCACCCGAATAACCATTTCGATTGTGCGCAATTTAAATGCGCACTACATTTCATCCCATGCCCCGCGCCAAGACCACCGCCCCATCCGCTGCCGACGCGCGCGCCGACGCCTGGCTCGCGCTCGACAGGCAGCTGTGCTTCGCGCTGTACTCGGCATCGCTCGCGATGACCAAGGTCTACAAGCCGCTGCTCGCGCCGCTGGGCCTCACCTACCCGCAATACCTGGTGATGCTGGCGCTGTGGGAGGACGACGCGCAGTCGGTCAGCGCGCTCGGCGACAGGCTGGCGCTCGACTCCGGCACGCTGACGCCGCTGCTCAAGCGCCTGGAGGCCCAGGGCCAGCTCAGCCGCGAGCGCGACGCCGAGGACGAGCGGCGCGTCATCGTGCGGCTCACGCCGGCGGGCCGCCAGCTCAAGGTGCAGGCCCGCCGCATTCCGCAGGAGATCGGCCGGGCGTCTGGCTGCGAGCTGTCCGAGATCGTCGGCCTCACGCGCCAGTTGACCAGCATGCGCGACGCGCTGTCGCACCACATCGAACACTGATTCCCCCTCTGCGGCCAGTCGGCCGCGTCCAGACCAACCCCCAGGAGCAAACCATGGCCTCACCCGAAAAGATCCTCTACACCGCCACCGCCACCGCCACCGGCGGCCGCACCGGCACCGCCAAGTCGTCCGACGGCGTGCTCGACGTCAAGCTGACCACGGTCAAGGAACTCGGCGGCGACGGCGCCGTCGGCACCAATCCCGAACAGCTGTTCGCCGCCGGCTACTCGGCCTGCTTCATCGGCGCGATGAAGGCCGTGGCTTTCGGCATGACCGGCGGCCCGAAGATCGCCCTGCCCGGCGAAGTCTCGATCACGTCGGACGTGGGCATCGGCCCGATCCCCGGCGGCTTCGGCATCAAGGTGGACATGCGCATCTCGATCCCGGGCATGGACAAGGCCGCCGCCGAGGCGCTGGTCGCCGCCGCCCACAAGGTGTGCCCGTACTCGAACGCGACGCGCGGCAACATCGACGTCACCCTGACCGTAGTGTGAGCCCCACGGTCGCTATCGCTCCCTGCCCCCGAGGGGCCGGCCGCGAGCAGCCCGGCAGAGCCGGATCTGCCACTCCCTTGAACCTCGCGCCAAGACGCCGGCGCCAGCGGCGTTGAGGGAGCGCCAACGACGACGCAAAGAAAGTCGCCGAACAGGCCCGCCGCGTGCGGGCCTGCGCACATTTCGGGTCGCTCGTCGAGCAGGCCTCCCCTATCATCCCGCAGTGCACAACCGCCGCCCCGTCCTCGTCGCCTCGACCCTCGCGGCCGCCCTCGTCGGCGGCGCCCTGGTCTACGCGCTGACCCATGGCGCCGAGGCGGCCGCCAACGCCCCGCCTCTGTCGCCGACGGTGATGGCGACGCCGCCGCCCGAGCCCGACCTGGCGGCGCCGCCGGCGACCGTGACGGCGTCCCCGCCGCGTCTCGCGGCGTCGGCGCCCAACCGCTACGAGTCGCTCTCGCAGAAGGTCGACCGACTGAGCCGCTCCGCCGATCCGATCGACTCGTTCGCCGCCTACCAGCTCGTCACGGCCTGCATCTGGGCGCGCGACCACGAAGGGTGGATGGCGCACCACATCCTGCCCGGCGACCGCGAGATGCTCCCGACCACGCAGCAGGCCTGCGGCGACATCGCCTCCGACCAGATCCAGAGCCGGTTGCGCTGGCTCGAGCGGGCCGCGCTGGCCGGCGTCCACCATGCCGCGGCCGAGATGCTCAAGGAAGGCCCGGACGGGCTGGGCATCACCGGCAGCTCGGACATCGACGCACCCGAGAACGCGCCGTGGAAGCAGCGCGTGGAAACGGCGCTCGCCGCCGGGGTGCGCACCTGCGATCCCGATTCGCTGGAGAACCGCGTCAACGGCTACGAGACCGGCACGGGCGTGGAACTCGACCGCGCCAAGGCGCTGACCTACTGGGTCGCGTACATGGAGTGCCGCCAGCGTCTGGTCGGGGCACCGGCCTCGGTCATCGCCAACGGCGACAGCGTCACCCAGCGCATGGGCACCACGCTCACGGCCGACCAGATCGCCAAGGCGGTCTCCGAAGGCCAGCAGCTCGCCCGCGAGGCGCGGCCGCTGCCGGGCGACAACTAGGCCCTCAGGCCAGCAGGGCCAGCTGCAGCTCCACCCGCGCCTGCACCGCGCTGAGCTCGCCAGCGGCCTCGGCGTCGCCCGCGTCGCGCACCAGCACCGGGCCGAATGCGCAGCGGCTCGCCCGCGTCACGCGCACGCCGGCGGCGCGCGCCCGCGCGAGGGCGTCCTCCAGGCGCGCGCTCACCGTGCCGTGGCCGGTGCCGGCGACCACCAGGCCCGCCGCGCCCGCGGCCACCGCCGCGTCGACGATCCGCCCGTCGGCGCCCGCATGGTTGAGCACGATCTCGACGCGCGGCCACGCCTCGGGCGCCGCCGCGATGCGCGCGAGGCCCAGGGCCTCGCCCTCGGGCCAGGCGCGGAACGCGCGCAGCGCGCCGCCCTCGAGGCGCGCGACCGGCCCGCAGTCGCTGCCGGCGAACGCGTTCGTCTGCAGCGTGTGGATCTTGCGCAGCCCCACCGCGGCCCAGGCCGCGCCGGCGAACACGAAGCCCACGCCGCGCGCGCCCGGCGCGCCGGCCAGCGTCACCGCGTCGAGCAGGTTGGCCGGGCCGTCGGGCGACAGCGCGCTGGCCGGACGCATCGCCGCGGTGAGCAGCACGGGCTTGGCCGGCGCCAGCACGCGATGCAGGAAGTAGGCGGTCTCCTCCAGCGTGTCGGTGCCGTGCGTGACGACGACGCCGGCCACCTCGGGCCGCGCGACATGGTGCGCCACGCGCTCGGCCAGGCGCTGCCAGGTGGCGACGTCCATGTCCTTGCTGTCGATGGCGGCGACGGATTCCGCCTCCAGCCGGCGCCCGGCGAGCGCCGGGACGGCGGCGATCAGCGCCTCGACGCCCAGTGCGCCGGCGCGGTAGCCGGTGGTGTCGGTACTCGTCGAGGCGGTGCCGGCGATCGTTCCGCCCGTGGCGAGAATCACGACGAGCGGCATGGGGCTTTGCATTCTTGGCAACCTTGGATAAAAATACAGACCTGTATGAACAACCAGATGCCGGCTGGGGGACGCGAGTCTCCTGACGGAGAGGACGCCATGGAAGTCGAATCGCCGAAGCTCACCGCCCGCCAGCAACAGATCCTCGATCTGGTGCAGAGCGCGATCGAACGCACCGGCGCCCCGCCGACCCGCGCCGAGATCGCCAACGAACTGGGCTTCAAGTCGGCCAACGCCGCGGAGGAACACCTCCAGGCGCTGGCCCGCAAGGGCGTCATCGAGCTGGTGGGGGGCACCTCGCGCGGCATCCGCCTGAAGTCTGACACATTGCGCGCCCTCAACGAGGCGCGCGGCAAGCAGTACTCGCTGCCGTTGCCCAGCCTGTCGCAGCTCTCGCTGCCGCTGGTGGGCCGCGTGGCCGCCGGCTCGCCGATCCTCGCGCAGGAACACGTCGAGCAGACCTACCTGCTCGAGGCCACGATGTTCCCGCGCCGCCCCGACTACCTGCTCAAGGTCAAGGGCATGAGCATGCGCGACGCCGGCATCATCGACGGCGACCTGCTGGCGGTGCAGAAGAGCCGCGAGGCGCGCAACGGCCAGATCGTCGTCGCGCGCCTGGGCGACGAGGTCACCGTCAAGCGCTTCCGCCGCACCCGCACCACCATCGAGCTGCTGCCCGAGAACCCCGACTTCCAGCCCATCATCGTGCCGTTCGGCGATGTCGATTTCGAGCTCGAAGGCATCGCGGTGGGCCTGGTTCGCAACAACATGATGAGCTGAGCATGGCGGCCTGCGGCGCGCGGTGTCCGGGCTCGCCTCGCGCGTCCGCGCCTGCGCGCGAAGGCCGCTGACGGAGCGCGTGCCATGGGTTCGTCGTCACGCCAGGAAATGAAGTCGCCCAAGGCGGCCACGGCCGACGACTGCCTCACGCTGGAGCAACTGCCCAACGTGGGGCCGGCGATGGCCGCCGACCTGCGGCTGCTGCACATCGACACGCCGCAAGGACTCAAGGGCCGCGACGGCCTGCAGCTCTATCGCGCGCTGTGCCAGGCCACCGGCCAACGCCAGGATCCCTGCGTGCTCGACACCTTGCTGGCGGTGGTCGACTTCATGAACGGCGCCCCGCCCGCGCCGTGGTGGGCCTACACCAAGCAGCGCAAGGCGATGGTGGGGCAGTTGCGCGACTGAGCGCGCGGTTCGTGGTCGGGAGACCTCCGCATCGCCGTGAAGCCGACCTTCCAGCGATGTCATTCCGCGCGCAGTCGCGGAATCCACCCCTGAGGCGGCGTCATTCACCAGCGTGGATCCTGCGACTTCGCGCAGGATGACGAGCCGATTCGTCATGGGGCAGCGTCCGACCCTCCCTGTCCATCGGCGAACAGCCCGTCTTTCGGCCAGCGCCGACCGGGTCACGCCGTGTACAGCGCGTCCCAACCCGGGCCCGAGGTCCAGGCGAACTCGCGGATGCCGCGCTCCAGCGGGACATTGAGCTTGCGCAGCGTGTCGGCGGGCACGTCGGCCTCGCGCACCGCGGGCCGCAGGATCGCCAGCCGGCGTCCGTCCGCCGCGGGACGGTACGGAAACGACACGACCATGCGCATCGGGCGGGCCCCGTACGACGCCGCGAACACGACCACCGCGTCGATGCGCGCGCCCTGGTAGTCGGCGAACCCGTTGTAGCTGAACACCTGCCACGCGGCGCCGGCCGGATTCTTCTCGAGCAACTGGACGCCCTCGGTGGCGGCGCGCTGCACCTCCTCGATCGTGTTGCGGCCGGACCCGAGGACCTGCACGGCCGCCGGCGCCTTCTCCGTCAGCATCGCCGGCAACGCCGGGCGGGCGTTGGCGAGTTCGTGCATCTGCGACGACGCGAGGGTGCCGATCGCACGCGCCATGCGCCACCACTCGGTCGGCCCCTCGGCGTCGAGGCGCGCGACCAGCGAATCGATGAATTCGGTCGCGGCGAGCTGGTGGCCGTCGGGCAGCACCTGCGCCTCGACCCAGGCCAGCGGCTGGCAGACCGCGCCATGGTCCGGCGCGCACGCGAGCAGGCTGGCCGACGGCGTGTCGGGCACTTGCGCGGCGGCCGGGATCGTCTTCAACGCCTCGGCACGGGCCATCCACACGATCTCGGCGTGGGTGCGGCGACGGGCCATGTCGATCACGTAGAACGCGACCAGCGCCTCGAAGTTGCGGCCCTGCGGCGAGTCGAGTTCCGCACGCGACGGCCTGGCGCGCTCGCGGATCTGCTTGAGCAGGGCGTCGAGGCGGCCGAGGCTTTCGGGCGAATGGTCCAGCCGCGCCTGGCGCAAGGCCTTGCCGTACATCCAGCCCTTGTCGGCTTCGCCGCCCTCGGCGTAGACCTGGAGAAAGTGGGTTGCGAGTTCGTTCACGGAGCATGACTTTAACGGCACGGCACGCACTCTGCATTCCGGACCCTCCTCGCCGGCGGCGACCGCCCGGTGCAAGAGGCCGGACCAGGCGACCGGGCCGGCGCCGTCCGCCGTCCACGCGGGACGCGGGCGGTTGACCCGGTGGCGACCCCGCGGCTACAGTGACGTCCCAGGATTGGAATCGGTTCCATCCCCAGAAGAAATTCCAGGAGACCCCATGCCGTCCACGCCGTCGATCCGCCAACGCCCCTGCGCCCTGCCCGGGTTCGCCGCACTGGTCGCGGCCGCATGCGCGCTCGCGCCGGCCGCGCGCGGCGCGGACGCGCCGCCCGCTGCGGCGCAACGGGCGTTTGCCGAGGATCCGGCCCAGGAGGCCGCGATCCGCGCGATCGTCGCCCGCATGACGCTGGCCGAGAAGATCGGCCAGATGACCCAGCCCGAGATCCGCGCGATCACGCCGGACGAGGTGCGCCAGTACGCGATCGGCTCGGTGCTCAACGGCGGCGGCTCCTGGCCGCACAACGACAAGCACGCCTCGATCGCCGACTGGCTGGCGTTGGCCGACAGCTGGTGGGACGCGTCGATGCGCACCGACATGGCCGTCAAGGTGCCCGTGATCTGGGGCACCGATGCCGTCCACGGCAACAACAACGTCTACGGCATGACGCTGTTCCCGCACAACATCGGCCTGGGTGCCGCCGGCGATCCGGCGCTGGTCGAACGCATCGGCGCGGCCGTCGCGGCCCAGGTGCGCGCCACCGGCATCGACTGGACCTTCGCGCCCACCGTCGCCGTCGTGCGCGACGACCGCTGGGGCCGCACCTACGAGGGCTTTTCGGAAGATCCGGCGATCGTCGCCGCCTATGCCGGACGCTACGTCACCGGGTTGCAGGGACAGTTCGATCCGGCCGGCCGGCCCACGATCGTCGCCACCGCCAAGCACTTCCTGGGCGACGGCGGCACCGACTCGGGGCTGGACCAGGGCGAGAACAAGGCGACCGTGGCGGAACTGCTGCGCGTGCACGGCGCGGGCTACAGGACGGCGATCGCCGCCGGCGTGCAGACGGTGATGGCGTCGTTCAACAGCTGGACGTTCACCGGCCGGGACGACACCGGCCGCGCGCTGTCGTTCGCCAACGTCAAGAACACGGGCAACCCGTACCTGCTCACCGACCTGCTGAAGACACGCTGGGGCTTCGACGGCCTCGTCGTCACCGACTGGGACGCGATCGGCCAGGTCGGCTTCACGGACGCGCAGGGCAAGACGCACTCGTGCACGACGTCGTCCTGCCCGCAGGCCATCAACGCCGGCGTCGACATGGTGATGGTGCCGTTCGCCTGGAAGGACTTCATCGCCCACACGATCGCCTCGGTGCAGGCGGGCGAGATCCCGATGGCGCGCATCGACGACGCCGTCACCCGCATCCTGCGCGTGAAGATGCGGGCCGGGCTGTTGCGCGTCGTCGACGGCGCGGGCGTATCGACGAAGCCGTCCCTGCGCCCGGGCGCGGGGGACGCGGCGGCCGCGCACCCGCGCGAGCTCGCGCGCGAGGCCGTGCGGGAGTCGCTGGTGCTGCTGAAGAACGACCGCGCCGCGCTGCCGCTCGCGCGCGCGGGCCGCGTGCTGGTCGTGGGCCGCAGCGCCGACTCGATCCCCGACCAGGCCGGCGGCTGGTCCCTCACCTGGCAGGGCACCAACACCACCAACGCCGACTATCCCGACGCCGACTCGGTGCTCGCGGGCGTGCGCGAGGCCGTCGGCACGGCCGACGTCACGTACTCGATCGACGCGAAGGACGTCGACGTGAAGGCGTTCAAGGCCGTGGTCGCCGTGATCGGCGAGGCGCCCTACGCCGAAGGCGCGGGCGACGTCCGCCGCGCCAGCACGCTGGAACACGCGCGCCGCCACCCCGAGGACCTGGCCGTGCTCGAGCGCGTGGCCGGCCACGGCGTGCCGGTCGTCACCGTCCTGCTCAGCGGCCGCCCGCTGTGGGTCAACCGCGAGATCAATCGCAGCGACGCCTTCGTCGCCGCCTGGCTGCCGGGCACCGAGGGCAAGGGCATCGCCGATGTGCTGTTCCGCCAGGCGGACGGCGGCGTCAACGATTTCAAGGGCCGGCTGTCGTACTCGTGGCCGCGGACGGCCTGCCAGGCGACGGTCAACAAGGGCGACGCCCGCTACGATCCGCTGTTCGCCTACGGATACGGCCTGACCTATGCCCGCAAGCATGCCGCGCTGGGCAGGCTCGACGAGTCCCCGCAGCCGCGACGCTGTGGCGCGCCAGCGGCCGCCGCGACCGACGACCTCGTGATCTTCCAGCAGGCCGAAGGGCCGGTGCACAAGCTGGGCATCGGCTCGCCGCAGAACTGGAACCTGCCGCTCGGCGACGACCTCAACGCCGTGACGGCGACGGCCGACGGCGCCGTGAAGGCCCAGACCGCGCAGGTCAACCTGCAGCAGGACGCCCGCAGGATCACGTTCACCGGCCACGGACAGTTCTGGAGCTACTCGTCGACGGCACGCGATTACACCGGCTACCTGGGCACGCACGCGGCCGTGGCCTTCGACATCGTCGTCGACCAGGCGCCGGCCGGACCGGTGCACGTGCGCATGGACTGCGGCTTCCCGTGCGGCGGCTCCATCGACGTGACCAAGGCGGTACTGGCGTTGCCGCTGCACGCCAAGGCCACGCTGAAGATTCCGCTGAAGTGCTTCGCCGACCAGGGCGTCGATTTCACCAACATCGACTCGCCGTTCTCGATCGACACCACCGCGGCGTTCGTCGCGAGCTTCGCCAACATCCGCTGGCAGGTCGGCGCGGACAAGGATCCCGGCGTGCTGCCCTGCACGCCTGGGCCGAAACCGCAGGTCAACCCGCCGTCTTGAACGCCATCACCGCCTGGTTGCGCAAGGTGCGCAGCAGGCTCAGCTCGCGATCGCCCAGCACGATGCCGCCGGCGGTCGCGCTGTCGGCGTAGATCAGCGCGAAGGGCGCGCTCTTCATCGTCATGGGCAGCAGCACGAAGCTGCGCGCGTCGGCCTCGCGCTGCAGCCAGGTGGGCAGGCGGGTGCGCACGTTGTCGGCCGAGGCGTCGGAGATCAGCGTGTCGGCGGCCTTCTTGCACGCCACCGACAGCAGGTCGATCGGGCCGTTCGGATTCACGTCCACGCGGAACTGCGCCGAGAGCGCCGGCGCGGCGGCGCCCAGGCCCAGGCGGCCGGTGATGACGCCCGTCTTCTGGTCGCGCATGGCGAAGACCACGCAGCGGAAGCCGAGGGCGGTGTGCATCGTCTGCAGGATGATGCGCAGCACCTCGTTCAGCTTGAAGGTGTCGCCGGCCAGTGCGCTGGTCACGCTGGAGATGCCGTCTTCGAGCGCCAGCATGCGGGCGTTCGAGTCGGCGACCCCGGCCGCCGGCGCCGCGAGCCCGGCCGGTGCCGCGGCCGCGCCGGGGCGCCCGCCGGCGGGCATCGCCACCGTGGCGTCGTTCGGCGCCGCGGCTTCGGGCGGCTGCACCACCGTCGCTGGATTGACGTTGCCGGTGGGCACCTCCAGGTCCTGCGGCAACAGGCGGCGGGCCTGGGAGTCCGGCTTGATGACGATGCCCAGGTCGTTGGACATCGACTGCAGGTGCGACTGCGCGCTGCGCACCGCCGTCTCGAACTGGTCCTTGGGCAGGTTGAGCGCGCGCGCGAAGCGGTCGCCGATCGCCCCGATGCGGCTGCCGGCCGACTCGGCCGGCGCCTGCATCAACGCCTGCGCCAGCTCGGCCGAGGCCTGCACGCACCAGCGCAGGCGGTCGGCGGCGGCCTCGACGCTGCGCGTCGGCGGCTCGCCCTCCGGACGGGCGATGGCGCGACGCAGGGTGTCGGGCAGTCCCCAGACCTTGGTGACGCCCACGCCCAGTTGCTCGTACGACAGGCCCAGCACCTCGCCCACGGCGCGATCCTCGATCGCCGGCGACCACTCGCCGCGCTGCCACGATGGCTCGACGCGGCGCCGGATCAGCGCCGCCTCCTCGGGAAAGTAGAACTCGGTGAGCAGGCGCCCGAGCTGCGACATCATGCCGGCGAGAAAGGGCTCGTCGTGCGCCTTGGCGAGCGGCGTCAGCTCGTCGCACAGCGTGCCCGTCATCATCGCCATCAGGAACATCTCCTTCAGGCGGGCGACGTGCGCCTTGTCCTGCATGTGCTCCAGCAGCACCAGCGACAGCGCCATCGTGCGGATGCCGGCCAGCCCCACCAGCGACACCGCCCGCGGCACCGACGCGATCGTGCCGGCGCCCGCGTTGCGGAAGTGCGCCGTGTTGACCAGGCGCAGCAGCTTGTTGGTGAGCGCCACGTCGCGCACGATCTCGTCGGTCACGCCGGCGATGCTGGCGTCCTCCGACTGCGTCACGCGCTGGATGCGCACGACGGCGTCCGACAGCGCCGGGAAGTCGCTCTTGTGGCGCATGCGGCGCAGCAGGAACTCCAGCGTCGCGCGATCGCCGCCGTCGGCACCCACCGGCGCCGGGTCCAGCCATTCGTGCAGCGCGTTGCGGAACGCGGCGGCGGACTCGGGGCGCCGCGTCGGGTCGCGCGAGACCGCGCGCATGACGAGCGCGCGCAGCGCGTCGTCGGTGGCGTCCTTGCCGGTCTTGCCGTCGACCATTTCAGGCGGCCAGACGATGTCTTCCTTCTGCGTGCGCTCCAGCGCCCGGTACGGATCGCGCTCCATCAGCAACGGCCTGCCGCAGATCATCTGGCCCAGCATCATGCCGGCCGCGAACACGTCCATCAGCGGGTGCGGGGCGGCGCCGCCCACGGCCTCGGGCGCGATGTAGCCCGGCGTGCCGGCGATGCGGCCGTCGTGCTTGTCGGACACCCGCGCGGCGATGCCGAAGTCCATCACCCGCGGACGGCCCTGCGCGTCCATCAGGATGTTGGACGGCTTCAGGTCGCGGTGCACGATGCCTTGCGCGTGCGCGGTGGCGACGGCGTCGAGCACGTCGCGCATCAGCGTCGCGGCCTCGCGCTGGGGCAGCTTGCCGCGCTTGCGCAGCAGGTCGGTCAGGGTCGGGCCGGTCACGTACTCGAACACCATGAACGAGACGTTGGCGTCCTGGTCGGCCTCGAACACCGGCACGATATTGGGATGGGCGAGCCGGCTCACGGCGCGCGCCTCGTCGAGCCACTGGGCGACCGACGCCGCATCGGCGTCGGGATTGATGACCTTGACGGCCACGTCGCGCTGCAGGCGCGGGTCGTAGCCCAGCCACACGGTGGCCTGCGCGCCGCGTCCGAGCTCGCCCTTGAGCTCGAAGCGGCCCACGCGGCGCAAGGCGCCGCCGGGACCGCGCCGGGCCTGGACGGGGGCGGGAACGGCGCTCAACGCAGCCCTCCGCGCGCCGCGCAGGCACCCGCCCGCGCCGCGCAGGCGCGTGCGAGAGGGCGCGCGACGAGCCGCGTCACGCGTCCGTCCGATCTGGTTTGGCCGATGGCGGCTGCAGCGCGTCCTGGATGTCCTTCAGCGTGATGTTCAAGGCGCGTCCGTAGCGCTGCGCCACGCGCTGCACCGCGGGCACGGCCTGGCGCGACGGCAGCGCCACCGCGTCCAGCACGTCGTTGGCGCAGCTCGCGACCAGGCGCAGCATGTCGACGTCGGAGGTCGGCGTGTGGATCGGGCCGGTGGGCGGCGCGCGCCGCACCATGTGCTGCACGCCGTCGTCCAGGCCCCAGTGGTGCATCACGGCGGCGCCGAGGGCGTCGATGTCGATGCCCAGCACCGCGAACGACGCGCCTTCGGCGGTCATGCCCTGCTCGTCCGGCTCGCCTTCCTTCTGCCCCGCGACCGGCTGCATCAGGCGCCGGATCTGCGCGGCCTCGTCGGGGAAGTGGTACTGCACGACGAGCCAGCCCAGGTTCTGCAGCGCGGTGATCAGGTAGACCACCTCCTGGTCGTAGCCGGCGGGCTGCAAGGTCTGCGCCATCTTGCCGGCGCGCTTGACGCGCAGCATCAGGGCGTTCAGGGCGTTGGCGGCCTCGTCGTTCAACGGGCCCGGCCAGGGGCGCAGCGACAGCGCGGCCTGGCGCACGCCGTCCAGGCCCACCATCGCGATCGCGCGATGGATCGCCAGCACGGCGCCGCTGCCGTTGTGGCCGGCCTGCGTCTGCGCGAAGTTGACCATGCGCACCATCTCGAACGACAGCGCGAAGTCCTGCAGCACCACGCCGGAAAGCTCGTGCGTGTGGCCCGTCTCGAGCAGCGCCAGCCGCGCGGCGCGGTCGGCGCCGCCAGGCATCGCGGGCAGCAGGCCGACGCTGCGCATGCGTCCGAGCAGCAGCGTGATCGGGCCGGCGTCCTGGTCGCTGCTGGCCTGCAGCCAGCCCTCCAGCGCGCGCTCGAAGGTGCGGGCGCTGCGATAGCGCTGGCGCTCCTGGCGGTCGGTCGCACGGTTGACGATGGCGCGCAGCGGCTCCGCGACCGGGCGCGGCACCGTCCACGGCAGGCGCACCATCTCGTGGCCGAAGGGCGGCAGGCGGCCCACCACCTTGGCCACGTCGGGCTCGTCCAGGGGCGCGTTGCCGGCCAGGGCCTGGTGCATCACCAGGCCGAAGGCCAGCACGTCGATCTCGGCGGCCAGGCGCTGCATGCGGCGCTCGTCCACGGCGGCCTGGTGGTCGTCGACGTCGCCGGTCGCCTGGAAGGCCTGGGCGAACGAATGGGCATCGACGATCTCGAGTCCGAGCAGCTTGACGTTGCCCGAGTCGTCCACCAACAGGAAATACGGTTGAAGGTCGCGGTGGGCGGAGCCCGCCTCGTGCGCGAAGGCCAGGCCCTGGAGCACCTGGACGCTCCACTGCGTCAGCTCGGAGCCCGGCAGGCTCTTGGGCGTGAGTTTCTCGTCCCAGGTGACGAAGGTGCCGCGCTCGTAGACCGCGTACGGCCAGCGCTCATGTTCGCCGACGTCGAGCACGCGGGCGAGCTTCGGGTGCTTCAGGCGGCCGGTGCGGCCGACGCGGGCGATCCAGGCGCCAAGGGCATCCGGGTCGGCCGGACGCACCCGCGGCATCGCCAGCATGACCTCGGTGTCGCCCTGGCTGTCCTGCGCCAGCCAAAGCATCGTCTGCGCGCTCTTGCCGAGCAGGCGCAGCAGCTGGTAACGGCCGAGCATGCGCACCGCGCGGTTGGGCGTGGCGGACGCGGCAGCAGCGGTGACGGTGGGGGGAACGGTGGCGACCATGAACGCAGTAACGGAAGGATCGGTCGATTGGAACGCTGCCCGGGGGCTTCCGACGCGCGGAAGAAGGGCCGAAACGGTGCGTAATTCACCGTCGCACGGCCCTTCAGTTTTTGAAAGTCGTCCTCATGTCATCAACAAGGTCGAATCGGCGGCCCGGCCCACCCGGTCAAGGCGGTTGTGTCAGAATCTTTTCACCGGCGGCGATTTGTTCCAGTTTCCCGATGAAACCCGCGGTCGGCGCCCCAAGGAAAATGCATGAGCAGCGAAGCAATCAAACACATCTCCGACGCGTCCTTCGAGACCGACGTCCTCAAGTCCGGCACCCCGGTGCTGGTGGACTACTGGGCGGAGTGGTGCGGCCCGTGCAAGGCCATCGCCCCGATCCTGGAGGAGGTGGCCAAGGACTACGGCCCGCGCCTGCAGATCGCCAAGCTCAACGTCGACGACAACCGCGACGTGCCGGCCAAGTTCGGCATCCGCGGCATCCCGACCCTGATGTTGTTCAAGGACGGCCAGCTCGCGGCGACCAAGGTCGGCGCCCTGTCCAAGTCCCAGTTGACGTCCTTCCTCGACGGCCATCTATAATCAAGCCTGGCCAGTGCAAGAACTGGCGCCCCGCTCTGACGAGCAGCGGCGCCGGCACTGAGCCAAGGTTGCGCCCCCGCGCCCTGATTTCCGCTCTCTCTGGCGGGTTCCGGCGCGCGGTTTCGGCGATTCGTCCCAAGCCCCTTCCGTTTCACGTCGCCATGACGGCCTCGACCCGGCCAGCGCACGCGCCTTTCGCGTGACCTGATTTCCCCGAGTCGGCCCGTACGAGGCGCGCCCTCCGCAGTTCGGGCGCATCTCGGGACGACCTGAACCAGCCGCGGCTCACACCCCAGGGTGAACAAACAAATGCATCTCTCCGAACTGAAGGCCATGCACATCGGTGCGCTGATCACGATGGGCGAAGCCCTCGAGATCGACAACGTGGCCCGCCTGCGCAAGCAGGAACTGATGTTCGCGATCATGAAGAAGCGCGCCAAGGGCGGCGAACAGGTGTTCGGCGACGGCGTGCTCGAAGTGTTGCCGGACGGCTTCGGCTTCCTGCGCGCCATCGACGAGAGCTACATGGCGTCGACCGACGACATCTATCTCAGCCCGAGCCAGATCCGCCGCTTCAACCTGCACACCGGCGACATGATCGAAGGCGAAGTGCGCGTCCCCAAGGACGGCGAACGCTACTTCGCGCTGGTCAAGGTCGACCGCGTCAACGGCGTCACGCCGGAGGAGAGCAAGCACAAGATCATGTTCGAGAACCTGACGCCGCTCTTCCCGAAAGAGTGCTTCAAGCTCGAGCGCGACATCCGCGGCGAAGAGAACATCACCAGCCGCATCATCGACCTGATCGCGCCCATCGGCAAAGGCCAGCGCGCCCTGCTCGTGGCCCAGCCCAAGACCGGCAAGACGGTGATGATGCAGCACATCGCCCACGCGCTGGTCGCCAACCATCCCGAGATCCACCTGATCGTGCTGCTCGTCGACGAGCGCCCGGAAGAAGTGACCGAGATGCAGCGCACCGTGCGCGGCGAGGTCATCAGCTCCACGTTCGACGAGCCCGCCGCCCGCCACGTCCAGGTGGCCGAGATGGTGATCGAGCGCGCCAAGCGCCTGGTCGAGATGAAGAAGGACGTCGTCATCCTGCTCGATTCGATCACCCGCCTGGCCCGTGCATACAACAACGTGCTGCCTTCGTCGGGCAAGGTGCTCTCCGGCGGCGTGGACGCCAACGCGCTCCAGCGCCCCAAGCGCTTCTTCGGCGCGGCGCGCAACGTGGAGGAAGGCGGCTCGCTGACCATCATCGGCACCGCGCTGATCGACACCGGCTCGAAGATGGACGAAGTCATCTACGAAGAGTTCAAGGGCACCGGCAACTGCGAAATCCACCTGGATCGCCGCATGGCCGAGAAGCGCGTCTACCCGTCGATCC
>FTJN01000546.1_pt1 | contig 18127 bp, 14 predicted proteins | sample 1658361 | NCBI WGS metagenome assembly FTJN01 (sample SAMEA3914819, study PRJEB12502) | metagenome | biome: forest; material: soil | place: Canada | collected 2010-06-26 | depth 0.3 m | reverse complement strand
CGATCGAGGCGGTGCTGCTGGCGTGGCACGCCGGGCGGGCCGTCGCGCTGGCAGACGCCTGGACGTCCCGCAAGGACGCCGCCACGCTGCACCTGGCGTTGGTCGACTGGCACGGCGAGGCGGGCGACCGGCGGCGGCGCCGGGACCGGCTGCTCGCCCGCTGGCCCGCGCCGGCATCGACCGGCGCCGAGGTGCCGCCGGCCATCTTCACGACCCCCCTCCTGCCGCCGCCCGACGCCGCCGTCACCACGCTCGCGGCGCAGGCCGACGCCGCCCGCGCCGCGGGTTGGAGCGGCCTCGTGCTGCGGGACGCCGCGACGGACGCGGCCTGGGCGGTGCGCGCCACCACCCGCCGCGTGCGCGCGGTTCTGCAGTACGTCCCCGGCGACGCGTTGGCCGCCGGCGCGCCGGCGGCCCGGGCGTTGGCGTTCGTCGACTGCGGCTTCGCGCTGTGGAATCGCCTGCCCCGATCCGGGGACGAGCAACGCGAGGCGATGACCGCCGCGATGGCGGGGCAGTTCCTGCCGGCGCCGGCGCAGTCGCCGCATCTCGAGGGCCTGCGCCTGCTGCCGCTCGCCCGGCTGCCGCTCGCGCTGCCCGAGGACGAGCTGCAGCGCCTGCACGCGTGGCTGCGCGCGAATGTCGGCCAGCGCTTCGGCGGCGTCCACGCCGTGGCGCCGGTGCTCGTGTTCGAGCTCGGCTTCGCCGAGGCGCGGCCCAGCCGGCGCCACAAGATCGGCGCGACGCTGGCCGGCGCGCGCGTGCTGCGCTGGCTGCACGACGCCCCGCCAGGCGGCGCGCAGTTGTCCGCCGATCTTTTTCCCGCGGGGGAAAATTCTCGCTAGAGTGCACTCCACCGCAGGCAGGGCAGGAGAACTCGTGGCAGCTGGCAACGACAGGCGCATCCTCGATTCGCTCGAATCCGGACTGCTCTGGTTCGACGAGGAATTGCGCATCGTCGACGCCAACCGCGCCGCCCGCGAGATGCTGGGGCTGGGCGACGATGCGCTCGGGATGTGCATCGACGACTTCGGCTGGGCCCAGTCCGACGACCGGGGCATGCCGATGTCCGAGGAGGACCGTCCCGTGCGGCGCGCGCTGCGCGGCGGCGGCGAGACGGCGACGGGCGTCGTCGTCCTGCAGACGACGCTGCGCGGCCAGCGCTGGCTGCGCGTGCGGGCGGTGCCGGTCGATTCGCTGGGCCCCGGGCTCGGCCGCGGCGCGGTCGTCTCGTTCACCGACTTCACCGAGGAGCGCGTGGCCGCGCGTTCGCTGCTGGAGAGCGAGCAGCTGTTCCGCATGTTCGGCGACCACTCCCTGGACCTGATGTGGATCGTCGACCCGCGCGCTCGCAAGCTGCTGTACATGAACTCGGCCTACGAGCGCATCTGGGGCCGCCCCGCGGCGCCGTTGTACGAGGACCTGGCGCACTGGCTGGACGGCGTCCACCCCGAGGACAGGAAACGCGTCGCCGAGGCCGCGCAGGACGCGGACGCGGCCGGGCTGTACCAGACCGAGTACCGCGTGATCCGGCCCGACGGCCGCCTCGTGTGGATCCGCGGCCGCGGCTTTCCGCTGTTCGACCCGAACGGCCGCATGCGCTACATGGCCGGCTTCGCGGAAGACATCACGCTGGCCCACACCAACAAGGCGCTGGCGAGCGCCCACCGCATCGCGCAGGAGCGCCTCGAGCGCATCGTGGCGACGGCGCCTGGCGCGGTGCACTCGTACTGCCAGGACGCCGACGGCAGGGGCCGGTTCGTCTTCGCGAGCCCGGCCATCCGCGAGCTGCTGGGCGTGGATGCCGCCACGCTGGTCGAGCGCCGCATCGGCCTGCTCGACCTCGTGCATCCCGACGACCGCGCGCTGGTGTCGGAATCCCTGCACGAATCCGCGGAGCTCGGCAGCGCGTGGCTCGCCACGTTCCGCGTGCCGCACACGCAGGGCGGCGAGCGCTGCCTCGAGGCGCATTCGATGCCCGTGCGCGATCCCGACGGCAGCGTCGTGTGGCACGGCTTCCTGATCGACATCACCGAGCGGCGCCGCGCCGAACAGGAGATCCGGTCGCTCAACATCGACCTGGAGCACCGCGTGGCCGACCGCACCTCGGAGCTGGAGGCCAAGCATCGCGAGATGGAGGCGTTCACGTACTCGGTGTCGCACGACCTGAAGGCGCCGCTGCGCGGCATCGACGGCTACAGCCGGCTGCTGGAGTCGGACCATCTCGACAAGCTCGACGAGGAAGGCCAGTTCTTCGTCTCGATGATCCGCAAGGCCGCGGTCCACATGGGCGACCTGATCGACGACCTGCTGGAATACTCGCGCGTCGAGCGCGGCCGGCCCAAGGTGGGCCCGGTCGCGCCGGGCCCCGTGGTGGCCACGGTGATGGACGGCGCGCTGGCCGAGGCCGCCGCCGGCGCCATCGTGCTGAGCCGCAGCGTCGACCCCGACCTGGTCGTGCTGGGCGAGCGCGACGGCCTGGTGCTGGCGCTGCGCAACCTGGTGGACAACGCGATCAAGTTCACCGCCGGACGCCCCGACCGCGCAATCGAGGTCGGCGTGCGCCGCGCGCAGGACCATGCCCTGTTCTGGGTGCGCGACAACGGGCCGGGCTTCGACATGCGCTACCACGACCGGATCTTCGAGATCTTCCAGCGGCTGCACCGCGCCGAGGAGTTTCCGGGCACGGGCGTGGGCCTGGCGATCGTGCGCAAGGCGGTCGAACGCATGCACGGGAAGGTGTGGGCGGAGAGCGCCCGGGGCGAGGGCGCCACGTTCTACATCCAGCTGCCGGCCGTGGCGCAGGACCCCGAGCAAAAAGCCGAACATGTGACTTGATGCCGGAATGCGCCCGGACCCTTCAAACAGGGGCGGTGCAAACGCTGTGTACAAGTCGTTGCATTTGGCTATGCTGCCCGAATGGAAGATCGTCGCCCGATCCTGCTCGTCGAAGACAACCCGATGGATGTCGACCTGACGCAGCGCGCGTTCGCCAAGCGTCACATCGTGAACCCGCTGGAGGTCGCGCGCGACGGCGAGGAGGCGTTGGACTGGATGGCGCGCTGGGAATCGGGCCATCCGCTGCCCGTCGTGATCCTGCTCGATCTGAAGCTGCCGCGCATCAGCGGCCTCGAGGTGCTGCGCCAGCTGAAGGCCCACCCCGACTACGGCCGCATTCCCGTGGTGGTGCTGACCACGTCGCGCGAGGACGCCGACGTCGCCTCGGCGTACGCGCTGGGCGTCAACTCCTACATCGTCAAGCCCGTCGAATTCGAGAAATTCATCGAGGTGGCGGCGCAGATCGACCTGTACTGGTGCGTCCTCAACCAGCAGTCCGTCTAGAGAATCCACGATGAAGGTCCTGTACGTCGAAGACAACGAACAGGACGCCGACCTGACCTGCCGGCGCCTGGCACGGATCGCGCCCGACATTGCGCTGGCCACCGCGCACACGCTCGCGGACGCGCGCGTGCGCCTGGCCGCCGACGAGGCCGCGGGCACGCTGCCCGACGTGCTGCTGATCGACGTGCGCCTGCCCGACGGCAACGGCCTCGAGCTGCTGGGCGAGGTGCGCGCGCGCGGGCTGCCCATCGCCGTGGTGATGCTCACCGGCTCCGGCGACGAGGCGCTGGTGGTCACGGCGCTGCGCAGCGGCGCCGACGACTACGTCGTCAAGGCGGACACCTACATCGAACGCCTGCCGGCCACGCTGGCGGGCGTCGTCGAGACCTTCCGCCAGGCCTCGGCGCAGCGCTCGACGCCCATTCGCGTGCTGTACGCCGAGCCGAATGCCAGCGACGTCGACCTGCTGCAACGCCACCTGGCGCGCTACGCGCCGCACGTGCAGGTGGAGGCCGTGTTCAGCGCGCAGGAGGCGCTCGCGCGGCTGCCGCCGGCCGTCGCCCAGGCGCCCGACGTGCTCCTGCTCGACTTCAAGCTCCCCGGCATGAACGCGCTCGACGTCATGCACGAGGTGCGCCACGCGCGCGGGCTGAAGCTGCCCATCATCGTCATCACGGGCCATGGCGACGAGACCAGCGCGGCGCAGACCCTCAAGCTGGGCGCCACCGACTACCTCGTCAAGCAGGAAGACCTGCTGCACCGCCTGCCCGTGGCCATCGAGAACGCCTGGTACCGGTCGCAGCTCGAGCGCGAGCGCGGCGCCTTGCGCGAGAGCGAGGAGCGCTTTCGCCAGATGGCGGAGTCCATCGGCGACGTCTTCTGGCTCGGCGACACCGCGCGCCGCACCGCGCTCTACGTCAGCCCGGCGTTCGAACGCATCTTCTGCATGCCCGTCGCCGCCGTGTACGCGGACTCGCGCGCCTGGGTCGCGCAGGTGCACGAGGACGACCGCGCGGCCGTCAGCGCGCACATGGACAGCAGCGAGACGGCCGATTTCGAGATCGGCTTCCGCGTCTGCCCGCCGGGGCACGAGACGCGGTTCGTGCAGATGCGGGTCTACGTCGTGCACGACGGCGAGGGCCGGCTCGTGCGGCGCGCCGGCGTCATCCAGGACGTGACCGAGCGCAAGGCGCAGGAGGCGCGCATCGAGCACCTGGCCTACCACGACTCGCTCACCGGCCTGCCCAACCGCCCGATGCTGATGGACCGCCTGGGCCGCGCGCTGTCGCAGGCGCAGCGGCTCGACCAGCAGGTGGCGGTGCTGTTCATCGACCTCGACCGCTTCAAGCTGGTCAACGACTCGCTCGGCCACCACGTCGGCGACCAGTTGCTGCAGGAGATCGCGCGCCGCCTGCGCGCCACGCTGCGCGACAACGACACCGTGGCGCGCGTGGGCGGCGACGAGTTCCAGGTGGTGGTCTCGAACGTGGCCGGCCCCACCGACGCCGCGCGCATCGCCGAGAAGCTGATGCGCGTGCTCGGCGAACCCTTCGTGCTCGAGGGCCAGGAGCTGCACGTCACCGTCAGCCTCGGCGTGAGCCTGTTCCCGCGCGACGGGGCGAGCGGCGAGCTGCTCCTGAAGTACGCCGACACCGCGCTGTACGAAGCCAAGGGCGAGGGCCGCAACGCCTACCGCTTCTTCAGCCCCGAGATGAACGCGCAGGCCCACGGCCGGCTGCGCCTGGAGAACGACCTGCGCCGCGCTGTGGAGCGCCACGAACTGGAGTTGCACTACCAGCCGCAGCTCGACCTGGCCACCGGCGAGGTCTGCGCCGTCGAGGCGCTGGTGCGCTGGCGCCATCCGGTGCGCGGCCTGGTGCTGCCCAACGCGTTCATCCCGATGGCCGAGGAGACGGGCCTGGTGCTGGGCATCGGCGAATGGGTGCTCAACGAGGCCTGCCGCCAGGTGGCGCAGTGGCAGCGCGAGGGCCTGGCCGACAACCTGTCGCCGTTGCGCGTGGCCGTCAACATCTCGGCGCGCCAGCTGCAGCGTCCGGGCCTGGACGGCGCGGTCCGGCGCGCGCTGGCGGCGAGCGGCTTGCCGGCCGACTGCCTCGAACTCGAGATCACGGAAAGCAGCGTGATGCTGGACCCGTTGCATGCGCAAAGCGTGCTGCAGTCGCTGCGCGAGCTGGGCGTGCAGCTGTCGATCGACGACTTCGGCACCGGCTACTCGAGCCTCGCCTACCTGAAGCGCCTGCCGCTCGACCGCCTCAAGATCGACCGCTCGTTCATCGGCGGCATTCCGGCCGACTCGGACGACGCCGCCATCGTCGAGACCATCATCGTGATGACCCACAAGCTGGGCCTGCGCGTGATCGCCGAGGGCGTGGAGACGCTGGAGCAGCGGCTGCAGCTGGTGCGCCAGGGCTGCGACGAGATGCAGGGCTTCCTGCTGGCGCATCCCGTGCCGGCCGGCGAGCTGCCGGCGCTCCTGAAGACCCTGAAGGACGCGGCCGCGGCGGCGCGGCTGATCGCGCCGCCGACGCCTGCCGGAGCCTGAGCGCCGCGTGGGCATCGAGGGTCTGCCAGGCATTGAAGTCGAGGGCGCTGCGCAGGGGCTTGCTGCGCGCGGGGGGGGGGCGAGCGCATGGCCCGCGAAGGCCGTCTCACGACGCCTTTCCGTCTCCATATTCTAAGCGGCGGCCATGAAGCGCATGTTGCCGGGTGCGGATTGGAGACGCGCCCGGCAAATCCTCGCCTGCGCGCGGCGCACGCTCCCAGAATGCGTTCCCTCGCGTGGCGCGTCGCCGCGCAGGAGCATTCGATGAACGATTCTTCCAACACCCTCGACCCGGTCCTCGCGCGCGCGCTCGCGGCCGCGGGCGGCGCCGCATGGGCCCGCGTGCGCACGCTGCACCTCGAGGGCAGCGTCCGCGCGGGCGGCCTGTCAGGTCCCCACGAACAATGGGTCGACCTGGCGACCGCACGCTTCGCGACGCGGATGACGCTCGGGCCCGCGACGATGGCGCTCGGCCACGACGGCGCCGAGGCCTGGCAACGCAGCGCCAACGGCGAGGTGATGGTGCAGGACAGCGAGGCCGGCCGGCGCGCGGCGGCGACCGACGCCTGGATCCATGCGCGCGGCTGGTGGTTTCCGGCGCGCCACGCGGCGGCGGTGGAGTCGCTCGGCCAGCGCGAGGTCGATGGCCTGGCCTTCGACGTGCTGCGTTGCGTGCCCGCGGGCGGACAGTGGGTGGAGTTGTGGTTCGACGCGTCCACGCACCTGCTCGCGCGCCTGGTGCAGGAGGTGCTCGGCAAGCCGTCGGTGCGGCGATTCGAGGACCATCGCGAGGTCGGCGGGCTGTGGTTGCCGCACCGCGTGGCCACGGGCAACGGCGATCCGCGCTTCGACCGCGTGACCGAGCTCGCCAGCATCACCCTCGACGAGACGCCGCCGGACCAGGTCTTCGACGTCCCGCGCCAGGTCTTCGGCGACACCGTCTTCGTCGACGGCGGCGCCAGGGCGCGCATGCCGATCGAGATCCACGACAACCACGTCTTCGTCGGCGTGGAGGTGGACGGCCATGCGCTGCGCTTCATGCTCGACACCGGCGGCGTGAACCTGGTCGCGACCGCGGCGGCGCAACGCATCGGCCTCGCGAGCCTGGGCGCGATCGAGGCCCGCGGGCCCGGCGAGCAATCCGTGGCCAGCGGCTTCGCCCGGGTGGAACGGCTCGTGATCGGCGGTGCCGTCGCGCTCGAACGGCAGTTGCTGCGCGTGCTGGACATGCCTGGCTTCGACGACGTCGAAGGCGTGCGCGTGGACGGCGTGCTGGGCGTCGAGCTGTTCAAGCGCCTGGTCGTGCAGATCGACTACGCGCGGCGTGAACTGGTGCTGGCCGACGCGGCGGCGTTCGCCGCGCCGCCGGATGCGCAGTCGTCGCCCATCACGTTCTTCGGCCACTTCCCGGGCATCACGGGCGCGATCGACGGCATGGCCGGGCAGTTCTGGCTCGACACCGGCAATCGCGGCGGCTTGTTGCTGCTCGCGCCCTTCGTCGAGGCGAACGGGCTGGCCGGGCGCTACGCGACGAGCGCGCCGACGACGATCGGCTGGGGCGTCGGCGGCCGGGCCGAGGGCCGCCTCGCGCGCGGCGGGCGGTTGGCGATCGGCGACGTCGTCGTCGACGGGCCCGTGATGCGCTTGCCGACCGAGCACGGCGGGGCGCTCGCGATCCGCCACGTCGCGGGCAACATCGGCGGCGAGATCCTGCGGCGCTTCGTCGTCACGTTCGACTACGCGCGCCGCGTCGTGCACCTGCGGCCGAACGACGACGGTGCACGGCCGTTCGACGCCGATCGATCAGGGATGTGGATCAATCGCCATGCGCTCGGCGCGTTCGTGTGCGCGCTGATGGCCGGCGGCCCGGCCGAGGAGGGCGGGTTGCAGGTCGACGACGTCATCACGTCGATCGATGGCGAGCGGGCAAGTGCGATCGGGCTGGACGCCTTGAGATGCCGGCTGGCCGAATGGCCGGCCGGACGCCGCGTCGCCGTCGAGCTCTTGCGCGGAGAGACGCCGATGCAGGTCGCGCTGGTGTTGCGCGACCTGGTCTAGCTAGCTCAGCGCGCCGTATAGCCGCGGCCGTCCATGCACGCGAACGTCGCGCGCTGGAAGATGCTCGCGTCGGCCATCGCCCGCGGTTGCGTCGTGGCCCAGCGATTGCAATCCTGCCGGTCGGCCTCGGTCTGCGCGGCGCTCTGGCCGTTGCGCGGGTAGAAGATCGGGTCGGCCGTGGCGGGCGCCGGGGCGGGCGTCGCGTATGCCGGGGCCGCGTAGACGGGCGCCGGCGGGTAGTAGACGGGCGGATTCACGACGACGTAGTTGGGCTGGTCGTAGTAGACCGGCGAGGCCAGTGCGGCGAGGCCCAGGCCCAGGCCGAGGCCCCAGAACGGGTCGTAGCCCCAGCCGCCGCGGTAGACGACGTGGCCGCCGCCATGCCAGCCGCCGTGGTATCCGCCGTGGTATCCGCCGCCACCGTGCCAGCCGCCGGGGGCGGCCTGGGCGGCGCTGCCGCAGGCGAGCGCGAGCGCGCCGGCGGCGACGGCCAGCGTGCGGCGGAACGTGCGTGCCGGGGTGGAGGAGAGGGTGGCGGTCATGTCGGGCTCCTTGGAGAACGCGTGGTGCATTGCAGGTAATTCTCTGCTTTTGGAAGGCCATGTCGAGCTTGGAAACCAGCTTTACCTGGCGGACAAGGATGAGATCCCGTTGCCCGGCATTGGTTCCCGCCGTGGGATGGGCCTTGATCTTGCCGCCTGTGCACCGCAAGAATCGTCACTTCCACCCCAATCCCTCAACTGGAGCATGCCCATGGTTCCCAAGAACACACTCTGCCTCTGGTACGACGGCACCGCGCTGGACGCCGCCGAGTTCTACGCGAAGACGTTTCCGGACAGCCGGGTCGGCGCGGTCCATCGCGCCCCGGGCAACTTTCCGTCGGGCAAGCAGGGCGACGTCCTCACGGTCGAGTTCACCGTGGCCGGCATCCCGTGCATCGGCCTGAACGGCGGCCCGATGTTCAAGCACAGCGAGGCGTTCTCGTTCCAGATCGCGACCGACGACCAGGCCGAGACCGACCGCCTGTGGAACGCCGTCGTGGGCAACGGCGGCCAGGAGAGCGCCTGCGGCTGGTGCAAGGACAAGTGGGGGCTGTCATGGCAGATCACCCCGCGTGCCTTGACGGCCGCGATGACGAATCCCGATCGCGCCGCTGCCGGCCGCGCCTTCGAGGCCATGATGACGATGCGCAAGATCGACATCGCGAAGATCGAGGCCGCCGTCCGCGGCTGAGCCGCATCCTGGCGGCCGGCCCTGGTCGCCCGACACCGTCAGCGCTCGCCCCAGAGCTCCCTCATGGCCTGCGCAAACCCCGCGCTGATGCGCTCGACCTGCGCATGATGGTGGTTGCGCAGCGCCCAGCGTCCCGCCACCATCACGTCGCGCCACGGCCGGCCGGGACTCGAGAAGACGAGGGCGTCGAGCCAGCGGGCCCGCGGCAGCCCGACCAGGCTCGCGTCGTCCGGGTCGATCACCAGCAGGTCGGCGCGCGCGCCGACCGCGAGGCCCCAGGTCGCATGCCCGGCCGCGCGTCCCCCGCCGGCGCGGGCGCGCTCGAACAGGCTGGCGGCGGTGTCGGGCTGCGGCCGCGCCGTGCGGCCGTGCGCGGCGCTGGCGACGCCCTGCGGCTGCGCGCAGACGTTGCGGCGCTCGAGCCGCAGCCGCTGGCCGTATTCCATCCAGCGCAGCTCCTCGCGCCAGCTCCGCGTGACGTTGCTGTCGGAGCCGATCGCGAGATCGACGTCGGCGGCCAGCCACGCGGGCAGGTCGGTGAAGCCGTCGCCCAGGTTGCCCTCGGTGCCGGGGCAGATGACGACGCCCGCGCCGCTGGCGGCCGTCGCGGCGATCTCGCCCGCGTCGACGTGCGTGGCGTGCACCAGTTGCCAGCGCGAGTCGAGCCAGCCCTGCGAGGCGAGCCAGGCGACGGGCGTCTGGCCGGTGGCGGCGACGCAGTCGCGCAGCTCCGCGCGTTGTTCGGACACGTGCACGTGGATCGGCCCGTCGAACTCGTGGGCCAGCCGGCGCAGCTCGGCGATGGAGTCGGCCGCGGCGGCGCGCACCGAGTGGATCGCCAGGCCCGCGTTGAGCGGCACGAGTGCGGCGCGGCCGGCGGCGGCCACGCGCGCGTTGAATGCCTGGCTGCGCTGCCACACGTCGAGGGCGCCGGCGTGGAAGCGGCGTTGATCGGGCCGCAACGACGGCGCGGTGAAGCCGGCGCGCTCGTAGAGCACCGGCAGCAGCGTCAGGCCGATGCCGGCGTCGGCGGCGGCGTCGGCCAGCGCCATGGACAGCGCCAGCGGATCGTCGTACGGCGTGCCGTCGGCCTGGTGCTGCAGGTAGTGGAACTCGCACACCTGCGTGTAGCCGCCGCGCAGCAGCTCCACGTACAGGTGCGCGGCGATCGCGCGCAGGCTCTCCGGCGTGACGGCGTTGGCCACGCGGTACATGCGGTCGCGCCAGCTCCAGAAGTCGTCGCTTTCGTCGGTTCGGCTCTCGGCGAGGCCGGCGAAGGCGCGCTGGAACGCGTGGCTGTGCGCGTCGACGAGGCCCGGCAGCACGGGGCCGGCGAGGGGCTCGGCGTCGTGCGGCGCGGGCACGCCGGCGGCGATGTGCGACCAGCGGCCTTGCGCGTCGACCTCCAGCACGACGGACTGCTGCCAGCCGCCCTCGATCCACGCGGCCGGGGCCCAGTAGCGTCGCGCCAGCGTCATTGCGGCTTCCAGTCGCGCATCGTGCGCAACAGCTCGCGCAGCAGCGGTTGCACCTGGGCGGCCTTGTCCGGCCGGTACGCGTACGGCGGCGTCTCGTCCATGTAGCAGTCCCACGTCATCTCGAGCTGCACCGCGTGGACGCCGGCGGCGGGCCGGCCGTAGTGGCGCGTGATGTAGCCGCCCTTGAAGCGGCCGTCGACGACGTGCGAATAGCGATCCTGCGACGCGAGGACGCCGGCGAGCGCGTCGCGCAGCGGCGCCGCGCAGCTGGTGCCGTCGACGGTGCCGAGGTTGAGCGCCGGCAGCCGGCCTTCGAACAGCCACGGCAGCTCGCTCTTGATGCTGTGGCCGTCGAAGATCACCGCGTGCCCGTGCTCCGCGCGCAGCCGCGCGAGCTCGGTGGCGATCGCGCCGTGGTAGGGCTGCCACCACTGCGCGATGCGTTGCGTGACCTGGGCCGGCGTGGGCGCGCCGCCCTCGACGTAGATCGGGTCGCCCGTGAAGAAGCGCGTCGGGCACAGCTCGGTGTTGTTGGCGCCGGGATACATCGGCGCGTTGTCGGACGGCCGGTTCAGGTCGATGACGAAGCGCGACGCGCGCGGCTGCAGCACGCTGGCGCCCAGCTCGGCGGCGAACGCGTAGAGCTGGTGCAGGTGCCAGTCGGTGTCCTCGACGTCGAGGGCGCGCGGCAGGTAGCGCGGCTTGAGCTCGTCGGGAATCATCTCGCCGCAATGCGGCAGGCTCACCAGCAGCGGCGTGGTGCCGGGCTTGAGGTGGAACGACGGGTGGTCGGCGATCATTTGAATGTGTCCTTGCGCACGGGACGAGCGACGGGCCGCCCTCAGCCGGCCCGTGGTCCCCTCGGGGGACGGAGCGCCGTAACGGGCGCGGAAGGGGGTGTCGTGTCGGCGGCGCCGACGATGGTGCGGCGGCAGGCCGGGTGGCCGAACCAGTAGGCCAGCTCGCGCGGATGCTCGAGCTCCCACAGCGCGAAGTCGGCGCGCCGTCCGACGGCCAGCGAGCCGCGGTCGGCCAGGCCCAGCGCGCGCGCGGCGTTCACCGTCGCGCCGCGCACGGCCTCCTCGGGCGTGAGGCGGAAATCGACGCACGCGAGGTGGATCACCAACGGCAACGACAGCGTGGGCGAGGTGCCGGGGTTGTGGTCGGTGGACACGGCCATCGCCACGCCCGCATCGCGCAACGCGGCGATCGGCGGCAGTCGCGTCTCGCGCAGGAAGTGGTACGCGCCGGGCAGCAGCATCGCCACCGTGCCGGCCGCGCGCATGGCGGCGATGCCGGCCTCGCCCAGGTATTCGAGGTGGTCGCACGACAGTGCGCCGTGGCGCGCCGCGAGCTCGGTGCCGCCGCAGTCGCTCAGTTGCTCGGCGTGCAGCTTGACCGGCAGTCCCAGCGCCTTCGCGGTCTCGAAGACGCGCTCGACCTGGGTGGCGCTGAACGCGATGCGCTCGCAGAACGCGTCCACCGCATCGACCAGGCCCTCGGCGTGCCACTTCGGCAGCCACTCGCAGACGGCGGCGATGTAGTCGTCGGCGCGGCCGTCGAACTCGGGCGGCAGCGCGTGCGCCGCGAGGCTGGTGGTGCGCACGCCGACGCCGGTGCCGCCCAGGCGGCGCGCGACGCGCAGGCACTTGGCCTCGTCCTCGAACGACAGGCCGTAGCCGGACTTGATCTCCACCGTGGTCACGCCGCCGTCGCGCAGCGTCCTCAGCCGGCGCGCGGCGATCTCGAACAGTTCGTCCTCGCTGGCGGCGCGCGTGGCCGAGACGGTGGAGCGGATGCCGCCGCCGGCCCGGGCGATGTCCTCGTAGCTGGCGCCCTGCAGGCGCATCTCGAACTCGTGCGCCCGGTGGCCGCCGTAGACGAGGTGGGTGTGGGCGTCGACGAGCCCCGGCGTCACCAGCGCGCCGCCGAGATCGTGTTCTTCCACGGCGGCGCCGCCCAGCGCGGGCAGGTCGGCCTCGGCACCGATCCAGGCGATGCGCGCGTCCTCGGTGACGATGGCGGCGCGCTCGATCAGGCCCCAGCCGCTCGCGTCCGCCAGCGTGGCCACGCGCGCGTGACGCCACACGCGCCGCGCGGGCGGGGGCGCGGCGGCGACGGCCTGCTCGGGCAGGCCGGGGGTGAAGGATTCGAGGAGGTCGGTCATCGGTGGCAAGGCCCGGGCGAGTTCAGGCTGATCCAGTAGCCCGGCCGGTCCGTGATCTCGGCCGGGCCAGCGCCCGCGGTGGACGCCGATTCGACCGACCAGGGGCGTGTCTGGCCGAACGGCGCCGACTTCCACAACAGCGAGAGCGCGGGCATGTCGACCGGCATCTCGGCCGCGCCGTGCAGTCGCGTGGGACGCAACGCGAAGAATCCGAGGCCGGCGCAGCGAAGCGCCCAGGTCTCGTCGCGGGTGGATGCCACGCTGATCGCGACCGTGCCGCGGTCGCTGCGCACCATCACGTTCAGGTCGCGGGTGGCGCCGTCGAGCAGTGCGCAGCCCGGCGCATCGGCACCGTCGAAACACAGCGGCAGGTCGTGCGGCGCCACGTTGAGCACCCGGTCGGCGAAGCTCAGCCGCACGCCGGCGCCGGCCAGCACCGCGAACCAGCGCGTGACGCCGGGAAACGGCGAGAACGGCCCGTCGGCGTCGATGTCGGCCACGCTGATGCGCAGCGTCCAGTCGTCCGTCGAGTCGGCGGGCAGGCGCAGCAACTCGCGGGTGACGCCGCCGCCGTTCTTCCACGGCACCGGCGCGGCGTCGGAGGTGGCGACCAGGATCACGGCCGGAACTGGCTCTCGAGCGTGTAGCGCGAGCCAGGATGGACCAGCCGCGCCAGCGTGACGGGCACGCCGCGGCTGACGGTGCCGCGCACCACGATCAGGCAGGGATCGGTGCGCGCGATGCCCAGCAGCCGGGCTTCCTGGGCCGTCGGCAGCGCGGCCTCGATCGCCACATGGGCTTCCCACAGCGGCGCCACGTCGAGCAGGTAGTGCGTGGGCGTGACCTGGGTGAAGTCGACGTCGAGGTAGTCGGGCGCGCAAGCCGGGTTCACATAGCGATCCTCGCACTGCAGCGCCACGCCGTGCTCGCGGTGCACGATCAGCGTGTGGAACACCGTGTCGCCGGGGTTCAGGCCCAGGCGCTGCGCGAGCGCGGCAGGCGCGGCCTCGGCGCGCTTCAGGTGGACGCTGGCGTCGTGGCGGTGGCCGCGGCGCTGGATCTCCTCCTGGATGTCGTTGATCGTCAACGTGGAGGACACGCGGTTCAACTGCGCCGCGAACGTGCCCACCCCCTGCAGGCGCGTGATCAGCCCGGCGTCCTGCAATTCGCGCAGCGCGCGGTGCACCGTCATGCGGCTGACGCCGAACTGGCCCACCAGGTCGGCCTCGGACGGCATCTGCGTGCCGGGCGCCCAGCGGCCGGCCTCCAGCGCGTCCTTCAGGTACTGCTTGACGCGGGCGTACGGCGGCTGCGGCGCGGATCGGTGCAGCGCCGCACCGTTGACGGGCGCGCCGCCCGCGCCGGCGGAAAGCATCTCCTGCGATGCGCGCGGTGCGTGCGCCGCGGGGTGGACGGGCTGCGTGCGAAGGCGTGAACGAGTGGACGATGGCATGTCGCGATCCTACTTGCACAAGGTTGTCTAGACAAGTAGAGTACGACCCGTACCGAAGTGCCTGACACTCGTGAAATTACGTCTATAAGAAAGCGCGGTACACCTCTTTTTGGCCGCCCGCATACCCTGTTTCGGGTATCCGTCGCGAGGCACACTGCGCGCTTTCCCACCTTGCCGGAGAACCTGTCGTGAACGACCTGTCCAACGTCCCCGCCGCCGCTGTCTCCAAGGACGCCCTCCCGCGCCCGGTGCGCGCGCCTCGCGGCACCGAGATCTCCTGCAGGAACTGGCTCATCGAGGCGGCGTACCGCATGCTGCAGAACAACCTCGACCCGGAAGTGGCCGAGAACCCGGACGCGCTGGTTGTCTATGGCGGTATCGGCAAGGCGGCGCGCAACTGGGACTGCTTCGAGGCGATCCTGGCGTCGCTGCGCGCGCTGGAGGAGGACGAGACGCTGCTGATCCAGTCGGGCAAGCCGGTGGGCGTGTTCCGCACCCACGCCGACGCGCCGCGCGTGCTGCTGGCCAATTCCAACCTGGTGCCCAAGTGGGCCACGTGGGAGCACTTCAACGAGCTCGACCGCAAGGGCCTGATGATGTACGGGCAGATGACGGCCGGATCGTGGATCTACATCGGCAGCCAGGGCATCGTGCAAGGCACGTACGAGACCTTCGTCGAGGCCGGCCGCCAGCACTTCGGCGGCGCCATGGCCGGCCGCTGGATCCTCACGTCCGGCCTGGGCGGCATGGGCGGCGCGCAGCCGCTGGCCGCCAGCTTCTCCGGCGCGAGCTCGCTGACCATCGAGTGCCAGCAGAGCCGCATCGACTTTCGCCTGAAGACCCGCTATCTCGACGAGCAGGCCACCGGCGTCGATGACGCGCTGGCGCGCATGCAGCGCTACGCGCAGGAGGGCCGGGCGGTGTCCGTGGGCCTGCTGGGCAACGCGGCCGAGATCATGCCGGAGCTGGCGCGCCGCGCGGCCGCCGGCGGCGTGCGCCCCGACCTCGTCACCGACCAGACCTCGGCCCACGACCTCGTCAACGGGTACCTGCCGGCCGGCTGGAGCGTCGAGCAATGGCACGCCGCGCAGGCCGACCACACGCAGCACGCCGCGCTGCGCGACGCGGCCGCCAAGAGCGCCGCGAAGCACGTCGAGGCCATGCTCGCGTTCCAGAAGATGGGCATCCCGACCGTCGACTACGGCAACAACATCCGCCAGGTCGCGTTCGACCAGGGCGTCGCCAACGCGTTCGACTTTCCCGGCTTCGTGCCCGCCTACGTGCGACCGCTGTTCTGCCAGGGCAAGGGCCCGTTCCGCTGGGTGGCGTTGTCGGGCGATCCGGAAGACATCCGCAAGACCGACGCGAAGATGAAGGAGCTGTTTCCCGACGACGCCGGCCTGCACCGCTGGCTGGACATGGCGGGCCAGCGCATCGCGTTCCAGGGCCTGCCGGCGCGCATCTGCTGGATCGGCCTGGGCGACCGCGACCGCGCCGGCCTGGCGTTCAACGAGATGGTACGCAGCGGCGAGCTGAAGGCGCCCATCGTCATCGGCCGCGACCACCTCGACTCGGGCTCCGTCGCCTCGCCCAACCGCGAGACCGAAAGCATGCTGGACGGCTCCGACGCCGTCTCCGACTGGCCGTTGCTCAACGCGCTGCTGGCCACGGGCGGCGGCGCGACGTGGGTGTCCCTGCACCACGGCGGCGGCGTCGGCATGGGCTATTCGCAGCACTCGGGCATCGTGATCGTCTGCGACGGCACGCCCGAAGCCGACGCGCGCCTCAAGCGCGTGCTGTGGAACGACCCCGCCACCGGCGTGATGCGCCATGCCGACGCGGGCTACGAAGACGCGCGCGAGGCTGCGAAGCGCCACGGCCTGAACCTGCCGATGCTTGCCTAATCTGTCGGGAACCTGGTCTTGCCTGGACTCGGGCGAGACCCGGCATCCGCTCGAATCGAACCAGACCATGACGACTCTCGAACTGAACCCGGGCCTGCTGACGCTGGCCGACCTGCAGGCGCTGCACGCGGGCAACCTCACGCTGACCCTCAACCCGGACGCACATGCGCCGATCGCGGCGAGCGCCGCCGTCGTGCAGGCCGCCGCGGCCGGCGACGCGCCGGTCTACGGCGTCAACACCGGCTTCGGCAAGCTGGCCAACAAGCGCATCAGCCAGGGCGAGCTCGAGGCCCTGCAGCGCAACCTGATCCGCTCGCATTCGGTGGGCGTGGGCGCGCCGCTGCAGCCGGCCGTCGTGCGCCTGATGCTGGCGTTGAAGGCGGCCAGCCTGGCGCGCGGGTACTCCGGCGTTCGCCAGGAAGTGGTCGACACGATCCTGGCCGTGCACAACGCCGGCCTGGTGCCCTATGTGCCGTCGCAGGGCTCGGTGGGCGCGTCGGGCGACCTCGCGCCGCTGTCGCACATGACGCTCGCGCTGATGGGCGAGGGCGAGATGCTGGTCGACGGCCAGCGCGTGCCCGCGCTCGCGGCGCTGGAGAAGGCCGGCATCGCGCCGCTGACGCTGCAGGCCAAGGAAGGCCTGGCGCTGATCAACGGCACGCAGACGTCCACCGCGCTCGCGCTGCACGCGCTGATCACGTTCGAGCCGGTGCTGGAATCGGCGCTGGTCATCGGGGCGCTGACGGTGGACGCGACGCGCGGCAGCGACGGCCCGTTCGACCCGCGCATCCACGCGCTGCGCGGCCAGCCCGGCCAGATCGATGTCGCCCGCTACTACCGCGCGCTGCTGGCCGGCAGCGAGATCCGCCAGTCGCACGTCGAAGGCGACGACCGCGTGCAGGATCCGTACTGCCTGCGCTGCCAGCCGCAGGTCGTCGGCGCCTGCCTCGACCAACTGCGCCATGCCGCGCTGGTACTCGTGCGCGAGGCCAACGCGGTCACCGACAACCCGCTCGTCTTCGCCGAGGACGGCGTGCTGGTGTCGGGCGGCAACTTCCACGCGGAGCCGGTGGCGCTCGCCGCCGACGCCATGGCCGTCGCGATCGCCGAAGTCGGCGCGATCGCCGAGCGCCGCATCGCGATGCTGATCGACGCCGGCGTGTCGCAGCTGCCGCCGTTCCTGTCCGCCGACGCGGGCCTGAACTCGGGCTTCATGATCGCGCACGTCACCGCGGCGTCGCTCGCCAGCGAGAACAAGTCGCTCGCGCATCCGGCCAGCGTCGACTCGCTGCCCACCTCGGCCAACCAGGAAGACCACGTGTCGATGGCCACCTTCGCGGCGCGCCGCCTGCAGCCGATGATCTCCAACGTGGCGGTGATCCTGGGCATCGAGTGGCTCGCCTCCGCGCAGGGCATCGAGTTCCTGCGGCCGCTGCGCAGTTCGGCAGCGCTGGAGCAGGCGCATGCGTTGCTGCGGGCGCAGTGCGCGGCGATGCCCACCGATCGCTACCTCGCGCCCGACATCGAGCGGGCGACGGCGCTCGTCAGCGAAGGGGCGTTGTCGACGGTGTTTCGCAATCTGGATGGGTTGCCGACGCTTTGGAAGCCTGTTTGATCGGTCTTTGATTTGCCTGCGGCGCTGTAGCCAGACGCTGCGCACCGGACGTTCTGTTCGCGCATGGTCGCTGCGGCAGGGCAGCAGGACTCTGGGCTCCAGTTCGTTTTTGCCTGCGGCGCTGTGGCCCGGCGCTGTGCGCCGGGCGTTCCGGGTGGGCATGGTCGCTGCGGCAGGGTGGGCAGGGTCCGACTCGTTTTGCCTGCGGCGCTGTGGCCCGGCGCTGCGCGCCGGGCGTTCCGGGCGGGCATGGTCGCTGCGGCAGGGTGGGCAGGGGCTCGGCTCTCCGGCTCACGTGCATCTGAAGCCCGGCC
>FTJN01000652.1_pt2 | contig 18156 bp, 14 predicted proteins | sample 1658361 | NCBI WGS metagenome assembly FTJN01 (sample SAMEA3914819, study PRJEB12502) | metagenome | biome: forest; material: soil | place: Canada | collected 2010-06-26 | depth 0.3 m | reverse complement strand
GCCCGTCGTGCTGCCGCTGCCGCCCGCGCCCGACCTTTCCGGCGTGCCCGAGTCGTTCGACCAGTTGCCGATCAGGTTCCACTTGCCGGGCGGCCTGCCGCTGCGCGTGCAGGTGGCCGACGACGCCGGGTTCGACCACATCCAGCTGGACCTGCACGTGGGCACCGGCGACGACGTGCGCATCTCGCAGCTGGCCGATGGCCCGTGGCACCTGCGCGTGCGGGCCGTCAGCCTCGAAGGCCTCGAAGGCCTGGACTCGGTGCGCGATTTCCAGCTGCACGCGCGCCCCGAGTCGCCCTTCCTGGTCGATCCGCCGGCCAATGCGAAGCTGCCGGTGGGCGACGTCGCGCTGCGGTGGACGCACAGCCCGGATGCGTCGGCCTATGTCGTCGAGGTCGCGCGCGACGCGCAATTCGCGCAGGTCGCGCTGCGCGACGACAAGGTCCGCGGCGAGCAGCTCGTGTTCCATCCGACCGACTCCGACTTCGGCGCCGCCGACGGGCTCTACTGGTGGCACGCGGCGAGCGTCGACGCCGCCGGCCACCGCGGCGCCTGGAGCGACACGCAGGCGCTGGTCCTGCGCCCCACGCCGCGCGCGCCCCTGGGCCGCCTGAGCCCCGACGGCGCGCGCATCGAGCTGAGCTGGGGCGGCCGGCCCGAAGACCGCACCGAGGTGGAACTGGCCCGCGACGCCGCGTTCGCGCAGATCATCGCGCGCGGCGATTTCGGGGCGCCCGGCGGCAAGCTGGCCAGCCCGTCGGCCGGCATGGTCTGGGCGCGCTATCGCTTCGTCGAGCCCGACGGCTTCAAGTCGGCGTGGAGCGGCGCCGTGAAGATCGAGGTCGAGAGCAACTGGCACAAGGCCTGGCGCGCGCTGCTGCCGGGTGCACTGCTGAAATAGCGTGCAGCCGGCGGCCCGGCGCGCCGCCCTACTTCACCAGCCGGCTCAAGCCTTCTGCGTCGAAGTTCTCCGCGGTCTGCGCATCGGTGGGCACGCAGTCCTTCGCCTGCACCACGCCTTCGGCGAGCACCCGCTCGAGCGCCGTCCACAGCATCGCGATCTGGTGCTCGTGCGCGGAGGCGTTGTCGATCAACCCCTTCATGGCCTGCGCCACCGGGTCGTCGCCCTGGGTCACGCCGTAGGCCGAGAAGCCCAGGCGCGCGGCCGTGGCCTCGCGCGCGGCGTCGGTCTCCGCCGCGATGATGCGGGCCGGGTTGCCGACCGCGGTCGCGCCTGCGGGCACGGGGCGCGTGACGACCGCGCCCGAGCCCACGCGCGCGCCGGCGCCCACCGTGAAGCCGCCCAGCACGCTGGCGTTGGCGCCGATGATCACGCCCGCCTCCAGCGTGGGATGGCGCTTGGCGCCCTTCTGCAGCGAGGTGCCGCCGAGGGTGACGCCCTGGTAGATCGTGCAGTCGTCGTGGATCTCGGCCATCTCGCCGATGACCACGCCCATGCCGTGATCGATGAACACGCGGCGGCCGATCGTCGCGCCCGGATGGATCTCGATGCCGGTGAAGAAGCGTCCGAGGTGCGAAAGAAAGCGCCCGGCCACGCGCATGCCGTGCGACCAGAACCACTTCGCGCGGCGATGCCAGATCAGCGCGTGCAGGCCCGGGTAACAGAGCAGCACCTCCAGGCGCGAGCGCGCGGCGGGGTCGCGCTCGAGGATGCAGGTGATGTCTTCGCGCAAGCGGGAGAACATGGATGGGCGCTCGGGGCTCAAAGATGAACCGGCGAGTGTAGCGGTAGCCCCAAGCCACTGCCGCGCATGCCGGCTATCGCCCCGATGTCTGCACTGGTCGGAACGGCGGCGCATGGAGAGATATCCCTCCAAAGGGGGATGCGGCATTACGTTTGGCTACATCTAATGTCGAGTAGCTTTTGATCAAAGAATCGCGAAGTTGATTCACAGCTGGACAGGACACCCCGATCGGAGGGGTCCGACAGCGAGGGAGGGCCATGTCATCGATCACTGTCATATTGGCGGGCGGCGTCGTGCTTGCCGCCCTCGTCGGCGCGGCGCTCGCACGCGGGCTGCCGCCGCAAGCCTTGCCGCCATCGCGTCATGGGCCACTGCAGGGGTTTCGCGGCCTGCTGGCGCTCGGCGTCTTCGCGCACCACACCTTCATCTGGTTCCACTACACGCACGGGCAGGGCTGGGTCGATTCAGAGGTGTGGCGCCAGTTCGGGGAGAGCCGGGTCGTGCTGTTCTTCATGCTGGCCTCGGCGTTGTTCTACGGCCGCCTGCTCGACGCCCGCGACAGCGACTTCGACTGGCTGCGCCTGTATGTTTCGCGCCTGTTGCGCCTCGCGCCGGCCTACTGGCTGGCAATGGGCTTGATGCTCGTCGTCCTGGCCCTGGCCACGACGTGGCGCATTGACGGCGCGGGCACCGGCATCGCGCTTCGAAGCTGGCCCGACATCATCGGTGCCAGCGCGATCTGGTTGGCTTTCTCGATGCTGGGCATGCCGGCGATCGACGCGTACATGAACACGCCGTTGATCACCGCCGGCGTGACCTGGACGATGCCGTTCGAGTTGACCTTCTACCTGCTGCTGCCGCTGCTGGCGCTGCCCCTGCGCGTGCGGATGCCCCTGGCGACGCTCGGGCTCGGCCTGGCGGCCGCGATGTGGCTGGCGGCGTGGGCGCCCAACCCTGTGCTGCTCGGGCCCTTCGTCGGCGGGATGGCCGTGGCCTTGGCGATGCGTGCGCCACGCGTGGTGCTGGCCCTTCGCCACCCTGCGTGCGGCGCCGCGGCCCTCGTCGCATTGACCTGCGTGATCTTCGTCTTGCCGGTGGCTTACGCGCCCTTGCCCTTGCTGCTTCAAGCGTTCGCCTTGGCCGTCGTGGCCGCTGGCAACGATCTGTTCGGCATGCTGCGGCTGCGCGCTCCGCAGGCACTCGGCAGCTGGGCCTACAGCCTCTATCTGCTGCACGGGATCGCGCTCTACACGCTGTTCCTGCTGGTGATCGGGGCCCAGCGCGCGGCAGGCCTGTCGGCGCTGGATTATGCGGTGGTGATTGCGCTGTTCACGCCCGTCGTCCTCGCGTTGGCCTGGGCGAGCCAGCGCTGGATCGAAACGCCGCCGATGCGCGCGGTGCCGTTCGTCGTCGCGTCGCTGCGCCGCCTCATGACGCGTCCCGATCGACGCAGAGCCGAGCCCGAAGCGAGCTCGTTCCCGAGCGGGGTCTGAACGCGGGGCGCGCTCGCATTCGGCGCCGACTGCGGAAGCTCAGGAGTCCCTGCGACGCTGTTTCAGGACTTGCCGCGCGATGCCGCGCAGGATGTGCACCTCCTCGGTCGTCACCTGCGCGCGGTTGACCAACTGGTGCAGCCGCGCCATCAGCTTGCGCGGCACCGCCGGGTCGAGGAAGTCGATCTGCACCAGCATCTCGCGCCAGTGCGCCAGCAGGCCGCGCACCGCGGCGGCGTCGGCCTCGACCGGCGCCTGCGTGCGCTCGACCACCGGAAAGCCGCCGAGCGCCTGGCGCCAGTCGTAGGACAGCAACTGCACCGCCTGCGCCAGGTTCAGCGAGCCGTACTCGGGCTGCGTCGGGATGCTGATGCACAGGTGGCAGGCATGCACGTGGTCGTTGGACAGGCCGAAGCGCTCGCCGCCGAACACGAACGCGACGCGGTGGTCGGTGCGCGCCAGTTCGGCGAAGGCGTCGCGCGGCGCGCGCGTGGGCGGGCCGAAGTCGCGCGGGGTCATCGCGGTGGCGCAGGCGAAGGTGGTGCCGGCCAGCGCCTCGTCCAGCGTGGCGACGATGCGGGCGCGCTCGAGGATGTCGGTGGCGCCCGAGGCCATCGCGATCGCGTCGGGCCGGGCCAGCACGTCGGCAAAGCGTGGGCTCACCAGCACCAGGTCGCCGAAGCCCATCACCTTCATCGCCCGCGCGGTGGCGCCGACGTTGCCGGGATGGCTGGTGTCCACGAGGATGAATCGCGTCGAATCTGTCAAGGACTGCACCGCTCCAGGGCACCGCCGGCGGCCCGCGCGTGACTTGGCGAGGCCGGGCCGGCTAGAATAGGGATTCCCCGCATTGTCGCGCGCCCGCCGTCGAAGACCGCCGCGCGCCGACAAGCCCCGCTCTTTCGTCGCTGTCGCCCTGTTCTCCCGCCCTTGCCGGCGCGCCGTGTGGCGTGCCGCATTCCAACCATTGGAAATGCCCATGTCCCAGTCCCTGCACCCGATGCTCAACATTGCCGTCAAGGCGGCGCGCGCTGCGGGGGCGGTCATCAACCGGGCCTCGCTGGACATCGAGAAGGTGCAGGTGGAAAGCAAGGGCGTGAACGACTTCGTCACCGAGGTCGACAAGCATGCGGAAGCGATCATCGTCGAGACCCTCCTGGCCGCCTATCCCGGCCACGGCATCCTCGCGGAGGAATCGGGCCGCGAGATGGGCGCCAAGGACAGCGAGTTCCTGTGGATCATCGATCCGCTCGACGGCACCACCAACTTCATCCACGGCTTCCCGGTCTACGCGGTCTCGATCGCGCTGGCCTGGCGCGGCGTGGTCCAGCAGGCCGTGGTCTACGACCCGAACCGCAACGACCTGTTCTACGCCTCGCGCGGCCGCGGCGCCTACCTGAACGACCGCCGCCTGCGCGTGTCCAAGCGCCTGCGCCTGGCCGACTCGCTGATCGGCACCGGCTTCCCGTTCCGCAAGGGCGACAACTTCAAGCGCTACATGAAGATGTTCGAGGAGATCTCGCAGCAGTGCGCCGGCCTGCGCCGCCCGGGCGCCGCGTCGCTGGACCTGTGCTATGTCGCAGCGGGCTACTACGACGGCTTCTTCGAGACCGGGCTGAGCCCGTGGGACATCGCCGCCGCGTCGCTGATCATCACCGAGGCCGGCGGCCTCATCGGCAACTTCAGCGGCGAGGCCGACTTCCTGTACCAGCGCGAAGTCGTCGCAGGCAATCCGAAGGTCTACGGCCAGCTCGTCAACATCCTCACGCCCTACACCCGCGTGATCAAGGACGACGGCTCGACGCCCGTCGAAGGCGACGCCGCCGCACCGGACGCCACCGACGCGTTCGTCGCCGCCGCCACCGAAGCGCCGGCCGCGGCCGCCGAACCGAAGCCGCGCAAGGCCCTCAAGGTCAGCGGCCCGCGCACGCCGCGCACGCGCAGCGGCGCCTGACGCGCGCGGCATTCGCTATCCTCGGCGAATGCTGCACCAGGCTTCCACCACCTTCGCCATCGAAACCCGTGGCCGCGGGCTCGCCGATTTCACGCGCGAGGCCGCGTCCTGGGTCGCGCAATCCGGCTTCCAGACGGGCCTGCTGACCCTGTTCGTGCGCCACACCTCGGCCAGCCTGCTGATCCAGGAGAACGCCGACCCCGACGTGCGCACCGACCTCGACCGCTTCTTCGCGCGCCTGGTGCCGGACGGCGACACGCTGTTCCGCCACGTCGACGAAGGGCCCGACGACATGCCCTCGCACGTGCGCACGGCCTTGACCGCCGTCAGCCTGACGGTTCCGCTGGCGCACGGCCGGCTCGTGCTGGGCACGTGGCAAGGCATCTACCTCTGGGAACATCGCCTGCGCCCGCATCGGCGCGAAGTCGCCGCCCATCTGCTGGGCGAGTGAACGGCACGCGATAATCCGCGTCCTGCCGCGCGGCCGTCGCGCGGCGCGCCCAGCGTGAAGCCCCTGCCGTCGATGCCTGCCGAAAAGCCCGTGGAAGCTCCCAAAGAACCCGTCGACTACAGCGGCCATACGCCGATGATGGCGCAATACTTTCGCCTGAAAGAAGACTTCCCGGACACCCTGCTGCTGTACCGCATGGGCGACTTCTACGAGGTGTTCTACGACGACGCCCGCAAGGCCAACCGGCTGCTGGACATCACGCTGACGACGCGCGGCGCCTCCAACGGCCAACCGGTGGTGATGGCAGGCGTGCCGGCGCATTCGCTGGAGTCGTATCTCGCGCGGCTGGTCAAGCTGGGCGAGGCGGTGGCGATCGCCGAGCAGGTGGGCGAGGTCGGGGCGAGCAAGGGGCCGGTCGAGCGGCGGGTGACGCGCGTCGTCACGCCGGGCACCGTCACCGATTCCGAGCTCCTGGCCGAGCGCCAGGACACCGTGCTGCTGGCCGTGTTCGCCAACCGCGCGCGCGTGGGCCTGGCTTGGCTGGCGCTGGCCGAGGGCCGCCTGGGGCTGGGCGAATGCACCGAGGCCGAGCTGCCGTCCTGGCTGGCGCGGCTGCAGCCGGCCGAGATCCTGGTGTCGCCCGAGGCGGCGCCGGCGGCGGTGCGCCAGGGCACGGTCTCGGTGGTCAACCGCCCGGCGTGGCAGTTCGACACCGAGCTGGGGCTGCGCAAGCTGTGCGAGCTGCTGGGCGTGTCGACGCTGGCCGGCTTCAACGCCCAGGAGCTGCCGCGCGCGCACGCCGCCGCCGCCGCATTGATCAGCTATGCCGAGCACACCTCCGGCGGCGCGAAGAGCGCGCTGGGCCACGTGAAGTCGCTGGGCGTCGAGAAGGCGAGCGACCTGCTGGAGCTGCCGCCGGCCACGCTGCGCAACCTCGAGCTGACGCAGACCCTGCGCGGCGAGTCGGCGCCCACGCTGCTGTCGCTGCTCGACACCTGCCGCACGGGCATGGGCAGCCGCCAGCTGCGCCTGTGGCTGACGCATCCCCTGCGCGAGCGCAAGGAGGCGCTGGAACGCCACGCCGCCATCGACGTGCTGATGACGCACGGGCCCGACGCGCTGCGCCAGGCGCTGCGCGGCGTCAGCGACGTGCAGCGCATCGTCGCGCGCATCGCGCTGCGCCAGGTGCGCCCGCGCGAACTCGCGGGCCTGCGCGACACGCTGGCGCTGCTGCCCCAGCTCGTCGCCTGCCTGCCGCCCAACCATTGCCGCCTGCCCGCCGCGGGCGAGGACGTCGAGCCGCTGCTGGACGACGAGCCGACGAGCGCCCTGCTGCTGCGCCTGCACGCCGCGCTGCACCCCGATCCGCGCATCGCCCGGCACCTGGCCACGACCGTCGCGGCCGAGCCGGCGGTGCTGTTGCGCGACGGCGGCGTGATCGCGTCGGGCTTCGACGCCGAGCTCGACGAGCTGCGCGCCATCGCCACCAACTGCGACGATTTCCTCGTGGCGCTGGAGACGCGCGAGCGCGAGCGCACCGGCATCTCCAACCTGCGCGTGCAGTACAACAAGGTGCACGGCTTCTACATCGAGGTCACCACCTCCGGACTCGACAAGGTGCCCGCCGACTACCAGCGCCGGCAGACGCTGAAGAACGCCGAGCGCTACATCACGCCGGAGCTGCGCGCGTTCGAGGACAAGGCGCTGTCCGCGCAGGAGCGCTCGCTGGCGCGCGAGAAGCTGCTGTGGGAGACGCTGCTCGACGAGCTGCAGCCCACGCTGGGCGTCCTGGGCGAACTCGCGCGCGCCCTCGCCTCGCTGGACGCGCTGTGCGCGCTGACCGAGCGCGCGCAGACGCTGGGCTGGTGCCGGCCGGAATTCGTCAACCATCCGTGCCTGGACATCGAGCGCGGCCGCCATCCGGTGGTCGAGGCGCGCCTGGCCGAGACCGGCGGCGGCAACTTCATCGCCAACGACTGCCGGCTGGACGCCCGCACGCGCATGCTCATCGTCACCGGCCCCAACATGGGCGGCAAGAGCACCTTCATGCGCCAGGTGGCGCTGATCACGCTGATGGCGGCGGTCGGTTCGTACGTGCCCGCCGCGCGCTGCCGCCTCGGCCCGATCGACGCGATCCACACCCGCATCGGCGCGGCCGACGACCTGGCCAACGCGCAGTCCACCTTCATGGTCGAGATGACCGAGGCCGCCGCCATCATCCACTCGGCCACCGACCGCTCGCTGGTGCTGATGGACGAGATCGGCCGCGGCACGTCCACGTTCGACGGCCTGGCGCTGGCCGGCGCGATCGCGTCGCAGCTGCACGAGAAGAACCGCTCGTTCACGCTGTTCGCCACCCACTACTTCGAGCTGACCGACTTCCCCACGAAGCACGCCGGCGCGCTCAACATGCACGTGTCGGCCGCCGAGAGCGGCGACCAGATCGTGTTCCTGCACGCGATCGAGGCCGGGCCGGCCAGCCGCAGCTACGGCGTGCAGGTGGCCAAGCTGGCCGGCATGCCCGCCGGCCTGGTGCGCCAGGCGCGCGCCACGCTGGAGGCGCTGGAAGCCCAGCAGTCCAGCGGCGCCGCCCAGGTCGACCTGTTCGCGGCGCCCGCCGCGGCCGACGCGGCGGCGGCGGCCGCCGGCCCGTCGCGCGCGGAGGCGGCGTTGATGGCGATCGACCCCGACCAGCTGGCGCCGCGCGAGGCGCTGGAGGCGCTCTACCGGCTCAAGGCCTTGCTCCCGAAGGACTAGGGCCTGTCATCCTGCGCGCAGTCGCAGGATCCACGCATGCCGATGCGTTCCCCTGGGGTGGATTCTGCGACTCCGCTTCGCTCCGCGCAGAATGACGGCCACGCAGAAGGTTATTGGCCAGGTGGCGCGACAATCGACCCTGCACTGCACAACAAGAGATACTTCATGACATATTGCGTCGGCATCCGGCTCAACGCCGGCCTCGTGTTCCTGTCGGACTCGCGCACCAACGCCGGGCTCGACCAGATCAGCATCTTCCGCAAGATGATCGTCTACGAGAAGCCCGGCGACCGGTTCATGACGCTGCTGTCGGCCGGCAACCTGTCGATCTCGCAGTCGGTGCGCGAGATCCTGCAGGTGGAGGCCCTGCCCAACGGGGACGGCGAGCCGATCACCATCTGGAACGCGACGAGCATGTTCGACGCCGCCCGCGTGCTGGGCGCCGCGGTGCGCCGCGTCTACGAGAACGACGGCCCCAGCCTGAAGAACAACGGCATGGATTTCGTCGCCAGCTTCATCTTCGGCGGCCAGATCGGCGGCGAGGCGATGCGCCTGTTCCTCGTGTACTCGGCCGGCAACTTCATCGAGGCCACGCGCGAGACCTGCTTCTTCCAGATCGGCGAGTCCAAGTACGGCAAGCCCATCCTCGACCGCGTGCTCACGCCCACGACGCCGCTCGAGGAAGCCGCCAAGTGCGCGCTGGTGTCGATGGACTCGACGCTGAAGTCCAACCTGTCGGTGGGCCTGCCGCTGGATCTCGTCGTCTACGAGAACGGCCGGCTGCAGTCCGACCAGATCGCCTGCATCGACGACCAGAACCCGTACTTCCGCATGGTGCGCGACTCGTGGGGCAAGCGCCTGCGCGAGGTGTTCGAGGGCATGGACGACCCGCAGTGGGGCGCCGGGGCGAGCACCAGCACGCCGCTGATCGTCGACGCGCCGCGCTACGAGGCGCTCAAGAAGATCCACAACGAGACCGAGAAGGTCGTCTGAACGCTTCATGAAGACCATCGTCTTCGCGCACGCCAACGGCTTTCCCGCGGGCACCTACGAACCGATCTTCGACGTCTGGCGGTCCGAGGGTTGGCGCGTGGAGGCGCCGGCACGCTTCAGCCACGACGCGCGCTATCCCGTCACGAGCAACTGGCCGCGGCTGCGCGACCAGCTGACCGACTTCATCGTCGCCAACGACCTCGCCGGCGCGATGCTGGTGGGCCATTCGCTGGGCGGGCTGGTGAGCCTGATGGCGGCCTGCAAGCGCCCCGACCTGGTCGGCGGTCTCGTGATGCTCGACTCGCCCATCGTCACCGGCTGGCGCGCGCACAGCGTGCACATGGCCAAGCGCGCCGGCCTGATCGAGCGCGTGGGGCCGGGCCGGGTCGCGCGCAAGCGCCGCCACGAGTGGCCGTCGCGCGAGGCGGTGCACGCGCATTTCGCGTCCAAGTCGGCGTTCGCGCGCTGGGATCCGCGCATGCTGCAGGCCTACGTGAAGGCCGGCTTCGAGGAGGCCGGCGACAAGGTCGTGCTCGCCGTGCGCCGCGAGATCGAGACCCGCATCTACAACACGCTGCCGCACCACGTGCCGGCGCTGCTGCGCAAGCATCCGCCGCGCTGCGCGGTCGGCTTCGTCGCCGGCACCCGTTCCGCGGAAATGCGCCAGGGCGGCTTCGCCAGCTCGCACAAGCTGGCCGGCGACCGCTGGCGCTGGATCGAGGGCACGCACCTCTACCCGATGGAGCGGCCCGACGACACGGCAATGCTGGTGCTGGAGTTGCTGAACTCCATGAAGCCGGTGCCGCCGCGTCCGCGCCATCCCCGCGCCGGCGCCGGCGAGCCGCCCGCCGCGGCCTGAACCCGCGGCCGCAGAATCTTCGGGGCGCCCGGCCCGTCGCCGCGGCCGGGCCAGGAAATCCGGTTTGCCGGGCCGGACCGCCAAACTCCGCGCGGTTGAGCGCGCACCGCCCGCGCACGCCCAGGGTCAGCACGCAGGCGGCCGGGCGCCGCAGCTCCTAAGATGGCGCAGGCCCGCGCGACGACGCCCGGGCAGGACGTTTCCGACGGAGAAAGCATGGGTGCACGCGACAGGAAGAACCACGGCCAGGCCCGGGAGCGACTCGCAGAGCCGGGCGGCGGCGGTGCCGCGTCCGCGGCCCCGTTCGCGCTGCCGGCCGCGCGCTCGACCCCCCTGAGCGAATGCCCGCCGCCGCTCGACGTCCCGCAGGCGATCAAGCCGCTCGACGACACCTGGTGCCAGTGGATCGTCGACAACGCGCTGCGCCGCGCCTCCCCCGAGTCGATGATCGCGACCACGACGCAGGCCGGCATCGACCCGGCCCAGGCGAGCGGATTCATGGCCGGGCTGCCGCGCAACCCGATGTACCGCGCGGCGGAGAAGATGCGCGATCGCCACGAACGCTTCGCGCGCACCATGCACCACGTGCAGTCGCTGCGCGAGAGCGCGCCCGGCTACGACCACGTCGAGAAGCGCAGCCGCATCCCCCGCGACGAGTTCCTCGAGCGCTACGTGCGCGGCTGCCGGCCGGTGGTGCTGACCGACCTCGCGCGCGACTGGCCCGCGCTGAGGCGCTGGAGCCTGCCCGAATTCAAGCGGCGCTACGGCGCGCTCGCCGTGCAGGTGCAGTCGGGCCGCAATTCGGACGCCGATTTCGAGATCAACAAGACGCAGCATCGCCGCGAGACCAACTTCGCGGCCTTCGTCGACCGCATCCTGACCGGCGGCCCGACCAACGACGAATACCTCACGGCCAACAACGAGCTGTTGCGCCGGCCCGAGTTCAACGGCCTGCTCGACGAGGTCGGTCCGCTGCCCGACTTCTGCATCCAGTCGGCCCTGCGGCACTCGGCCTACCTGTGGGTGGGCCCGGCCGGCACGAAGACACCGCTGCACCACGACACGGTGATGCTGTTCCACACGCAGATCGTGGGCCGCAAGCGCTGGCGCTTCGTCTCGCCGCTGTCCGGCCCGAGTCTCTACAACGACTTCGACGTCTACAGCCCGGTCGACTTCGAGGCGCTCGACCTGGACCGCTTTCCCGACGCCGCCAAGGTGAAAGTCCTCGACGTGGTGGTCGAGCCCGGCGAGACCATCTTCCTGCCGCTCGCGTGGTGGCACCAGGTGACGTCGCTGGACCCGTGCATCTCGCTGTCGTTCACCAACCTCGACGTGCCCAACAGCAACAAGTTCGACTTCGGGCACCAGGCGTAGCGCGCGTCGAGGCGGCCCGCTTCGCCGTCGGCCGCCCGGGCTCGCGTGGCGACCCGTCGAACGAGCGTCCCATCGGCATTTCGAAGCGCCGCTGCGGCGGCGTGGCCGTGGCAGCGGAGCGTATAATCGCGCTTTACCACCAAGGCATTCCTGCCGTGGGCCCGCCCTCCTCCCACCGGAGCGCCGCGGCCCTCGACGCAGATGCCCAATGACATGACCAAGTTCGTCTTCGTCACCGGCGGCGTGGTGTCCTCGCTAGGCAAGGGCATCGCAGCGGCTTCCCTGGCGGCGATCCTCGAATCGCGCGGCCTCAAGGTCACCCTCATCAAGCTGGATCCGTACCTCAACGTCGATCCGGGCACGATGTCCCCGATGCAGCACGGGGAGGTGTTCGTCACCGACGACGGCGCCGAGACCGACCTCGACCTGGGCCACTACGAGCGCTTCATCACCACGCGCATGAAGCGCGGCAACAACTTCACCTCGGGCCAGATCTACAAGTCGGTGCTCGAGAAGGAGCGCCGCGGCGACTACCTCGGCAAGACGGTGCAGGTGATTCCGCACGTCACCAACGAGATCCAGGAGTTCATCCGCCGCGGCGCGACGATGGACAAGGTCGACGTCGCGATCTGCGAGGTCGGCGGCACGGTGGGCGACATCGAGTCGCTGCCCTTCCTCGAGGCCGTGCGCCAGATGGCGCTCAAGCTGGGCCCGACCAACACCGCGTTCGTCCACCTCACCTACGTGCCCTTCATCGCCGCCGCCGGCGAGCTCAAGACCAAGCCCACGCAGCACACCGTGCAGAAGATGCGCGAGATCGGCATCCAGCCTGACGTGCTGCTGTGCCGCGCCGACCGCGAGATCCCGATCGACGAACGCGAAAAGATCTCGCTGTTCACCAACGTGCCCATGCACGGCGTGATCTCGGTGTGGGACGCCAAGACCATCTACAGCGTGCCGCGCATGCTGCACGAGCAGGGCCTGGACGAGCAGATCTGCATGAAGCTGCAACTGCTGACGCGCCCGGCCGACCTGAAGCGCTGGGACCTGCTGGTGCACGAGGTCAACCACCCGCAGCGCGAGATCACGATCGCGATGGCCGGCAAGTACACCGACCTGTCGGATTCGTACAAGTCGCTCAACGAGGCGCTCCGCCACGCCGGCATCCACAACCACGCCCGCGTCAACATCGAGTACGTCGACTCCGAGACGCTGACGCCCGAGACCGCGGCGCAGCTCGCCAAGTTCGACGCCATCCTGGTGCCCGGCGGCTTCGGCAAGCGCGGGGTCGAGGGCAAGATCATCGCGGCCCAGTACGCCCGCGAGCACTCGATCCCCTACCTGGGCATCTGCCTGGGCATGCAGGTGGCCACCATCGAGTACGCGCGCCACAAGGCGGGCCTGGCCAACGCCAACTCCACCGAGTTCGACCCGCACACGCCGCACCCGGTGATCGCGCTGATCGACGAGTGGCAGGACGCGGACGGCTCGATCCAGAAGCGCGACGCCAACTCCGACCTCGGCGGCACGATGCGCCTGGGCGCGCAGAGCTCCGACGTCGAGGCCGGTACGCTGGCCAGCCAGATCTACGGCAAGGTGGTCACCGAACGCCATCGCCACCGCTACGAGGCCAACGAGCACTACCTCGACCGCCTCAAGGAAGCCGGCCTGGTCATCTCCGCGCTGACGCAGCGCGAGAAGCTGACCGAGATGGTCGAACTGCCGCAGGACGTGCACCCGTGGTTCGTCGGCGTGCAGTTCCACCCCGAGTTCAAGTCGACGCCGTGGGACGGCCACCCGCTGTTCATCAGCTTCATCAAGGCCGCGCTGGCGCACCACGCCGCCGCGGACGCGACGCAGAAGGCGGCCACCGCCTGAACGACCGGCGAGAGGGGCCGCGCGGCTCCTCGATTGACGCTGTCCTGTAACCATCGCGGGGGTCAAATGACCCGCAGCTGTGGCAGAGTGCAGCCCGTACCCCTGATCCGTTTCACGTGCCGGCCTCGCCGCCGGCCCCGCGCCCGGCGCGCCTTCCCGCCCGGCCACGACCCAATCGAAAAACCTGGAGCAAAGACAATGAGTGCCATCGTTGACATCGTCGGCCGCGAGATCCTCGACAGCCGCGGCAATCCCACCGTCGAATGCGACGTGCTGCTGGAAAGCGGCGTGATGGGCCGCGCGGCCGTGCCCTCGGGCGCGTCCACCGGCTCGCGCGAGGCCATCGAGCTGCGCGACGGCGACAAGAGCCGCTACCTCGGCAAGGGCGTGCTGAAGGCCGTCGAGCACATCAACACCGAGATCTCCGAGGCCGTGCTGGGCCTGGATGCCTCCGAGCAGGCCTTCCTGGACCAGACGCTGATCGACCTCGACGGCACCGACAACAAGGGCCGCCTGGGCGCCAACGCGACGCTGGCCGTCTCGATGGCCGTCGCCCGCGCCGCCGCGGAAGAAAGCGGCCTGCCGCTGTACCGCTACTTCGGCGGCATGGGCAAGATGCAGATGCCCGTGCCGATGATCAACGTGATCAACGGCGGCGAGCACGCCAACAACAACCTGGACATCCAGGAATTCATGATCCTGCCGATCGGCGCGCCGACGTTCCGCGAAGCGGTGCGCTACGGTGCCGAGGTGTTCCACGCGCTGAAGAAGATCCTCGGCGAACGTGGCATCAGCACCGCCGTCGGCGACGAAGGCGGCTTCGCACCCAGCGTCGCCAGCCATGAGGCTGCCATCCAGCTGCTGCTGGAAGCGATCGAGAAGGCCGGCTACACCGCGGGCGAGCAGGTCGCGATCGGCCTCGATTGCGCCGCCAGCGAGTTCTACAAGGACGGCAAGTACCAGCTCGACTGCGAAGGCCTGAAGCTCAGCGCCGAGGAATGGACGTCGATGCTCGCCACCTGGGTCGACAAGTACCCGATCATCTCGATCGAGGACGCCATGCACGAGGGCGACTGGGCCGGCTGGAAGCACCTGACCGAGGTGCTGGGCAAGAAGGTGCAGCTGGTGGGCGACGACCTGTTCGTCACCAACCCCAAGATCCTCAAGGAAGGCATCGACAAGGGCATCGCCAACTCGATCCTGATCAAGGTCAACCAGATCGGCACGCTGACCGAGACGTTCGAGGCCATCGAGATGGCCAAGCGCGCCGGCTACACCGCGGTCATCAGCCACCGCTCGGGCGAGACCGAAGATTCGACGATCGCCGACATCGCGGTCGGCACCAACGCCGGCCAGATCAAGACGGGCTCGATGAGCCGCTCGGACCGCATCGCCAAGTACAACCAGCTGCTGCGCATCGAGGAAGACCTGGGCGACATCGCCACCTACCCGGGTCGTGCCGCCTTCTACAACCTGCGTTGAGCCGGCAAGCGCGCGCGGGACGGTAGACTGCAAGCCTGTGTCTGCCGCCCTGCCCTGACCCCCCGCCATGCGACTCGTCACGATCGCGTTGATTGTGCTCATTGGATGGGTGCAGGCGGAGCTGTGGTTCGGCAAGGCCGGCGTCGCCCACGTCCACGAGATGAGCCGCGAGCTCGCCGGGCTGCGCGCCGCCAACGACGCCGCCAAGCAGCGCAACGACCAGTTGCAGGCCGAGGTCTCCGACCTGAAGGAAGGCCTGGAGATGGTCGAGGAAAAGGCGCGCTCGGAGCTGGGCATGATCCGGCCCGACGAGCTGCTGGTCGTCCTCACGCCCGGCAAGTGACGCCTCTGCCCCCGCGTTCGCCGCACGTGCGCGCAGGCTGGCACACGTGACCCCGATGCTGCAGACACTCCTCGCCCTCGCCCACCCGCTGCTCGTTCCGGCCTTCAGGCTGCTCGGCGCGGACGTGACCTGGATCGAGGTCGTCGCGTTCGTGGTCTCCCTGTGGATGGTCGGCTGCGAGATGCGCGTGCACCCGCTCGCCTGGCCGCTCGCGATGGTGTCCTCCCTGATGTACGCGCTGCTGTTCGCCGACAGCAAGCTGTACGGCGAGGCGTCGCTGCAGGTCTTCTTCGTGGCGATGTCGCTGTGGGGCTGGTGGCAGTGGCTGCGCGGCCACGGCGCCGACGGCGGCGCGCTGGTGGTGCACACGCTGTCGCGCCGCGGCGCGGCCATCGCCCTCGCCGCCACGCTGCTCGCCTGGCCGCTGCTCGCGGGAGTGCTGATGCGCTGGACCGACTCCAACGTCCCCTGGCTCGACGCGTTGCCCACCGTCGGCAGCATCCTGGGCACCTGGTTGATGGCGCGCAAATACATCGAGAGCTGGCGGGCCTGGATCGCCGTGAACGCGTTCAGCGTCGTGCTGTTCGGCTACAAGCACCTGTGGCTGACGGTGATCCTCTATGCGCTGTTCACGGGCTTGTCGTGGGCGGGGTTGCGTTCCTGGCGCAAGCTGCAAGGCCATGTCGACGCCCGCCATTGAGCCGCCGTTGCGCATCGCGATCGTCGGCGCCGAAAGCACCGGCAAGAGCGAGCTCGCGCGCGCGCTGGCGGATGCGCTCGCGACGGAGTTCGGGCTGCGCTGCCGGGTCGTGGACGAATTCCTGCGCGAATGGTGCGACCGGAACGGCCGCACGCCGCGGGCAGACGAGCAGATGGACATCGCGCGCGAGCACGCACGACGCATCGCCGCCGCGACCGGTGCTTCCGACGTGGACGTGCTGCTGTGCGATACGACGCCGCTGATGGTGGCGGTCTACAGCGACCTGTTGTTCGACGATCGCGCGCTGCAACCGGTCGCCCGCGATTGCCAGCGGACGATGGACATCACGCTGCTCACGTCGCTGGACCTGCCCTGGGTGGCCGATGGCCTGCAGCGCGACGGCCCGCACGTGCGCGAGCCCGTGGACACCCGCGTGCGGGCGCTCCTCGCCGAGTGGGGAACGACCTGGTCGCTCGTCAGCGGATCGGGCCCCGCCCGCGTGACCAGCGCGCTCGACGCGTTACGCCCGCTGCTGCGCGGGCGGGCGCGCGCGGGACGATCGACGGGGCTGTTCAGCCGCCTGCTTGGCAGCCTGGAGGGGCCACCGGCGGCGTCGTGGGTGTGCGAGCGTTGCGACGACCCGGGCTGCGAGCACTTGCGCGGCTCTCGTTGAATCGACGGGCCAGAAGGACAACGGCCCGATGCCGGGAGGCATCGGGCCGAGGCACCGGGACTCAGGCGCGTCGCTCGCGCCCTACCAGCACTTGGTCGTGTTTCCGGTGGACACGCTCTGCGCGCCCGTCTGGTCGAGGGTGAAGGTCGCGCACTCCGTATCCTTCGTCGCCTGGGTGCCCGTCGGTACCGCCCTGGCCGCGAAGGTGGTCGGTGCCGAGCTCGGCACGGTCACCGACAGCTGGTAGAACGACGTGGCGCCGGATGTCACGTTCATCGGGTTCGCCAGCGTGACCGAGGTGCCCGCGCCGTAGCCGAGCGCCGTCGCGACATCCGTGTACTGGTTGGCCGTGCTCTGGTAGCGCTCCTCGCGCTGCGCGAGATCGAGCAAGGCCGACTTCGCATCGGACCGCCGCGCCTTCATCACCGACTGGAAATAAGCCGGCACGGCCACCGCTGCGAGGACGCCGATGATCGCCACCGCGATCATCAGCTCGATCAGCGTGAAACCGCGCGCAGAACGCCGACCGATTGTGTGGGAGAGTGACATCTGCTTCGCCTTTTCGTAGTCGTTCAACGCATCTTCGTCCACGTCAGTCGCGAGGCAGTCCCGGTCGCGCTGGAATCCGGAGGCAAGGTCACAGGTTGCGTGCCACCGGTACCGTCGGTCGTGTTGTACACCAGATACTGCGTTCCGTCGGACGCGGTGACGAGCGACGAAGTACCCACCGCACCGGTCGATACGCCGATGGTGCCCGCGGGATAGTTCGTGAAATAGGAAAAGTTGTTGGTCGCCGTGGTCGTACCGCTCGAGGTGGCCGTGGTCACCGTGCCTGCCACGCCGGCACCGGCGCCCCCGGTGGCCATCGAGATGCCGATGGAGTAGGCCGTCTGCTTGCTCGAATCGCAAGTCAGTGCCTGAGCCACGGTCGGAAGAGCCGTGTTGGTGTTGAAGTAGTGGCCGGCCACCATCGGGTTGTACAAGACCTGCTCGGCCGCCGCCGGCGTGCTCCCCGAGGCGGCATTGAGCGTCAGGTCGAGTTCCCAGCCCATCTGGTTGTTGGTGGCGCTGGCGCAGGACGTGGACCCTTGCCAGCAGACGGCAACCTTCTGGTCGGTCGAGCGCACGCCGCTGGTCGTCGTGATGGTGTGCACCAGCATGTTGCCGCTCGATCCGCTGCCCGGCACGACCGTCGGCGGCGATGTCAACGACGCATACTGGTACTGCGCCGCGGCCTTGCCGTTCCAGCTCGACATGTCCGCATCCCAGACGCCGTAGATGCTCTGCCGGGTGGTGGGGTAGGACGCGTCGGCGGTCAGCGTCTGCGGCAGCTTGTTGCCCGTGCCGAACGCGATGATGACGCGCGGCTGGGTGCTCAACGCCCCCGTGTCGGCCATCGTGGTCACCGCATCGACGGCAACCCCCGTGGTGATGGGCTGGCCCGATTGCGTCGTGAACACCGGCGTCGACTTCATCGCCCAGCTCGAGGACGA
>FTJN01003205.1_pt1 | contig 18188 bp, 18 predicted proteins | sample 1658361 | NCBI WGS metagenome assembly FTJN01 (sample SAMEA3914819, study PRJEB12502) | metagenome | biome: forest; material: soil | place: Canada | collected 2010-06-26 | depth 0.3 m | reverse complement strand
CCGCCGGTCTCGGCCGCCCGCCTGCGCCGGGCCTATCTGACCGCCTTCGACAAGGACGCCGCCGACGTCGCCGCCGGTCTCTATCCGCCGATGGCGGACGGTCCGCGCCATCCCGCCGACGCCTTCCGCAGCGCCTTGGACGTCATCGCCGACGCCCGCTCCGTCGACCAGCGCCGCCGCCGGGGTGACGGGGTCGAGGTCAGGGACGAGCCGGAAAGCCAAGGCTATCCAAACTATTATCGCCAGAACTTCCACTATCAGTCCGGCGGCTGGTTCACCGACGCCAGCGCCAAACGTTATGAAGCGCAGGTCGAGGCGCTGTTCTCCGGCGCGGCCGGGGCGATGCGCCGCCGGGCCTTGTCGCTGCTCGCCACGCACTGGCGCGGCCAGGACCAGCGGGGCCTGAAGCTGGTCGACATCGCCTGCGGCTCGGGCTCGTTCCTGTGCGACCTGAAGGGGGCCTTCCCCCGCGCCGCCATCGGCGGGCTGGACCTGTCACGGGCCTATCTGGCCGCCGCGCGCAGCCGCTCCGGATGCGGCGGCGTGCAGGCCAACGCCGAGGCCCTGCCGTTCGCCGACGCCAGCCTGGACGCCGTCACCTGCGTCTACCTGTTCCACGAGCTGCCGCCGCGCGTGCGGCCCCTGGTGGCCGCCGAGATCGCCCGGGTGCTCAAACCCGGCGGCGTGCTGGCCTTCGCCGATTCGGTGCAGCCGGCCGACGAGCCCGACCTGTCGCGGCTGCTGGAGGCGTTCCCGGCCTATTTCCACGAACCCTATTATTCGACCTATGCCGACACCGACCTGCCGGCCCTGTTCGGCGCGGCGGGGCTGACCGTGGCCGGGCGAGACCAGGCCTTCCTGACCAAGGCCTTGCTGCTCGAAAAGGCGCTGTGAGCTCCCGCATCATGGCCATTGCCTAGCGGGGCGGGCTCCTGTATCGAACCGACCTCTTCGCCAACGCCACTTGCGTTGACCCCGGATGGCCCGGTGGCGGAGTGGTTACGCAGCGGATTGCAAATCCGTGCACCCCGGTTCGATTCCGGGCCGGGCCTCCAACCTTTCTCCCAATTCATGACTCCCACGAGCGCCCGTTAAGCGGCGGACGTGGCCTTGGTCTGGCCGATCAGGTCTCGCAGCAGCGCGCGTCCCTTGGGCCAGGGGCCGTGGCCGGAAGCGACATTGATGTGGCCTGCCCGACCCAGGTCGATGAAGGTCGAGCCCCAGCCTCGCGCGAAGGCCTGGGCGCGGTCGATCTCGACATAGGGATCGTCGCGGCTGGCCACGACCATGCTGGGGAAGGGCAGGCGGGCCCGGGGAATGGGGGAGAAGCCCTCCAGCAGTCTTCCGGCCGGTCCCTGCCGATTGACGTCGGCGGGCGCGACCAGGAAGGCCCCGGCGATTCCGCGCGCCCCACGAATGGCCGCCAGGTGGCCGACCAGCGCGCAGCCCAGGCTGTGGGCGACCAGGATCGCGCCGGGCCGCCGCCGCACCGCCTCCATCAACCCCGCGGTCCAGTCGCCCAGGGTCGGACGCTCCCAGTCGGTCTGGTCCACCCGTTCGGCCCCGGGGATGGCCCGTTCCCAGTGGGATTGCCAGTGGTCGGGTTCGGAATTGAACAGACCGGGCACGATGAGGATGGGCGGCGTCATGGAGCTATCGCGACTGGCGCGCCGTGGCTTCCACCTGGCGGAAGACCCGCAGCCAGTTGCCGCCCCAGATCTTGTCGATATCGGCTTCCGAATAGCCGCGCCGCACCAGCTCGGCGGTGACGTTTTCGGCCTCGCCCTCGTTGGCCCAATCGGTCACCCCGCCGCCGTGATTGAAGTCCGAGCCGATGCCGACGTGATCCACGCCGATGCGCTTGACCGTATAGTCGATGCTGTCGGCCAGTTCCTTGACCGAGGCACGCGGCAGCAGGGCGGAAAGCGCGTGGGTGAACTTCGAGCGCTGCTCGGGGCTCAGGCCGTCGGCGCCGTCGCCGGGCTTGGCATAGGCGGCGGGCAGGCCGTACTGGACGCGAAGCGCGGCGGCCTTGGCCGGATAGTCCGGGCCCGGCTTGATCAGATAGGCGTTGAACGCCACGATCTGAACGACCCCGCCCTTGGCGGCGATGGCGTCCAGCTCGGCGTCGGACAGGTTGCGCGGCGCGTCGATCACGCCCTTGACGCCGGAATGGCTGGCGACCACCGGGGCCTTGCTGAGCGCCAGGGTCTGGAACACGCCGTCGGGCGTCAGTTGCGAGACGTCGATGATCACGCCCAGCCGGTTCAGCTTGGCCACGGCGGCCTTGCCGACCGGCGACAGCCCGCCCCATTCGACCTTGGGCTCGCCGCTGGGACGCGAGGAGTCGGCATAGTCGTTATCGCCGGCATGGACGAAGCCGAAGCTGCGCACGCCGGCCTGGTAATAGGCGTCGATCGGGTCGGTCTCCCGGCCGAACGGATAGGCGTTGAGGAAGCCGACGATGATCGCCCGCTTGCCGGCCTTGGCGGCGGCCTCCACGTCGTTGGCGGTGAGGGCCAGGACGGCGCGGTCGGGGTTACGCTCCGGGATGGCGCGGATGGCGGCCAGCTTGGTGTCCGCGTCCGCCCGGGCCTTGGCGTAGCCCTCTGGCGTGCGCGGTCCCTGCGGCACGAACACCGCCAGGACCACCGCATCGACCTGGCCGCGCTCCAGCTTGGGCAGGTCGACCTGACCGGCGGTGTCCTTGGCCGGGTCGTTGTTCGGCGTTCCCAGGTCGAGGGGGATGTCGGCGTGGCTGTCCAGCACCAACGCTCGGGCGTGGATCGCCGCCGCGTCCGGCGCGGTGGAGGCCAGGGCCGGAGTGACCAGCAGGGCCGCGCCGAGGGCGGCCAGAGAGACGAGTTTCGACATGGAAAACCCCGAACAGGGACGCCGCCGGAGGTGGGACGCGTTGGGGTCAATGTCCGCCTCGAAGGGCGGTCGCTCAAAATCAGATCAATTCGGTAGAGTTTTAGAGAAGCTTACACGTCAGCGTTGGGCTGTAGCGACGGATGAGGCGCGCTCATAAGCGACACAGGACCGGGCGCGCCGCGACGGTCCGTCGCGGGATGTCAGTATATCTCAAATCCTACCTAGCCGATCTGGATTGCTTGGAACCGTCCCGAGCGGCTTGATCGGCGTGTCCTGAAGTCGCGCCCTCGGCGCCGAGGGCACGGATCAAGGAGACGTCTTGGTAGGGTTGGTTTTGGCGTCCAAAGCGGCGGGGGAACGGGACGGACGCGCCGTCGATTGGCGTACCCTGGGGCTGGCGGTGGTCATCTATGGCGGATGGGGCGCGGCGACGGTCTTCCATGCCAAGCTGGCCTGGCCGGTGCTGTTGGTGATCGGCGGTTGGCTGACGGCTTGGCACGGGTCGCTTCAGCACGAGATCATCCACGGCCATCCGACGCGGTCGCGCCGGCTGAACACGGCCCTCGGCTTCGCGCCGCTGAACCTGTGGCTGCCCTTCGAGGCCTATCGGGAATCTCACCTGGCGCACCACGCCAGCCACCACCTGACCGATCCCCGCCATGACCCCGAGGCGCGCTACCTGCCCGAGACAGCCGGACCGCTGCGTCGCGCCCTGGCCGCCGTGCAGGCGACGTTGCTGGGACGCCTGACCCTGGGTCCCTTGGTCGAGATCGGCGGCTTCCTGGTCGATGAGGCCCGGCGCCTGGCGCGGCGCGAGCCGGGCCGCGCGCGGCTCTGGTGGGGGCATGGCCTGGCGGTCGCGGCGATCCTGGCCTGGCTGACCCTGGTCTGCCACATGCGGCTCGAACTCTACCTGGCCTGCTTCGTCTATCCCGGCGCGGCCCTGTCGCTTCTGCGCTCGTTCGCCGAGCACCGCGCCGACCCGTCCGGAGATCACCAGGTGGCCGTCGTCGAGCGCGCGCCGGTCCTGGGCCTGCTGTTTCTCAACAACAACCTGCACGCGGCTCACCACGACCGCCCCGGCGCGGCCTGGCACCAACTTCCGGGGTTCTATCGCCGCGAGCGGGAGCGCCTGCTGCGGGCCAATGGCGGCCTGGTCTATGAAGGCTATGGCCAGATCGTTCGGCGCTTTTTCCTTCGGCCCCATGACGAAATCCTCCACCCCGGCACGGAGGCCGCGTCGTGACCGCCAGAAAGATCGCTCGCCCCGTGACGGCGGAACCCGCGACGCGAGGCGACCGCAAGGCCGCCTTGCCGATGTATGACCTGCCCGAGCTGCAACCGGCCAACGACGCCCTGTGGGCCGCGATCGCCGAGCGCCTGCGCGCCGAGGGCGTGGTCAAGGCGCCCGACCACCTGACGCGGTCCGCGCCGCCCGAGGTGCTGTGGCTGGATCCCGATCTCCTGCTGGGCCAGACCTGCGGCTTTCCGCTGGCCACGCGGCTGATCGGCCAGGTCCAGGTCGTCGCCACGCCGCGCTACCGGGCCAGGGGCTGCGAGGGCATCGACTATCGCAGCGCCGTGGTGGTGCGCGCCGACAGCCCGGCCAGTTCGCTGGACGACCTGCGGGGCGCGCGCTGCGCGGTCAACGATCTGACCTCCAACAGCGGCATGAACCTGCTGCGCGCCGAGATCGCGCCCCTGGCCGGCGGCAAGACCTTCTTCAAGTCGGTGATCCTGACCGGCGCCCACCTGGCCAGCGCCGAGGCCGTGGCCAACGACGAGGCCGATGTCGCCGCCATCGATTGCGTCACCTGGGCCCACCTCCAGCGCCTGCGGCCGGAGCTGACGCGCGGCCTGCGGGCCCTGACCTGGACGGTCCGCAGCCCCGGCCTGCCGCTGATCACGAGTCTCGGAACCAGCCCCAAGCACCTGGCCGTCCTGCGCCGGGTCCTGGACGAGGTGGCGCACGATCCCGCCCTGCGCTCGATCCGCCAGGCGCTGCTGCTCGACGGCTTCGAGATCGTCCCCGCCGAGCACTACCGCGCCGCCCTGCGTCTGCGCGACATCGCCGTCGGCCTGGGCTATCCGCATTTGGCCTAGTAGCCGATGACCTTGGGCGTTCCGCCGCCCGCCGCCAGGGTCTCGCCATTGATCGCGCCGCTGAGGGGCGAGGCGAGGATGGCGACCAGCCAGGCGATCTCGGAGGCGTCGACGATGCGGCCGATGGTGTTGGACGCCGCGATCCGGGCCTCGGCCTCGGGCGTGGTCTTCTCGGTGCGCGTGCCGCCCGGATGGATGACATTGGCGGTGACGCCGCGCGGGCCCAACTCGTCGGCCAGGTTCTTGGTCAGGGCCGAGACCGCGACATTGCGCACCGAGGCGACGTAGTGACCGGTGCCGCGCGCCGCCAGCCCGCCGATATTGACGATCCGCCCCCAGCCGGCCTTCGTCAGGTGCGGCGCCAGCGCCTGGGCCGTGCGCAGATAGCCGGCGACCTTGACGTTGACGTCGTCGAGCAGGGCCGCGGTGGTGGTCTGGGCCACCGTCGCCGCCGGCGCGGCTCCGCCGGGCGTGGCGGCGTTGTTGACCAGGATGTCGATCCCGCCCAGTTCGCGGACCGCCGCTTCGACCAGAGCCGTGACCGAGGCGTCGTCGCCGGTGTCGACGGTCAACGGGATGATGCGCCGGCCGGTGGCCGTGGACAGTTCCTGGGCCGTGATGGTCAGGGCGTCCAGATTTCGCGCGGCGATCACCACGTCGACGCCTTCCTGGGCCAAGGCCAGGGCGATGGCCTTGCCGATGCCGCGGCTGGCGCCGGTGACGAGGGCGCGCTTGCCAGTCAGTTGCAGATCCATGGCGCAATCTCCGAAGAAGGCGAGGCGGCCCCTTCATGCAAGGGACCGCCTCCGTGTCGTCTCGGGAAAGGGGAACGATCCCGGCGACGCATTCTGGGCCGTGACGAATGGCGCCCTGAGCCGAGCCTAGGCGACCGCCCGGCGGGCCTTCTGCTGGGTGAAGCGGTTGGCCGGGACGTCGATCCCCAGGCTCTCGCGGAAGGTCGAGCCTTCGTACTCTTCGCGATAGATCCCACGCTTTTGCAGCAGCGGTACGACCTGCTCGACCAGCAGCTGGAACTGGCCGGGCAGGGACTCGCCGACCACGAAGCCGTCGGAGGCCCGGGTTTCCAGCCATTGCTCGAACTTGTCGGCGATCTGCTCGGGCGTGCCGACCAGGTCGCCGCGCGGGGTGGCGAAGCGCAGGGCCACCTGGCGCAGGGTCAGGTTCTCCTGCTCGACGGCCTTGGCGATTTTCAGGGTCGCCGACTGCGAGCTGTTGAAGCCCTTGCTGAACACGTCGGGGAAGCGGGCGTCCAGGTCGTAGGCGGTGAAGTCGTGGTCGTTGAAGCCGCGTCCCAGCATGGCCAGGGCCGACTCGATCGAGACCAGTTCCGCTCGTTCTCGCCAGCGATCTTCCGCCTCGGCTTCCGTCGATCCGATGATCGGGGCGACGGCGGGCAGGATGAACAGGCTGTCGGGGTCGCGACCGAAGCCGGCGGCGCGCGCCTTGACGTCGGCATAGTAGGCCTGGGCGTCCTCGATGCCGCCGTGGCCCACGAAGATGGCGTCGGCGCGCTTGGCGGCCAGGTTGCGGCCGTCGTCGGAGGCTCCGGCCTGGAAGATCACCGGCTGGCCCTGGGCCGAGCGGGCGATGTTCAGCGGGCCCTTCACCGACAGGAACTCGCCCTTGTGGCCCAGGGTGTTGAGCTTGTCGGGGTTGAAGAACACGCCGCTGGCCTTGTCGTGGACCAGGGCGTCGTCTTCCCAGCTGTCCCAGAGGCCCTGGACGACGTCCAGATATTCGGCCGCCAGGCGGTAGCGCGTGTCATGCGCCAGGTGCTCGGCCTTGCCGAAGTTCTCGGCCGTGCCTTCCAGCCAAGAGGTCACCACGTTCCAGCCGGCGCGACCGCCGCTGATGTGGTCCAGCGAGGCGAACTGGCGGGCGACATTGAAGGGCTCGGAATAGGTGACGCTGAGCGTGGCCACCAGGCCGATGTGCTCGGTCACCGCCGCCAGGGCCGACAGGATGGTGATCGGTTCGAAGCGATTGAGATAGTGCGGACTGGACTTCTCGTTGATCGACAGGCTGTCGGCGATGAACAGGAAGTCGAACTTGCCCTGCTCGGCCAGCTTGGCGGCGCGAGCGTAGTATTTGAAGTCGGTGCTGCCGCCCGGGTGAGCGTCCGGATGGCGCCAATCGGTCCAGGTCCGGCCGGCGCCTTCGATCATATGGCCCAGCTTCAATTGCTTACGTTTCGCCATGACGGCTGTCTCCAAGAGATTTTTCGCCGGAATGACTGTCACCCTGAGTGGTCAATCGCAATGGAGTTTGGCGAATAGGGCTTATGAGTATTTCTTCCAGTGAGCAGTGGGGTCCGTATGGCGCGTCGAGAACTGATCTATTTGGAAATCAGATATACAAATCTCTAAGTCGGGTTGGAGGATTACTGTTTCGCGCGGCTTGCCGCGATTGCTCATGGTGCTGACGTCGCGGCGTCAAGGCCGCTTGTCGAACCCATCAGGCGAGGAGAGGCCATGAGCGCCACCATCACCGGCATTCGCGAAAAGACGGGTCTGAAGACGATCCCGCTGAACCCCACCATCGGCTCGGAAGTCGAGGGCCTCGACCTGCGCCAGCCGCTCGACCGTGCCCAGCGCGACGCGCTCAAGGCCTTGCTGCTGGAGCGCAAGGTGCTGTTCTTCCGTGACCAGGACATCACCCGCGACCAGCAGTTGGCCTTCGCGGCCAATTTCGGCGAGGTCTACGCTCACCCGGTCGGCGGAGTGGAAACCCACCGCGCCGTGCAGCCGATCTCGGCCCAGGCGCTCAAGGACTACGATATCCGCGAGAACCACTGGCACACCGACACCAGCTGGCGGATCAACCCGTCGTTCGGCGCGGTGCTGAAGGCCGTGCACATCCCCGAGGTCGGCGGCGACACCCTCTGGGCCGACGGCGGGGCGATCTATCGCGGCCTGCCGGACGACCTGAAGGCGGCGGTCGAGGATCTCCACGTCATCCATGACTATCAGGACGCCCTGATCCGTTCGGGCGAGCGCTATCCGCTGGTGGCCCATCCCGCCATCCGCACTCATCCGGAGACCGGCGAGGACATCTTCTGGATCAATTTCAGCCTCAAGCCCCGGTTCGTCGACAAGACGCCGGAAGAGAGCAAGGCGCTGCTGGCCCGGCTCTATGACGAGGTCAAGAAGCCCGAACACCACGCTCGCTTCCGCTGGCGGCCCAACTCGGTGGCCCTGTGGGACAACCGCGCTGGCCTGCACTACGCCGTGCGCGACTATGGCGACTTCCCGCGCGTGATGGAGCGGGTGCTGATCGGCTCCGACGACATTCCGTACCGCGAGCGCCGCACGGCCTGAGCCGCCGCCCGCCGCCCAAGTCCATCGGGGGCCGGCGGCGGGCGACCTTCCTTCCTTCTCTTCGAGACCAACAACACGACGCGGCGGCCATGGGCCCCGCGCGGGGGATCTTCTTTTGACTTTGCCTTCCTCGACCCGCGTCCTTGAACGGCCGCTTCCCTGGGCCTTCCGGGCCAGCCTACTGGCCTGCGCGTCCGTCCTGACCGTCGCCGTGCTCGCCCCGCAAGCCAGGGCCGCAGACACGACGGCCGCCGCGACCGCCGCTCCGGCCGCCGTCGACCCGACCGCGGCCGACACCGACGGCGCGACCGCCCTGGAAGGCGTCATCGTCACCGGCGTGCGCGGCGTGCGTCGCACCGTCACCGACAGCCCCGTGCCCGTCGATGTGATCTCGGCCGATCAACTAACCGCCACCGGCAAGGTCGGCCTCAAGGAGGTGCTCAACACCCTGATCCCGTCGTTCAACCTGCCGGGCATCAATGGCGGCGGCACGTCGTGGACGGTGCGGGCCATCACCATGCGCGGCCTGAACGGCGACCAGGCCTTGTTCCTGGTCAATGGCAAGCGCCGACACGGCACCGCCCTGATCAACAACCTGGCCCGGGTGGGACGCGGCGGCGCGCCGGTCGACCTGGACCTGATCCCGGCCTCGGCCATCGCCCGCATCGAGGTGCTGCGCGACGGCGCCTCGGCCCAGTACGGTTCGGACGCCATCGCCGGCGTGATCAACATCATCCTCAAGCAGGACCAGAAGGGCGGCTCGTTCAGCTACCAGGGCGGCCAGAACTATCTGGGCGACGGCGACACGCGCAGCGCCACGCTCGACTACAGCCTGCCGCTGGGCAAGCAGGGTGGGTTCCTGCAACTGGCCCTGGACTGGAAGAACAACGAGGCGGCCTCGCGCTCGGTCCCGTCCACCGCCCAGTACATCTTCCAGCCGACGGTCACCACGGTCGGCGGCGTCACGACGGTGACGCCTGACCCGCGCGACGCCACCGCCGACCGCTATTACTGGGGCCACGGTTACGGCCCGGGCGAGGAGGACATCCTGGCGGCGTCCTACAACGCCGAGCTGCCCGTGAATGACCTGACGCTCTATTCCACCGGCACGCTCAGCCACCGCTCATCCAAGAAGAACACCGGCAGCTTCCTGCCCAACCTGGCGCCGGTGGCGGGTGTGACCGCCGGGAGGCCGCTGAACCGCAACTCTCTGCCCGAGGTCTATCCCTACGGCTTCAACGCCCTGCGGCGGATCTTCGAGCTGGACTTCCAGGACACCTTGGGCGCGCGCGGCCAGGCCAAGGGCTGGGATTGGGACCTGTCGACCACCTTCGCCCAGGACCACGCCCAGTTGGACGGCGAGAACACCCTCAATGCGTCGCTCGGTCCGAGCAGCCCGAACTACTTCCACCTGTCGACCCACAACTTCCAGCAATGGACCACCAATCTCGATGTCACCCGCGAGTTCGAGGGCGTGCTGGCGCGACCGATCCAGGTGTCTTGGGGGCTGGAACAGCGCTACGAGCACTTCCGGATCTCGCCGGGTGACGAGGCCTCCTACATCGTCGGCGACTATGTGATCCCGGCCGGCCAGCCGTTCGCCGGACTGCGGCCCAATCCGGGCCTGGCCTCCTACGCCGGCACCGCGCCCGAGGACTCCGGCTCGATCAGCCGCAACGTCTATGCGGCCTATGTCGATGTCGGGACCAACCTGACGGAAAACTGGTACGTCGGCGTGGCCGCCCGGCATGAAAGCTACACCGGCGATGTGGGCGACACGACCAGCGGCAAGATCACCACCCGCTGGGAGTTCCTGCCGGGCTACGCGGTGCGCGGCACGATCAGCAACGGCTTCCGCGCGCCGTCCCTGGCCCAGCAGGTGTTCGCCAGCTCGACCATCTCCGGCAGCCTGTGCGCCGCCGCGCCCAACAACACCTTCCGGGGCGTGACCTGCGTCCCGGGCGAATATCTGACCTATCCGACCAAGGTGCTGCGCACCGACACCCCCGAGGCCCAGGCCCTGGGCGCGACGCCACTGAAGCCGGAGACCTCGACCAATTACAGCGTCGGCCTGACCGCCGAGCCGACCAGCCGCCTGCGGATCACGCTGGACGCCTACCAGATCGATATCGACGACCGCATCATCGACACCAGCAACCTGGACCTCAGCGCCGCCCAACTGGCGTCACAGCCGGCCCTTGCGCCCTTGCTGGCCCGCTTTCCGCAAGGCCTGGCGGCGACCTACTACACCAACGGCGTCTCGACGCGCACGACCGGGATCGATCTGGTCGGCGAATACGCCCTGGACCTGGGCTCGTACGGCCGCCTGAACCTCAACGCGGCCTACGCCTTCAACAAGACCAAGATCCGCGACCGTATCGCCACGCCGGCCGTGCTCAAGGCGGTCAACCCCAACCTGGTGCTGTTCGATCGCCAGAAGATCGCCGACCTGACCATCGCCACGCCGCGCAAGAAGGCGATCCTGGGCGCCAGCTGGAACCGGGACACCGTGAGCGCCAGCCTGCGGGCCACCCGCTACGGCAAATATACCGAGGCGGGAACCTCCGCGAACCTGGACCGGACCTTCAGCGCCAAGTGGGTGGCCGACCTGGACATCGCCTGGGAGGTGCGCCCGACCACGACGATCGCGATCGGGGCCAACAACCTGTTCGACCAGCACCCCGACAAGATCGGCATCGTCAACACCGACACCGGCATGAACCAGTTCGGCAACTTCTCGCCCTTCGGCATCACCGGCGGCTACTGGTACGGCCGCGTCACCCAGCGCTTTTGAGGCGGCTTCCCATGGATAGACGACAGCTTCTGATCGGTGGCCTGGGTCTGGTGGGTCTTGCCGCGTGCGCGCCCAAGGGCGGCGGAGAGACGGGTCAGGTCGTCCTCAAGGTCGGCAACCAGCGCGGCAGCACCAAGTCGGTGTTGGTGGCCTCCGGAGGGTTGGTCGGCGCGCCCTACAAGGTGGAATGGAGTGAGTTCGCGGCCGCCCAGCCGCTGCTCGAGGCCTTGGGGGCCGGAGCCGTCGATCTGGGCGAGGTCGGCGATGCGCCGTTCCTCTACGCCTATGCCAGCGGGGCCAAGATCAAGACGGTGCTGACCGGCAAAAGCGGCGGGTCCGCGACGGCGGTGCTGGTGCGGGCCAATTCGCCGATCCGGGCGCCGGCCGACCTGCGCGGCAGGAAGGTCGCCACCGGCCGGGGCTCGATCGGTCACTACCTGCTGCTGCGCGTGCTACAGAAGGCGGGCCTCAAGCCCGCCGATGTCGAGGTCGTCTTCCTCAACCCCGGCGACGCGAAGGCGGCGTTCTCCAGCGGCGCCATCGACGGCTGGGTGACCTGGGGTCCGTACATCCCGCTGGCCCTGGCCAGCGGCGCGCGGGTCCTGGCCTCGGGCGAGGGGCTGATCAGCGGCTATGGCTATGAAGCCGCGACGGAGGCGGCCATAGCGACCAAGCGGCCGCAGATCGCCGACTTCCTGCGCCGGCTGGCGGCCGCGAGACGCTGGGCCGTCGATCATCCCAAGGAATATGCCGCGGTCCTGTCGCGGGAGACCGGGCTCGACCTGGCCGCCGCGCTCTACACGGTCGAGCGCTACCGTATCCTGCCGGTGCCCACCGACCAGACGGTGATCAACGAAGCGGCGGCGGTGTTCAACACCTATCGTGACGCCGGGGCGGTCTCGACCACGCGCGACATCCGCCAGGCCTTCGACACCTCGTTCAACGCCTCGGTGGCGCCGTGAACCCAGCCCTCTCAGCCAAGGAGACGAACCCATGAGCCAAGAAAGCCTGGCCAAGCTGTTGGCCGACCTGCACGCCGAACGCGTCCGCACCTGGGAGCCGGCGGCCTTGCAGGTCAATATCGACCAGCGCGCCACCCTGGTGAAACAGGCCGATCCCGCCGCCTGGATCAAGGCTGGCGACAAGGTCGAGCCCTTCACCCTGCTGGATGTCGAGGGCGGCGAGCTGACCTTGAAGAGCCTGACCGCCAAGGGGCCGGCGGTGCTGGTGTTCTTCCGCTTCGCGGGCTGCCCGGCCTGCAACATCGCCCTGCCGTACTATGAGCGGGCCCTGCAGCCGACGCTGAAGGCCCTGGGCGTGCCGCTGGTGGCCGTTAGCCCGCAGGTTCCCGAGCGCCTCGGCGAGATCCGTACGCGCCACGACCTGAGCTTCAAGGTGGCGTCCGACAAGGACAACGGCCTGGGGCGCAGGTTTGGGGTGCTGTACACCGCCGACGAGGCCAGCCAGGCCGCTCAGCGCGCCAAGGGCGGCTTCATCGGCGAGACCACGGGGACTGGAACCTGGGAACTGCCGCAGCCGACCGTGGTGGTGATCGGCCGCGACCAGGTGGTGAAGTTCGCCGACGTCAGTCCCGACTGGCTGGCGCGGACCGAGGCCGAGCCGGTGATCGCCGCCGTGCGGGCTCTGGCGGCGGTGCCCGCTTAGCGGATCAGGGCTGGACCGACAGCACCCGGACGCCGCGTTGGCGGCGTTCGGCGTCGATCCAGTGGAAGGCCTCGCCGGCGGTCATGCCGACCAGGGCCGCGCCGACCGGCGACAGCACCGAGATGCGGTTGTCGTCGATGCTGGCGTCGCGCGGCAGGCTCAGGCGAACCGTGCGGATCTGCTCGTTGGACAGATCCTGGAATTGGACGATCGAGCCGATGCGAACGAACGGGCGAGGGGCTTGGCCCGGCTCGACGATCACGGCGCGGGCCATTTCCTCGGCCAGGACGCGCCCGCCGAGGGCGCGGCCGGCCTGGGTTTCGGCCAGGTTGGACAGGGTCTCGAAGTCGTCTTCGGTGACATAGATGGGCGAAAGGGTCGGGATAGGCGAAAGGGCCGGAGCGGCCCGGGTTTGGTTGATAGCGATAGTCATGGTGTCTTTCTGGGGGGTGTTTGAGCCCGGCTGTCCTTGGGACGCACGGAGGCTCGAAAGGCGCCTTTGGGCGCTGGCAGTGCTCGCGGCGTGCGGCTGTCCGATGGACGGAAAAGGCGCTGGGCTGCTGAGCATTGTCGGGGCCAAGCGGACCTGAGGTCAGGCTTGGCTGGCGGTGGTCACGCGCTTTGAAAGCGGCGAGACCCGTTGTCCGACAGGCTGCAAATGGAGGCGCGAGCGGCGTCTGTCAAGGCTAGCGCGCGAAATCGCCATCAACTCCGCTCATCCCGACGAAAGTCGGGACCCAAGCTGAGTTGGCCGAAGGGGCGTGGCCGTCCCGCTCTCAAGCGCCAGTCCTGAAAGGCGGCTTGGGTCCCGGCTTTCGCCGGGATGAGCGGAATAAGGGGCGTGAGCCGCTAGTTGAACCGCGGCTTCTTCAGCAGGGCGTTGCGATCCACGGAGCGGATCTCGACCTCGAACACGTCCTGCTCGCGCTGGATGCGCAGCGGGACGGTCACGCCGGGCGGTCCCAAGGCCCACAGCCGCGTATAGAACGCCGTCAGGTCGGAGACCGGCTCGCCGGCCACCGCCAGGATCAGGTCGCCGGGGTGCAGCTCGGCGCGTTCCGACGGGCTGCCGGGCGAGGTTCCGACCACGATCACGTGGGAGTTCGTTTCCTGGGCGAACACCCCCAGCCAAGGCCGCGGCGGATGGGCCGGTTGGCCGCGCGCCAGGTCGTCAAGGATCGGCGGCAGCAGGTCGGCGGGCACGAACATGTTCATCGGCTTGGCGTGGCCGCCCCGCGTCTGGCCCGCCAGGCTGAGCGAGCCGACGCCGACCAGTTCACCCCGAGGCCCGATCAGCGCCGCGCCGCTCCAGTGCGGATGGGCCGGCTCGGTGATGATCGCGTCGTCCAGCAGATATTCCCAGTAGCCGGCGAACGGCATGCGGGTCAGGACCTGGCCGGCGGCCGCGTGCGCCCGGCCACCCGCTCCGGCGATGACGACGGGGCTGCCGTCCTCGAGATCGCGCGAGGTGCCCAGGCGCATGACCGGCAGGCCCAGGGGCTCCAGGGCCTGCACCAGCCCCAGGCCCGTCTGGGAGTCGAAGCCCAGCACATGAGCCTGGACGCGCGCGCCGTCGTTCAGGGTCAGCACCACCTCGCGGGCCTCGGTGATCAGATAGCCCATGGTCAGGACCAGGCCGTTCTCGCTGATCACGATGCCGTTGCCCAGCCGCTCGGTGCCCAGGATGCCGGCGGTGAAGGCGTCGGGTGGCACGCGCGCCTCCAGCGCCACCACGGCCGACAGCGCGTGGTCCAGATCGAAGGCGTAGGTGTCGGTCGGACGCAGCCGCGCTTCGACCTCGTGACCCTGGAACGGTGAAGGCAAGGCGATCTCCTGTGGGAGATACAGATTTGGGGCTTTGCGCCGCGCGGACAAGAGGCGTTCGCGGTCGTCCCGCGCCGATCAGGCCGCCAGGGCCGGAAGATCGACGGGGCGTTCCTGGCGGTTACGGCGCCAACGGCTGGGGGGCTGACCGGTCAGGCCGCCGAAGGTCCGGCAGAAATGGGCCTGGTCGGAGAAGCCGCAGGCCAGGGCGATCTGGGCCAGGCTGTCGCCGGTGGTCAGCATCAGCAGCTTGGCCCGGGCGATGCGCCGCTCGATGATGTAGCTCTTGGCGGGCTGGCCGAAGCTTTCCTTGAAGGCGTGCGAGAAGTAGCTCGGGCTCAGCCGCACCGCCGCCGCCACGTCGCGGACCTGCAGGTTACGGTCGCTGTGCTGGTCGATGAAGGCGGTGGCGGTCCGCACCTGCCAGGGGGCCAGTTTGCCGGTCTGTCGGTCATGAGTCTGCCGGTCAGGCGCTTGGCGGTCATGGGCCCGACGCTGCACCTCGGCATCGAGCAGCTGGCTGGCGCGGCGGACCAGGTCGCGCGCCACATCCAGATCGCGGTCGAAAGCGCGCGAGGCTTCGGCGACGAGGCGGGCCAGCACCAGGGTCTGGTCGCGGGGCAGGGGCGAAGCATGGTCCGAGCGCGAGGATGTCATGCCAGTCGCCTTTCTTTCGAAACCCTCCCCCGAGCGCCGATGCGTCAGGTTCGGTCGGGGACTTTGCTAGCATTGGCTACATAGTGTCGCAATGTGAGCGGTAACGATTAGCTGTTGTTAAGGTTCGATATCCTGACCGGTGCGTGGTCTACTGACATTTTTTGTGACAGCGAGGATCAATTTCTAACCGTGTCGGCCACGGTTGAAAGTTTCAGGACGAAGGTTTTGAACAATCGGTGATGTTTTTGAACAACTGAAATGAGATGGAACGCCGTCGCCCCGCGAATCCGCGAGGCGACGGCTCTGTTGTCGATCAGGCGTCGCCGTCGGCGATGTCGGCCAGCAGGCCGTTGATCGGCTCGTCATTGAAGCTGGTGACGTTGTGGCCGGTGTCTATCACGCCGACCTTGGCGACGTGCGGGGCTTCGGCTTCGGGAGCGGCGTCTTCGGGAGTCGTGGTCATGGGGGCCTCACGATGCGAGGGCCGGGCGACCTTCGCCCGGCGCGTCTCGCGACGAGGTTGCCACGAGTAAGCTGCGCTGTCAGCCAGGGTGAACCGGTGGCGGTCAAACCCGGGGAGGGCGCCGCGAAACCGGGCGGGTCATCGGCGGCCCGGCCCGCCGATCGAGCATTGTGTTCTTGAAATGTTCCTATCGCGGGTTCATGATCGGCGCATGGTCGCACCCGCCAACCTTCCCGGTCATCCGCCGCTCGCGACGCGGGGACGCGGGGCCAAGTCCAACCGCACCAGCCGGTTCGTGTCCCAGGTCAGCGAGGCCTTCGACGACGGCTGGGGCGAGGAGGAGGAGCCGGCCCAGATCGCCACCACCGTCCAGCCGATGAAGTCGCGGACGATCATCGCCCGCAATGACAGTCCCGACATCGGCTTCGAGAGCTCGATCAACCCCTATCGCGGCTGCAGCCATGGCTGCATCTACTGCTACGCCCGGCCGGCCCACGCCTATCTGGGCCATTCGCCGGGTCTGGATTTCGAGACCAAGATCTATTTCAAGCCCGAGGCCGGCAAGCTCTTGGAGCGCGAGCTGTCCAAGAAGGGCTACGTCCCGAAGGTCATCCACATCGGCGGCGACACCGATCCCTACCAGCCCGACGAGAAGCAACTGCGCGTGACGCGGGCGGTGATCGAGACCCTGGCCCGATTTCGCCACCCGTTCACGATCATCACCAAGTCGGCCCTGATCACCCGCGATCTCGACCTGCTGGGACCCCTGGGCCAGGCGGGGCTGGCGCGGGCGGCGGTGTCGATCACCAGCCTGGACCACAAGCTGTCACGCAGCATGGAGCCGCGCGCCGCCACGCCCAAGCGCAGGATCGACGCCGTGCGCCAACTGGTGGCGGCCGGCGTGCCGACCACGGTGATGTTCGCGCCCTCGATCCCCTCGCTGAACGACCACGAGATGGAGGGCGTGCTCGAGGCCGCCGCCGCGGCCGGGGCGACGACGGCCGGCTATGTGGCCGTGCGCCTGCCGCTGGAGATCAAGGACCTGTTCGAGGAATGGCTGGCCGCCGAGCATCCCGACCGCGCCAAGCGGGTGATGTCGCTGGTCCGCCAGATGCGCGGCGGCGCGGCCTATAGCTCGGAGTGGGGCAAGCGGATGACCGGCGAGGGCCCGGTGGCCGAGGTGATGAGCCAGCGCTTCAAGCTGGCCCGGACGCGGTTTGGCCTGGATCGCAAGCTGGAGCCGCTGGACCTGAGCCAGTTCGCCGTGCCGGCCAAGGCGGGGGATCAGCTGTCGTTGTTTTGAGGGCTCCTTCTCCTCACCCGCAACGCGGGGGAGGTGGCGCGATGCGAATACGCATCGTGACGGAGGGGGCGTCGTGCGACGGGGGACGCCCCCTCCGTCACGTCGCTGCTAGCGACGCGCCACCTCCCCCGTTTCACGGGTGAGGAGAGGAACGCCTCGAAGGACGCACGCCGCCCCTTGACCTCCACGCCCCAATCCCCTGAAGCAGGACCATGATCACCGTCGTCCTGCCCACCCACGACAGCGCCGCCCGCCTGGTCCAGGTCCTGACCCTTCTGGTGCCCGCCGCCATGGATGGCTTGGTCAAGTCCGTGGTGTTCGCCGACGCCGGCTCGACCGACGCCACCCTGGACATCGCCGAGGACAGCGGGGCCTGGGTGGTCACGGTGCGGGGCGATGTCGGAACGCGCCTGGCGGCGGGCTGCGCGGCGGCCAAGGGAAGCTGGATCCTGGCGCTGGGCGAGGATCTGGCGCTGCCGGAAACCTGGCGCGTCCATGTCGAGGCCCACCTGGCGGGCGGCGGCGGCAAGCCGGCCTTCATCGCCGCGCCGGGGCCGTTCGGCTTGCCGGGCCGTCCCGTGGCCGTGCTGGCCTCCCGCGACGCCGTCGAGGCGGCCGGCGGCTTCGAGCCCGGCGGCGACCCGCTGAAGGCGCTGCTGGGGCGGCTGAAGCCGAAGGCCGCGCGGCTGCGGGTTTAGTGGTCGGCCAGGGCGCAGCCTCGCCCCCGGGCGGCGTAGCGCGCGCCAAGCGGGAAATGCGCCTTTCGCAGGGCGATGGCGCTGCCGACCAAGCAGTCGTTGTTGGTGGGAAGTTGCACCAAGGTCGGATGTCCTTCGACATCGACGGTCGCATACACGTCCGTGCCCGTCTCGGAGCTCACGGCGCGAAAACCGGTGACGTGACCCCCATTTCTCATCCAGCCATAACGAGAGTCCTGGGTTGATTTGAGCCTTGGTCGTGTTGGGTGGCAAGAGGCCGGCGCGCGGAGCTATCAGCCTGCGCAGCGTGCCGGCCGGTCTCTCCGCAGAAGGCGCTGGCGTACTCCCTGGGCGTCATCCAGCCGAGCTTGGAGTGGGGCCGGCGCTCGTTGTAGTCACGCCGCCAGGTTTCCAGCACGGCACGGGCGTGCGGCAGCGACCGGAATAGGGTCTCGTTCAGCAGTTCGTC
>FTJN01001436.1_pt2 | contig 18191 bp, 13 predicted proteins | sample 1658361 | NCBI WGS metagenome assembly FTJN01 (sample SAMEA3914819, study PRJEB12502) | metagenome | biome: forest; material: soil | place: Canada | collected 2010-06-26 | depth 0.3 m | reverse complement strand
GTACATCGGCGCCTTGCGATCGAGCAGCGCCTCGCCCAGGCGCGGCGACTCGATCTCGACGACGTGGTAGCCCGGCTGCGGCAACGGGATGCCGATCACCTCGAACGGATGCGGCTCCGTCTGCGATTCGGGCGGCAGCTTGACCATGTGCACGCCGGGCGCCTTGGCCAGCAGGCTCACGGTGCGCGTCTGCACGGCGCTGGGATCCTGGGCGTTGACGTCGGAGTCGTCGGCATCTTCGTCCTGCTCCTGCTGCGTCTTCGCGCGGCCGTGGTCCTTGGCCGGGCGTGCGGGCTTGGCCTTGACCGGCGGCGGCGGCAGCTTGATGCCCAGCTCCTGCTCCACGCGGTCGCGCTCCAGCGAGGTCTCGTCATAGCGCGCCACCTTGGCGAACCACTCGATGATGGCCGCGTCGTCGGTCAACGTCAGGTCGCGCGCCGGCGCGCCGCCGAGGGTGATGGCCTTGACGCCCACCTGGCCCTCGATCTTGCGCACGGTCAACGGCAGCACGGGCTCGGCGTTGAGCTCGAGGATGCCGAAGGTGGCCGCCGGGAACTTGGCGAGCGGTGGCGCGTCGGACGTGCGCGTCTTCAACGGGAACTGGTCGGCGTTGGCCAGCGCGCGGCCGCTGTCGTCGGCGAATCCGGCCGGCAGCTCGATGCGCAGGTCCGACTTCTCGGGCAAGGCGTCGGAAAACTGCACGGCGGTCACGCCCTCCTGCGACGCGTCGCCGGTCACCTCGCCCTTGTTCCGGCCGAAGAAATACAGGAACTTGTGCAGGCCGGATGCGTGCAGGTCGACCAGCGCGTCGGAGGTCTCGCCGCGGTGCTGCTCGAATTGCGGCTTGTGCTTGCCGTCGGGCCCGACCAGCACGACCTGCTCGGCCAGCTTGCGCGGCACCGGCGACGAGAACTCCACGCGCAGCGGGCGCATGGGCAGGCAGTCGGCGCGCGAGTTCACGCGCTCGCAGGTGAAGCTGGCGGTGAACGCCGGACGCACCGCGTAGTCGAGGCGCCTGTCGTCGGTGCTCGCGACGCCGGTCGTCGTGGCGATGCCTTTGCCCCACACCAGCGACACCTTGGCCTCGGGCGCGGCCGGCCGCGCGCATTGCAGCGTGACGCTGCGCGCCTGCTGCGGCACGAGGCCGACGGCCTTCAGGATCGCGTCGCGCGTGGGCCCGGTGATGAGCTTGACGGGCACGCGCTCGCCGACGCCGGCGAACTCGCAATACGCGAAGCGCTCGATGCTGTCGGCCGTGGCCGGGCCGTTGAGCAGCAGCGCGAACACCTGCTCCTCTTCGATCTTCGAGTACGCGCTCGGCGACGGGTAGGCGCGCACGACCGCCGGGCCGCCGGTGGAGAAGGCGAACTTCGCGTCGGCCGCGATCGCCGCGCCCGCCACCGACTTGATGCCGGGGTGCGGCGCGACGCTGCACTTCGTGCCGGGCGGCAGGTCCTTGGCGAAGTCGAAGACCCAGGTCTTGTCGTCGACCCAGCGCGCCGTGCCGGCCTGCGCCGTGTTGGGCGTGCAGGCGACGTCCAGCGGCGCGGGCAGCCGCGGGTCGCCGAACTTGACCATGGACTCGCTGAACGTGGCGCGCACCTGGCGCACCAGCGCGACCTCGCCCTTGGGCGACATCGTCTTCAACGTGGCGTCGGCGCGCGCGAGCGCGAGCGCGGGCGCCAGCGCGAGCAGGCTCGCCGCGAGGCAGGTGGACACGGACTGGCGGCGAACCTTCGACTGCATGCTTTTTTCCTCCCGCGCCCGGTGGCCCGGACGTCTGGGGATGCAGTCTATGTCGCGAAACGCAATGAAAGACGCCGTGTGAGCGAAGTCTCACGAGGCCGAGCGTGGGCTCACGAGGAAAACATTCATCGATGAACGGCGGGCCGCTGTCGGAGGGGTCTGGCACCTTTCCGGATCGCGCGGTGATGTTTCCGCAGGCGCTGCAATGCCTCTCGCGATCCGGGAAGGTGCCTGACCTCTCCGTCTGCCGATGCGCCCACGCCGCAAATCGCCAAGCGACAAAGGGCTCGCGCCTTCGCGCGAGCCCTTGGTGAGCCGGGCTCCGGTCGCGGCAAGACCGCGATCCGGAGCCGATTCGGGATTTACTTCTTCGTGTAGATCTGGTCGAACACGCCGCCGTCGGCGAAGTGCGTGGCTTGCGCCTTGGTCCAGCCGCCGAACGTGTCGTCGATCGAGAACAGCTTCAGCTTCGGGAACTTCGACGCGTACTTCGCGGCCACGGCCGGGTCGATGGGGCGATAGAAGTTGCGCGCCTCGATCTCCTGGGCTTCCGGCGAGTAGAGGTAGTCGAGGTAGGCCTGCGCCACGGCGCGGGTGCCCTTCTTGTCGACGACCTTGTCGACGATGGCCACCGGCGGCTCGGCCAGGATGCTGGACGGCGGGTAGACCACGTCGAACTTGTCGGCGCCGAACTCCTTCAGCGACAGGTAGCCTTCGTTCTCCCAGGCCAGCAGCACGTCGCCGACGCCGCGCTCGGCGAAGGTCACGGTCGCGCCGCGGGCGCCCGAATCGAGCACCGGCACGTTCTCGTAGACCTTCTTGATGTAGGCGCGCGCCGTGGCGTCGGTCGCGCCCGGCTGCTTCAGCGCCCAGCCGTAGGCCGCCAGGTAGGCCCAGCGCGCGCCGCCCGAGGTCTTCGGGTTGGCGACGATCACGCCGACGCCCGGCTTGGTGATGTCGCTCCAGTCGTGGATGCCCTTGGGGTTGCCCTTGCGCACCAGGAACACGATCGTCGACGTGTAGGGCGTGCTGTTGTCCTTGAACTTCTTCTGCCAGTCGGTGGCCAGCAGGCCCTTCTGCGCGATGGCGTCGATGTCGTAGGACAGCGCCAGCGTGACGACGTCGGCGTCGAGCCCGTCGATCACCGAGCGCGCCTGCTTGCCCGAGCCGCCGTGCGAGTTGTTGACGGTGACGGTGTCGCCCGTCTTGGCCTTCCAGTACTTGCTGAAGGCGGCGTTGTAGTCCTGGTAGAGCTCGCGGGTCGGGTCGTAGGAGACGTTGAGCAGCGTGATGTCCTTGGCGAACGAGACGGCGGCGGTGGCGGCGAGCGTCACGGCCAGGAGCGTTCGGGTCAGGAGGCGGGGGGTCGTCATCGGAGAAGTCCTCGGGGGTTCGAAAGCGGAAACGCGTGCAAGCTGAGCACAGGCTGAAGTGGATTCTGGGGATCCTGCTCGGCGGCGGCAAAGAACATAAACGTCGTTGCTTAAACGGCGGACAGCGAGAAACGGCCGCCCGGGAGCGCCGGCGCCAGGTCGTGCTCGACCGCATCGGGGTCGCCGCCCTCCGCCTCGCCCGGCTCCGCGTCGGACTCGGCCGCGCCGGCCGCGAGCAGTCCGTGGCGCTTGAGCAGCGTGCGCACCATGTTGCGGGTCACCCCCAGCGCCTTGGCCGAACGCACCTGGTTGCGGTGGGCGTGATCGAAGGCGGCATGGACCAGCGCGCGCTCGACGGCGTCGAACAGCCCGTCCCCGCCTTCGCGCAGCAGTTCGTCGAACACCGCCGGCAGGCGGGCCCGCACGCCGGCGGGTGCGCTCGCCGGCGTGCGGTCGACCGCCGCGGCCGCCGGCTCGTCTTCGACGCGCGGCGAGCGGTAGCCGCCGAGCACCGGAGCCGAGTCGGCCGTGCGGCGGTCCGTCGGCGGCAGCAGCGGCACCAGCTTCAGGTCGGCCGGATGGATCTCGTCGCCCGCGCACACGATCAACGCGTAGTGGATGACGTTCTCGAGCTCGCGGATGTTGCCGGGCCAGCTGTAGTGGCGCAGCGCGTGGCCGGCCGCGGCGCTGATGGGCACCGGCCGGATGCCCAGGCGGTTGCAATACACGCCGACGAAGTGCTCCGCCAGCGGCAGGATGTCGGCCTGGCGCTCGTGCAGCGCCGGCAGGCGCACGCCGGCCACGCTGAGGCGGTAGTAGAGGTCGGCCCGGAAGTGCTGCGCCGCGACGGCGCGGGCGAGGTCGATGTTGGTGGCGGCCACGAGGCGCACGTCGAGCGCGATCGGCCGGCGCGAGCCGAGGCGCACCACCTGGCGCTCCTGCAGCACGCGCAGCAGCTTGACCTGCAACGCCATCGGCAGGTCGCCGATCTCGTCGAGGAACAGCGTGCCGCCGTTGGCGGCCTCGAACCAGCCGGCGCGCGCGTGGGTCGCGCCGGTGAACGCGCCGGCCTCGTGGCCGAAAAGCTCGGCGTCGATCAGCGTCTCGCTGAACGCGCCGCAGTTGACGGCCACGAACGGGCCGCCGCGGCCGCTGGTGGCGTGGATGTGGCGCGCGATCAGTTCCTTGCCGGTGCCGGTCTCGCCGGTCACCAGCACGGTGGCGTCGCTGCGCGCCAGGCGCTCCACGTGATCGAGCAGCAGGCGCGACTGCGGGTCATGGAACACCAGCGCCTTGGCGCGGATCGTCAACGGGGCGGTGTGCGAATCCGGCAGGGTCAGAATCTTTGCCACGGGGGTGATGAGTCTGGGTTGCGGGAGTGCAAAGTTACGTGCAGTGTTGCGTTGCACCAAGCAATGTCTTCGCCTGTCGATATGCGGGATTCGACAGCGCATCGACAAGGTGTGCGATCGCGCGCAGCCTTGCATCGAATGCAGCACACGAGCGCGAGGTTCGCAGCAGGCCGAGCCGTCGTTGCGCGCGAAGTCGCGGAATCCACCCTCGGGAAAGCGCCGCCTTGGCAGGGGTGGATCCTGCGACTTCGCGCAGGATGACGGCCTTGAAGAGCAAGCCGGCGCGAAGCTTGCAACGTGCGGCGGATGAACCACAAATCCCCACGCACTCCCGCCTCGCTCGCCGCGCTCGCGCTGGCGCTCGGCCTGTCCACCGCGCACGCCTCGCTGGCCGTCGGCGACGCCGCGCCCACGTTCGACGCGCCGGCCTCGTTGGCCGGCGGGACGTTCACCTTCTCCCTCGCCGACGCACTCAAGCACGGCCCGGTGGTGGTGTACTTCTATCCCTCGGCCTATACCGGGGGCTGCAACCTGGAGGCGCACACGTTCGCCGTGCAGCACGAGAAGTTCCTCGCCGCCGGCGCCACCGTCGTGGGCGTCTCGCTGGACGACATCGGCCGGCTCAACACCTTCTCGGCCGACCCCGACTACTGCGGCGGCAAGATCGCGGTGGCGTCCGATCCCGACGGCCACATCGCGCGCGCGTACGCGCTCGCCGTGCGTGACGCGGCGCCCGGACGCAAGGACACGCGCGGCGTGGCCATAGCCCACGGCTTCGCCGAGCGCAGCACCTTCGTCGTGACGCCCGACGGCCGTGTCGCGGCGACGTTCGACGGACTCTCGCCCGTCGAGAACGTCGAGCATGCGCTCGCCGCCGTGCAGCGGCTCGCGCACGCGAACTGAAGTCCTACCAGGCCGGCGCCGGCGCGGTCGCCTTCGCGGTGGCGGCCGGTGCGGCGCTCGCCGGCGTCTCGCCCGCGCCCGCCAGCGCAAGAACGCCCGCGGCGGCCAGCGACACCGCCACGAGCAGGCCGAACCGGGTGCCGCCGCGCACCGGCTTGGGCAGGGGCGTCTGCGCGTCCACGTCCAGCACGCCCGAGATCATCGGCCGGATCAGCCGGTGGCGCCTCACGACCACGTGGAACGCGATCGCCAGCAGGTGCAGCGCGAGCAGCACGAACAGCCCGTACGCCAGCAGGCGATGCCAGCCCGTCAGGCGCGAGCCCAGCGTGTCGTCGACGAGGTGATTGAGCGGTCCGGCGAACGCGATGTCGTCGTTGCCGAACACGCCGGTGGCGACCTGCAGCGAGAGCAGTCCCAGCAGCGCGAACACCGACAGCGCCCCCAGCGGGTTGTGGCCGACGCCGCGCCAGCGCCCGCGCAGGTAGGCGATCAGGCGCGCGGGCGACGGCGCGAACTGGGTGAAGCGCGACGTGGCCGACCCGGCCACGCCCCAGACGACGCGAAACACGAGCAGCCCCGCGATGAGCAGGCCGGCGCGGCCATGCCACACCATCCACGGGCCGCCGAGCTCGCCGGTCACCACCGCGGCGGTCACGGCCGCGACCAGCGACCAGTGGAACACGCGCAACGGCAGGTCCCACAACAAGATGCGGCGCATGCCGGCGCGCGCCGGCACGCCCGGCGCCAGGGGCACGGCGCCGGCATCGACGGCGCCGAAATCGGACAGCAGCTCGGGCGCGCTCATGGCGGGCTGCCGGCGCATCAGGACCGCGGCGCCGACGCGGCACCGGCCACGCGCGGCGCACGCGGGATCAGGTGCGCGACCGCGGTGCCGCCCTCCACCTCGTATTCCTCGGCCCCGGTGGCGCCGGCGACGTTGAAGCCCTTGGCGGCCAGCAGGTCCGCGGCCGCGCCCGCGCGCTGCGAGTGATTCGAGACGGTCACGATCTGCCGGTCTTTCGGGAGCCAGGCGAGCTGCTTCTCCAGATCCTTGTTCTGCACGCTGAGGAACACCGGGAAGGTGCCGTACTGGATGTGCTCGGCGGGCGCGCGCAGGTCGATGAAGATCACCGAATCGGGCTGAGCCAGCAGCGCATCGACGTCGGCCTTGCTCAGGCGCTTCGCCTTGAACTTCCACGGCGCCGTGAGGAACTGCTGCACGCGCTTGACGGCCGCCGGATCGGACGCGCCGCCGGCGACGTGGATCGGCGGGGCGAGCGGAGAAGAATCGGCCTCCTGGGCGGACGCGGAAACGAAGGCGCCGACGAGCAGCGCGGCGAGGAGGAGGCGATTGGCGGTCATGTCGAAAGCTTTCTCTGGATGGAAGTGATGGACGGCGCGCGGTGTCTGGCCTGCGCGCGCTCGGTCGTCCACCTGCACCAAGCGTGCCAGGCCTGCGCGCCCGGCGAGGCCGGGCGACCCGCGCGCGTTTGTCCACCACGACGCGCTGGATTCCAAGCAGCGGATCCCCCGGCCTGTTGCGCGATCAACAGAAGGCGAAGCACGACCCCGTCGCCCGCCGGGCGACCGGCGCGAGGCATCGAGCCCGGATCACGCAGGCGTCGCCGAGTTCGATCACGCAACGCATTTGGTTATCCATCGGCGATGGCACAGGCGCTGCATTGGAGAGGCATCGACCCTTTCATTCCAACGAGATCGAGGAGCCCCAGTGAGCCGTTCGTCCCTTCGCCAAGAACAAGAAAAACATGCCAAGTTCCCCTTCCCTCCGGCACCGATCGCCGCGGCCGTCTTCGCACTCACGGTGATGGCCGGCGCGCACGCGCAGTCGGCGTCGTCCGCGGCCCCTGCCGCCAGCGCCGCAAGTGCAGCCGAATCCACGAACGAAGCCCCGGCGCTGGACGCCGTCACCGTGCACAGCCGCAACCGCATCGAGCGCCTGCAGGACGTGCCCGTCTCCGTCTCGGTGGTCACCGGCGCCGAGCTCGAGCGCCTGGACGCGTACAGCGCCGGCGCCATCGCCAAGCGCGCGGCCAACGTGTCGTGGAACATCGGCAACCAGCGCACCAGCAGCCTGTCGATCCGCGGCATCGGCAAGATCGGCCAGACCGAGGCGCAGGACCCCAGCGTCGGCGTGATCTTCGACGGCGTGAGCTACGGCTACAACGCGCTCACCTCCAGCTTCGACTTCGTCGACATCGACACCATCGAGGTCGCGCGCGGCCCGCAGGGCACGCTGCAAGGCAAGAACGCGAGCGTGGGCAGCATCACGATCAACACGAAGCGGCCGTCGTTCACGCCGACCGCCGACTACACGCTCGCGTTCAACAAGAACAACGGCGTGCTGGGCGTGGCGGCGATCGGCGGGTCGGTGATCGACGACCTGCTGGCCTGGCGCGGCACCTTCTCGGTCGACCGCCAGCAGGGCCCGCGCACCAACGCCTACAACCGCGACCAGACCTACACCAACACGGACCGCGTGTCGGGTCGCGTGCAATTCCTGCTGACCCCGTTCGCCGGCTTCACGGCCCGCTTCGAGGGCGACATCCAGCCGCGCGTCGGCGAGACCACCAACGGCAACACGGTCTTCTCGCCGACGCCCACCCGTTACGCGGACGGCGCACCCAATACGTTGTCCACGGACGCGTCGACGCGCCTGGCGCGCAGCTGGTTCACCAACAACCCGGGCTACGGCCTGTCCGACTACTACGCGGGCATCGACAACGACGCCCAGCACGCGCTCGTCACCGGCAGCGACGGCCTCACGACCGAGCTGAACTGGAAGATCCCCAGCGGGCAGACGCTGACTTCGATCACGGCCTACAAGTCCTACCATTTCAACGCGGTCAACGACGACGGCACGCCGTTCGACATCTACCGCAACTCCGGCGGCTTCTGGAACGACTACCACCAGGTCAGCCAGGAACTGCGCATCAGCTCGCCGGTGGGCGACTTCGTCGACTACCAGGCCGGCCTGTACTTCATCAAGGTCAACAATTCGGCCACCTACCAGCGCGCCTGGGGCAATGACGCCGGCGCCTGGTTCGCCAGCACGGCGCAATACAACACGCTGGACACGACCGCCGCCGGGCAGCTGCTGATGCGCGATTCGCTGGCCAACGTGTCCATGGCCTACAACGCGCCGGCGGGCCAGCAGACCATCGAAAACAAGAGCGGCGCGGTGTTCGCGCAGGCCAACTGGCACTTCACCGACCGCCTGACGCTGACCACGGGCGCGCGCCTGACGCACGAGAACCGCACCAACGTCGGCAGCTCGTACGTGGTCAACCCGGGCGACGGCGTGGACCTCGCCAACTTCGGCAGCACCGACGTGGCATTGCAGGACGCCGCCGCCGCGAAGTACTTCGGCGCCGGCCGCACCTACGCGAGCCTGAGCACGGCCGAGAGGAACCAGGTCGCCGCGGCGCAGGCGATCCGCGCGTCCAACATCGGCGTGCTGTTCCCGGCGACGGCGGCCAAGCCGTTCAAGGCCAACCAGCCCGCCGTCGTGCTGAGCCCCAGCTACAAGATCTCGCCGGACATCACCAGCTACGCCTCGTTCCAGCACGGCGAGAAGGCCGGCATCGCGCAGCTCGTCAACGGCGTGTCCACGCCGGCCGCCGCGGAGAAGACCAACTCGTTCGAACTCGGGTTGAAATCGGCGCTGCTGGACAAGACGCTGATCCTCAACGCCGACGTCTTCGACACGCAGATCCACAACTACCAGCAGGCGGTGCAGGTCGTCGACCAGTACACGACCGCGCTGAAGAACGACGGCACCACCTACTACACCTCGGCCACGGGCAACGCGCCCAAGGTGGGCGTGACCGGGCTGGAGATCGACGGCGTCTATGGCGGCATCGCGCACACGACGCTGCGCTTCTCGGGCGCGTACAACCGGGCCGTCTACAAGGACTTCCCGAACTCCGCGCAGCCGGTGGAGAACGGCGACCTCACGTCCGCCTCCACCGCGCCCGGCTTCGTGCATCCGGCCCAGCCGTATCGCAGCGTCGACGGCAAGACGCTGGCCGGGGCGCCCCGCTTCACGTTCAACGTCGGCGCCGACTGGAACCATCCGGTCACGCCGGACAAGGATGCGCACGTCAGCGCCAACCTGGCCTACAGCACGAGCTACAACACCGACGTCGCGCTGTCGAAGTACGCGGTCGTCGGCGCGCAGGCCCTGGTCGACCTCGCGGTCGGCGCCGGCAAGCACGACAAGAGCTTCGACGTCAGCGTGATCGTCAAGAACCTGTTCGGCAACCAGACGCCGCAGTCGCGCACCTGGAACAGCCTGACGCCGAGCAACCCGCGCACGTTCGGCATCCAGTTCACCGGCAAGCTCTGACGCGTCGCAGGCATGCGCGGCCGCTGCATCGTTCCCACCACCCGCGCCCGCGCGCTGCGCGCGATGCAACAGCCCGCCGGCCAAAACTGCGTCGAAAGCATCGCTTTCGGTCTGCGACACCTTCAAAAGGCTGGCGCGCCGCTTGCGTAGTGACCTCCGTAGCGCCTGCCCGGCGGCGACCCCACGAAGGTCGTGATCGCCGCGGCAAGGCGCCCTTTCTTCCGGCCTGTTCGTTCTCTCATCGACACCTGAGTCGCTCCATGAACAAATCCATCACCGCCGCCCTTCTCTCGCTCGGATTCGTGGCCTCCGGCGCCCCCGCCGCCGACGCGCCCGCCGCGACTATCCTGCCGGCCGCGCATCCGGCGTTGCCGGCCGCCGTGCTCGCCGCCGCCACCGCCGCGAGCGGCGTGCCCGCCGCGCGCGCCTGGGCCTACACGTCGGTCCAGCAGCCGGCCATTCCCGCCGTCAAGGCCAAGGCGTGGGTCCGCACGCCGCTGGACGCCTTCGTGCTCGCCAGGCTCGAGGCCAAGGGCCTGAAGCCCTCGCCCGACGCCGACCGCGCCACCTTCATCCGCCGCGCGACGCTGGACGCCTGGGGATTGATCCCGACGCCCGAGGAGGTCAAGGCCTTCGTCAACGACAAGTCGCCCAAGGCCTACGACAAGCTGGTCGACCGCCTGCTCGCCTCGCCGCACTACGGCGAGCGCCAGGGCCGGCGCTGGCTGGACCTGACGCGCTACGCCGACTCCGACGGCTACAACGCCGACGGCACGCGGCCCAACATCTGGCGCTACCGCGACTACGTGATCGCGTCGTTCAACCAGGACAAGCCGTTCGACCGCTTCGTCAAGGAACAGATCGCCGGCGACGAGCTCTGGCCCGACCGCAACGAGGCGCTGGTGGCCACCGGCTTCCTGCGCAACTTCCCCGACGAGATCAACGCGCGCGACCTCAACCTGAAGAAGCAGGAGGTCGCCAACGACCTCACCGACACCGTCAGCTCGGTCTTCCTGGGCACCACGCTGGGCTGCGCGCAGTGCCACGACCACAAGTTCGACAAGATCTCGCAGAAGGAGTACTACCAGTTCCAGGCCTTCTTCGTGAACGCGAGCTGGAACGACGACGTCAAGGCGATCGAAGGGCCGGCGAAGGCCGAGTACCTGGCCAGGCAGGCGAAGTGGGAGCAGGCCACCCGGAGCATCCGCGACCAGCAGGAGGCGCTGCTCAAGCCCGTGATCGAGAAGCTCGAGTCCGACCGCCTGTCGGGCTTCGTGCCGGACACGCGCACGTCCATCACCAAGCCCGAGGCCGAGCGCGACGCGTACGACCGCTGGATCTATCACCGCAACCTGTGGACGCTGTCCGGCCGCACGCGCAACGCGGTCGCCGACCTGAAGAAGAAGGACAAGGACGGCTACGCGAAGTACCAGGCCCTCGAGGAGCAGCTGAAGGCCTTCGATTCGATCAAGCCCAAGGATCCGGGCAACATCTCCACGATGAGCGAGCTGGGCCACGCCGACGCGCCGCCCACGTACGTGCTGTTCAAGGGCATCTACGACCGCAAGCTCGACGAGGTGCAGCCGGGCTTCCCGTCGCTGCTGACCGGCGCGAAGCCGCAGATCGTTCCCACCGCCGGCTCCTCGGGCCGCCGCACCGCGGTCGCCAACTGGATCACCTCGCCCGACAACCCGCTCACCGCGCGCGTGTTCGTCAACCGCCAGTGGGCGCAGGTGTTCGGCAACGGCATCGTCGAATCGGTCAGCGACTTCGGCAAGATGGGCGTCAAGCCGACGAATCCTGAACTGCTGGACTACCTGTCGGCCGAGTTCGTGCAGGACGGCTGGAGCGTGAAGAAGCTGCAGCGCGAGATCCTGCTGTCGGCCACGTACCGCCAGGCGTCGACGCCGCGCGCCGACGCGGAGAAGGTCGATCCGACCAACAAGCTGCTGTGGGCCTATCCGCGCCAGCGCCTGGAGGCCGAGGAGATCCGCGACTCGCTGCTCCAGGCCTCGGGCCTGCTCGAGGACAAGCTCGGCGGCCCGTCCGTGTTCCCGCCGCTGCCGGCCGGCACGCAGGCGCCCAACCGCAACTTCTGGATCACCTCGGACAACCCGCACGACTACAACCGGCGCAGCGTCTACGTCTTCATCCGCCGCAACCTGCCCTATCCGCTGCTGGACACGTTCGACTGGGCCAACCCGCAGATCGTGCACAACAAGCGCGACGTGACCACCACCGCCCCGCAGGCACTGGCGCTGATCAACAGCGACCTGGTCTACGGCTGGTCGAAGGCCTTGGCGGGCCGCGTGATCAAGGAAGTGCCCAAGGGCGGCGACTCGGCGCGCATCGACCGGGTCTACGAGATCCTCTATGCCCGCAAGCCGGACACCTTCGAGAAGGGCCGCCTGCTCGCCTTCCTGGGCAGCCAGCAACAGATCGCCGCCAGGCAGCTGGAGGCGGGCAAGAAGGTCAACCTGCCGGAAGGCTACGGCGTCGCGCCGACGCTCAACGCCGAGGTCGAGAAGCTCTACAAGGTCGCCTACGGCCGCGCGCCGGATCGCTTCGAGCAGGCCGCGCTCGTCGAGTTCATCGACAAGCAGAAGCAGAAGGAGACGCGCTGGGCCACCGCGCCGAACCCGAACTACGACCCGGTCGCGCTGGCGGCAGCCGCTGCGGCGGCCAACGCCGCGGCGAACGCCCCGCCGGTGGACGACGCCGCCGGCGGCGCGGACGACGGCACGAAGAACGACCCCGAGGCCGCGCATGCCGCCGCCTTCGTCGACCTCGTGCATGCGCTGTCCAACGCCAACGACTTCCTCTACCGCTTCTGACGCGAGCCCCCTCGCCCTTCAGCCAGCACCTTCACTTCATTCAACGGAGATCCTTCATGAGCCACCACTCGCGCCGCCACTTCCTCGAGCATGCCGGCCTCGGCCTCGGCGCCGCCGCGCTCACCGGCGTCCTGCCGGGCCTCAACATCGCCTCCGCCGCGGAGCTCGAGGACCCGCAGGCGCCCCGCGAGCCGCACTTCGCGGCCAAGGCCAAGTCGGTCATCTGGCTGCACATGGCCGGCGCGCCCAGCACGCTGGACCTGTTCGACTACAAGCCCGAGCTGATCAAGCTGGCCGGCAAGCCGCTGCCCGACTCCTTCGCCAAGAACCTCAAGACCGCCACCGACGGCGGCGTGGGCAACCTGCTGGCGACCAAGCGCACCTGGAAGCAGTACGGCGAGACGGGCGCCTGGGTGTCGGACTTCCTGCCCAACCTGGCCAGGCAGGTCGACGACATCGCGTTCCTCAAGGGCTGCAAGACCGAAGGCGCGACGCACATCATCTCGTCGCTGAAGCTGCACACCGCGGGGCTGGTGCCGGGACGCCCGGCGCTGGGCTCGTGGGTGCAGTACGCGCTCGGCTCGGCCAACCCCGACCTGCCCGCCTTCGTCGTGCTGCCCACGGGCGTCGGCGCGGCCGGCGGCGGGCGCGGCGCGGTGATCTGGAACTCCGGCTTCCTGCCGGCGGCCTACCAGGGCACGGCGTTCCGCAAGGGCGACTCGCCGATCCTTCACCTGGCGCGCCCGGACGGCGTGATCGACACCGAGCAGCGCAACACGCTGGACCTGATCGCGGCGCTCAACGAGCACGGCGCGATCGCGCGCAGCGCCGACACCGAGCTATCGGCGCGCTCGAAGTCCTACGAGCTGGCGTACCGCATGCAGAAGTCGGCGCCGGAGGCCGTCGACCTGTCCAAGGAGACCGCCGCGACGCGCGAGCTCTACGGCATCGGCACCAAGGAGACCGACGAGTTCGGCACCGCCCTGCTGCGCGCGCGCCGCCTGGTCGAGCGCAACGTGCGCTTCATCCACGTGATCTCGGGCGCGCCCGACCAGAGCGTCGACAGCTGGGACGCGCACAACAACCTCGAGAAGAACCACGGCGTGATGAGCAGGACGGTCGACAAGCCGATCGCCGCGCTGCTCGCCGACCTCAAGTCGCGCGGCCTGCTCGAATCGACGCTGGTCGTGTGGACGTCCGAGTTCGGCCGCACGCCGTACGGCCAGAGCGGCAACGGCCGCGACCACAACCCCTGGGGGTACACGAGCTGGATGGCCGGCGGCGGCATCAAGCCGGGCACCTACGGCAGCACCGACGACATCGGCCTGCGCGCGCAGACCGGCATCGTCGACACCTACGACCTGCAGGCAACCATCCTGCACCAGCTGGGCCTGGACAACCGCAAGGTCACGTTCCAGTACCAGGGCCGCCAGGAGCGTCCGACCACCGTGTTCGGCGACGTCATCAAGGAGATCGTGGCCTGACGAGCCGGGCGGCCCCCCCGCACGTGACACGCGTGACGCGCGTGCGGGCCGCGGTTTCATCCCCATGAAGTTCACCAAGACAACCCTGATCGCCGGCGTTCTCCAGTTCGCCCTGCTCGGCACCGCGCTGTGCGCCGCCGACGCCGTCGACGTCGACGGCGACCTGATGCGCGGCATCGACGACACGGCCAAGAGCCTCGACTCCGAAGTCGCTCAGAAGGACGCCAAGGCGGCTCTCGCCGATGCCCGCTCGCTGGTCGAGACCTTCGCCCGCATCGAATCGCACTACGGCCAGAAGCCGGAGACCGCCGACGCGGTGGGCTTCGCCCACAAGACGCAGGAGCTCGCCGCGCAAGCCCTCAAGGCGATCGAGGCGCAGGACTTCGACGCCGCCGGCGAGGCCGTCGCCCAACTCACCCGCTCGTGCAAGACCTGCCACGAGGTCTACAAAAAGGATTGACCATGCGACCCACGCCGCGCGCCCGCGCGACGCTTGCCGCCGTCACGCTCTCCGCGATCGCGCTCACCGCGGCTCGCGCCGCGAGCGTGCTCGACTTCGACGTATGGATGCGCGCCATCGACAAGCGCAGCGTCGACGTGCAGAAGAACATCGAGGCGCGCAAGCCCGAAGCCGCCGCCGCCGACGCCCAGGAGCTCGCACGCCTGTACGGGCTGATGGAGACGTACTTCGTCGACGACGGCAAGGCGCCCGACGCGGTGGCCCTGTCGCGTTCGGGCAAGGCGCTCGCCGCCGGCATCCCGGCCGCGCTCGCGGCGCAGGACTTCGACGGCGCCGCCAAGGCGGCGCTCGAGCTCTCGCACGCCTGCAACGACTGTCATGACAACCACAAGCCGTTCCAGTAACCGACTTCCCTTCCTCAACCCGACCCCGAAGACGCCACGCCCATGAAGCCGATCTCGAAACTCCTGTGTCTCGCCAGCCTCGCCGGCGTCGTCGCCGGCTCCGCCGTCGCGCAGCAGGCTCCCAAGCCCGAAGCCCTGATCAAGTGGCGGCAATCGGCCTTCCAGGTCGTGGCCTGGAACTCCGGCCGCATCAAGGCGAGCCTGGACGGCGGCTACAACAAGGACCAGGTCCTGAAGTCCGCCGCCGTGATCGCGGCGATCGCGAACTCCGGGCTCGGCAGCCTGTTCGTGGCAGGCACCGAGACCGGCAAGGGCTGGCACGACACCACGGTCAAGCCGGAGCTGTTCGCCAACACGGCGAAGTTCGCCGAGCTGGGCGGCGAGTTCGGCAAGGAGTCCAACGAGCTGGTGCGCCTGGTGTCCTCCGGCGGCGACGCCGCCGCGGTGAAGGACCAGTTCGGCAAGCTGCAGCGCACCTGCAAGTCCTGCCACGACGACTTCCGCAACGCCAACTGACGCTCCGCCCATGAAGCCGCTTTCCGTATCCGCCTCCCTGGCCGTCTGCACCGTGCTGGCCATCGCCGCCACGCTCTCGACGACGCTCGCCGCCTACGGCCAGTCGGCATCCGCGCCGGCCTCCGCCGCGTCGGCGCCGCGCGAGCTGCCCAAGGACTTCAGCTTCTTCCTCACCAGCCAGCCGATCGGCCAAGGCGGCAACCTGGGCGGCCTGGCCGGCGCCGACGCGCACTGCCAGAAGCTGGCCACCGCGGTCGGCTTCGGCCGCCGCACCTGGCACGCCTACCTCAGCACGCAGGCCGCCGACGGCCAGCCTGCGGTCAACGCGCGCGACCGCATCGGCAGCGGTCCGTGGACGAACGCCCGCGGCGCCGTCGTCGCGCGCGACATCGCCCAACTGCACGGCGACACGCTGGAGCTCGCGCAACTGGGCAACAACCTGAGCAAGGCGACGGTCTACACGGAGACCGGCGAGACCCGCCCGGGATTCGGCGACAAGCCCAACCAGCATGACGTGCTCACGGGCTCGCAACCCGACGGCCGCGCGTACGCCGACGCCGCCGACCACACGTGCCGCAACTACACCACCAGCGCGAACGACGCCTCGGCGCAACTGGGCCACTTCGACCGCGCGGGCGGCGGCAACACCTCGTGGAACTCGGCGCACAAGAGCCGCGGGTGCAGCCAGGACAACCTGGTGAGCACCGGCGGCGCTGGCTATCTCTATTGCTTCGCGGCGAACTGAGTCTCGAGGGGTCTGCCGGAGGGGTCTCGCACCGCCTTGGATCGCGCCATTGCGCTTCCAGTGGAGATCACCCTCCTCGCGATTCAAGGCGGAGCCTGACCTCGATCCGCGGAGAATTCGCACCGTCGACGACCTGTGCCAGGACGCGCCACGGGGATCGAGTATTGCTTCGCGGCGAACTGAGTCCCGAGGGGTCTGGCACCGCCTTGGATCGCGCCGTTGCGCTTCCAGTGGAGATCACCCTCCTCGCGATTCAAGGCGGTGCCTGACCTCGATCCCCGGAGAATTTGCACCGTCGACGGCCGGCGCCAGGACGCGCCACGGCGATCGAGGTCAGGCTCCGTCTCCGATCGCGGCCAGCGTCGTGGCTCACGGCGAGTGGTGGACGCGATCGGAGCCGGTGCCAGACCCCTCCGGCACCGACCGGGCGGCGCATTCCAAACCTCTCATGCGGCGCGCCGCATGAAGGCTCTCAGCGATTGGCGACCACTTCCTTGTACACCCACGTCACGAACCGGTCGCGCGTCTGCGGCGTCCCCTGCGGCACGCGGGCATCGATGTCGGACGTCGGGTGCGTGGCGATGATCTCGTCGAGCGTCTTGCCCTGCTCGACGAGCTTCGCGACCTTGCCGCGCAGCGCCAGGATCATGTCGCGCTGCGCGAGCACCGCGTTGCGATCGACGATCGGGCCGTGGCCAGGGATGATCTTCGTGGCCGGCCCGGCGCGGTCGACGATCTCGCTCAGGCCCTCGAGGATGCCGGCCAGCGAGCCGCCGCTGGCCAGGTCGGCGTACGGATAGCCGACGCTGCGGAAGATGTCGCCCACGGCGAGGATGTCGTGCCCCGGGAACGAGATGACGGTGTCGCCGTCGGTGTGCGCCGCCAGCACCGGCAGCAGCCGCACATCCTCGCCGTCGACATGGATCGACAGCGACGCGTTGTACGTGACGACCGGCAGCGCCGCGCCGGACGCCGGCTTGCCCGGCGTGCCGTCGGCCGCGGGATTCGGGTGTTCGAGCCGGTAGCGCAGCTGGTCGCGCGCGAAGATGGTGGCGCCCAGCTTCGCGAAGTTCTCGTTGCCGCCGACGTGGTCGGGGTGCACGTGGGTATCGACCAGGAAGCGGATCGGCTTGTCGGAGACACGCCGGATCGCCGCGACGAGCTTGTCGGTGAGCGGGGCGAACTGCGAATCCACCAGCAGGATGCCGTCCGCGCCGGCCAGCACGCTGATCGTGCCGCCTGCGCCCTCCAGCGTCCAGAAGTCGGGGGCGAGCTGGGTCGTCTTGATCTCGACCTTGCTGTAGTCCGGCGCGCCTTGCGCGAAGGTCGGCGCGGCGACGAAACCCAGGGACAGTGCGACGGCGAGCGAAAGGGCAGAGCGTGTCATGTCGGCATCGGAGGAAGCTGGCGAGGCGGCCATCCTACGGCAGCGTGAGACCGCGGTCGTGAGAGGGGACTCTGGAGCAGCCCTGCCAAGCCGTACCCGCTCCGGAGCGAGCGGCGCTGAGCCCCTCGGGGGCGGGCAGCGGAGCGAGCCGGGTCGTCATCACCGCGCGAAGTTGACGTCCAGCGGCACCTGCACCTCGTCGGCACCGCCGGCCGAGCAGCGCATGCGCTTGACGGCACCCTGCACGTACTTGGTGTATTCCTTCGGGCCCGACAGGAACGCGACGTCCACCACCTGGCCGCCGCGCACCGTCAGGCGCGTGCGCACCGTGCCCGTGATGCCGACGCGGTCGATCGCCTCCTCCAGCACCTGCGCCAGCACCGCCTGGTAGCCCGGGCAGGCCAGGCTGATCTCCTGGCGCACGACCGCGGGCTTCTCGGGCGCGGGCGCCGGCGCGGGCGGTGCGACGACCTGGGGCTCGCGCGGCGGCTCGGCGGCGGTGGCGGTGATCGTCGGGGCCGGCGGCGCCGGCGGCAGCACGACCTCGGGCGGCGGCACGTAGGGCGGCGGCGGCACCGCCGCCTTCGGCTGCTGGACGATCTTCTCCACCTTGGGCGGGGG
>FTJN01929905.1_pt1 | contig 18209 bp, 20 predicted proteins | sample 1658361 | NCBI WGS metagenome assembly FTJN01 (sample SAMEA3914819, study PRJEB12502) | metagenome | biome: forest; material: soil | place: Canada | collected 2010-06-26 | depth 0.3 m | reverse complement strand
TATCGATTCCAAATCAACGGGCATGTCGGCGTTGTGGTTTATGAAATCGACCGTGGCCTGCGAAGCACCTAAACTGTCAGCACGAGGGCGGCTACTGGCACAGAAGCCACTCTCAGGATCCGGAGTGTGAAGCCCTTTTTGTTTTCGAATGGCTCGATGAAACCTTCCATTTCTACTACAGGGGAGACTTGATCGTCTCCATGCCGAATGCCTGATAAACCGTGGAAAACAACTCCGTCTCGACGAAGCCTGAGTAGTCGCAAACCGAGACAAACTTCATTGGCTGGCCGTTCTCCTGGTAGGCGATGCGGTCGGCGAACGTTCTGCCGCATACCTTGACCCGTTTGCCGAAGTGATGGCCAAGTTCCGCGATGGGGCAATACTTCGTCCAGTCGATGGCCGGGAACAACTCCAGCGGATGCCCACTGACGGGGAAGTCCAGCAAATCCTGCTCATCCTTCAGGCGGTCCAGCAGCGTGGGCTCGGTCAACGTGGCCACAGGAATTTGCAGCGGTCGATCCACCGACGCAAAGAGCATGCCTTGTCCGCCTTCATGCGGCCAGTCGGCGAGTTGTTGCAGGTGCCAGAATTGGGTCGTGCGCGGTAGTCCAAAGCCGTCGAAAGCTCCGGCTCGGATCAGGTTCTGAGCCTCGACTTTCGTGGGTGCGACGCGCTGGTAGAAGTCGGCAAGAGAAGCAAAGGGGCTTCGTTGCCGCTCCTGCTCGATCCTCGCCACCGTTTGTTCGGTGAGTTCCTTCACCTTCCAGATCACCCGGAGCGCGAACGTCCTCGCGTTGGGGCTGATCCCTATAGTCGTAAGATCGACCGCGATGCAGCCCGACTCGACTTCCTCGCTTCGGCAGGGCCGCCCAGCAACCACTTCGCCGTAAATGAGGATTGGAGTGAAGGAGGCGAGGCTCATTTCTTTAATATACGTCCGTATAACGACCTGAGACAAAATCAATCCCGCACAGTCACTGAGCCCACCTGGTAAGACGCTCCCAAGCGGCCCATGTGGCACCACTTGATTGTGAACCGTGAACGGGATTCTGAAGGGACTTGCACCTTCTAGATAACACACTCACGACAATAAAAAAACGAGCTTGGAAAGTGATGGATTCCGTCGGACACTTTCTCAATCAGGCTTTCCTGATTTAGTTTCATCCTGCAAGTCGTTGCAGCGCAAGGAGATGAGCGGGCGGAGGGAATCGAACCCTCGTGTGTAGCTTGGAAGGCTACCGTTCTACCATTGAACTACGCCCGCAGAGTAGCTGACGAACTTGGCGAGTTTGTCTGACACGGCAGACAATTGCAATTCGGAATTCGGGGGTTATTTCGCTTTTTGTGCCGTGGCCCGCGAGGCGAAGGATCCGGCGTGGTGGCCGATTTCGAGTTTGTAACGCTCGCCGGTTTGCTGGAGGTGGACGGGCGCGCCGAAGGTGGTGGTGAGGTTCTCCGAGGTGAGGACGGTGGCCTTGGGGCCGGAGGCGAGGGTGCGGCCGGTGCGGAGGAGAAGCGCGTGGGTGAAGAGGGGGATGATTTCCTCCACGTGGTGGGTGACGAGGATGAGGGTGGGGGCGTGGGGCTTTTTCGCGAGGAGGCCGAGGAAATGGAGGAAATCTTCGCGGGCAACGGGGTCAAGGCCGGCGCACGGTTCATCGAGGAAGAGGAGGCGCAGGCGGGCCATGAGGGCGCGGCCGATGAGGATGCGCTGGCGTTCGCCTTGGGAGAGGCAGCGCCATTCGCGGGTGGCGAGGTGGGTGGCGCGGACCTGGCGGAGGATGCTTGCCGCTTCCTTTTCCAAGGCGGCGGGGGCTTTTCCCAAAAAGTTGATTTGCGCCTCGCTGCCGGAGAGGATGACGTCCCGCGCGGTTTGGCCGGGATCGATCTTATGGCCGAGGCTGGAGCTGACGAGGCCGACCGATTGCCGGACCTCGCGCCAATCCGCCGCGCCGAACTGCGCCTCGCCGATGCGGATGGTGCCGCGCGAGGGCATGAGGTAGCCGGTGAGCGCGCTGAGGAGCGAGGTCTTGCCGGAGCCGTTCGCGCCCAGAATGGCCCAATGCTGCCCGGCCTCGACGCGCCAATTGACGTCGTGGAGGATGACAGCCTCGCGCTCGATGCGAAGGTTTTCGACGGAGAAGAGGGAGTTAGAGTCCATAGGCGGATTTGATGATGCTTTGAACCTCGCGGGAATGAAACCAATGCAGCGTTTGACGATAAGTCGGCGAGGAATGATCCCAGAAACTGTTCGACAGCTTTCCCTTGGCGAGGCACGCGCTGTTCTGCTCGTAGAAGGAGAGCACCAGAGGCGGGTGCTGGATCAGGCGCTCCAAGCCTGGTGTGATGTCGTCATACATTTTGCCCAAGGCGCAGATCCACGAATCGATCCACCCACCCGCATTTTCGCGCGCTACCGCTTCGTCGAGGACGGCATCCAGATAGAGCACCAAGGCACCCGTGTGCGGGATGGACCACGATTTGAACCGGGCATCCTTCAGCGCCCGCCCCAGGATTTCAGGGCCAGGCCACCATTCCCAATCCGTGGCCGCGATTTCCAAGAGACGGGGTAAGAAATAGAGGAAATCGGGCAGCGCGCCGCGCGTGAGAAATACCGAGGAAGCATATTCGCCCAGATCCTCCGGACTGATTTCCCGCAACGTTTTGGCCAGGAGGACATCCCCCTTCCCTCCTTCGAAGCAACAGGGCAGCCTTCGATTTTATCCGGCTGGGGACGTCCCGGAAAGCGAGGTAGAGATGCTCGATGGCGTTTTCGAGTTTGGGTGTCACGGCAACCTGATCTGTTTCGCGCTTGGAAAAGCGGAGGGGGATTTACTTGGCCGTTGGCAGAGCAACGGGAGCCAATTCGGCGAAATAGGGATAGAGCCGAACTTTTTCCAGCACGCCATCACTTTTCTCCTTGGGCAGGCCATCTACCGCGCCCTCCCATACCGGACCGTACGCCGTAAAGCCGCGAAGGCCCACCGCAAGCTTTACCGACTTGGGCCGCTTATGCTCCTGAGCGATATTCTGTGCCAAGGTCCAGGCAAGGTCAGCGAGGGCCTCGCGCACTTCCTTTTTGTAACCCCGCAGATCGGGCACGTGGCAGAGGAAAACGACCTGAGTGGAATCGGCTTGGCAGTAGGTTAGAAAATGACCCGCCGTCGCGACGTTGAGTTTGCTTCCACCGGTGAACAGCTCCCGTTGCGCCGTCTGCATCAGCTGCGAGAACTCGGTCGCCATCTCCTCGGCTTCGGTTGAGTTTCCGAAAGTTCCGGGGCTTTTGTAGAGCGATATTTTCTCATCCGCGACATTGAATCCAGCCTTGCCCGGATAGTCCTTTCCGGCCTCTTGGATGGCTTGGACCATCCCGAAGACGAACAGTCCGCACCAGCCGACAACGACGAGAAAAAGGAGGCTGAAGAGAATGCGCTTGATGGTCATAAGGTGTGGGTGGTTTGGTGAAAAGGGATCACAGCGAAGAAGCCGTTACTTAAACTCGGTCTGCAAGGGCCCGGCATACCCTGTCAATTCGGTGTACCCGAGACCCGTTACGGCTTGGCCGCCGATGGATCCCTTCATCGTGCAGGCACCTTCCCAATAGTCGAGGACGCCCATTTTGGTGACGTGTAATTCCTGGTCCGCCATCGCGGGCGTAACGGTTAATTCAGCCTGGTGGGCGGGAATGGTGATGTGCCATCCGGCGGGGTAAAGGGCGCCGCTTTTCGGGCTCTTCCACGTGGCGGTTTTCTCGAGCGTGAAGCCGCCCGGCGGGATGCGTTCCGTGGTGCCATCGGCCTTGATCCAAGTACCTTCGGAGACCGGGTCCATGCCGCCGTCCCTGGTCCGCATCGCGTAGAGCATGATCTCCTCGCGATTATCGAGCTGGATGCTGAACCAGTCCCAGCCGACCTGATTTTTGCCGAGCAGGCTGGTGCTGAACTCGTGATCGAACCACGTCTGGCCGGTAACCTCGTAGGTCTTGTCACCGAGATGGATTTTCCCGGAGGTGGCGAGGCGCGGGTAGGAATAGTAGTAGGAGGCATCGCCGACGCCATCGGCCTTGCGGCTGAGGCCGTTGACGCCTTCAAAGATCAGCGGCTTGTCCGGGTGCAACTCGAAATCGATGGCCATGTCGCCATCCTTGGCCACGAGGTGGTAGCTCTCCTTCTCGCCCTGGCGAATCGACCAGGGGCCGAGCGTCACATCCATGCGTTCGGTCGAGGCTCCCGCCTCCCCCAGTGCGCCACGGCTGACCTGCTCGGAGACGCGGAAGGTACCCGAGCTGAGATCGCTCAGCGTGAAGTGGCCGAAGTAAAAATCGCGCACCGCCCACGTGCTGGTGACCTGCACCGGCTTGAACTGGACGCCTTGGCGAAAGATGGTGAACTGGTAGCCAAATTTGCGCCCCTGCGCGTCCTGCAGATTACCGGTGAAGTACCACCACTCGGTCTTGAAGTCGGCGTGCTTGCCGTGGTCTCGGGGGAATTGCCAGGCCCATGGGCCGATGGCCTGCTTCCATGTCTCCAAGCCTGGCGCATCGGCTGCAGGGGCCGGAACGAAAAGCGTGGTGGCCAGGACCGCGAAGAGAGCGAGCCGTTTGATCGCGTGCTCCGGTTAGGATCCCATCGCGCTCTGGACCAGCTTCACCACTTCAGCGGGGTCGCAATCGGAGAGCCGCTTGACTTCCTTGCCCTTGGCATCGAACAGAACGACCTGAACCTCGTCGTAAATCTTTTCCCAGCCGAGGGCATCGAGCGTCGGCCCGGTAAAATCGGGCAGAATGGGGGCGGGGTTGCCGGGCTTGATTCCGGCCTTCTTCAGACGCGCGGTTTCCTTGACCTCTTCCTCGCTGATGTGTCCTTTCACGATGCTGCGCATGCCAGGGGGCACACCGCCACGGAGATCAACCACGCGAATGAACTCGAAGTTGGACTTGCCCCGGTACTTGTCCAAGGCGAGGGAGATGGCGCGGGATTCCTCCTCCAGGTCGGGATTGGTATAGAGGACGAGGGTGTAACGGCCTTTGCCGTTGATGTTGATGCTCTTGTTATTGGCATCGGGCCCCGTAATGACGGGCGTCGTGGCCTGGGCTGGAATAAGGGGAAAGAGTAGGGCCACCAAGGCCAGCAAAGAGAGGCGAATCATCCGGGCACTCTAGGTCCCGGAGAAGCAAATTCAAAGGGAATTCCACAAGGGGCTTTTTCATTATTTCGCGAGTTTTAGATTGCCGTTTCTTAAGTATTCCCTCTTATAGTGACCCCGTGGAAAATCTGGGACCTGTCGCGATCATTGGAGCCGGAATATCAGGCCTGAGCTGTGCCCAGGCTCTGCGTGCTGCTGGCGTCGATGTTCGGGTCTTCGAGAGCACCGCTGCCGTTGGGGGACGCTGCGCCACGCGGCTCTGGCAGGGGCACTTGGTGGACTTAGGGGTCCAATACTTCACAGCGCAGTCGACCGAATTTAAGAAGGAATTGTTGACCCGCCTGCGTCAGTTCCGTCCCATCATCTCACCTATTTTGGATCGCGACGAGCACTTGGTCACCAGCCAGGCAGGACCGCGATTCTACGTGCTCCAAGGGAACAACTATTTTGCCCACGTCCTCTCCCAAGGGTTGGACGTCCGCCTCAGCACCCCGGTGGAAAGCCTCACCTTTACGGAGGCGGGAATTGATTGCCTCGGGGAGACCTACCGCGCGGTCGTAAGCTCGCTGCCGGGTCCCCTCACCGCGCGGCTCCTCGGCCTGGCCCGCTCGCCCGCCGAATACCAGCCTGCGCTGGTGGCCTTGCTGGAGTACTCCGGCACGGGCGTCGGCACCTCGCGCCAAGCCTACGCGCGGTTGATGCCCGAGGGCTCCGAACCGCTTCTTTCCTCCTATTGCGAAAACAACAAGAACGGGCGGATCATCGGGGACAAGACCGTGTTTGTCGTGCAAGCCTCTGCCCGGTTCAGCCGGGAGCATGCCTTCAGTCCTCCAGAAGTCTACCTGCCCATTCTGGCCACAGCCCATGAGGAACTCTGGCAGATACCTGCCAGTACAGGTGCAGCCCGCTTTGGCCACCTCTGGAAATATGGCCGCCCCATCTACGGTCCGGCACACGTTCCCCTCCCCACCGGGGCATTCCTTTGTGGCGACAGCCAAACGGAACCCACCGTGGAGCATGTCTGGATGGATGGCCGCAAGACGGCAGCGGAAGTCCTGAACTACCTCGCCGGGCTGTAAGCCTTGGCAACCCAAAGTCACCCTCACGAGAATTTTTCTTGCCATATTTCGATATATTGATAGATATCGAAATATGGATTTAGAAGCCACGGCCCGCGCCTTCAAGGCCTTGGCCCATCCTCATCGCCTGGCGATCTTCCTCCGGCTGGCCCACTGCTGCGAACGGCATGGATGCAGCACGGAGGACTGCGCCCGTCTTTGCATCGGGGAACTTGGCGAAGGGCTCGGCATCGGCCAGCCGACGGTTTCCCATCATCTCAAGGAATTGATCCACGCCGGGCTGATTTCCACCCGCAAATGTGGCCAAAGTACCGAGTGCTGGGTCGAGGAAAGCGTCCTCGATGAACTCGCCGCCTTCTTCGTACAAGCCAAAAAGACTGTCCGTTAATCTCGTCCTCCCTATGACCAAACCTTCCGTCCTCATTCTTTGCACGGGCAATTCCTGCCGCAGCCATCTCGCCGAAGCCCTTCTGCGCCATGCCGCCGGAGATCTCTTTGAGGTCCACAGCGCGGGCTCCAAACCGGCCGGGTATGTTCACCCCAAGGCTATCGCCGTGATGAAGGAGCTGGGCATCGATCTTTCCGGCCATTTCTCGAAGCACATGAACGAGTTTCTGGACCGGAAAATCAATACGGTCATCACCGTCTGCGGGAATGCCGATCAGGCCTGTCCGATGTTTCCCGGTCAGGTGAACCGCTACCATTGGGGCTTTGAGGATCCCGCGCACGCACAAGGGACGGAGGAAGAAATTCTCGAGGTGTTCCGCAAGGTGCGGGAGCAGATCAGGCTCGTTTTCGAGGCCTACGCTGCTGGGTACCGCGAGGGCAGGCTCTGAGCTAGGCCCGGGTGGCCGCAGGCCACCGGAAGCACGCATGATCCGAAAACACACACGGTCTCGATTGCTTCCTGTGCGCAGGAGCGCACCCGGACAACAAGCAAGTTGTCCGGGCCATCGAATCCTTTTCATCCTCAAATCCTTTTCTCCAACCGATTACCTTATGACCATCTCCGAACTCAAATCCATCCTGGACCTCCATCCGGACAAAGGCCTCCAATTCATCCTGCCAAACAAGGAAGCCATCCCCGCGCACTTCCATATCACCGAAGTTGGCCACGTCCAAAAGGACTTTATCGATTGCGGAGGCACCCGCCGCTCGGTTTCCTCCTGCGTGCTTCAAGCCTGGATCGCGGCCAATGATGAGGAACATGCCCTCAGCGCCGGAAAGCTCGGCTCCATCCTCAAGCTGGCGGGCAATCTCTTTCCCTCAGACGAGCTGGAAGTCGAAGTCGAGTTCGAGGCCCCCTACATTTCCCAGTTCCCGATTGAGGCCGCCTCGACCTCCTCCAACGCGGTGGTATTTCACCTCACCACCAAGCACACCGATTGCCTGGCCAAGGAACAGTGTGGGCTGGAAAGCGCTCCTTCCACCTGCTGCTCCCCCTCCAGCGGCTGCTGCTGATGAGCGCCATGGGCCGCATCCCGGCGTGGATCATCGGGGAGTTCTTTGGGACGTTCCTGCTCGTCTTTTTCGGCTGCGGCAGCGTCTGCGCGGCGGTCACGACTGGCGCGCAGGTCGGCATCTTTCAGGTCGCCATTGTCTGGGGGCTGGGCATCACCACGGCGATCTACCTCACGGCAGCGTTGAGTGGAGCGCACCTGAACCCGGCGGTCACGGTCAGCCTCGCCGTCTGGAGCGATTTTCCCCGGCACAAGGTGGTGGGATACATCGCCATGCAGATGTTGGGGGCCTTTGTCTCGGCAGCCCTTCTCTACGTCATTTTTGGCAGCGCCATTGCGGAATTTGAAACGGCAAATCACATTGTGCGCGGCCATGCGGGCAGTGAAGCCAGCGCGATGGTCTTCGGCGAGTTCTACCCGAATCCCTCCGGTCATGCGTTGACGGAAATTCACCTCGACCGGATGCCTTGGTGGCGGGCCTTTACGGCGGAAGTGATCGGCACCGCCGTCCTTTTGCTCGTCATTTTCGGCGTAACCGATCCCCACAACAAAGCCCGCCCCGGCCCACTTACGGCTGCCACCATCGGCCTGACCGTTACCCTCCTAATTTCCCTGCTGGGCCCCTTAACCATGGCCTGCTTTAACCCGGCGCGGGATTTGGGCCCGCGTCTCTTTTCCTGCCTGGTGGGATGGAATGCGATCCCCTTTACCGCGAATGGGATGGGATGGCTGACCGTCTATATCCTTGCTCCAATGGTGGGCGGCTTGCTGGGCGGAGGGATTTATCGGGCGTTCTTCCGTCCGCATTATGCGGGCGAATCCTGACTTCAAGTCGACGGAGGAAGATATGCCAATCATCCCAAGACCCTCAAGCGTCCCTTCGGGACGCAGGACATGCCATCCCAAAGCCGGCACTGAAATGCCGGACTACTTTCAACCGTCCCTCTCCGGGACGGACAGGTGAACGCCCGAGTTTGGTGGTCTCCCCCAAATCCGGTGGCTTAACGCTGTGGCGCAACGGGAGGCGCAGGCGGCACCGGTTCGTCACCGACGATGATGGGCCAAAGCACGAACGCGAGGATGCCGATCAGGATGGCGATCCCGGCGATGGCGTGAAAGATGGGGGAGCGAAGCACGGGGATTAAAACCCGGGCAGGCCGCCCATGCCGGCGGGCATCAGCTTGCCGAGTTCCTTGGCAGCGTCAGCCTTGCCGAGGTCGATGGCCTCGCGCACGGCGGTGACGATCAAGTCCTCGAGCAGTTCGACATCGTCCTTTAGCAATTCGGGCGCGATTTTGAGGCTGACCAGTTGGCCTTCCCCGCTGGCGACGGCCTTGATCTGGCCACCGGCGGCTTCCGCGCTGTAGTGGCGCTGGGCGAGATCGGCCTGGAGTTTGCCGGCCTTGGCCTGGAGATCCTGCGCCTGCTTCATCATTTTCATTATGTTCATGGGAATGGTTTTCTGGGGGTTGGTCGTATTGAAAAGTGTTCTGGAAAATAGAGGGAGAAACCGCGCGAGGCAATCGATTCGTCAACGCCCCGGCTGAACAATCTTCGCCTCGAAAATCTGCAACGCGTTCTGGATCACGGGATCCTTGAGGAATTCCTCCTGCGACATGTTGGGCGGAGGCGGCGTCGGTTTGCCCGGGACGGCGTTGCTTGCCGAGGGAGCAGCCGTTGCGGCCTCTGAGGCCTTGTTGCCGTCATCGAGCAGATAGACCAGGCTGAGACGTCGGCCCAGGGCCTCGGTCAGCGATTTCTCCAGGATTTCGGCGTTGCGTGGGCTGCAGAGGTAGAAGCGTTTTTTTTCCAGCGCCTTCGGCAGCATGACCATGAATTCGTCCGCCTTGCAGGCGTGGAAGGTGACAGCGCGGATCGTATCGGCCTCCATCGGGCGCGCCTCGGCGAATTTCTCCACGGCAACTTTCCACGCGATTTGCGCGGCGGTGGTGGAGGTGATTGTGGGGGAGGGGACGGGCGTGGCCGGGATGACGGGAGCAGGCTTGGGTTCCGGTGCGGGTGGCGGAGTGGCCGGAGCAATCACGGGAGCAGGCTCGGGAACGACGGCGACAGGCGGCGCAGTGACGACGGGTGTTGCCGGTGCTGGGGCAACGGGAACGGGCGTTGGCGCGGGAGGTGCAACCGGCGTTGCCGCGATGGGTCCCGGAGTGGGAGTGGGTGCTGGTGTGGCAACTGGGACTGGCGTGGGCGCAGGCTCAGGCGGCCGGGGGACAGGGATCGTCGCTGCCGGAGGAGGGGGAGTTTCCACGGCAGCCGGTGTGGGAGCCGGTTTCGGTGCGACGGGTACGGGCAAGACAAGCGGCTGCGTGGGCGCGCCGCCGAGCGATTCCAAGATGCTCTCCAGCGAAATCTTTTCCTTCAACTGGCTCATCTGGATCAGCGCGACTTCGAAGACGACGTCCTTCGCCAGCGCATAGCGGAGTCTGCTTTCGAGGTGGCTTAATTCCTCCAGCATTCCGAGCGCGGCACCGCGCGAGATCAACGTGGCAACTTCCGCGAGGACGTTCTTCTCCGGCGTAGAGATGTCGCCTTCGAGGGCGTGGGGAGAGACTTGATAGATCACCAGATTGCGAAAGAAGCCGAGCAGATCCTGGCTGAGCTTGCCCAAGTCCTTGCCCGCCGCCGCCAGTTCCCGCGCCGATTTCAGCACGGCGCTGACATCGCCCTGCGCCAGTGCGCGGCCCAGCGCCGCGACCGGGGTGAACCCGGTCAGGCCAAAGAGTGTGAGCACATCGGCCTCGGAAACGCTGTCGCCGTAGAAGCTGATCGCCTGGTCGAGTGCCGATTCGGCGTCGCGCATGCCGCCCTCGGCATAGCGTGCGATAGCATCCAATGCACCCGGCTCGGCCACGACTTTTTCCAGTTCGCAAATATGGGCCAGATGCGCGCGGATGAGGGGCTCGGGAATGCGCCGGAGATCGAAGCGTTGACAGCGGGAAAGGATGGTCGCCGGGAGCTTGTGCACCTCGGTCGTGGCGAAGACGAATTTGATGTGGGCGGGCGGTTCCTCCAGCGTCTTCAGCAGGGCGTTGAACGCCGCCGTGGAGAGCATGTGCACCTCATCGATGATGTAGATTTTGTAGCGGCCTTTGGCCGGGGTGTAGCGCACGTTGTCGCGCAGCTCCCGGACTTGCTCCACGCCGTTGTTGGAGGCTCCGTCGATTTCGAGCACATCGAGGCAACGTCCCTCAGCGATCTCCACGCAGATATCCTCCGTGGGATCGAAATCGGCGCGGGGACCGTCCTTGCACTCGAGCGCCTTGGCCAGAATACGCGCCGTGGAAGTCTTGCCCGTGCCGCGCGGTCCGACGAACAGGTAAGCCTGTGCGATGCGTCCCAACCGGAGCGCATTGGTGAGCGTGCGCACGACCGGTTCCTGTCCGACGACCTCGTTGAAGGATTGGGGACGATATTTGCGCGCGAAAACCTGATAAGCCATGGGACCCGAATCTTACCGGGAACCCGAAGCGCGGCAAGTCTGGAGGCGCGGGTAATTGGCTGGGGGGATGGTGTTCGCTGGCGGCGAGGTTTCGGATGAAAAGGAAAACGAAAAATTGGGGAGTGCTTCGGGTTGATGGGCTTCGGACATCCTGTAGGGATGTCGATCCCTTAGCCCAGGGTTGGCGCAGCAGCGCCTACCCTGGTTTTTTCGGAGAGCGAAGCCAACGCTGAAAGCGTTGAATCAATCCCAAACGTAGCGTTCGTCAAAAGCGATTTCGTATCGCTGGAGGAGCGTGCGAAACTCGTCCTGAAAGGATATCTCCCGGTGATGCTCGGGTTGACGGAGGACATAGGATTTCGCCGCTTCGATTTGGGTAAAGCCAAGGGAGAACATGCCGTAGCCACGTTGCCACTCGAAATCGTGCAAACGGGGTGCTTTCGTTTTGAGCCACAGTGAGCTTCCGCGTTTCACCTCTTTGACCAGATGGGCAGGTTCACATGTGCGGGAAAGGCACGAAAGCAGGTGAACATGATCCTCCGTCCCACCAATGGCGATGGGCGAGCATTCGAGTTCAAGGAAAATGCCTCCGAGATACCGGTGTAACTCATCGCGCAGCGTAGGGTCGTTCAGGTAGGGCGTGCGTTCCTTGGTTGAGAAAACGGTGTGCACGATGATGCGGGAAAGGGACTGGGGCATGGCCAGTATGGTGTCTGGGAATGTTTCGGGATTCAACGCTTTCAGCGTTGGCTTGCGTGGGAGATACCTAGGGTAGGCGCTGGTGCGCCAACCCTAGGCTAAGGGATTGCCCTCCCTTCAGGAGGGCTGCAGAATCTGTCGTCGCCGTATGTAATGGATTTGCCACGCATATAGATAGGAGCTTGGGCCATGGGCCGATTGACGATCGAAGCCTGTGGAATTAGAGATAGCAACCTCAGTCCGGAATGGTTTGCGCAACGTGGAAGGGCTGCAACTCGATCGACATCCCCGTTGCGAGCGTTGCGCCGTTGCGTGAAACTTTCCTAATTCCGGCGGGCGGCGCGGCGCCAGGCGAAGACGGCGAGGGTGAAAGCGAAGATCTGGAGCACTACGGGGATGACCGGGTCGCATTCGATGCTCGCCCGGCGGGTGAAGGGATGGGCTGGGGAGATCATGCCGATGGGGCGGTCATTCATCAGGATTTCGAAGGCGCGGAGTAAGGGGTTTGCTCCGGCGATCTCGAAATTGACCCGCGCGGAGGTGATGGTGCATCGCCGGGTGAAGGGATTCGGCTTCTCGGCCGAGGCGAGGGTTTGACCGTTTTGGACGAGACTCCACTGGCCTCTCAGGAGGCTATCCTTCCTCACCTCGAAGGAGTCCGGGCATTGGATGACAGCTTGTTCGCGGAAGGTGGAAAATACCAGGCTCGCGCCGGGGCAATTGTCCCCGCTGATCTCGTAGTTCCAGGAGATGAAGCCCGTTGGCTGGCAATGGAGCGTATTCATGGAGTCAATCCGAATAGGCTTCCTTGCGCCAGCGTTGCAGGGCGAGGACGAGGCAGAACAGCTGAAGCACAACCGGGACCCGCGTATCGCAGGTGATGCTGGCGCGTTTGGTGCGGGAGTGGGTGCGCTTGACCGATCCCAAGATAGTACCTTCAAAAACGATATCGAAGCCGGGACCATTGCGCTGGAGGAGCAGGGGCCGTCCGTTCGCCTCGATCTCGAGATCGCTCTGGGAATTGAACGGATGCTGCGCGACGGCGAGAGGCTCGGTGCCCTCCATCCATTCCCCGCCAAAGAGAAACCCGCGCGGGTGGACCTGCATCAGGGTGTGGCCGGAAAAGACCGAGTAGTGGGCCTTCTCGAGATCGAAGATCGGGCGGCCAAAGAACCCCGTGAACTGGAGCTGGCCGATGGGCCCGCCCTCCGCATCGGCGAGGAGGAAATTCCAGGCGCAGATGCCGGTGGGCTGGCAGGTGATGGTGCGGGATTCGGTCGGGGGAGTCATAGTGCCGACCGGATTCGTGGTCGCTGACCCGCAGCCTAGACGCGGCGCACAAGACGATCAAGACTCCAAGGCCCGCCGCCCGCAAATGCGAGGTAGAGGAAGGCGAAGCAGTAGAGAGCCGCCAGTTCACCGCCATTGGCCACCGGGAAGAAGCCCTTGGCAAAGTGGACCATGAAATAGGCGACGGCCATCTGGCCGGAGAGGATGAAGGCGGAGATGCGCGTGAAGAGGCCGAGCACGAGGAGCGTGCCACCGACGAGTTCAAGAATGGCGCCAAAGCCCATCAGGGAGGCCAGTACGAGAGGTCCGTGGGAGGGATCGGCAGGAGGAATATTGAGAATTTTGCTCGTGCCGTGTTCCAGAAAGAGGAGGCCCGCCATGAAGCGGAAGATGCTGAGCATGGGGGGAGTCCAACGGGAGAGGAAGGTGTTCATAAGGTGATTGGGGCGATTTAAGTAGGGAAGGTAATGCGGGGATCGGTTCTGGCAAGGGGGAAAAGCGAGGCAGGGGAACGACCAAATTACCAAATTGCCAAATTTCCATGGGATGGGTGCAGATCGAACCTTCGCCTCCCGGTATCCTGATCTAATTTAGAAATTTGGAAAATTTGGCAATTTGGTCCTGCCTTCGCAGTTCGATTCTGAAGACGAAATCTCATCCGCAATGTTGTTTACAGCCCTCCGACTTTGATTTGGGTCGTCGGCCAGATGTAAAACCCAGCGGAATTTTGTCGCAAGGTTCGACCTTCTTTCGATTGAAGTAGCCTATGGAACCTGCCAGACTTCGCGACCCACAGACGGGTGGCACTTTCATGCGACCTTCCCTCCTCTACCCCGGCCTTGCCGTTGCCGTCGTTCTCAGCTTCGCCGCCGGGTCCTATCTTGGCCCCAAGCTCTTCACGGACCATTCCTCATCTCTCGTCTACGTTCCCCCGGCCCAGGCGGGGACGGCTGCCGTGACGCCCTCCGGGGATTTGGCCACGCTCATCAAGGAGCCGAACACCTACCTGCAACTCAAGGGCCTCACCGCCTACGCAGAGAGCCTTACGGCCCAGCAGATGCCCGGCGTCATCGCCTCCACCCGCAAGCTTTACGATAACTATCAGGCCATGAACATTCTGGTGGGGCGCTGGGTGGAAATCGACCCTCAGGGCGCGCTGATCGAGGCCCAGAAACCGACGACTCCCGAGAATGGCACCCTGGTGGTCAACATCGTCTTTGCCTCGATTGCCACCAAGGATCCCAAGCAGGCGATGAGCCTGGCCCAGCAACTCCCTGCCGGACAAGGCCGGGATGCGGCGATCCAAAGCGTACTCAGTCAGATTGCGGTGAAAGATCCCACCAACGCCATGGCTCTGGCCGAGCAGATGCCCGTGGGCCAGAAGCGGGACGCCGCCCTGCAGTCGGTGATCAGCCAGATGGCGCAGAGCAGCCCGGCCAATGCCATGTCTGCCGCCGAGAAGTTGCCTCCCGGGCAAAACCGGGATTCAGCCATCCAATCGGCCATTGATCAACTGGCGATGAAGGACCCGGCCAAGGCGCTGGCTCAGGCCCAGCAGATGCCCGAGGGGCAGCGGAAGGATCAGGCCCTGCAGAGCGTCATTAATCGCATGGCCCAGGATGATCCGGCCAAGGCACTGGCCCTGGCCCAATCGATGAAAAATTCGGTGGGGCGCAACAGCATCTATAGCATCTTTAACCAATGGGCGAGCAAGGACCCGGGCCAAGCCACCCAGATGGCGCTGCAACTCCCCGATCAGCAGCAGCGCTCGAACGCCATTCAGGCCATCGCCGGGTCCTTCTCGCAGAAGGACTCTGCCGCCGGGATTGCCTGGCTCAACCAGATCCCGGTGGGCCGGATGCGGACCCAGGCCGAGCAAAACTTTCTCAGCAACCTGGCCAACAACGATCCCCGCGCTGCCTCCAGCTACATGGACCGGATGCCGAACGGTCAGGAGAAGCTCAACGTTGCCCAGAACATTGCCTCCCAATGGGCCCGCAGCGATGTCCAGGGCGCGCTCGCCTGGGCGCAGGCCATGCCGTCTTCCCGGATGCGCAACTACTCCATGCAGATGATCACGGCGGTGTGGGCGCAGAACGATCCCCGGGGAGCCTCGTCCTACCTCACCAATCTCCCCGACGGACGGGACAAAAACAGCATGATCCAGAACATCGCATCCCAGTGGGCTCAGAACGATGTTCAGGGAGCGCTGACTTGGGCGCAGGCTCTCCCGACCGCGCAGGCAAAACGGTCGGCTCTGCAGCAGGTCGCCTCGTCCTGGGCGCAGAACGATCCCCAAGGGGCCCTGGCCTATGTCTCCAACCTTCCCGGGGGGACGATGAAGAATGAGTTGATCAATAACGTCGCCTCCCAATTGGCCAGCACCGATCTCCCCTCTGCGCTCGACCTGATCGAAAAATATGCGACGGGAAGGACGCGGGATAGCGCCCTGCAATCGATCTCTTATCAATGGGCCCAGACCGATCCCAAAGCGGCCATCGCGTATGGGGAAGCACTGCCCGGCGGCAATGCGCGGCGGAATTTCATGAATTCGGTCACCTCCCAATGGATCAACAACGACCCGGCGGCGGCGGTGGACTGGCTGAAGACCTTACCGGACGACCGGAGCAAGACTCAGCTGATTGAGAACATGTCCTACCAGTGGGCCCAGAGCGACACCGCCTCCGCCATGGACTACGTGTCCCGCATGCCGCCGGGACAGGCCCAGCAACGGCTGGTCGGGGCTATTTCCAACCAGATGGCGCAGGATGATCCCGCGAAGGCGCTGGCTTGGGCCAGTCGCGTGGGCAATCAGGAGTCGCGGAACAACGCTACCACCAATATTCTCAGCCAGTGGGCCTCCCAGGATCCCAGCAAGGCAGCCGGTTACCTCGCGACCATGCCGCCGGGTGAGGCCCGCGATGATGCCATGCGGTCGGTCGCGTCGAATTGGGCCAACTCCGATCCCGGCGGGGCGGCGAAATGGGTGACGAATTTTCCCGAGGGGGATGCGAAGAATAACGCCCTGGCCAATATTGCCAGCAACTGGGCCAGCAGCGATCCCGGCGAAGCCTCGGCTTGGCTGATGACGCTTCCCGCCGGTGCAGGCAAGGACCAGGCGATTTCCTCCTTCAGCAACCAATTGACGGAAGATGATCCCCAAGCCGCCTACCAGTGGGTGGAATCGATCAGCGATGCGAACCGGCGGAACAACGAAGTCTTCCAGACACTCAATCGCTGGATTCAGGCGGACCCAAACGCGGCGCTGCCCTACATCCAGAATTCCACCCTGAGCGCTGACCGAAAGAAGACCTTGTTCGAGATGCAGAAGAACCGGATCAAACAGGTCAATTGATCCCTTCGGCAACGACGCCATCCGGGCAGAAGAAAACCAGGAGCAGCAACAAAGGCAGTCAAGTTACCGTTGCTTCCTTTCGGACCTGGCGGGGTTGGCCTGCTGACGATCTGCCACTCCTGGCAATGGCAACATAACCGAAGGAGCCCCGGCTGGCCAATAAAAAATGCGGAGCTCCCGACCTAAATAGACGCGGTATTAATACTTGATGCGGAGCAATTTATAAAAAGCGTGGAAAAAGTCCCTCCTGGGGCTCGCATTACATGAAATTTATGCTAAGGTTAGCGCATATGCCGGACACGCATCTCATCTTACATGTGAAGGGAACGGAGCAGGACACCACTTCTCTGCCCAAGCAGGTGGTGCGTGCCGCCATCTCCCAAGGGCAAATCACCCATTCGCAGTTGATCTGGAGCCCGCTCCACAACGCTTGGAAACAGGTGCGCGAATTGCCCCAGCTCTGGCCCAGCCAGAAGCTCGCCCCCGCGCCGAAGCTTCGGGGCTCGACTGGTGACCTCCCCAAGATTTCCGCCGAGCCCGCACCGCAGCCCCAAGTCGCCGGTGCTCCCCGCGTTGCCGCCAAGGCGGTCGCGGCAGGCGCTCCCAAGGTGAAGGCTGCCAGCCCCGTGGCCAAGCCTGCCGTCGCGGTCAAGGCTTCCGCTCCCTCCTCCTCGGGCTCCGGGGATTTCGTGGTGAAAGAGGCCAAAGGTCCGCAACCGATCAAGTGGCTCTGCTTCGGTTTGGCGGGCCTGATTCTGCTTTCCTTCGTCTTCAATTATTTCTTTGTCCACCGTCCGCTCATGGCCCGTTTGGCACAGACAACGTCCTCCAACGTATCCGCTTATGCCCACCTCGGCGCCTTCATTCAGCCGGGCGTGATCATCATTCACATCCCGGCTTCCTCGTCGTATACGGAGGAGAGCATCACGGCCACTTTGGTCGATCTCGCCAAAAGCACTCCCGATTCTCCGGTGACTCGCGATACTTATGATCGCGTGGCCCTGACTTCCGGCTGGATGGGCAACTACAGCTTCTCCGGTCGCGACTGGAAGGAACTCGGTCGCATGGGTTCGGACGAACTCGCCCAGCGGAAGGAATTCATCCTCACGCAGATGCGGGACGCCTCCGGGCAATCCTTGGCTTCCGGTAACCCGAATCTCTCCGAAGACGCCCGCCAAGCCGAACGGGACAAGATCTGGGCCGATTTCCTCGCCTACTTCGGCAGCAAGTAAATCGCCTTTTGGTTGAAGATGACGCATCTTCGTCTCTCTCGATTCCCTCGTTCCCAAGTTGAACTTGGGAACGTCCCCAGTCGACGAAGTTGTACTTCGTCCCCTTGCCTCCTTCTGTAAATGGCGTCGATACCAAAAGCGCTAACTCCCTTGGGAACTACGATCACAAGTTATTGTCCCTCCGGAGGTTGTTCCGAAAGTTTTCTTAAATCATTGATTTGGAATCCGTAAGGCCGAATTAATGAAGATTGGGAATTTCGCCCGTCTCACACGATTTATGGGGGAAAAGAGATGGCGAAGCCATCTCAGCCAGCCGGGGGTTAGCGCGCAACGTGCGACCCCGGAATTTCCGACCCGATGGACGATCCTGACAAGATCGCAGCCACGAAAGGCCAAAGGAAGGCGTACTCGTCCGCAGTCAGAGTGCTGCGATCCCTGCGGGATCGGAGGGATGCTTTGCTTTTCCGGGGTGTTGCTCGTGCCTCGCTA
>FTJN01000035.1_pt3 | contig 18219 bp, 21 predicted proteins | sample 1658361 | NCBI WGS metagenome assembly FTJN01 (sample SAMEA3914819, study PRJEB12502) | metagenome | biome: forest; material: soil | place: Canada | collected 2010-06-26 | depth 0.3 m | reverse complement strand
GGCGGGGTCAGCAGGGCGGCCAGGATCTCGCGCACGGGCGGCGCGCCGGCATGGCGGTCGATCGCCTCGTGCAGCTTCTTGGCCCGCTCGCGGTTCAGCTCGACGGTGCGCCGGCGGAAGATCTCGTAGAGCAGGGCGTCCTTGGAGCCGAAGTGATAGTTCACCGAGGCCAGGTTGACGCCGGCAGCCGCGGTGATGTCGCGCACCGACACGTTCTGGAAGCCGTGCAGGGCGAACAGACGCTCGGCGGCCACGAACACCAAGTTCTTGGTGACGGCCTCGTTGTCGCTCTCGACGTCGATGTCTGGCGTGGTGGTGACGGCTACGCCGTCGCTCTTCGGACTCACTACGGTATCCCCTTTACCTGCGGGGAAGTCTTACGGCCGTTCGAATTTGGCGCAAGCGTCAAGATGGAACGCGGACGGAGGAATTCTGAAAGCGGCGCCAGAGCGATGCCCGGCGAAGGCCGTATCGGTCTGAATACCGCGTGACGTTTGGCGTCCTCGGCGATTCCACGTATCAAAGCCCGGGTTCGACGGGCGGGACCCTTCGGGGGAGTAGCTGAGTTTGACGCGTATCAAGTCGACCAACGTCGCCCCGCGCGGGTCCGGCGTGCGCGTGAGCCTCGTCGTGGGTTTCCTGCTGCTGGTCTGCGCGGCTATCGCGGCGATCGTCGTGGCCGTGACCAGCGCCGGCGCCGAGCGCTGGGCGGCGCACTCGCTGGAGGTCCGGCGCGTCCAGACGGTGATGTTCAGCGCCCTGCAGGACGCCGAGACCGCCCAGCGCGGCTATCTGCTGACCGGTGATCCGGACTATCTGCGGCCCTACGACCATGCCCACGACCGGCTGCCGGCCCTGAAGCGCGACCTGCGCGCGGCCGTCGCCGACAACCCGGTCCAGGCGACGCGCCTGACGGCGCTGGAGCAGGCGCTCGACATCAAGCTGGCCGAGCTGGACCGCACCGTGGCCCAGGCCCGCGCGGGCCACGCCGACCTCGCCATCGCCCGTCTGAAGACCAATCAAGGCCGGGCGATGATGGATCGCGTCCGCGACCTCAGCCAGGCGTTCGAGACGGCCGAGGCCCGCCTGCTGGCCGAGCGCCAGGCCGCCGCCGCCACCCAGCGCTCGCTGCTGATCGGGGTGATCGTCCTGGCTCTGGTCGCCGCCGCCCTGCTGGCCTTCGCGGTGCTGCGCGAGACCCGCGACCATGCCCGCGAGCTGATCGATCACAACGCGGCCCTGAAGGCCGAGATCGCCCAGCGCGAGCGGGCCGAGGCCCAGCTGCGCCAGGCCCAGAAGATGGAAGCCCTGGGCCAGCTGACCGGCGGCGTCGCCCACGACTTCAACAACATGCTGGCCATCATCGTCGGCAATCTGGACATGCTGATCCGCCGGCTGTCGGGCCAGGAGAAGCTGCTGAGCCTGGCCGAGAACGCTCTGTCGGGCGCCAACCGCGCCGCCGCCCTGACCAAGGGCCTGCTGGCCTTCTCGCGCCAGCAGCCGCTGGACCCCAAGTCCACCGACGCCAACAAGTGCGTGGCCGATATGTCCGAGCTGCTGCGCCGGGCCCTGGGCGAGCATATCGCCGTCGAGACCGTGCTGGGCGGCGGCCTGTGGCGGGCCTTCGTCGATCCGCCGCAGCTGGAAAGCGCCATCCTCAACCTGGCGGTCAACGCGCGCGACGCGATGACGGCCAATGGCGAGGGCGGCGGCAAGGCGGGTGGCCGCCTGACGATCGAGACCTCCAACGCTTTCCTGGACCGGACCTATGCCGACACCCACGAGGAGGTGGAGCCCGGCCAGTTCGTGCTGGTGGCCATCACCGACACCGGTGGCGGCATGACCCCCGAGGTGATGGAGCGGGCCTTTGATCCGTTCTTCACCACCAAGCGGCTGGGCGAGGGCACCGGCCTGGGCCTGTCCCAGGTGCACGGTTTCCTCAAGCAGTCGCGCGGCCACATCAAGCTCTATAGCGAGCTGGGGGTGGGCACGACGGTCAAGCTGTACCTGCCCCGCGACACCCAAGGGGTCGCCGTCGAGGAGATCGTCGCGCCACGCCCGATCGTGGCCCATGGCGGGGCCTTCACCGTGCTGATCGCCGAGGACGACCCCGGCGTGCGGACCTTCGCCGTCAGCGCCGCCCGCGAGCTGGGCTACAAGGTCATCGAGGCCGACGGCGCCGCCGTGGCCCTGGAGCGCCTGGGCCAACGTCCGGAGATCAACCTGCTGCTGACCGACGTGGTCATGCCCGGCTCCAACGGCCGCCAGCTGGTCGAAGCGGCCCTGGTTCTGCGGCCGGACCTCAAGGTCGTCTATATGACCGGCTACACCCGCAACGCCATCGTCCATAACGGCACTCTGGACGCGGGGACACGGCTGCTGACCAAGCCGTTCACGCTGGAACAGCTGGACCGGGAACTGCGGGACGCGCTGGCGGAGTAGGGGGCTACATCCATCGCCGTGCGTGGTCCTCGTCCTTCGAAAACCTCATCCTGAGCTTGTACTCTAGGCAACGCTCAGCGCCTCCAGGGTGCGCGCATCGCGCTCGCCGCCATAGTACCGCTCCAACGCCGCGCCAAAGACCTCCGGCGCGCCAGCTACCCGCTCGAACAGCGTCAAGCACGACTGGAACTTGCGGTCATCCGGCGACCCGAAGATCTCGTGCGCCGACCGGCCCTCAACCGCGTTGACCGCCTCGACCCCGGCGATCAGCCGAGGTCCCAGCACCGGATGGTCCAGATAGGCCCGCGCCTCGTCCAGGCAGCCGATGGCGTAGCGCCGCGACATCGCGCTAAGGCCCAGGCCGGCGACCTGCGGGAACACGAACCACATCCAGTGGCTGGTCTTGCGCCCGCGCCTCAGCTCGGCCAGGGCGGTGTCGTGAACGCCGTGCCGAGCATTGAGGAAGCGCTGGAGGTCGTGGGGATCGTCCATGAGCGGGTCCTGGCGTGAGGCGACAAGTTTCGCGCTTCTGGCGCGGTGTTGGAAGCGGGGGGTGTGAAGCGATAGCGCCCCTTGTGGCGTTTAGGTTCGCGGCCTTTCCTTCCGGCGAGACGCGTCGATTCGAGAGGCATGATGAAAAGAACTCTGGACGCCCACATCCTGCCGATTCTGGTCGCCGCCGGCCTGGCCGTGCTATCGCCGGCGGCCCTGGCCCAGGGCGCCAAGGTCACCTCCGCCGTCGAACTGGCCCACGCGGCCGAGGCGCTGAAGCCCGGCGAGTGGGTTTGGGCGCCGCAAATCGCGCCCAGCGGGCCGGTGACCGTCTATGTCGACCTGTCGCGCCAGTTGGCCACGGTCTATCGCAACGGTGTGCGGATCGGCGTTTCCACCGTGTCGAGCGGCAAGGACGGTTACGCGACCCCGACCGGGGTGTTCACGATCCTGCAGAAGGACGCGAACCATAAGTCCAACGTCTATAACGCCGCGCCCATGCCCTATCAGCAGCGCTTGACCTGGGACGGGGTGGCGCTCCACGCCGGCGGCCTGCCGGGCTATCCGGAAAGCCATGGCTGCGTGCACCTGCCGATGGGCTTCGCCAAGGCGCTGTTCGCGGTCACGCCGATGGGCGGCACGGTGATCGTGGCCGGCGAGGCGGGGCAGGGGGCGATGATGACGGAGGGCGCCGGGGTGCTGGGTCCGGTCCCCGGCGCGCCGGCCTCCACGCCCCTGGCCCCGGACGAGGACTTCCGCTGGACGCCCGAAGTCTCGCCGACCGGTCCCCTGACGATCATCGCCTCGCGCGCCGACGGCCGGGCCATCGTCCTGCGCAACGGCAAGGAAATCGGCCGGGCGCGTGTCACCTTGCCGGTCACCGACTTCCAGACCCACGTCCTGACCTATGCCGGCAAGGCGCCTGACGGCCAGGACCGCTGGATCTATGTCGGCGTGCCTGGCCACGGGGCGGAGGACGGCAAGCCGCTGGACGCCTCGGTCATGGCCCAGGCTGTGATGCCGGCGGCGTTCGAGGCCGAGGTGCGCAAGATCCTGACGCCGGGCGCGACGATCCTGGTGACCCAGGCGGCGGTGCTGCCGGATACCACCGGCAAGGCGATGACGTTGATGACGAGTGACGGGGAGCATTAGGGCGTGTTTTTTGAACCCTCTCCCGGAGGGGAGAGGGTGTTTTGACGTCTACCCCCGCACCAGTTCCCGCATGGCCTTGTCCAGGCCGTCGATGGTCAGCGGATACATCCGGTCGTTCATCAGCTGTTTCACCACCCCGATCGACTGGGTGTAGTCCCAGTGGCGCTCGGGGGTCGGGTTCAGCCAGACGGCGCTCTGGTAGATGTCGGTGACCCGGCTGATCCACATGGCGCCGGCCTCTTCGTTCCAGTGCTCGACGCTGCCGCCCGGATAGGTGATCTCGTAGGGGCTCATGGTCGCGTCGCCCACGAAGATCACCTTGTAATCGTGGGGGAACTTGTGGAGCACGTCCCAGGTCTGGGTCTTTTCGGCCAGGCGGCGGCGATTGTCCTTCCAGACGGACTCGTACAGGCAGTTGTGGAAATAGAAGAATTCCAGGTGCTTGAACTCGGTCTTGGCGGCGCTGAACAGCTCCTCGCAGAGCTTGATGTGGCCGTCCATCGAGCCGCCGATGTCGAAGAACAAGAGCACCTTGATGGTGTTGCGCCGCTCGGGACGCATCTGGATGTCCAGATAGCCCTTCTCGGCGGTGCCGCGGATCGTGCCGTTCAGGTCCAGCTCTTCCTGGGCCCCCTGGCGGGCGAACTTGCGCAGGCGGCGCAGGGCGACCTTGATGTTGCGGGTGCCCAGCTCGACGCTGTCGTCGAGGTTCTTGTATTCGCGCTTGTCCCAGACCTTCACGGCCTTGCCGTGTCGGCTCTTGTCCTGGCCGATGCGCACGCCTTCGGGATTGTAGCCGTTGTTGCCGAACGGCGAGGTGCCGCCCGAGCCGATCCACTTGTTGCCGCCCTCGTGGCGCTTCTTCTGCTCTTCCAGCCGCTCCTTGAGGGTCTCCATCAGCTTCTCGAAGCCGCCCAGGGCCTCGATCTGGGCCTTTTCCTCGTCGGTCAGGAACTTCTCGGTCAGGGCCTTCAGCCACTCTTCCGGGATGTCGGCGGTGACGCCGTCCTCGATGGTTTCCAGGCCCTTGAAGACGTGGCCGAACACCCGGTCGAACTTGTCGAGGTTCTTCTCGTCCTTCACCAGGCTGGCCCGCGACAGGAAGTAGAAGTTCTCGACCGTGCGGTCGATGACGTCCTTGTCCAGCGCCTCCATCAGCAGGAGGTATTCGCGCAGGGACACCGGGACCTTGGCGGCGCGGAGCTCGGAGAAGAAACGGAGGAACATGGCGGCGGGCTTTCGAACGGTTGTTCGAAGGATGGCGGGTTCTGAAGCGCGAAGCAACGGTGGGCGAAGGCGGGGACACACACTCGCCCTACGAATTCGGCGGGGCGATCTCGGACCGTGGGGCGAGGGTGTGTCCCCATCGTCGTCAGCTCCGCCGCAGGATGAACTCCAGGTCCTTCGTCTCGCCGACCGGAAAGCGGTATTCCCCGACCTTCTCGAACCCCTTGCTCTTATAGAGCTTCTGGGCCCCGAAGTTCTCGGACCACACACCGATCCACAGCGGACGAGGGCCGTCTTTCTCCAGCCAGTCGAACGCGGTCTTGAGCAACAGCGAGCCACGTCCGCCGCCCTGGAAATCCTTGAGCACATAGATCCGGTTCAACTCGCCGTCGCCCGGCTGGACGTCCGGATGCGGCAGGCCGCAGGGACCGGCCGTGGCGTAGCCGATCGCCTCGCCGTCCAGTTCCATCAGCCAGGTGGCCATCGCGGGGTCGGCCAGGTCGCGGCGGGTGCGCTCCAGGCCGTAGGCGTAGGCCAGGAAGGTCTCCAGGTCCTCGGTCGGATAAAGATGGGCGAAGGTGTCGCTGAAGGTGCGGGCCCCGAGGCTGGACACCGTGTCGGCGTCGTCGATCGTGGCTCTGCGGATGGTCGCGGCGGTGCTCAACGGTTAGGATCCTCGGATGGATGTCGCGCTCTACACCCATCTGGATATGCTCGACCACAGGCCCGGCGACAACCACGCCGAACGGCCCGAACGTCTGCGGGCGGTGATCGACGCGCTGGACGACGACGCGACGCTGGACCTGGAGCGTTTCGAAGCCCCGCTGGTCGAGCTCGCCGACCTGGCCCGGGTGCATCCGCGAGGCTTCATCGACGCGATCCTGGCCGCCGCGCCGCGCAACGGGACCCACGTACTCGACCCCGACACCATCCTGTCCACCGGCAGCCTGACCGCCGCGCGCCGCGCCGCGGGGGCGGTTGTCGCGGCGACCCGGGCCGTGGTCGGCGGGCAGGGCGCGCGGGCCTTCTGCGCCGTGCGCCCACCGGGCCACCACGCCGAGCCCGACACGGCCATGGGCTTTTGCGTGTTCTCCAACATCGCCGTGGCCGCCCGAGTGGCCCAGGCGGGCGGCCTGAAGCGCGTGGCGATCGTCGATTTCGACGTCCACCACGGCAACGGCACCCAAGCCGCGTTCGAGCATGACCCGAGTGTGTTCTTCGCCTCGATCCACCAGTCGCCGCTCTATCCGGGCACGGGCGATCCCTCCGAGACCGGCGTCGGCAATGTCGCCAACGCCATTGTCGCGCCGCACGCGCCTCGCGAGGTCTGGCGCAAGGGTTTCGAGGGGCTGATGGACCAGGTGGATGGATTCGCCCCCGAACTGATCCTGGTCTCGGCCGGCTTCGACGCCCATGTCCGCGATCCCCTGGCCGCCCAGAGCCTGGAGGCCGAGGATTTCGCCTGGGCGACCCGGGCGATCGTCTCGGTGGCGAACCGCCGATGCGGGGGGCGTATTGTTTCCTCGCTCGAGGGCGGTTACGACCTAGAAGCGCTCGGCCGCTCGGCGGCGGCGCATGTCAAAGCGTTGCAAGAGGGGTAAGAGGTTCCTTTAGAGTCGCCTGTCGCGACGAACCGGACCTCCAAGATCTATGGCCGACGAATCCGCCGACCACCTTTCCACCATCCAGGTCCCTGGAGCCGCCGGCGCCCATGCCGCGGGGGTGCGTCCCGGCGCCATCACGCTGGCGCGTCACGGCGAGCCGGCCCTGTCGCGCAAGATCCGCTTCAACGCCCCGGCCTATGGCGACTGGTGGGCGCGCTACGAGGAGGGCGGGCTGCTGCCCGGCCAGACGCCGCCGACCTCGCTTCTGGCCACCGCCCGCGACGCCGGGACGATCATCGCCTCCACCCGTCGCCGCTCGATCGAGACCGCCACCGCCGTGGCCGGCGGCAAGGCCTTCGCCACCGACCCGCTGTTCATCGAGGCCCCGCTGCCGCCGCCGCCCTGGCCCCGCTGGATCCGGATGTCGCCCAAGAACTGGGGCTTCTTCGCCCGTTTCTGGTGGTGGTTCTTCAACCATCACGCCGGCCAGGAGAGCCGCGCCCAGGCCGAGATCCGCGCCGACCAGGCCGCCGATTTGCTGATCGGCCTGTCGGAAACCGGCCAGGACGTGCTGCTGGTGGCCCACGGTTTCTTCAACACCATGATCGGCCTGGCGCTGCAGAAGCGCGGCTTGAAGAAGACGGTCGATCAGGGTTTCAAGTACTGGTGCGTCAAGCGCTTCGAGCGGGTCTAGGCGCCTTTCGAACCACCAGGGAGCCTTGCCCTGACCCTGTTCACCAAAAGCTCCGCCAACGGCGTTGCTCGCGACGGCGCCCCCCACTAGGGTGCGCCCATTCGCTCCGGAGTAGAAATGATCAGTCCGCAGGATCTTGAAGGCATGAGCTTTGAGCAGGCGCTGGCGCGTCTGGAGCAGATTGTCGGCGAACTGGAGTCCGGGAAAGCCGAGCTCGAGCGCTCGATCGAGATCTACGAGGATGGCGCGGCGCTCAAGGCCCATTGCGAAAAGAAGCTCGAAGCCGCCCGCCTGAAGGTCGAGAAGATCGTGCTGGGCCAGGGCGGCGCTGTCGCCGCCGAAGCGGCCGAGTTCAACTGATGGGTCAGGCCTCCGCGCAGATCGGCTACGAGGACTTCGAGCGCGTCGATATCCGCATCGGCACCGTGATCGAAGCCGCGCCGTTCCCGGAAGCGCGCAAGCCCGCCTATAAGCTGACCATCGATTTCGGCCCCGAGATCGGGATCAAGAAATCCTCGGCCCAGGTCACCAAGCACTATGCCGTGGACGAACTGATCGGCCGCCGCGTGGCCGCCGTGGTCAATTTTCCGCCGCGCCAGATCGGTCCCGTGAAATCCGAGGTCCTGTGCCTGGGCTTTCCGGACGCCGAAGGCGGCGTGGTGCTGGTCGATGTGGACCGCGATGTTCCCAACGGGGGGAAGCTGTTTTGATCGACCTCGAAAAGCGCATCGTCCAGGCGGCCGACATCGTCACCGTGGCGCTCGATGAGCTGCTGCCGCGGGCCGAAGGTCCGGAAAGCCGGCTGACCGAGGCCATGCGCTACGCGGCCCTGGGCCCGGGCAAGCGCCTGCGGCCGTTCTTCGCCCTGGAAACCGGCAAGATGTTCGACCTGCCCGAACGGCCGGTCCTGCGCGCCGCCTGCGCCCTGGAATGCATCCACGCCTATAGCCTGGTCCATGACGACCTGCCGGCCATGGACGATGACGACGTGCGGCGCGGTCGTCCGACCGTGCACATCCAATATGACGAGGCCACCGCGATCCTGGCAGGCGACGCCCTACAGACCGCCGCCTTCGAGATCATGGCCCACCCCGACACCCACGACGACGGCCATGTGCGTTCCGAACTGGTGCGCAAGCTGGCCATCGCCTCGGGCGCCAAGGGCATGGCCGGCGGTCAGATGATCGACCTGCTGGGCGTCCGCGACGATCTCGGCGCCGTGGCCCGCATGCAGCGCCTGAAGACCGGCGCCCTGATCGCCTTCGCCTTCGAGATCCCGCTGATCATCGCCCGGGCCAAGGATTCGGAGCGCGCCGCCCTGATGGGTTTCGCCCAGGATCTGGGCCTGGCCTACCAGATCGTCGACGACATCCTCGACGAGGAGGGCGACGAAGCCGTGCTCGGCAAAGCCGCCGGCGGCAAGGACGCCGCCAAGGGCAAGACCAACTACGTCACCCTGCTGGGCCTCGATGCGGCCAAGGAGCGCGTCAATCTTTTGGCCGCTCAAACCAAGTCACATCTCGATATTTTCGGCGAACGGGCCGAACATCTGCGCCGTAGCGTGGATTTCGTGCTGGACCGCCGCAACTGACCGCGCTTTCTTCGGACATGCCCGCCTTGACCCCACTTCTCGACACCGTCTCCTCGCCAGCCGACACCCGCGGCTTCAGCCTGGCTGAATTGAAGCAACTGGCGAGCGAGGTGCGGGCCGAGACCATCGACGCCGTGTCCGTCACCGGCGGTCACCTCGGAGCCGGCCTCGGCGTGGTCGAGCTGACCGTCGCCCTGCACCACGTGTTCGAGACGCCCAAGGACATCGTCATCTGGGACGTCGGCCACCAGGCCTATCCGCACAAGATCCTCACGGGGCGCCGCGACCGCATCAGGACGCTGCGCCAGGGCGGCGGCCTGTCGGGCTTCACCAAGCGCGCCGAGAGCGTCTACGACCCGTTCGGCGCGGCCCACGCGGCCACCTCGATCTCGGCGGCGCTCGGCTTCTGCGCCGCCCGCGACGCCAAGGGCGAGAACAACAGCGTCATCGCCGTGATCGGCGACGGCTCGATGAGCGCGGGCATGGCCTATGAGGCGATGAACGCGGCGGTCGACACCACCAAGCGCCTGATCGTCATCCTCAACGACAACGACATGTCGATCGCCCCCCCGGTGGGCGGCATGAGCGCCTATCTGGCCAACCTCGTCTCGGGCGGCGCCTATCGCAAGGTGCGCAAGCTGGGCAAGACCGTGGTCGAGAAGCTGCCCACCCCGATCCGCGACGCGGCCCGCAAGGCCGAGGAATATGCCCGCGGCATGGTCACCGGCGGCACCTTCTTCGAGGAACTGGGCTTCCACTATGTCGGCCCGATCGACGGCCACGACATGGACGCCCTGGTCTCGGTGCTCAACAACGTCAAGAACTTCGACGAGAAGCCGGTCCTGGTTCACGTCGTCACCCAGAAGGGCAAGGGCTACGCCCCGGCCGAGGGCGCGGCCGACAAGCTGCACGCCGTGGTCAAGTTCGACGTCGTCACCGGCCAGCAGCAGAAGGCGGCCGCCGGCCCGCCCAGCTACACCAAGGTCTTCGCCCAGGAGCTGATCAAGCACGCGGCGATCGACGACAAGATCGTGGCCATCACCGCCGCCATGCCCTCGGGCACCGGGCTGGACCTGTTCGGCAAGGCCTATCCCAGCCGCACCTTCGATGTCGGCATCGCCGAGCAGCACGCGGTGACCTTCGCCGCCGGCCTGGCCGCCGACGGCATGAAGCCGTTCGCGGCGATCTATTCCACCTTCCTGCAGCGCGGCTACGACCAGGTCGTCCACGACGTGGCCATCCAGCGCCTTCCCGTGCGCTTCGCCATGGACCGCGCCGGCTTGGTCGGCGCCGACGGCCCGACCCATGCCGGCACCTTCGACCTCGGCTTCATGGGGGCTCTGCCCGGCATGGTGCTGATGGCCGCCGCAGACGAGGTGGAACTGGCCCACATGGTCTCGACCGCCGTGGCCATCGACGACCGCCCCAGCGCCTTCCGCTATCCGCGCGGCGAGGGCCTGGGTCTGACCATTCCCGACCTGGCCGCCCCGCTGGAGATCGGCAAGGGCCGCATCGTTCGCGAGGGGACCAGCGTCGCCATCGTCTCGCTGGGCACCCGCTTGGGCGAATGCCTGAAGGCCGCCGACCTGCTGGCCGCGCGCGGCCTGTCGGCCACCGTCGCCGACGCCCGCTTCGCCAAGCCGCTGGACGTCGACATGCTGCTGCGCCTGGCCCGCGAACACGAGGCCATCATCACGGTCGAAGAAGGCGCCATCGGCGGCTTCGGCGCCTTCGTGCTGCAGGCCCTGGCCGAGCACGGGGCCCTAGACCGCGGCCTGAAGATCCGCACCCTGGTGCTGCCCGACATCTTCCAGGACCAGGACAAGCCTGACGTCATGTACGCCCAGGCCGGATTGGACGCCGAAGGCATCCTGCGCGGGTGCCTTTCGGCGCTCGGCATCGACAACATCAGCGCGGCGGGGCGGCGGGCCTGAGGGTCCGTCGGGTCGTCTTCGTCGACTTGACGATCGCCCGGTAGTAGGGCGGCCAGATCTTAAAATAGGGCGCGGCGTTGGCGGATCCGCCCACGGCGGGGACGGACACGTCACTCGCCTCGATCAGCGCCATCTGCCTTCCGGTCCATACATAGCGACCGAACGATCCCCTCGACTCGGCGATTGTGGCGCTGATGTCGGATTGCTCAACGACGCCCGTGGAAGCGTCGAACCCGAAACCAGACAACGTGGGAATCGAGAGATTGGCCTCGTCCTGGGCGTGGGCGCGCATGATCTCACGCAGCTTGGCTGGCGCAGGGTCGCCCTCGAAGGCGAGCAGTCGCAGGTCGCGGCCGTCGAGAGCGCTCGCGACGGGGATATCGGTTTGGTTGAAACCTTTGTTGCTGCCGGGCGCGCACCAAATGGTCCAAAGCAATGTTCTGTCGTCCAGCCGGTAGGGCTTCCCGACCGTCTCGGACGGAACGCCGTTTGCCATGTCCGAACAGATCTCGAGCGCGCTCAGCTGACCGGACAGCGCCACCAGGGCGGGGGGAGTCTTCAAGCGTGGCGAGGTCGTTTGCGATCGCGGAGCTTGCCGCACGACCGGCAGGGGCGGCGGCGTGGGGACGGCGCTGGCGGGACGAACTCCCTTCGATATCGTCGCCGTCACGCCGCCGGATCGGCCTTGAACCGCGTCGAGGCGCGCCAGGGCGGCCTTCATTCCGATCAGCGACAAGGCGATCGTCGGCTTGCCGTCCGCCGCCAGGGTGATTTCGTCCCTCGCGCCGAGCAGCGTGGCGATGGACGTGGGCGGCAAACGAAACCGAAGCACGTGGCTGGCCGGGGCGAACCGGACCGAAAGCGTCGAGGCGATAGGCTTCCCTGAACCGTCGACCAGCGTCCAGGAGGCGCCGGAGCCGGGGCCCTCCCAGTAGGGGATCACGATTTCCATCCGGGCCTGAGCCCCGGCCTCGGGATCCCTGACGATCATCAGGAGCGCGTCATTGCCCGATTCAGCGATGCGCACGGCCTGGGGCGGAAGACCGACGGCTGTGCATCGGCGGCCATTGTCGCAAACCAGCGCCCAATCGTCGAACCACTCACTGTCGACATAGGGCGCGAAGCTCTGCGCCCGAACGACAGACGGTGCGGCCAGGGCGAGGGCAAGCAGCCCGACGGCGCGCCGTCGGAAAAGCCGAGGAAGCATGGACGGCGCACGCGATTAGGTTGGAGGTGAATAGTGAGATCTAGAGCTGTGCCGTGAGGTGTCGTCAATTGAAAGTTGGGGGCGGGGTCAGGCCGCTGAGCACGCCTTGAAGAACGCCTTCACCTGCCGCTGATCCGCAGGCGCGGCGTCGAGGCCGTGGCGTTCGTTGGCCACCAGCAGGTCCAGCTCGCCGGTGCGACGGAAGGCGCTGAGGGCTGCAGCGTCGACCGTCGTGCGGGCTTGCAGCACGCCGTCGCTCATGTCCGAGGCGGCGGGCGCGGCTTTCAGGCGGGTGACCGTTCGGCCCGAAGCCAGGGCGATCTCGCTGCCCGAGAGCCCGGTCGCCGTCAGGGTCACGGCCGAGGCGCGGGGCGCGCAGGCCATCATCATCACCACGTCGTCGCTGTCGGGGCGGCCGTAGGCGAGCTTCGGGCCTTCGCCCTCGTTGTTCATGTAGTTCCAGGCGTAGCCTGGGGCGCTCGACCGATCATAGGCGCAGCCGCCGAGCGTGAGGCCGCCCAGGGTCAGCACGAAAAGCAAGGCGGGTGAGAGAAGATGGCTCGACGGGAAGCGGCGGGGCATGGGCGGGTTCCTTCGTCAGAGGAAACGCCGGCCGGCCTCACTGGTTCAGAGCCGCCAATCCAGCGTTCCGTCGCCGCCCATGCCCAGACTGCCCGTCCGGCCGATCGCGAAAGCGTCGGGGGCGGTCAGGGCCGCCAGGGTGTCGCGATCGTTCGCCGGCACCCGCGCCAGGGCCCTGGCGCCGTCCTGGGTCCGGACAATCGCCACGCCGTGGCTCGGCGCGCCGTCGCGATCGTAGAGCACCGTGTGGGTCTCCAGGATGGCGGGGCCCGTCGCCGTCTCGACGAAGGCCGGGACCGGTCCGCGCCGGGCGTCGGCCACGGCCTGAACGCTGACGTCCTCCAACGCCCGCGCGCCGTCCGGGGCAGGGCGGTCGGCCAGCACCAGGCCGTGGTGCTTGGTGACAAACTCGCCCTGGCCGTAGAGCAGGCCGGTTCCGCCGCCGTCCCTCAGCCGCCGGGTCATCGCGACCGCGGCGTGGGCCATGTAGTCGTTCATCGGCGCGCCGAAGAAGGTCAGGCCGCCGGTCACCGTGGGCGTCGCGTCCGCCGGCAGGCCTAGCGTCCGCCGGGCCATCTTCGGCACGCAGGGGAAGCAGCTGTAGAGCTCCAGGGCGTCGAAGCCCTCCACCATGCCGGAGGCCGCCTCCAGCACCGCGTCCTGGGCCACCGAGCCGTGATAGTGGTCGCGCCGCAGGTAGTCGCCCGGCTCGCGCGCCGCCGCGCCGCCCCAGGTGAAGACCAGGCGATCGTCGGGGATGCCCGCTGTCCTCGCGACGGCCAGGTTGGTCAGGATCACCGCCGCGCCCTGGTTGACCTGCATGTTGGCGACCATCAGCTTGGTATAGGGCCAGGCGATCGGGCGGTTGTCGGGGCGCGGCGTGGTGATCTGCTCGGGCGTGAAGGCGGTCTTGATCCAGGCGTTCGGCTGCTGGGCCGCCACCGCCGCATAGGCCGACCACAGGGCGCCCGACTCGGCCAGGGCCTGGCGCGGCGTCTGGCCCCAGTGATGGGCGGCGGCGTTCTCGTAGAACGGATAGACGCTGACGGGCAGGAAGACGCCCAGCTTCAGGGCCAACGGATGAACCTCGATGCGCGGCCCGCCGCCTTCGGCCGGTGGCTTGGGCGTCCAGGGCAGGTCGATCCCGGCGGCGCGAGCCTTGCTGACGCTCCACTGCGCCTCGGCCCCGACCACGGCGCACACCTCGGCTTCGCCCCGGGCGATGCGGATCGCGGCCTCGTGCAGGAACCGCACCGGGCTTTCGCCGCCCACCGGGCCGTAGACGGCGCGGGCCGGGGCGATGTCGAGCCGCGCGCAGAGTTCGCCCGCCGCGTCGGCGTAGCGCCAGCTCAGCTGGTTGACGACGTCCAGCGAGGCGATCCGGGCCAGGAACCCGCCGCCCGCGTCGGCGTCGGCCTCGCGCAGGGCCGCTTCCATCAGGGCCAGCGGCTCCAGGGCCTTGGAGAGGTCGCTGGGATGATCGAGGGCCTCGCCGACGCCGACGATGACGGGAATGCGGTCCGGGCTCACAGGTCGGGTTCTCCGGCGCTTTCCGCCACCAGGGCGCGCTGGTAGCCGGCGCGGGCCTTCATGCGCTCCAGATGGGCCTTGAAGGGCTCGGGGAAGCTGTCGGCAAAGCCCAGCTGCTCGCCCAGCTTCAGGGCGTAGGCCACCGAGATGTCCGCCATGGTGAAGCGGCGGGCGGCGACATGGCCCGAGTCGTCCAGCAGCTTGGCGGCCGCCTTCAACCGCGACAGGAACCATTGCACATAGTCGGCCGCGGCCTGCGGCAGGCGGCGCTCCTCCGGCTCGAACACGGCGTAGCGCAGGTGGATGGTCTGCGGGAAGGTCAGGGTGGCCTCGCCCATGTGCAGGAAGTTCAGATAGGCGCCGAAGCCGGGCTCGTCGGGCGCGACGGTCAGGTCACTGGGGCCGTATCGGCGCGCGAGGTATTCGCCGATCGCCGCCGACTCGCTCATCAGGGTGTCGCCGTCGATCAGGGTCGGGGTCGTACCCAGCGGATTGACGTCCAGATAGCCGGGCTCGCGGAAGCGGGGCGGGAAGGGCGTCAGCTTCAGCGCATAGGGCAGGCCCAGCTCTTCCAGGGCCCACAGCGCCCGGAACGAACGCGCGCCGACACAGTGATAGAGCGTGATCATCCTGGCCGCCTCCCGCCTTCGTTGTGGGCAGCATCGGACGGAACACGCCGCGAGGCCATCGTGCCCTTACGTCCGCCGCGCGAGAGGCGTAGAAGGCGGTGGCGCGGACACGTCTCGACGAGACGCCGGGCGGCGTCCCCGAAGGGAAAAGTCGTTGAAGTCTTTGGAGGAAATGGTGGGCGCAGTAGGATTCGAACCTACGACCCGCTGATTAAGAGTCAGCTGCTCTACCAACTGAGCTATGCGCCCGTCCGGCCCGAAGCGGTGGTTTGCCTCGGCGGCGAGGCGCGGAACATACGCAAAGAATCTTGGAACGCAAGGGACTATTTTTTGGCCAGACGAGATATCAGCGGAGCCGTGGATTTCGCCTATCTGGAAGGGTTCGCGATGGACGATTCCACGGTCATCGACGAGGTGCTGGCGCTGTTTCGCGAACAGGCCGCGCTGTGGACGCCGATGCTCGACAAGAGCCATCCCGGTTGGATGGACGCGGTCCACACCGTCAAGGGCGCGGCGCGCGGCGTGGGGGCCTTCGCGCTGGGCGATGTCTGCGAGGGGGCCGAGCTCGGAACGCACAGCCTGGGCGACGTTCGCAACGCCCTGGACCTGGCGCTGATGGACATCGCCGCCTATGCCCACGAGCGGGCGCTGCGGTCGTTGAAGGGGTAGGGCGGCCCGTCAGCTTACCGATGCGTAATTGGCGTCTCCCGACGCGCTCGCCTAGGCTGTGCGCACATCAACGGGAGCCCTCATCGCCATGGCCAACAGCCCCTGGTCGCACCAGCGCAGCGCCGCCGTCGCCGACGACATCGATTTCGAGATCAAGGGCCAGGAGCTGCAGTTCCTGGAGATCGAGCTCGATACGGGCGAAAGCGCGGTGGCCGAGGCCGGATCGTTCGTCTGGAAGGACGCCAGCGTCCAGATGACCACGGTGTTTGGCGACGGCTCCGGCGACACCGGCGGCGGCTTCATGGGCAAGCTGCTGGGGGCCGGCAAGCGCCTGGTCACCGGCGAGAGCCTGTTCACCACCGTCTTCACCCACACCGGCTCAGGTAAGGCCCGCGTGGCCTTCGCCTCGCCGACGCCGGGGTCGATTCTGCCGCTCAATCTCGGCCAGCTGGGCGGGACACTGATCTGCCAGAAGGACAGCTTCCTGGCGGCCGCCCGCGGCGTGTCGATCGGCATCCACTTTCAGAAGCGGATGATGACCGGCCTGTTCGGCGGCGAGGGCTTCATCATGCAGCGGCTGGACGGCGACGGCTGGGTGTTCGTCCAGATGGGCGGCACGCTGGTCGAGCGCGAGCTGAAGGCCGGCGAGGAGCTGCACGTCGATACGGGGTGCCTGGCCGCCTATACGCCGGGCGTCGAGTTTGATCTGGTGATGGCCGGCGGGGTGCGCAGCGTGCTGTTCGGCGGCGAGGGCTTGTTCTTCGCCCGCCTGCGCGGCCCCGGGAAGGTCTGGATCCAGTCCTTGCCGTTCTCGCGCCTGGCGGGGCGGATGATGGCCGCCGCCGGCGGGCAGGGCGGCAATCGGGGAGAGGGGTCTATCCTCGGTGAGTTGGGCGACCTGATCGGCGGAAACCGGTAGGGTCGTTTCTCGGCGCCAGGGGAGGCCACATGCTGTCGGATGATTTGCTGGCGGAAATCCAGGCTCTGCATGAAGGGCCGGATCGCGGCTATCACGGCTGGAGCCATCCCCTGGCCCTGTTGGCGCTCTTTGATGAGGTCGAAGCCGAATTGACGGATCCGCTCGCCGTGCGTTGCGCGATCCTGCTGCACGACGCCATCTATGAACCGCGTCGGTCCGACAACGAGACGCGGAGCGCCGAACTCGCCCGGCGCCTGCTGAGCGGCGTCGTTCCGGAGGTGACCTTGGATCGGGCGGTGCGCCTGATCGAAGCGACGCGAAGACACGCGATTCCCGAGGATCTCGCCTCCGACGAGGTCGACGACATGGCCCGGTTTCTCGACATGGACCTGTCGATTCTGGGCGCGAAGCCCGAGGTGTTCGACGCCTACGAGGCCGGGGTGCGCCACGAGTATCGCGAGGTTCCGGAGGACCTGTTTCGCCAAGGGCGCGCGGCGATCCTGGAGGGCTTCCTCAAGCGGGAAGCGCTGTACTTTTCGGACTGGGGGCGCGACCGGTTCGAAGTCCGGGCGCGGGAAAACCTGGCGCGGTCCATCGCTCGGCTGAAAAGCCTATCCGCCTAGCCCTTCGTCCGGTCCCAGCTGTCGTACTCATAGGCGATGCAGCGGTCGACCAGGGTGCGCCAGACCGGTTCAGCGATGGCTTCCGACAGGCCCGACTCACGGGCGGCGGCCTTGACCTTTTCCACGACGTCCTCGATCCGCGCGCGGTCGAAGACCTTGGAGCGGTCGGGCTTGATGCGGGCGGCGGCGTCCATGTAGCCCTGGCGCTCGGTGAGCAGTTCCACCAGCGCCCGGTCCAGGGCGTCCACGCCCTGGCGGACATCGGCCATGGACTGGCAGTCGCCGGGAACCAGCCGTTCGCCGACCTCGATAATCGTCTTGACCATTTAGCTTTAGATGCCCGCGCCGTTGTCCATGGTGAGGAGCGCCGCCTCGTGCGCCGCCGCCTCGGCCTGCAGCCAGGAAACGAACGCCTTCACTTGCGGCAGACGCCCCTTGGCCTTGGGATGGACGACGTAATAGGCGAAGTCCACGGCCGTGGGAATCTCGAAGGGGATGACCAGGCGACCGGCGTCCAGATCGGCCTGGGCCAGGGTCTGTTTGGCCAGGGCGATGCCGCGTCCGTTGGCGGCGGCCTCGATCACCAGGCTGGACTGGTTGAAGCGCGGACCGCGTGCCCCGTCGACCGAGCGGATGCCGCGCGCCGCCAGCCACATGGCCCAGTCTGGGCAGCTGTCGTCGGCATCGGGCGAGCCGTCGTGCAGCAGGATGTGGTGCGACAGGTCTTCGGGCGATAACAAGGGGTTGGCAGCCAGGAGTTCAGGCGAGGCGACGGGGATGACCGTCTCGCTCAGCAGGCGGATGACCTCCAGCCCAGGATAGCGGCCCGAGCCGTAGCGGATGGCCAGGTCGACCTCGCCGGCCGCGAAATCGACGACCTCCATGCCGGCCGACAGCCAGACGTCGACCTGGGGCTGGGCCTGC
>FTJN01001537.1_pt3 | contig 18266 bp, 12 predicted proteins | sample 1658361 | NCBI WGS metagenome assembly FTJN01 (sample SAMEA3914819, study PRJEB12502) | metagenome | biome: forest; material: soil | place: Canada | collected 2010-06-26 | depth 0.3 m | reverse complement strand
GCGCAGTCGCAGAATCCGCGCGCGAGGCAGCGTTCGTCCGGCGGCGTCGAATCGAGGGCGGCCGGCCCGGCCCGAGGTGGATCCTGCGACTGCGCGCAGGATGACGCTTTTACCGAGTCTCGGGACGGGGCGGAAGGTCGTGGCACGAAGGGTTGGCCATCCATCGGCCAGTCGTAAGATCGGCCCTTGCCAACCCTCGGAGTGCCGACCCATGAGTTCGATCAAGATCCTCGTCGCGCAAGGCGGCGGCCCGACCGCCGTCATCAACCAGTCGCTCGTGGGCGTCGTGCTCGAGGCGCGCCGCTTTCCCCAGGTGGCGCGCGTCTACGGCGCGCTGCACGGCGTGCGCGGCATCGTCGACGAGGAACTGGTCGACCTCACGCAGGAGACGCTGCACAACCTCGAGCGCGTCGCGCGCACGCCCGCCTCCGCGCTCGGGTCCACGCGCGACAAGCCCGACCTCGACTACTGCCAGCGCATCCTCGCGATGCTGCGCGCGCACGACATCGGCTACTTCTTCTACATCGGCGGCAACGATTCGTCCGACACCGTGCGCATCGTCGCCGACGAGGCGCGCAAGGCCGGCCATCCGCTGCGTTGCGTCCACATTCCCAAGACCATCGACAACGACCTGGTCGGCAACGACCACACGCCCGGCTACCCGTCGGCCGCCCGCTTCGTCGCGCAGGCCTTCGCCGGCGCCAACCTCGACAATGCGGCGCTGCCCGGCGTCTACCTGGGCGTGGTGATGGGCCGCCACGCCGGCTTCCTCACCGCCGCCGCCGCGCTCGCGCGCCGCTACCCCGACGACGGCCCGCACCTGGTCTACCTGCCCGAACGCACCTTCTCGATCGAGGGCTTCCTCGCCGACGTCCGGGCCGCCTACGACAAGCACGGCCGCTGCGTGATCGCCGTCTCCGAAGGCATCCACGACGAGAGCGGCGCGACGATCGCGGAGAAGCTGTCCAAGACCGTGGAACGTGACGCTCATGGCAACGTCCAGCTCTCGGGCACCGGCGCGCTGGCCGACCTGCTGTGCGACGAGATCAAGGACAAGCTCAAGATCAAGCGCGTGCGCGGCGACACCTTCGGCTACCTGCAGCGCTCGTTCCTGGGCTGCGTCTCCGACGTCGACCAGCACGAGGCGCGCGAGGTCGGCGAGAAGGCCGTGCAGTTCGCGATGTGGGGCGACAAGGACGGTTCCGTCGCGATCCGCCGTTCAGGCGACTACGCCGTCGACTACGTGCTGCAGCCGCTGGAGGCCGTGGCCGGCAAGACGCGCACCATGGAAGACACGCTGATCGCGGCCAGCGGCAACGACGTCAGCCCGGCGTTCTTCGACTACCTGCGCCCGCTGCTGGGCGACGACATGCCCGAGGCCGCGCGCCTGCGGGCGCCGGCGGTGGAGAAGGTGCTCAAGCGTTGATCGTGCGCGACGCGCGCGGCGACGCATGAAACGCGCGACCGGCGCCGCCGGTGCGCTCAATCGAGATTGAACCGCATGAACGCGCTGGCCGGCCCTTCGGCGCCCGGCAGGTAGGCCCACAACGCCCGCATCAGGTCGCCCTCGCCGGCCGGTTTCGAGACGAAGCCGTTCATGCCCGCCGCGTGCGCCTGCGCGCGCTCGGCGTCGAGCACCGCGGCGGTCAGCGCGATGATGGGCAGGTGGGCGGTGGCGGGCTGGGCGCGCAGCTGGCGCGTCGCTTCCAGTCCGTCGACCTCGGGCATGTGCAGGTCCATGAGGATCGCGTGCAGGTTCTCGGGTTCGAGCGAGGCCTGCGCGATCGCCTCGCTGCCGTTGGCGGCCTCGATGACCTCGGCGCCCAGGCGCATCAGCATCGCGCCGACGATCAGCCGGTTGACCGGGTTGTCCTCGGCCACCAGCACGCGCATGCCGCGCAGCGGTTGCGTCGGCGACTCCTCCAGCGGACTGGCGATCGTCGAGAAGTCGTCCTCGCTGGCGGTCTCCAGCGGCAGGTCCACCCAGGCGCACGAGCCGCTGCGGCCATCGCTCTCGAGGCCGACGTCGCCGCCCATCAGCGTGGCGAGCTCGCGGCAGATCGACAGGCCCAGCCCGCTGCCGCCGAAGCGGCGCGTGGTGGAGCTGTCGGCCTGCGTGAACGGCTGGAACAGCGTGGCGCGCAGCTCGGCGCTCACGCCGATGCCGGTGTCGTTGATCTCGATGCGCGCGATGCCGGGCGTGCGCTTGTACAGCTCCACGTGGATGCGGCCGCGCTCCGTGAACTTGAGCGCGTTGGACAGGTAGTTGGACAGGATCTGGCGCACCCGCACGGGGTCGCCCAGCACCTCGCGCGGCGTGTCGGACGCCACCTGGCAGCTCATCTCCAGCCCGCGCCCCTGCCCGATCGGCGAGAAGGTGCGGAAGGCGCCCCAGACGACCGCGTGGAGGTCGAACGGGATGTGCTCGACCTGCAACTGGCCGGCCTCGATCTTGGACAGGTCCAGCACATCGGAGACGATGCCGTTGAGCAGCTCCGCCGCGTCGACCAGGTGCCCCAGGTAGGCCGTGCGCCGGTCCGCCGGCAGCGCGGCGTCCTGCAGCAGGCGGGCCAGCCCCAGCACTCCGCTCAGCGGCGTGCGGATCTCGTGGCTCATCGTCGCGAGGAAGCTGCTCTTGGCCCGGCTGGCGGCCTCGGCGTCGCGTTGGGCATCGGCCAGTTCCAGCTCCGCGCGGCGGCGGTCGGTGATGTCCTCGACGACCCAGATCGTGCCGGTCTCGTTGCGACGCTTCGGATCGACCGCCCGGCCGCGCATGCGAAACAGCACCTGCGTGCCGTCGGCGCGCTGGGCGCGGCGTTCGATGTCGATCGTCTCGCCGGCAGCCTGGGCGGATTCGTACACGGCGACGAAATCCTTGAACTTGTCGCGGCTCGGGAACAGCACCTCGGTGGGCTTGCCCACCAGCGAGCCGGGTGGCAGACCCATCATGCGCTCGAGCTGCGGGTTGACGCGCTCGAGGCGATGGTTGCGCACCAGGCACACCCCCACCACCGCGTTGTCGAGGATGGCGTCGCCCTCCTGCTTCGCGCGCTCCGTCTCGGTGACGTCGCGGGTGGTCATCACGGCGACCTCCTCGCCGTCCCAGTCGAAGGCCGCGGCCGTGATCAGCACGAAGTGCTGGCTGCCGTCGGCGGACCAGGCGACCGAGCGGTGGTCGCGCACCCAGCCCTGCGTCGAGATCGCGTGCCCGAGCGCCAGCATCGGATCCTGGTCGCGCCAGAAGCCCAGTTCGACGCCGTTGCGGCCCATCACCTGCGACTCCTCCAGGCCGACGAACTGCAGGAAGGCCGGGTTGGCGAGCAGCACGCGGCCGTCGCGCAAGCTGGCCACGCAGACCGCGTCCGGGCTGAGGCGGAAGAGCCGATCGAGCATCACCTGCGAGCGCTGCAGCTCGCGCTGCGCGAGCACCTCGGCGGTCGCGTTGCGGCTGACGCCCCACCAGCCCAGGTGGCGGCCGGTGGCGTCGAACACGGGCTCGCCGCTGCCGCTGATGTAGAGGTCGTTGCCGCTCGCCGTGGCGAACTGGATCACGCGGTCGCGATAGGGACGGCGCGCCTTCATGTCGGCCAGCAGCAGGTCCCATTGCGCGTCCTTGACGACGCTCGGGCCGCCGGGCTTGGCCAGCTGCATGAATTCGTCCACCGTGTGCCGCGTGTGCATCTCGAAGGACGGCGACAGGTAGGTGAGATGGCCGTGATGGTCCATCTCCCACGTGAAGTCGCTGCCCAGGCGCAGCAGCCGGATCATGCGCGCCTCCTGCTCCTGCGCGCGCTGCACGGTGCCCAGCAACTGCCGCCGCACGATCCAGGCGGTGATCAGGCCGGCCACGGTCAGCACCGCGAAGGACAGCGCGCGCGACTCGGCATGCAACTGCGCCAGTCCCGCGGACGGCGAGATCGCGCCGCGGTTCTCGGCCACCTCGAGTCCGGCGATCAGCAGCGCGTTCGCGACGCCCAGCACGATGGCGGTGGGCATGTTGACGAGCACGCCCGAGACGGCCACCAGCAGCACCGCGCCGCCCAGCACGATGGAATGGGTGCCGAGGCCGGAATGCCAGGCGTGCAGCATGAGCGCGAGCAGCGCCAGGGTGAGCGACAGCGTGGCGGAGGCCGGATTCCAACCGCGGCGGGCCAGCGCCCACGCGCCGGCGCCGCCGACGAACAGGCACGCGCCCATCAGCGCACGCGATTGCCCCAGCAGGGACAGCGGTCCGACGCCGCGTTGGACCAGCGTCAGCAGCAACAGCAATGCGCCGACGGACAGCACCAGCAGGCTCAGCGCGCGCACGGCCAGGACGGCGTACGGATCCACACGCTGGCGCGCGACGTCCAGCAGCTCCTCGTAAGCGCGCGCGGGCGACTGTGCAAGCCCGGGCGCCTGGGCAGGTGGCGGCACGCCAGATGTCCCCAGCTTCATCTTCTTCTCGTTTCCCTCGATTCGAGGGTACAGGATTGCAGCTGAAGCAGGGGCGTGTCAATGCCGCGACGGCCCGAACCACCCATTTAGAAGGCACTGTCGAGTAACAGTCGGGCGCCGCACGCGCGCAAACTGTTGCGCAACGGGCCGCGGCGGGTTTCAGCCCGCCACGACCTCGATCGGATCGGTCGGAAGCGTTCCCGGCGCACCCGCATGCAGCGGCGGGTTCGCGGCGTGCGCGGCGACGGCCCACGCGAGGAAGTCGTCGGCGCCCAGCGGCCGGCTGAACAGGTAACCCTGCGCGCCGTCGCAGCCCAGGGTCTTCAGCTTGGCGGCCACCGACTCCGTCTCGACGCCTTCGGCGACCACCTTCAGCCCCATGTGGTGGGCCATGCCGATCGTCGAGCGCACGATGTTCAGGTCGTTGTCGTCCAGGTCCAGGTTCATGACGAACGAGCGGTCGATCTTGAGCTCCTGCACCGGCAGCTTCTTGAGGTAGGCCAGCGACGAATAGCCGGTGCCGAAGTCGTCGATCGACAGCTGCACGCCCATTTCGTGCAGCGCCTGCAGCGAGGCCAGCGCGTGCGCCGGATCCTCCATGATCGCGCTCTCGGTCACCTCGAGGCACAGGTGGCGTGCGGCCACGCCTTCGGCCAGGAGCTGGGCGCGCACGATGGCGGGCAGGTCCTGCTGGACGAGGTCGCGCGTCGACACGTTGATGTTGAGCGACATCTCCAGGCCGCCGGCGCGCCAGACGGCCAGTTGCGCGAGTCCGCGCGCGAGCACCCAGCGCGTGATGGACTTGATGCAGCCGGTCTGTTCCGCGAACGGGATGAACTGGTCCGGCGGCACGAAGCCGCGCGTGGGATGGCGCCAGCGGATCAGCACCTCGGCCGACAGGCAGCTGCGGTCGCCCAGCGAGATCTTGGGCTGGTACTGCAGGTAGAACTGGTTCTCGTCGACCGCGCGGCGCAGGTCGGACAGCAGGCTCAGGCCGTGCTCGCCCGTGCGCGCCATCTTCTGGTCGAACGCGGCGTAGCCGCTGCTGGTCTGCTTGGCGACGTACATCGCCGAGTCGGCGTGCGCCATCAGCTCGGTCGGATTGCCGCCATCCTCGGGGAAGGTGGCGATACCGATGGAGCCGGAGACGTCCACGGTCTGGCCTTCGATCGTCACCGGCGTGTCCAGCGCCGTCAGCAGCTGGCGCGCCAGCAAGGCGGCGCCTTCGCGGCCCTGCGCCGGCAGCAGCACGGCGAACTCGTCGCCGCCGATGCGGGCGACGGTGTCGGTGGTGCGGCGCAGTTCGCGCGTCAGCCGGCCGGCGACCTGGTTCAGCAACTCGTCGCCGACCGGGTGTCCCAGCACGTCGTTGACTTCCTTGAACCGATCCAGGTCGATCAGCAGCACCGACATCGCATGCCCGGTGCGCGTCGCGGTGCCGACTGCCTGGTCGAGGCGGTCGTTGAACAGCGTGCGATTGGCCAGGCCCGTCAGCGGATCGCGGAACGCGAGGTCGACGATGCGCGCCTCGCGCTGCGCCAGGCTGTTGCGCATCTCGCCCAGCGCGGTGATCAGGCGGCCCACCTCGTCGCGGCCGGCCGCCGGCATCGGGCTGTCGAGCTTGCCGTCGGCGATCTCGCGCGCGAGCGCCACCGTCAGCGCCAGCGGGCGCGTGATCGAGCGCGTGATCATCACCGCGCAGATCAGCGCGACCACCACCGCGAGGCCCGACAACTCGAGCACGTATTCGCGGCTGCGGGCCTGCTGCATGCGGATGCTGGAGATCGTGGCGTTGGCCTGCGCCGACTTGACGGCCACGAGCGCGTCGAGCGCGTCCAGCATGTCGTTGAGCGCCGGCAGCGTCTCCTTGATCATGATCGGGCGCGCGGCGCCGAGATCGAGCTCGACCTCCTCGACGGTGTGCTGGAACGCGGCCTCGAAGCGGCCGCGCGTGGAGATCAGGCGCTCGACGACGACGGCGTCCTCCACGGCGTGCGCGTCGGCCAGCAGTTGCGACAACGCGGCCTTCTGGTCGGCGAACTCGGTGTCGATCAGCGCATAGACCGGGACGCGATCGGAGCGCGCCTCGAGCAGGAACAGGGTGTGCAGGTGTTGCGCGCCGGCCTGCGCCGCTTTCTCGGCCTGGCGCGCCAGCAGCACCTGGCGCAGGCTGGACTCGGCGACGACGCGACTCGACTCGCCCACCAGCTCGGCCTGCTTCAGGACCAGCGCCACGACGCCGGCCAGCAGCGCCAGCAACAGGCCGAACGCGAGCGCGAGCCGCACCGCGATCGGGGCGCTGCGGGCGAATCGGCTGGGCGTGGTCGACAGGTCGTCGGGGGCCATGAGAGGTGAGGAGGAGGTGCTCGGAAGGGGCGTCAGGTGGTTATCGACCGTTGCGCCGCGGAAATTGAGCCGTCGAGCAGGACGGCGATCGCGACACTTCTCACGATCCCCCGACTTCAGACGGGCCCCGCCGGCGCCGATAGACCCCGGATGGACGCCCAGCTCGATCTCCTGCACGCGGATGCCGCCAACGACGCCGCGGGGGACATGCCGTCCGGCCCGGGCGCGGCGCGGGCCGCGCAGGCGCCCGCGTCACGCACGCCGGTTTCCGCCAACGGCCCGCGGCTGGGCGAGCTGCTCGGCTCGTTGAGCCACGCGCTGGACATGACCGAGGGCCAGCCGGCCGGCCACGGCATGCGCAGTTGCTGGATCGGACAGCAGGTCGGCCGCGCGATCGGCCTGAACGCCGCCGAGATGCGCGATCTCTACTACGCGACGCTGTTGAAGGACTCGGGCAGCAGCAGCAACGCGGCGCGCGTCTGCGAGCTGTTCCTCACCGACGACCTCACGTTCAAGCGGGACCGCAAGACCGCGGGCCTGGGCCTGCCGAGCCTGGTGAACTTCGTGATCCGCCACACCGGCGTCAAGGCCGGCCTGGGCGAGCGCTGGCGTGCCGTTCTCCACGCGGTGCAGAACGGCGGCGAGATCCACCGCGAACTCATCGAGACGCGGTGCTCGCGCGGCGCGCAGATCGCGCGCCAGCTGCGCTTCGGCGAGGATGTGGCCGACGGCATCCAGAGCCTGGACGAACACTGGGACGGCAGCGGCCAGCCGCAAGGCCTCGCCGGCAAGGAGATCCCGCTGTACTCGCGCATCGCGCTGCTGGCCCAGGTGGCGGACGTGCTCCACGCCGACGCCGGGCCGCAGGCCACGCGCGAGGAGGTGGCGCGCCGCAGCGGCCGCTGGTTCGACCCGCGCATCGCGGACGCGTTCGCCGTGCTGGCGCGCGACCCCGCCTTCTGGCGCCAGCTGGCGTCCGACGACCTGGAGCTGCGCGTGCTCGAGATGGAACCGGCGCAGCAGCCGCAGCCGGTCGACGACGACACCCTGGACGACATCGCGCTGGCCTTCGGCCAGATCGTCGACGCCAAGAGCCCGTACACCGCCGGCCACAGCTCGCGGGTGGCGCTGATCACCGAGCAGGTTTCCGAACGTCTCGGACTCGGGCCTCCGGAGCGCCGCTGGCTGCGGCGCGGCGCCCTGCTGCACGACGTGGGCAAGCTGGGCGTGAGCAACCAGATCCTCGACAAGCCCGGCAAGCTCGACCCGCGGGAGTGGGCCGCGGTGCAACGCCACGCGCTGCACACCGAGCAGATCCTCGGGCGCATCAGCGCGTTCGGCGTGCTCGCGCGCGTCGCCGGCGCGCACCACGAGAAGCTGGACGGCACCGGCTATCCGCGCGGCCTCGACGCGCGCCACATCCGCCTCGAGACCCGCATCGTCACCACCGCCGACATCTTCGACGCGCTGACCGCCGATCGCCCCTGGCGGCCCGCGCTGCCCACCGAGCAGGCGCTGCAGATCATGCGCGACGGCATCGGCACGGCGATCGACGGCGACTGCCTCGCGGCGCTCGAGGGGTCACTGGGCGCGCTCGGCGAGTTCAGCGCGTTCGGCGCGCTCTGAGCCCGCTCTCGCGAATGCGAGTGGACGGACCCGCGGCGCTCGGCGCCGAATGCGAGTCGCGGCCGGCGCGACGCGCGACTACAGTGGCGGCATCGTCTTCGTCGATCGCCGCCCCATGATGCCTTCACCGTTCCGCGTCTTCGCCGCCTGCGCGCTCGCCGCCGCCCTGCTCGCGGGCTGCGAAAGCGCCGGTCCGTCGCTGAAGAATTCCGCCTACGCGATGGAGCGCTCGCGCGCGGGCCTCGCACGCAAGGAGATCACGCTGGCGGACGGCACGCGCATCGCCTACCTGGAAGGGGGCACCGGCGCGCCGCTGGTGCTGGTGCACGGCTTCGGCGCCGACAAGGACAACTTCACGCGCGTCTCGCGCTTTCTCGTGCCGCACTACCGGGTGATCGTGCCCGACCTCGTCGGCTTCGGCGAATCGTCGCACCTGCCCGACGTCGACTACCGCTACGCGGCCCAGGCCCAGCGGCTGCACGCCTTCGTCGAGGCATTGGGACTCGCGCGCGTGGATCTCGGCGGCAATTCGATGGGCGGCGGCATCGTCATGAGCTTCGCCGCGCAGCATCCGCGCGAGGTGGCCAGCCTGTGGCTGATCGACGCCGCGGGCATCGCCGAAGCGCCGCCCAGCGAGTTGGCCAGGATCATCACGACCACGGGCACCAACCCGCTGATGATCACCAGGGAAAGCGACTTTGCGGCGTTCCTGAAATTCGTCATGAGCGATCCTCCGTGGATTCCGGGCTCGGTGATGGACGTGCTGGCCCGCGAACGCATCGCGAACCAGGATCTCGAACGCAAGGTGTTCCAGCAGATCGCGACCGACTCGGTGAGCGGCGCGGTCAAGGGCCTGCAGACGCCGACGCTGGTGGTCTGGGGCGCCGAGGATCGCGCGCTGTCGGTCGATACCGTGCCCATCCTGCAGGGGCTGCTGCCCAACGCCCAGGCCGTGGTGATGCCGCACGTCGGCCACGCGCCGATGATCGAGCGCCCGCAGGCCACCGCCGAGGACTACATCCGCTTCCGCGAACACCTGTCCCCGGCGGCTGCGAACTAGAGCAGGCGCGTGGCGTCGAGCGCCGACGCGATCTTCCAGGCCTCGTTCTGCTCCGCGCGGTCGATGAGCTGCGGCGGCGCACCGATGTCTTCCAGCGTCGCGCGGCCCAGGCGGCCGAGCCCCGAGTCGATCCAGGCCTGGTCGACGGCCTCGCGGGTGACCACCGAGCGGCTGAAGTAGCGCGCCACCCATTCCAGGACGCGGGCGCCGCGGGGCAGAGTCGAAGTGACGGTCGGGGTGATGGTGCAGGTCGTCATGGTGCTTCTCCGTTGTCTTTCGATGTTGGTAAGAATAGGACGGAGACTTGACGCCGTATATCGACGAATCCAGTCGAACTTGGTAAGCTGTACTGACCAATGGCCCGCATCCAGCTCAATTTCCTGCCTACCTTCGTCGCTGTCGCGCAGCTGGAGAACCTGCGCGCCGCCGCCGAGGCGCTGCACCTGACCCACAGCGCCGTGAGCCAGCAGATCGGCGAGATCGAGACCCGCCTGGGCTTCCCGCTGTTCGATCGGCGCGGGCGCCGCATCCACCTGAATGCCGCCGGCCAGGCGCTGCTGCGCCAGGCCGCGCCGGCGCTGGCGCTGGTGGAGGACGGCGTGCAGGCGGCCGCCGCGGCCGCGGGCGCCACGCAGGGACTGCGCATCACGATGCTGCCCTCGTTCGCGCAACGCTGGTTCCTGCCGCGGCTGGGACTGTGGCGGGCACGGCATCCCGACATCCCGATCGACATCGAGGCGTCGTTCAACCTCGTCGACCTGCAGCGCGAAGGCTTCCACGCCGCGATCCGCACCGGCGCCGCGCCGTGGCCGGGCCTGGAACACGAGCGTCTCTACGACACGCCCACGCCGATGATCGCCGTCGCCGCGCCGGCGGTGGCGCAACGCCTGAACGCCGGCGTGCTGCCGGACATGGCGCGCGAGCCGCTGCTGGGCGACAACGAGGTGTGGGACAGCTGGTTCGCGGCCGCGGGCGTGCGCACGCGCGTGACGACGGTGGCGTCGTTCAACGACGTCGGCCTGATGCTGCAGGCCACCGAGCAGGGGTTGGGACTGGCCGTGGTGCGGGAACTGCTCGCGGCCGACGCGCTGGGCGACGGCCGGCTGGCCAAGCTGTTCGACGTCTCGGTGGTGCTGGACCGCGTGCAGCCCTACTACCTCGTCTACCCGCCGGCGCTCAAGAACTGGCCGCCGCTGCTCGCGCTACGCGATTGGGTCCGGCACGAGTTCGACTGCTCGCTGAAGATGCTGCATGGCGCCGGGACCGCGGCGCCAGGGCCGGCGCCGTTCAGCGAGAGCTGACGTCGACGCGCCGTGCGGCGACGGCGGCGTCGGCCTTGGGCGCGTTGAACATGGCCTGCACCGGCTCGTCCTCCGGCAGCACGTAGATCGTGCCGTGGACATGGCCCAGCGTGGGCAGCACGACGGACAGGAAGAACTCCTCGGGCACGACCACGCAGCCCAGCGACAGGCGCTTGTTGTTCGGGTCTTCCGTCGCCAGGCTGGCCTGGCGCTGCATCTGCGAGATGCCGGGGCGGACGCGGTGGATCGCGATGCCCGTGTCGTAGTCGACCCAGACCACCGGTTCGCCTTGCAGGTTGCGGCCCGGCTGCGACTCGAAGCGGCCGGCCGGCGTCTTGCGCTCGTAAGGCAGCAGGCTGGCCGGATTCTTCTGGCCGGCGCCCGGCACCGGAACGTCACCGCGCGACTGGCCGAGGATGGTGGACGACATGCCCACGAGGGTGCCGCCGGCGCCGAACACGTAGATGCGCGCCGCCTTCTTGTCGACGATCACGAAAGGGCGTCCGTGATCGTCCCCTTTCGCGTGGATCCAGTGCTCGACGTAGCGGGCGTCGTCGGACGCCTCCACCGAGGCGAGCGCTGAAAGGGACTGGCCTTGGCCCGTCGTGTCGGTGAGAGCGGATGCCGTGGAGGAGATCCACGCGACCGATGCGGCGACTGCCAGCTTGCCCCAGAAATTCATCGCGACGTTCCCGTTTCCGCTTGGTGACTCAGCAAAAAGTGCTGTGGACAGGCACGATTTCGCGCCCTTGTCCTACATGCTAAGGCCGAATCTTACGGGCAATATGGAGAGTTTGCGGCAAGAAAGGCCGGTAGTTACACCGATCTACTCGACAGCAACTCAACAGTATTCGCGTTAACTCGACAATAAAATTCGCGATCCTGCGTGGCGCCAAGGGCGTGACTGCAGGGGTGGATCCTGCGACTGCGCGCAGGATGACTGGTTGCAGCGGGACAGCGCAGGCGGCGCAGGCAGCGCAGGCAGCGCAGGCAGCGGGGACGCGGATGCGGGTGCGGGTGCGGATGCGGCCGTCATCCTGCGCGAAGTCGCAGGATCCACGTGCGCCGAGGTCTCAGAGCTCGGTGCGCAGCGACCACACCTCGGGAAACAGCTCCGTGTCGAGCCTCTTGCGCAGGTAGCTGACGCCGCCCGTGCCGCCGGTGCCGCGCTTGAAGCCGATGATGCGTTGCACCGTCGTCACGTGGCGGAAGCGCCACAGGCGGAATGTGTCCTCGAGATCGGTCAGTTCCTCGCCGAGCTGGTACAGGTCCCAGTGCCGCTTCGGGTCCCGGTAGACCTCCAGCCAGCCGTCGCGCACCGCGTCGCTCTCCACGTAGGGCTGGGTCCAGTCGCGCTCCAGGTGCGACGCCGGCATCGCGATGCCGCGGCGCGCCAGCAGGCGCAGGCTCTCGTCGTACAGCGACGGCGCGCGATACGCCAGTTCCACCTGCGCGAGCAGGTCGGGCCGGTGCGCGTGCGGCTTGAGCATCGCGGCATTCTTGTTGCCCATCGTGAACTCGATGCAGCGGTACTGGTAGCTCTGGAAGCCGCTGCTGGCCGACAGGTACGGCCGGATCGCCGAATACTCGGGCGGCGTCATCGTGGCCAGGACGTCCCAGGCGTGCACTAGCTGCTCCATGATGCGGCTCACGCGCGCCAGCATCTTGAACGCGGTGCCGAGCTCGTCGGAGGCGATCGCCGCGACGGCGGCGCGCAGCTCGTGCAGCATCAGCTTCATCCACAGTTCGGACGTCTGGTGCTGCACGATGAACAGCATCTCGTTGTGGTCGGGCGAGAGCGGATGCTGCGCGGTGAGCACCTGGTCGAGGTGCAGGTAGTCGCCGTAGCTCATGTCCGACTGGAAGTCGAGCTGCGCACCCTCCTCCGCGACGATGCGTTCGCCCGCGGCCTCGGGTTGTGCGGGCTCGGGGGCGGCGCCGTGGCCCATCGGGCAGCGGCCGGCGTCGGATTCGTCGGGGGTCTGGCTCATGGCGTGATTGTCCGGTGCTCAGGTCACTGCGGACCGCTGGTTGAAGCGGGCTTCGCGGAACTCTTCGTGGCGGATCACCTGCACCAGGTGCTCCACCGCGTCGTACACGTCGACGAAGCGCAGGTACAGCGGCGTGAAGCCGAAGCGCAGGATGTCCGGCAACGCGGGCCCATGGGCATCTTCGGCGGTGCCGGCGCGGAAGTCGCCGATCACGCCGCGCGCGATCAGCGCCTGCATGATGGCGTAGCCGTGCGAGGCGCCGTCGGGGCTCGCGTGCGTGAGGCTGACCTGGCTCCCGCGCACGCGCGCGTCACGCGGGCTCGCGACCGCGAAGCCCAGGCTCGTGCAGCGCTCGTCCACCAGCGCGATGAACGCCTCGGTCAGCGCGATCGACTTCTCGCGCAGCGCGGCCATGCCGCCCAGCGCGTCGGCCGCGTGCAGTGTATCGACGCCGCATTCCAGCGCCGTCAGCGACAGCACCGCCGGCGTGCCGCACAGGAAGCGCCCGATGCCGGGCGCCGGGTCGTAGCCGGCCTGGAACTTGAACGGCGCCGCATGGCCCATCCAGCCGGACAGCGGCTGCCAGAAACGGCCGGCATGGCGCGGGTGCGCCCAGACGAAGGCCGGCGCGCCGGGGCCGCCGTTGAGGAACTTGTAGCCGCAGCCGATCGCGAAGTCGGCGCCGGCGCCGTTCAGGTCGACCGGCAGCGCGCCCGCGCTGTGCGCGAGGTCCCACACCGCCAGTGCGCCGGCGGCGTGCGTGAGCGAGGTCATGGCCGCCATGTCGTGCAGTGCGCCGGTGCGGTAGTTGACCTGCGTCAGCATCACGACGGCGACGTCGCCGCCGCGGCCCGGGGCCAGCCGCTCGACGATGGCCGGCGGCTCCAGCAGTTCCAGCGACCAGCCGAGATCGCGGCACAGGCCTTCGGCGATGTACAGGTCGGTCGGGAAGTTCTGGCGCTCGCTCACGATGACCCGCCGGCCCGGCGAATCGGCCTTCACGATGCGCGAGGCCGCGCTCAGGACCTTGAACAGGTTGACCGAGGTCGAATCGGCGGCGACGCACTCGCCCGGCCGCGCCCCGATCAACGCCCCGATGCGGTCGCCCACGCGCTGCGGCAGCGAGATCCAGCCGGCGTCGTTCCAGCTGCGGATCAGGCCGTCGCCCCATTCCTGGCGCACGGCGTCCAGCACGCGCGCCGGCGTGGCGCGCGGCAACGCGCCCAGGGAATTGCCGTCGACATAGATCACGCCTTCTGGCAGCATGAACTGTTCGCGCAGCGGGGCCAGCGCGTCCGCGCCGTCGCGCCGCGCGCAATCGTCTCTCGAGATCATCGGTCGCTCCTTCAGGCTCGCTCCCCGGTTCGTGCGGTGACCATCTTGCGGGAAGCGAGGTGATTAGTTTAGTATTGAACTATTCACACCTCAAGTATCTTTTCCGGACACCCGCCCGGCAAGGATTTTCCCCCGGATAGACGAGGACAGCATGCGCATCGTCTGCATCGGCGGCGGCCCCGCCGGCCTCACGTTCGCCCTCCTGATGAAGAAGCTCGATCCGGGCCACGACATCACGGTGGTCGAGCGCAACCGCCCGTACGACACCTTCGGCTGGGGCGTCGTGTTCTCCGACGCCACCATGGCCCACCTGCGCCGCTGGGATGAGGAGACGGCCGGCGCCATCGAGGCCGCGTTCGCCCACTGGGACGACATCGTCCTCGAGTTCAAGGGCCGCGCGATCCGCTCCGGCGGCCACGGCTTCGTGGGCATCGGCCGCAAGCGGCTGCTCAACATCCTGCAGGCGCGCTGCGAGTCGCTGGGCGTCAAGCTCGAGTTCGACCGCGAGGTGCGTTCCGACACCGAGTTCCCCGACGCCGACCTGATCGTCGCCAGCGACGGCATCAACTCGGTGGTGCGGCAGAAGTACGCCGACATGTTCAAGCCCGACATCGTCACGCGCCCCAACCGCTTCATCTGGCTGGGCACGAAGAAGCTCCACGACGCGTTCACGTTCGTCTTCGAGCGCACCGAGCACGGCTGGTTCCAGGCCCACGTCTACAAGTTCGACGCCGAGACCTCCACCTTCATCGTCGAGTGCCCGGAGCACGTCTGGCTGGCCCACGGCCTGGACAAGCTCGACGCCGCCGCGTCGGTCGCGTTCTGCGAGCAGGTGTTCGCCCGCCACCTGCAGGGCGCGACGCTGATGACCAACGCGCGGCACCTGCGCGGCTCGGCCTGGCTCAACTTCCAGCGCATCAAGTGCGAGCAGTGGTGGGTGGGCGCCGATCGCCGGGAGGCCGGGCATGCGCCGGTGGTGCTGATGGGCGACGCCGTGCACACCGCCCACTTCGCCATCGGCTCGGGCACCAAGCTCGCGCTGGAAGACGCGATCGAACTCGCCAACCAGTTCAGGCAGGCGGTCGAAGCGGGCGGCGAGACCGCGTTGCCCGCCCTGCTCGATCGCTACCAGGCGTTGCGCGCCGTGGAGGTGCTGCGCCTGCAGAACGCCGCCTGGAACGCGATGGAATGGTTCGAGGTGTGCGGCACGCGCTACTGCGATCCGCTGGAGCCCGAGCAGTTCATGTACTCGCTGCTCACGCGCAGCCAGCGCATCAGCCACGAGAACCTGCGCCTGCGCGATGCCGGCTGGCTCGAGGGCTACGAGCGCTGGTTCGCGCAGCGCGGCGCCGCACCGTCGGCCGAGGCGGGCGTCCCGCGCGTCGTCGTGGCGCCGAAGCCGCCGATCCCGCCCATGTTCACGCCGTTCACCGTGCGCGGCATCACGCTGAAGAACCGCGTCGTCGTCTCGCCGATGGCCCAGTACTCGGCCATCGACGGCGTCGTCGGCGACTACCACCTCGTGCACCTGGGCGCGCGCGCGATGGGCGGCGCGGCGCTGGTGATGGCGGAGATGACCTGCGTCAGCGCCGACGCCCGCATCACCAAGGGCTGCCCGGGCCTGTACACCGAGGCGCAGGGCGAGGCCTGGGCGCGCATCGTCGACTGGGTGCACACGCACAGCGACGCGCACATCGGCATGCAGCTGGGCCACGCCGGCGCCAAGGGCGCGACGCATCTCGGCTGGGAGGGCATCGACCAGCCGCTCGACTTCGGTGGCTGGCCTCTGGTCTCCGCCTCGGCGCAGCAATACCTGCCCGGCGTCAGCGACTGGTCGCGCGCGATGACGCGCGCCGACATGGACCGCGTCCTGCACGACTTCGTCGCCTGCGCGCGCCGCGCGGCCGAGGCCGGGTTCGACTGGCTGGAGCTGCATTGCGCGCACGGCTACCTGCTGTCGTCGTTCATCTCGCCGCTCGTCAACCACCGCGAGGACGCGTACGGCGGCCCGCTGGAGAACCGGCTGCGCTACCCGCTGGAGGTGTTCGCCGCGGTGCGCGCCGCGTGGCCGGCGCAGCTGCCGATGTCGGTGCGCATCTCCACGCACGACTGGGTCGACGGCGGCATCACGCCGGCCGACGCGGTGGAGATCGCGCGGGCCTTCAAGGCCGCCGGCGCCGACATGATCGACTGCTCTTCGGGCCAGGTCAGCAAGGCCGAGAAGCCGATCTACGGCCGCATGTACCAGACGCCGTTCGCCGACCGCGTGCGCAACGAGGCCGGCATCGCGACCATCGCCGTCGGGGCCATCAGCGAGGCCGACCACGTCAACAGCATCATCGCCGCCGGCCGCGCCGACCTGTGCGCCGTGGCGCGGCCACACCTGGCCAACCCCGCCTGGACGCTCACCGAGGCCGCGCGCATCGGCTACAAGCAGCTCGCGTGGCCGGCGCCCTACCGTTCGGCCAAGCCGCAACTGGAGGCCGGCTTCGACCGCGCACGCACCCTGGGAGGCCAGGCATGACAGGGGAGATCCGCAACGGCGACATGGCCGAGGCCGCCGAGGCGATCGCCGCCATCGAGTTGCCCAGGACCACGGCCGACCTGGCGCCCGACGCCTCGATCGCCGCGGTGCCGCTGGCGCTGCGTCCGACACCGCGGCGCGTGCTGGTGACCGGGGCGACGCGCGGCATCGGCGCCGCCATCGCGCAGGCGCTCGCGGGCGCGGGCTGGCACGTCACGCTCGCGGGGCGCGCGCGCGCCGCGCTCGAGGAGGTCCGCGTCACCCTGCCCATCACCGAGGGACTGACGCACGACTGCGTCGAGCTCGACGTCACCGACGCGGCCAGCGTGGCGCGCGCCTTCGCCGAGGTCCACGCGAAGGGCGGCGCGCTGCAGGCGCTGGTCAACAACGCCGGCGCGGTCGAGACGGGCCCGCTCGCGCGCCTCGCGCACGACAGCTGGGATCGCATGCTGGCCGTCAACCTCACGGGCGTGTTCCTGTGCACGCAGGCCGCGCTGCCGCCGATGCTCGCGGCGCGCGCCGGCCGCATCGTCACGATCGCCAGCACCGCCGGCCAGAAAGGCTACGCCTACTGCGCGGCCTATGCCGCGGCCAAGCACGGCGTGCTGGGCCTGACGCGTTCGCTGGCGCTGGAGGTCGCGGCCCAGGGCGTCACGGTCAACGCGGTGTGCCCCGGCTACACCGACACGGCCATCGTGCGCGACGGCGTCGCCCGCATCGTCGCCGCCACCGGCCGCGACGAAGCCGACGCGATGGCCACGTTCTCGCAGGCCAGCCCGCTCAAGCGCCTGGTGCATCCCGACGAGGTCGCCGCCACCGTGCGCTGGCTGTGCACCGACGCGCCGGCCGCGTTCACCGGGCAGGCGTTGTCGGTCAGTGGTGGGGAGGTGATGAATTGACCGCGAACGCGTTGACCGCCACCGGCCGGGCCGCGACCGGAGGGGTCTGGCTCCTCCCCGAATCGCGCCACGCATCAACCACCGGACGCGGCGTCGATCGCGAATCGGGGAGGTGCCTGACCCCGGCTCCGCTGACGATCGAGGTCAGGCACCGCCCGCCTCCGCGAAAGAGCGACCCGGCAATCGCCGGCATCCCTGCGCGGACGCAGGCGGAGCCAGACCCCTCGGCCCCCATCGCGCCGACCCTTGGCCATCGGGATTGAGATGAAGGACAAGACCATGACCGCGCGCGACCCGCGCAGCACCAACCGCCTCGACGAGCTGCTGGGCGACTCCGCGATCGGCCACGAAGGCCGCGCCGCGACGACCAACCATGCGGCCGTCAAGACCTGGCTGCGGCTGCTGTCGTGCACGACGCAGATCGAGACCGAGATCCGGCGCCGGCTGCGCACGCATTTCGACATGACCCTGCCGCGCTTCGACTACCTCGCGCAACTCCATCGGTTCCGCGAGGAGCAGCCCGAGGGCCTGCGCATGAACGCGTTGTCGCGCTACCTGATGGTGACCGGCGGCAACGTCACGAGCCTCACCGACGAACTCGAGAAGAGCGGCTACGTCACCCGCCAGGTCGACCCCGAGGACAGGCGCTCGTTTCGCATCGCGCTGACGCTGCGCGGCAAGCGCGCGTTCGAGCGCGTCGCCGAGGAGCACGAGCGCTGGGTCGTCGAGCTGCTCGAAGGCCTGAAC
>FTJN01001623.1_pt1 | contig 18276 bp, 13 predicted proteins | sample 1658361 | NCBI WGS metagenome assembly FTJN01 (sample SAMEA3914819, study PRJEB12502) | metagenome | biome: forest; material: soil | place: Canada | collected 2010-06-26 | depth 0.3 m | reverse complement strand
GCGATCTTCCAGCACTCGGCGGTCTCGACCGCATCGGCCGGACGGAAGACCAGGAGGTTGGGCATGGCGCGCAGGGACGCCACCTGCTCGACGGGCTGGTGGGTGGGGCCATCCTCGCCCAGGCCGATGGAGTCGTGGGTCATCACGTGGATCACCCGGGCCTGCATCAGGGCGCCCAGGCGAATGGCCGGGCGGCTGTAGTCGGCGAAGGCCAGGAAGGTGCCGGAATAGGGGATGACGCCGCCGTGCAGGGCCATGCCGTTCATGGCCGCGGCCATGCCGAACTCGCGCACGCCGTAATGGAGGTAGCGGCCGGCATAGTCGGGGGTGTCGAACGGGACCATGCCCTTGACGAAGGTGTTGTTGGAGCCGGTCAGGTCGGCCGAGCCGCCGATCATTTCCGGAATGACCGGGATCAGTTGTTCCAGGGCCGCGCCGGAGTGGACGCGGGTGGCGTTGTTCGGCTTGGCCTCGGCGGCGGAGGCCGTATAGGCGGTCAGCTTGTCGAAGGCGCCGGCCGGCAGCTGGCCCGCCATGGCGCGCTCGAAGTCGGCGGCCTGGGCGCTGGCCTTCAGGCTGGTTTCCCAGGCCTTGCGGACGCGAGCGCCGCGACGACCGACGGCCTTCCAGGCGCCGGCGATGTCGGCGGGCACGGTGAACGGGCCGTCGGTCCAGCCCATCGCCTCGCGGGCGTCGCGGATCTGGTCGTCGAACAGGGTGTAGCCGTGGCTGTGGGGGTCGCCTTCCTTGGGGCCCGCGCCCTTGGAGATCAGGGTCTTGCAGGCGATCAGGGTCGGGCGGTCCTGCTTGGTCGCCCAACGCAAGGCGGCGGCGATCTTAACGTGGTCGTGGCCGTCGACGGCCTTGACGGCCCAGCCGGCGGCCTTGAAACGCAGCAGCTGGTCGCCGGTCTCGGAGATCGTGGCTTCACCGTCGATGGTGGTGTTGTTGTCGTCGAACAGCACGGTCAGCTTGTTGAGCTTCAGGCGGCCGGCGATGCTGATCGCCTCGTGGCTGACGCCCTCCATCAGGCAGCCGTCGCCGGCGATCACCCAGGTGCGGTGGTCGACGACATCCTTGCCGAAGCGCGCGGCCAGGTGGGCCTCGGCCATGGCCATGCCGACCGACATCGCCAGGCCTTGGCCCAGCGGGCCGGTGGTGCATTCGACGCCGGGGGTGTGGTGCACCTCGGGGTGGCCGGGGGTCAGCGAGCCCCACTGACGGAAGTTCTCGATCTGCGCCATCGTCATGGCCTTGAAGCCGGTCAGGTGCAGCAGGGAATAGAGCAGCATCGAGCCGTGGCCGGCCGACAGCACGAAGCGGTCGCGGTCGGCCCAGTCGGGCTTGGACGCGTCGAACTTCAGGAACTTGCCCCACAGCACCGTCGCCACATCGGCCATGCCCATCGGCATGCCCTGGTGTCCGGACTTGGCCTTGTGGACCGCATCCATCGAAAGGACGCGGATCGCGTCGGCCATCTTGATGGGCGAAACGGGCATGGGAAATCCGTCTTATTTTGTGTTTTGCAGGGCTGCGCGAGGCGGCAGGTCGCACGATGACCCCCGTGGGTCAACCCGGCAGGCGGGCCGTCGGTTCTACCGCCGCCGCCGCGTGGGCGCTATGCAACATGGTCCGGAGGCGTTATAGCTGGAGACAGACTTATGCTCACTTTTAGCATAACCTCGAAAGGCCGGGTCGCTTGAGTCATCCGTCGTTCTTCTCGCCCTATCGCCACGGCTTCGTTCGGGTCGCGACCGCGGTTCCCAAGGTCAAGCTGGCCGATCCGGCCGCCAACGCCGCCAGCGTGTTGGCCCTGGTGCGCGAAGCCCACGAGGCCGGCGTCGCGGTGCTGGTCCTGCCGGAACTGGGCCTGACCGGCTACACGGTCGACGACCTGCTGCAGCAGGACGCCCTGCTCGACGCGGTCGAGGCGGCGATCGCGACCCTGGCCCAGGCCAGCCGGGACCTCGCGCCGTTGTTCGTGGTCGGAGCGCCGCTGCGCGACGGCGGGCGGCTCTACAACACCGCCGTGGCGATTCAGGACGGTCGCGTGCGAGGGGTGATCCCCAAGAGCTTCCTGCCCAACTACCGCGAATTCTACGAGCGCCGCTGGTTCACCCCCGGGGCGGGCGTCGTGGGACGCACCCTGGACCTGGCCGGCCAAGCCGCGCCGTTCGGGACCGACGTGCTGCTCCAGTGCGTGGGCCAGACCCCTTTCACGGTCGGCGTCGAGATCTGCGAAGACGTCTGGACCCCCACGCCGCCCAGCACCGCTCAGGCCATGGCAGGGGCCGAAATCCTGCTGAACCTGTCGGCCAGCAACATCACCATTGGCAAGTCCGAGACCCGCCGCCTGCTGTGCGCCAGCCAGTCGGCCCGGGCGATCGCCGCCTATGTCTATTCGGCGGCCGGAGCGGGCGAGAGCTCGACGGATCTGGCCTGGGACGGCCATGTCGACATCCACGAACTGGGAAACCTGCTGGCCGAGACGCCGCGCTTCTCGACCGGACCGATGATGGCCATGGCCGACGTCGATGTCGGCCGCATCCGCCAGGAGCGCATGCGGGTGGTCAGCTTCGGCGACGCCGCGACCCTGTCACCGCCCGTGACGCCATTTCGCATCGCCGCCTTCGACTTCGTCCCGCCGGCCGGCGACCTGGCCCTGATGCGCAGGGTCGAGCGCTTCCCGTTCACCCCGTCCGACCCCGCCAAGCTGGCCGAGAACTGCTACGAGGCCTACAATATCCAAGTCCAGGGCCTGGCCCGCCGGCTTGAGGCCTCGGGGCTGAAGAAGCTGGTGATCGGCATTTCGGGCGGGCTGGACTCGACCCACGCCCTGATCGTCGCCGCCAAGGCGATGGACCAGCTGGGCCTGCCGCGCACCAACATCCTGGCCTACACCCTGCCCGGCTTCGCGACCTCGGACCGCACCAAGGCCAACGCCTGGTCGCTGATGAAGGCCATGGGCGCCAGCGCCGACGAAATCGACATCCGTCCGGCCGCCGAACAGATGCTGAAGGACCTGGACCATCCCTATTCGCGGGGCGAGCCAGTCTATGACGTGACGTTCGAGAACATCCAGGCGGGCCTACGCACCGACTATCTGTTCCGCCTGGCCAATCATCATGGCGGCCTGGTGGTGGGCACTGGCGACCTGTCGGAGCTTGCCCTGGGCTGGTGCACGTATGGCGTCGGCGACCAGATGAGCCACTACAACCCCAATAGCGGGGTGCCCAAGACCCTGATCCAGCATCTGATCCGCTTTGTTGCGGCGTCGGGCGACGTGGACGAAGCTACCGGCGACCTGCTGGGCGACATCCTGGCCACCGAGATTTCGCCGGAACTGGTGCCGGGCAAGGAAGTTCAGGCCACCGAGAGCTTCGTGGGGCCCTACGCCCTGCAGGACTTCAATCTCTACTACATGACCCGCTACGGCATGGCGCCGTCGAAGATCGCCTTCCTGGCCTGGAGCGCCTGGCATGACGCAGCCGCAGGCGCCTGGCCGGTTGGCACGCCCGACGCGCAACGCAGGGCCTATGACCTGGCCGAGATCAAGCGCTGGCTGGCGCTGTTCCTGAAGCGCTTCTTCGCCAACCAGTTCAAGCGTTCGGCCATGCCCAACGGGCCGAAGATCTCGTCCGGCGGCGCCCTGTCGCCGCGCGGCGACTGGCGCATGCCGTCGGACGCCTCCGCCGACACCTGGCTGGCCGAACTTCAGGCCGGAACGCCGGACTGACCACGGCCTGAGCAACAAAAAGGCGCCGCTCGCGCGGCGCCTTTCCTGATCGAGGTCGCGGCGGTCGCTAGACGTTGGCGAACTTGGAGTTGCGGACCATCGTGTAGCCGCGGATCAGTTCGGCGATGCCGTCGTCCAGCGTCCAGTCAGGCGTCCAGCCGGTCTTTTCCAGCTTCTCGTTCGACACGATGTAGTCGCGCTTGTCCGGATCTTCGCCGATCGGCGCTTCGACATAGACGAAGTTGGGAAGCTGTTTCTGGATCCGCTCGCACAGCTCCAGCTTGGAAAGGTTCGCCGACGACAGGCCCAGATTATAGGCCTCGCCCTTCATGGCGTCGAAGTTGTCCATTCCGTGCACGAACGCCTTCACCACGTCTCGGATGTGGATGTAGTTGCGCTTGAAGTGACCTTCGAAGATCAGCACGGCGCGGTCGTTGACGGCGCGGTAGGTGAAATCGTTCACCAGCAGGTCGATCCGCATGCGCGGACCCATGCCGAACACGGTGGCCAGGCGGAAGCTGATGCCGTTGCCGTGCTCGAGCACGACGGCTTCGGCCTCGGCCTTGGTGACGCCGTACAAAGAGATCGGACGCAGCGGCGTCTCCTCAGTGCAGAACTTGCCCTGCTCGCCGATGCCGTAGCCCGAATTGGTGGTCGGGTAGATGACCCGTTGGTCCTTGCTGGTGCGCTTGACCAGGGCCGCGACGGCGTCGCGGTTCAGGGTCACGGCGCCGATCTGGTCTTCCTTGCAGAGGGGCGCGCCGACCAGGGCCGCCAGCGGGAGCAGCAGGTCATGCCGCGGGACCAGTTCGTCCAGCAGGCGCTCGTCGCGCGCGTCGCCCTTGATCGGCTTGAAGGTCGAATACTGGCAGGCCGGAGCCAGCTCGGTCCCGCCGTGGCGGAAGGTGTCCAGCACCGTGACCTGGTGGCCCGCCGCCAGGAGTTGAGGCACGAGGATCGAACCGATGTAACCGGAGCCGCCCGTGACGAGCACGCGTTGAGTCATGGTGTTTCCTTGGTAGGCCTAACTCAGCACACCGCCGTCGTCGCGGTCGCGACGCTTAATCGGTCAAGCCAGGCAAGATGGTCCCGGCCGCCGAGTAAGTCTGCGGCAGGCCGATGTCAATGAATTGCGACCTGAACACCGTCGCGGCCAGTCGCCCTTGCTGGCTAAGACGCGGGAAGACTTCGCGCTCGAGGGAAACCGCCTTCCCGGCGGGGATCGCCGCCAGCGCTGAACGCTCAAACAGATAGACCCCGGCATTGATCGCCCCCGCGCCGGCCGCCGCCTGCTTTTCCACGAACGCGGAAACGTGCGCACCGTCGAGGGTGACGGCGCCATATCGGCTGGTGTCTTCGACCTCGACCAGCGCGAGGGTCGCCAGGGCGTCGGCCGCGAGATGGGCCGCGATCAGCGGTTCAAGTCCCCAGCGGAAGACGCTGTCGCCATTCAGCGCCAAGATCCGCTCGCCGCGCGTGGCGTCCAGGGCGTTGCGCAAGCCGCCTCCGGTGCCCAGCAGCTCGCGCTCGACCACGAACTCCACTGGCAGGGGCGGCGGGTTCTCCCGATAGTGGGCGATCACCTTGTCAGCCATGTGCCCGATGGCCAGCACGACCTTGCCGATCTGGGGAAAGCGGGCCAGCTGGGCCAGCTGGTAGTCGAGAAACGGACGGCCGTTCACCGGCGCCAGGGGCTTGGGCACGTCCGAGACCACCTCGCGCAGACGCGTCCCCAGCCCTCCGGCCAGGATGACGGCGTCCAGATGGTCGATCGAAGCGGTCATGGGCGGCTCTCCTCTGGGCGCGAGCAATAGCGGTGGCTTGCGGACGGACGCAACCTCGGCGAAAAGCGGGTGTGGAGGTCCCGTTGGATAGTATCGATTGTTTGGTCGTCGGCGCGGGCGTGATCGGCCTGGCCTGCGCTCGGGCTCTCGCCCAATCTGGCCTGGACGTGGTGGTGATCGAGGCGGCTTCGCTGATCGGTTCCGAAACCTCGTCACGCAACAGTGAGGTGATCCACGCGGGCATTTACTACCCGCAAAATAGCCTCAAGGCCGAGCTGTGCGTGGACGGGCGGCGGCGACTCTACGACTATTGCGACACCCGGCGCGTGCCCTATCGCCGCTGCGGGAAGCTGATCGTCGCCACCAGCGAGGCCGAACTGGCGGTGTTGGACCGACTCAAGGCCAGCGCCTGCGCCAACGGCGTTGAGGGCATGTCGCGGCTCACAGCGGCCCAGGCCCAGGCGCTGGAGCCGGCGCTGCGCTGCACGGGCGCGCTGCTGTCGGAACAGACCGGCATCCTCGATAGCCATGCCTACATGCTGTCGCTGCAGGGCGAGCTGGAAGACGCCGGCGGCATGATCGCGTTCGACAGCCGGGTGGTCGGCGGGACCGTCACCGCCGAGGGGATCGTGCTTCACGTCGAATCCGCGGGGCTGCGGCACGACATCCTGGCGCGCAACCTGGTGACCAGCGCTGGACTTGGCCAGGAGACCCTGTTGCGCGCAATCGACGGATTTCCCGAGGATTACGCGCCGCGCTTGCATTTCGCCAAGGGCAATTACTTCGCTTATAGCGGCCGCGCGCCCTTCTCGCGGCTGATCTACCCCGCGCCGGAAGTTGGCGGACTGGGCGTCCACGTGACGCTCGACATGGGCGGGGGCATGCGTTTTGGCCCCGACGTGGAGTGGATCGACCGGATCGACTATGCCGTCGATGTCCGGCGGGCCGACGGCTTCTACGCGGCCGTGCGTCGCTACTGGCCGGGACTGGCCGATGGGACGATCCTGCCCGCCTACGCGGGAGTGCGGCCCAAGCTGGGCGGCCCGGCCGACCCCGCGGCCGACTTCGTGATCCAGGGCCCCGCCGAGCATGGGGTGAACGGCCTGGTCAATCTGCTGGGCATCGAAAGCCCCGGCCTGACCGGATCCCTGTCGATCGCCGAGCGGGTGCGCCAAATTCTCCTGGAGGCCCGCGCGTGACGACACCGCAGACCTATTGGCGCGCCTATGCGCCGACGGCCGACGGCCGTCCGACGTTGTTCCTGGACCGTGACGGCGTCCTGGTCGAGGAGGTCGACTATCTGGGCCGGGTGGAGGACGTGCGGCTGCTGGACGGCGTGGGCGACCTGCTGGAGCACGCGCGGAGCAAGGGCTTCGCGGTCGGCGTGGTCACCAACCAGGCGGGCGTCGGTCGCGGCTATTACAGCTGGGCCGACTTCGAGGCCGTCCAGGCCGAGATCGCGCGCCAGATCGGAGCCGGCGACACGCCGTTCGACTTCATCGCCGCCAGCGGCTGCCATCCCCAGGCTGTCACGCCGGAACTGAGGATCGAAGGCCATCCCTGGCGAAAGCCGAATCCGGGAATGCTGTTACACGCGGCCGAGGTCCTGGACCTGGATCTTTCCCGCAGCGTCATGGCGGGCGACCACCTCACTGACATGCAGGCCGGCGCCGCGGCCGGCGTCGACACCCTGGTCCACCTGCGCACCGGGCACGGCCGTCGGCTGCGACCGGATGTGGAGACGTTCGGGATTGATCGGCGCGATCTGCTTCTGGCCGAGAATCTCGCCGATCTTCGCAAGCAGATCGACTGGGCGCGACTTGCGCGGGCCAGACTCGCCGGGTAACGAGGGCGCATCCTTCGCAATTCTGGAAATCCGATGACGCGCGTTCTGCTGACGGGGGCTTCTGGCTTCCTTGGTCGCCACACCCTTCCTGTTCTCCAGAAAACCTACGGCGCCGACAATGTCGTCGGTGTTTCTTCGTCGGACTACGACCTGATGGACCGCTCCCAGGTCGAGCGGATGTTCGACGACGTGGCGCCTGACGTGGTCGTCCACTATGCCGCCTATTCCGGCGGCATCGGCGCCAACCGGGCCTATCCGGCCGACTTCTACTTTCGCAACACCATCCTGACGGCCCTGACCTTCGAGATCGCCGCCCGCCGCAAGGTCAGCAAGCTGGTCTATCCGATGGGTGGCTGCTCCTACCCGGCCGTGGCCACCAGCCCGATCGACGAGAGCCAGCTCTGGAAGGGCTACCCCCAGAACGAGAGCGCCGGCTATTCGACGGCCAAGATGATGGGCACGGTGGCGGCCAAGTCGTACCGCACCCAGTACGGCCTCAACGCCGTCGTCATCATCCCGGGCAACATGTACGGCGAGTACGACAACTTCTCGACGCTCGACAGCCACGTGGTGCCCGCCATGGTGCGCCGCTACTACGAGGCCGAACTGAACGGCGCCAAGGAAGTGGTGATGTGGGGTTCGGGCAAGCCGACGCGCGACTTTGTCTACGCCGCCGACGTCGCGGCCCTAATCCCCTACTTCATCGACACCTATGACAGCTCCGAGCCGGTCAACATCTCGGCCGGCAAGACCACCGAGATCAAGGAGCTGGCCGAGACCATCGCCACCCTCGTCAACTTTAACGGCGAGATCCGCTGGGACGCCGACAAGCCCGACGGCCAGATGTTCAAGATCTTCGCCACCGAGCGGCTGGCGGGCCTGGGCCTGTCCTGCGACACCCCGTTGCGGGACGGCCTGAAGCGCACGATCGACTGGTTCGCCGAGAACTACGCGACGGCCGGCGACGGCCTGCGTCTCTAAAGCATCGCGTGGAAGTCGCGCCCCGCGCGGCTTCCCGCCCTTGGCTCATGACCGCGACGGCGCGGGCGGCTCGGAGTAGGTTCCCATGATCTTCATCATCGGCGGCGAGGGCTATGTCGGCTCCGCCTATCCCCGGCTGTTCACGCGCCTGGGCCTCGATCACCAAGTGATCACCCGAGCCAACTATGCCGACTTCGTGGGCCGGTCCTGCGACGTGCTGGTCAACGCCAACGGCAATTCCAAGAAGTTCATGGCCGATCGCGACCCCAAGTGGGAGTTCGACGCCTCGGTTCGCTCGGTCGTGCAGGCGCTCGAGGACATCAAGTCCAACTGCTACATCCAGCTGTCGACCGGCGACGTCTATCCCGAAACCCATTCGCCCGAGGTCTCGCTGGAAAGCCAGACGATCGATTCCCGCCGGCAGAGCCGCTACGGCCTGCACAAGCACACGGCCGAGCACCTGGTGCGGTCGCTGCACCCGCGCGCGATCGTGATGCGCATGGGCGGCTTCGTCGGGCCGGGCATGCTGAAGAACGCGATCTTCGACATGCTCCACGGCCAGCCCGTGTGGCTAACCCCCGATAGCGAGCTGCAGTTCATCGGCACCGACACGGCCGCGCGACTAGTCTGGAAGCTCTATGAAAACGGCGTCGGCCAGGAAACCGTCAATCTGGGCGCGCGCGGCGTGGTCCGGATCGGCGACCTCCACGACCGCCTCAAGACCGCCTCGCCGTTCGCCGAACAGGCCCGCCAGGTGCGTTTCGAGATCTCGACCGACAAGTTGGCCCGGCTGACCGGCGAAGACCTGCCCAGCTCCGCGGACGAGGTCGAGGCCTTCTTCCAGGCCGAGGGGCGCTAAATATCTGATCTATAGACTTGTCTCGACCTCCCATGATCCATGCGAGGTCGAGACAAAGGCTCTAAGCGCGCTTCAACCGCAGCTCCGCCAGCGCGTTGCGCTCGTTGAGCATCGCGCGCGTGCCGCGATACCATTCTAGCGCCCCGGGCACGTGGAAGGTCAGCAGGGCTTCCGCGAACGCGCGCGCCTGGGCCTTCTCCTGGGCCGGCAGCGGAACGATATAGGTGGCGCTCAGCCCGGGGGTCATGCCGGCGGCCAAGCGCTTGCGCCAGTCCCGCGGCATCTCAACGCCGCAGAAGTTCAGCAGGTTTCGCAGCAGGGCGTGATCGATCGTCAGGAGTTCGGAGAAGTCGACCAGAAAGACCTCCTGGCCGGACCAGCCGATCATGAACTCATGCAGGAAGCGCGCGAACGATCCCACCGAGACACCCTCGATATCGTACCCGGTGACCAGCAGCGCCATATATTCGTGAAGGCTCAGATTCTCGCGCGCGAACACGTAGTCGCCGCGCACCTCATGGGGCGCGAACGCCGCCCGGCTGAGCGAGACCAGGACATCGACCGGATCCCGGATGAGCAAGACCTGCGGCACGCCGCGCGTGGCCGTGATCGCCTCGACGCACCATGGAACGTGCCCCACGACGATCTGGGTTTCCTTGACCGGAAAGGTTGTCGCGATATCGTCATACATCACGAACTGCTCGCGGCAGCCCTCACCCACGAAATGAGCAACGATATTACGAAGGAGATGCGTCCCGGCCTTTGGAGCTGTATTGATAAGCACAGAGCAGCCAAGCGGAAGCGGCTCAAACTTGTCCACACTTACGGCCAAGGCTTCTTTTATCTCACTTTGCATTACACAATCTCTGCACCAACGCGACTCAAAACACCTTAGTCGATCAGGGGGCGCCGTCTATTGCTTCGGCCGCAACCCGCGACCTTCGAAGAACCTCGCCCCCTCATGGCCAAACGCATTTGGCCAATAAGACGATTTTGCCAAACCAATAACGCCGCCGCAAGGCTATGCAATGTAGGCGTGTGTAAAAAACAATGTTGGGTTGTTTCGCTTATCGAAAACGAGCACAGGGCCTCATGGACTGCCCTGGTTTAGGCTTCAAACACGCCGCTCCCAGGCGAGCGGCGATGCTATCAGGACTCTTTGTAGTCGTAGAACATCTCGTCGCAGATGACGTCCATCGCGCGACTGGCGACGACGGTGTCGGAGCTGGGACCCACCTCCGACGCGGCGACCTCCTCAACGGCTTCGACGACGCAGACATAGTGTCTGCCGAAGACTTTCATGACCGCCTCGACGCCCGCTTGGCGAACATTGCGGCGGTCGTCCTCGAAATAGTCGCCCGCATGCGGACCGGTGATGATCTCGTACGACGGGAAATAGTCGACGTTCTCGTGCGCATCGACCACCTGCTGGGCGGCGACGCGCAGCACCGACTTGGAATAGACGGTTGCGGGCAACACATGGTTCCCGGTCGCTGTCGCGACCAGCGGGACAGGCGAGACCGTCAGCAAAACCTTGGCCTCGGGATTGACGGTGCGCAGGCGGGCGATGAACCGCGTCACGTCGGTGGCCACGTCCGTGACCGACTGGTTGACGAAGGCATATTTATCGGGATCCCAGACGCCGCCCACCGAACCGGGGCACGAGGGGAAGACCGCGCCGTCGGCCCGCGAGACCCAGGTCTCGGTGAGGCCCAGGGTGAAGACCATCACGTCCAGCGTTTCGAACATCTCTCGCACGGCGGCGAAGTGACGTTCGCGGTCACGCTCGAATTCGCGGAGCGTGGCGAATCCGTCCGGGATCAGCGGGCGAAAGGGATCGATATATTCACCGTTACGCCCCCGCCAGGGCTGCTCTTCGGGCACGAAGGCCCCGTAAGCCCGGTCGAAGAGCTGGATCAACTGCCGGCCGCTGTAGATGTTGCCGTACCGCGCGGTGTAGACGCCGTAGTGGAAATCCTCGGCGAACCGGGCCACCTCGGCATGGGCGCGCTCGGTCACCAGCGGATTGATGCCCACCTTGCGCAGATGCCTAGCGATATGCTGGGCGAAGCAGCTCCCAGCGGTCGCCACCTTGGTGTCGGGCGAAATCTGGAAGGACGGCGCGACGACCGGATCGACGTCGCCTTGGGCTTTTCGCGAGATCGCGCGCGACCAATAAGCATGCTGAGGCGCTGAAGCGTACGGGTTCTTCATCAGTCCAGTGGGTCTCCCGCTGTTTTCGCGACGCGTGGCGTTCAACGTAAATCTCCTAAGAAGGATACACGTGACGACGGCTGATGGGAACGGCTTGCCTAGCCCGTCCCCGCGACGATACACATTCTCGCAACACGCTTGGCGCGCACCATGAAGAACCAACGGAGCACCGAATTGAAGGTTCAAGTCTTAGGTAGCAGCCACATCTATTCCATGCTCCTCGGCCTCATCGAAACCCGGAACACCTTCGCGTTCGAATATCTAGGTCCGTACAACTTTGGATCGCGGATCGTTGTTCCCGAACACGGCGACTGGGACGACTACGCCCTTCTGCCCGACCTGCAGGCTTGGCTCGCGGCGCTGGAGGCCGATCGCCTGCTCCTGACTATTTCGGGCAGCGATTGGCTGAATTATTGCCTCAGCAAGCGCGAGGAGGAATTCGACTTCATCCTACCATCGCATCCAGACCTGCCCGAGATCGAGGGCGCGCGCCTGATTCCCTACGCCGAGATCCGCAATGAGCTGCGCCTGCATATCCGCCACGTGGTGCTGGGCATTCGCGCGATCAGCCAGGCCGTGTCGATGCCCATCACCTATCTCGAGCCGCCGCCGCCGATCGATGACGACACCCACGTGATGGAACACGCCCCGCCTGAACTGAAGGCGCTTTGCGAGGCCCACGGCGTCACCAAAGCCCCTCTGCGGCAGAAAATGTTCCTGCTGCACTCGGAGATCATTCGCGAGGAGTGCGAACGATCGGGCGTCGAGTTTTTCTCCGTGCCGGCCCCCAACATCACCGAAGCGGGCTATATGCGCGCCGAGCATATGAAGGACGATTCGATGCACACCAACAACGCCTACGGGAGTCTGATGGTGAAGGCGCTGGACGAGAAGTTTCAATAACCAAGGCCCGGGGCGCTGGCCCTACGGAAATTTGCCCGTTAGAGTGCTCGCAATGCAACTTTCCGGATCAGGGACGGCAAGAGGAAACGCACTTACGCGCACACGAGCGTCTATCTTGAGTTCTCGACAATCCGCGTGCGCGAAGGGGAAAGTGTAGGCCTAATGATCATCGTTCGCACACCGCTGAGAGTCTCGTTTTTCGGGGGCGGGACCGACCATCCGACCTGGTTCAAACACCATGGGCCGGGGGCGGTGCTTTCGACGTCGATCGACCAATACGTCTACATCACGATCCGTCCGCTGCCGCCGATCTTCGACTTCAAGTACCGCGTGGTGTGGAGCCGACTCGAGCAGTGCAACACGATCGACGAGATCCAGCACCCGGTCGTGCGCGAGGTGCTTCGCCACTTCGCGCCTGATTGCGCGGACGGCTACGAGGTCGTCTATCACGCCGACCTTCCGGCCCGGTCCGGCCTGGGCTCGTCCTCGGCCTTCACCGTCGCGGCCCTGCACGCCATGTTCCGCTACCGAAACCAGGACAGCGACAAGATGCGCCTGGCCCTGGAGGCCATTCGCGTCGAGCAGGAACTGCTGGGCGAGCCGGTGGGCTCGCAGGACCAGACGGCGGTGGCGTTCGGCGGCCTCAATCGCATCGATTTCAACGCCGACGGCTCGTTGCTGATCGACCCCATCGCCATCGACCCGCGCCGCAAGGCCGAGCTGGACGACCGGCTGATGATGTTCTTCACCGGCTTCACCCGCGACGCGGGCGGGATCGAAAAGACCAAGATCGACACCTTCAGGAACCGCACCGCCGAGATGGCGCGGCTCTATGGGATGGTCGACCGCGGTCGCAAGATCCTGGAGAACCCGTTCTCCTCGCTCGACGATTTCGGCGCGCTCCTGCACGAGGGCTGGCAATACAAGAAGGCCCTGTCGAGCGCGGTGTCCTCGGGTCCGATCGACGCCCTCTACGCCGCGGCCCTGCAGGCCGGAGCCCTGGGGGGCAAGCTGCTGGGCGCGGGCGGCGGCGGGTTCCTGCTGTTCTATGTCCCGCCGGACCGACAGGACGCGGTCAAGCAGGCCCTGGCGGGCCTGGGGGCCGGCGCGACCCACGTCCCGATACACATGGAAGAGGAAGGCAGCACGGTGGTATTGCATCGCCCCGACCTGACCATGAACTACGACCGCTCACTCGATGTGGGTCGCCGACGAAACGCTGTCTAGCGCCCCAACAACACCTTCAAGACCACCTACACGGCCGGCCAGTCCGGCCGCCGAGGAGCTCGCATGACCGACCACGCCCAGACGACAGCCGCGTTCGACGCCTTCGTCACGGACGCCCGACGCTGGATGTTCGAGGAGGCCCTGCCGTTCTGGGGCGAACAGGGCGTCGACCGGCGGATCGGCGGCTATGTCGAGTTTCTGGACTTCGACCTGAACGCGACGGCCACGTTCCGCAGGACACGGGTCGCCTGTCGCCAAGTCTACGTCTTCGCCCATGCCCACAAGCTCGGCTGGACCAAGGGCAGGGAGCTGTCGGACCACGGCTTCGCCTTCCTGCGCGACAAAGCCTGGCTTGGCGACGATCGCGGCTGGGCCCGCACCCTGGACTCGGAGGGGCGGCCGCTCGACACGACCCCCGACCTCTACGACCACGCCTTCGCCCTCTTCGCGCTGGGCTGGCGACACCTGGCGCTCGGCTGCGAGGAATCCTTGGCCCTAGCGCACCAGACGATGGACTTCATCGACAGTCACCTGCGCCATCCCGGCGGCGAGGGCTTCCTTCACGAACTACCCGCCACCGGCTGGCGTCTCCAGAATCCGCACATGCACATGCTGGAAGCGGCCCTGGTGTTGTGCGAGGCGAGCGGCGAGCCTCGTTGGCGCGCCCTGGCTGACGAGCTGGGCGATTTGTTCGCCCGTCGCTTCTTCGACGGCAAGACCCTGGCCGAGTACTTCGACGAGGACTGGTCGCGCGCGCCCGGCGAAGAGGGCCGAATGGTCGAGCCGGGCCATCAGTTCGAATGGTCCTGGATCCTGGCCAACCATAGGCGCCTGAACGGCGCCGATGTCGCCGATCAGGCCTGCCGCCTTTATGACTTCGCCGAGCGCCATGGCGTCGATCCAAAGACCCACGCCACATACGACATCGTGCTCGACGACGGAACACCGCTGAAGCGCAGCTCGCGCACCTGGCCCAACACCGAGCGGATCAAGGGCGCGGTGGCCATGCACGCCTTGCGGGGCGAGGATCCCCGGGCGGTGATCGCCTACAGCGGCCGGGTGCTTCTCGATCGATACCTGGCACACAAGCCGCCGGGCACCTGGATCGATATTTTCGACGAAACCCTCGCGCCAACCGCCAAGAACATCCCGACCTCGACGCTCTATCATGTGTTTCTCGCCTTCGCCGAGGCGCTGCGGGTCGCCGAGGTGCTGGCCAAGGACTGACCCGCGGTCCGGTGGGCGGGGATCGAGCCGTGCAGGAGGCGTTTACTTCTGACCGATAAGATCCCTCGGACTCCAGGCCGGTCAATGTAGCGTCGCGAAACGCCGATCATGTTCCGCTGTTGCTACGCGCTCCGATCTGTGGACCAATTATCACAAGCCCCTTCACCGTAGAGGCACCATGGCCGTCATCACTGGAACCGCGAGCTCCGAAACGCTTCAGGGCACGGCCGCCGCCGACACCCTGCAGGGGCTGGATGGAAACGATATCCTCATCGGAGGCGCGGGTGGCGACACCCTAGACGGCGGAAATGGCGAGGACACCGCCTCCTACTCCACCGCCACCTCGGGGGTTCAGGTCTTCCTGACGGGCGGCGGCTCGCCCGTCGGCGACGCCGTTGGCGACACCTACCTCTCCATCGAGAACGTCATCGGCAGCGGGTTCGACGACTATATCTCCGGCAACGGCCAGAACAACAAGCTGTACGGCGGCGGGGGAATGGACACCCTCTACGGCTTCGGTGCCGCTGGCTCGACGAGCCAGCTGTTCGGCGAAGCCGGCGACGACACCCTGGTCGGCGGCGCGGGCATCGACCTCATGGACGGCGGCGCCGGGGAAAACACCGTCTCCTACGTCCTGTCCACCGGCGGCGTGACCGTCTCCCTCGCCAACCAGGGCCTCAACACGGGCGACGCCGCCGGCGACACCTACACCAACATCCACGACGTCATCGGCAGCAACTTCAACGACGTCATCCGCGGCAACAGCAACGCGTTGAACCTGAATCAGCTTCAGGGTCAGAGCGGCAACGACATCCTGTACGGGGCCGGCTCCTATACGGTGTTGATCGGCGGCTCAGGCGCCGACGAGCTGCATGGCGGCACCGCCGGCAACGAGGTCGACTACGAGACCGCCACCAGCGGCCTGACCGTATCGCTCGCCAACATCGCCCTCAACACCGGTGACGCCGCGGGCGACACCTATTTCGGCCTGTTCGGCGCCGACCTGGCGGGCACGCCCTACAACGACACGCTGTATGGCGACGCGGGCAACAACAACATTATCGGCGACCCGCTTCGCGCCGCTTATGGCGGCCTGTTCGGCAACGACACCCTGTTCGGCGGCGACGGCGACGACACCCTCGATGGCGGTGGCGGGGCCGACGTTCTCAATGGCGGCTTGGGCATCGACGCCGCGGCCTATGGCAGCGCGCTGGCCGGAGTCTCGGCCTCGCTGGGCAATGCCGGCTCCAACACCGGCGACGCGGCTGGCGACAGCTATGTGGCCGTCGAAAATCTGATCGGCTCCGGTTTCAACGACATACTCGAAGGCGACGGCGTCTCCAACGTCCTGTTCGGGGCGGCCGGGGCCGACACCCTGCGCGGCGGCGGCGGCGAAGACCTGCTCGAAGGCGGCGCTGGGGCCGACGCCCTGGATGGCGGCGCGGGCTTCGACTATGCGATCTACAGCGAATCGACGATCGGCCTGACCATCTCGATGGAGGTGCCCGGGATCAACACCGGCAACGCCGCGGGCGACATCTACACCTCGATCGAAGGCATCATCGGCTCCAGCCTCGCCGACCTGATCATCGGCGCCGGCGCGAACGACACTCTGCAGGGCGCCGGCGGAGACGACCGTCTGATCGGCGGAGCAGGCGACGACACCCTGATCGGCGGAACGGGGGCCGACATCCTGGACGGCAGCGCGGGCTACAACATCGCCGCCTACAGCACGGCGACCACCGGCGTCACCGCCTCTCTGGCCAACAACGCCATCAATATCGGAGACGCGGCGGGCGACACCTACCAGTACATCCAAGAACTTGACGGCAGCAATTTCAACGACACGCTTTATGCGAGCGACAGCTACGGCGTCACGCTGCGCGGCCTGGACGGCAACGACACGCTCCACGGCGGCAACGGCGGCGGCAACTTGCTGAACGGCGACGTGGGCAACGACACGATCATCGGCGGGACCGGCGACGACACCGTGGTCGGCGGCGCGGGCGCGGACAGCCTGGACGGCGGCGGGGGCGTGGACCTGGCCAGCTACGTCACCTCGACCGCAGCTGTCACCGCGTCGCTTGGCGCACCAAGCGGCAACACCGGCGACGCCGCCGGCGACACCTACGCCAATATCGAGAACCTGGCGGGCTCAGGCTACGCCGACATCCTGAGCGGCAACGCCAACGCCAACGTCCTGTTCGGCCTGGTCGGCAATGACGTCCTCAATGGCGGCGAGGGCGACGACCTGCTTGAAGGCGGCGTCGGCGGCGACGCGCTGCGCGGCGACGGCGGCTTCGACTACGCCTCTTACACCAGCGCGCTGGTCGGCGTCTCCGCGTCGCTTGTTTCGCCGGCCCAAAACACCGGCGACGCGGCCGGCGACACCTACGTCTCCGTCGAAGGTCTGCTCGGCAGCGCGTTTGGCGACACCCTGACCGGGGACGGCGCGGTCAACGTCATCCAGGGCTTCGCGGGCGACGACACCATCTACGGCGGCGCCGGCAGCGATCTGATCATCGGCGGCGACGGGAACGACATCATCATTGGCGGCGCCGACAGCGACCAGCTGACCGGCGGGGCGGGGGCTGACACCTTTGTCTACTCCGCGGCCACCGACTCGGTGTCGACCACGCTGATCGCGCCGGACGTGATCGCCGACTTCGTCAGCGGCATCGACAAGATCGACGTTTCGGCCCTGTCGCCCAGCGGCTACACCATCGGCCAGGCTGACGGCTATACGACTTTGCAGGTCACGGCCGCCGGCGGCGCGGTGCTGACCGTACGCCTGACCGCGTCGCTGCAGGCCAGCGACCTGATCCTCTCCAACCCCGGGTCGACCTATACCGGCACCGCCGGCTCGGACACGCTGACGGGCGGACCGGGTTCCGACACCCTGATCGGCGGTGGCGGCGGCGACAGCCTGACCGGCGGCGGCGGCAACGACATCTTCAAGTACGCGGCGGCCACCGACAGCAAGCCGGACGCCTACGACATCATCGCCGACTTCACGACCGGCCAGGACCTGCTCGACCTGGTCGCCGTCCAGCCCATCGAGGTGTCGCTGGTGACGTCGGGCGCGGCGACCTTCGTGTTCGTCAACACCCCCAACGGCCAGATGACCATCGCCGCCAACGGCCAGGTCAACGGCTCGGACGTGCTGGTTCACAACAACCACGGCTTCTACATGATCGGCGACGGGGCGGCCAACACCCTGGTCGGCGGCGTCAACGGCGACGTGATCCAGAGCGGCGCGGGCGATGACGTGATCATCGGCGGCGGCGGCGGCGACGTGATCTTCGGCCAGGCCGGGGCCGACATCTTCAAGTACCTGGCGGTGACCGACAGCAACGCCAACGGCTCGGACGGCCTGTTCGTATTCGAGACCGGCGTGGACAAGATCGACCTGTCGGCGGTGCATCCCAGCGAGGTCAGCCTGATCCGCTCTGGCGGCTCGACCTTCCTGTTCGCCAACACCCCGAACGGGCCGATGCAA
>FTJN01001552.1_pt1 | contig 18472 bp, 16 predicted proteins | sample 1658361 | NCBI WGS metagenome assembly FTJN01 (sample SAMEA3914819, study PRJEB12502) | metagenome | biome: forest; material: soil | place: Canada | collected 2010-06-26 | depth 0.3 m | reverse complement strand
CGTACTCGCTACAATCGAGCATCCAGATTTCATTGGCGAGAGTCCGGACATGGTCGATCCGTTGGCGGAGGTCGTCGCGCTGCTGCAGCCCGGCGCGCGGCATTCCAAGCTCGTGCACGGCGCGAGCCCCTGGCGCGTGCGCCGCTCCGATTTCGGCGAGCCCTTCTACTGCGTGGTGCTCGAGGGCGGCTGCCGCATCGCCGTCGACGGACACGACCCGCTCGAGCTGGATGCGGGCGACTTCGCGCTGATTCCCGCGGCCTGGAACGTCACGCTCGCGAGCCTGGTCGAACCGCCGGCGGGCGAGCACACCGCCGCGCCGACGCCCCTGGGCCACGGCGAGTTCCGCATCGGCCCGCCGGACGGCGCCGTCGACCTGCGCATGGTGGCGGGGCATTGCAGCTTCGGGTCTACGGATGCGTCGCTGCTGGTGTCGTTGCTGCCGAAGTTCGTGCACGTGCGCGGCGAGCAGCGCCTGGCCACGCTGGTGCAGCTCGTGCGCGACGAGACGCGCGCGACGCGTCCCGCGCGCGAGGTGGTGCTGGCGCGCCTGCTGGAGGTGCTGCTGATCGAGGCCTTGCGATCCAGCGCCGGCACGAACGCGCCGCCGGGCCTGGTGCGCGGCCTGGCCGATGCGCGACTCGCCGTGGCGATCCGCGGTATGCACGAGCATCCGCGGCGGCCGTGGACGGTGGCGGAACTCGCGCAGGAGGCCGCGCTGTCGCGCTCCACGTTCTTCGAGCGCTTCCAGCGCGAGGTGGGCGTCGCGCCGATGGAATACCTGCTGGCCTGGCGCATGGCGCTCGCCAAGGACCTGCTGCGCCGCAACGCCGGGCGCATGGCCGAGATCGCGGAGCGCGTGGGCTACAGCTCCGCGAGCACGTTCAGCGTCGCGTTCACGCGGCACGTCGGCCGGCCGCCGACGCAGTATGCGCGCGAGCAGGCGGCGACTTGACCCGCTCGTCCGCTCAGCGCGCCGGCGGCAGTCCGTACGCGGTGTAGAACTCGCTGGCGATGCGCCAGCCGCCCGCCACCTTCAGGAGCTCGAGCGTCTTCCAGCCGTAGCCGCCGCTGTCGGTGCCGGCAGCGACGGTCACGAAATCGAGCGACACCTGCGCCAGCGCGCCGTCCTGCAGGATGCGGATGTTGTCGAAGCGTTGTTCGTAGTGCCTGCCCGAACCGAATACGGCGTGGCGGAAGTCGGCGTAGCGCCGGGTGTCGACGTCCGTCGCCGTTGCCTTGTCGAGCCCGGCGGCTCCCACGGTCAGGAACGGCACACGATCGTTCAGCAGCAACGCCGCGAAGCCGGCCTCGTCGCCCTGCTTCACCGCAGCGCGATAAGTGTCCAGCAGATGCTCGATGGCGACACGATCCTCAGCGCTCGCCTCGTGGCGGCCGGCGAACGCCGCGGGCGGCGGTGGCACCGCGAACGCTGCCGGGCCCAGTGTGGCAATCAGCAGGAAGGCAGCCAGCCGGACAAGGCACATTCGAATTTCCTCCGGATCTTCAAGGATTGTGGTGCGGATCGGGCGGACGCGCGCCGAGTTCGCACCATGTTCAGCGTGGCGTCGCGCAGCGCGCCGGCTCCGTCGCCTTCGCCGCCTTGCCCGGTGCCAGCTTCATGCCGCTTTCGGTCAACTGGTCGAACGCGAGCTGCTCCAACGCCGTAACCTGCGGCCGCGACAGGCCCAGCTCGTAGCCCGAGCATTCGTTCTCGCCCAGCGAGCGCGGGTCGAGCCCGGTGACGCTGCCGAACACGACCAGGGTCTCCAGGTAGTAGCCGAAGGTGCTGGCGTGGTAGTGATCCCAGGTCCAGAGATCGAGCTTGCCGGCCTCGATGCCGTCGTACGGATTCGCGTCGGCCACGCCGCTGCGGATCGCCCGCATCCAGGCGTCGCCCACGGGGATGACGGGCTTGAGGCCCGGCGTGGCGGCGGCCGCCTTGTCATAGCCGGCACGCAGGTCGTGCGCCATCGCGTCGACGGGCTTGCCGAACCAGGCGCCCTTCGGGTCGTAGGTCTGGTCGGCGCGCGGCCACGTGGCCATCAGGCGGATCTCGACCGCGGGGTTGCGCGCGCGCAGCAGCGTGGACATGCGCTTGACGGTGTCGACCAGCAAGCCCGGATCGCCAGGCTTGTCCTTGTCGAGCGTGCTGTAGCCATGCATCACGACGCTGTCGTACGGCCGCTGGCCGACGACGTCGCTCTTGTGCTCGAGGTGCCAGTCGAGGCCCACGCCGCCCTGGGTCTCGAGCGACACGTCGTAGTCCAGGCCGGCCTCCACCGTGAACGACTTGAACAACGCCGGCATGCCGCCGATGCCCTGGCCGTTGAGATCGGTGACCGTGTTGGCGCGGTAGTAGTGCACTGCCGAGCCTTGCGCGTAGGTGAAGCTGTTGCCGATGAACAGGATGCGGGTGGCGCTCGCATGGACGACGGACAAGCCGGCCAGCAGCGCGGCGACGAGCGAAGGAATGAACTTCAAGACAATCTCCAAGGTCGTGATGGTCGGCGACCGCGAGAGACGGATGTTAGCGACCACCGGCGTCGCACGTGGCGAACAGGGTGGCTTCGCGCTACGATGCGCGTCCTGCCTGCGGTGCGACGGGAGACACGCGATGAACTGGCGACGATCCCTGGCTTGCTTCGCCGCATCAAGCGCGGCAGCAGTGACCGCATATGGAGCCGTCTGGCTTGTCCGGTTGCCACGGAACTGGACGTCGGCCTCGCGCTGGGCCGACATCGTGATCATCGGCTTCCTCGCGTACGCGCTGGTGCCGGCCGCCGTGCTGGCCTTCGCAGCCCTGCGGCGTGCGCCGTCGGCGATCTGGGCGCTCGTCGTCTGCATCGGCTGGCTGGGCGCATTGTTCGGCCTCCACGCGTGGCAACCGATCCAGTACTACGGCGAGTTTGCGTGGTGGATGTTCGAGCGCGACTTCCTGGGCTTCCTGCCTGTCCCGCTCGCATCGGCGCTCGCGGCCAGCGTCGCGGCACGAGCGGTCTCGACGCGTTCGGCGGGCTGACCCGGCACCCCCCAAGGCGGCCCGGGCCACGCGGCCGCCGCCGCGTTCAGGCCGCCTGGGGCAACGCTGGCGCCGCGGCGACCAGCGCCCTCGCCAGCTCGCCGATGCGCATCAACGCATGGCGTTGCGTGTCGTCCCAACGTCCGCCGACGCCCAGCCGGATGCAGTGCCGGTAGCGGTCGCTGGCGCTGAACAAGGTGCCCGGCGCGATCGCGATGCGTTCGGCCAGCGCCGCCGTGAACAACGCCTGGGAGTCGACGGCGCGCGGCATCTCCACCCACAGGATGTAGCCGCCGGCCGGGTCGGTCACGCGCGTGCCCTTGGGAAAGCTGCCGGCGATCAGGCGGCGCGCCTCGTCGACGCGCACCCCGATCGTGTGGCGCATCTGGCGGAACGCCGCCTCGTTGCCGGTGTGGCCCAGCAGCTCGGCCATCGCGAGCTCGACGAACGTCGTCTGCGCGCCGCTGGTGGCCATCTTCATGCGCCGCACCGCGTCGGTCCAGCGGCCGGCCTCGACCCAGCCGACGCGCAGGCCCGGCGCGATCGTCTTGGAGAACGAGCCGCACAGCATCACGTGTCCGGTCGGGTCGAACGAGCGCACGGCGCGGCGCTTGTCCTCCTGCTCGGCGAGGTCGTTGTGCAGCACGTCCTCGATCATCGCGATGCCGCGCGAGCTCACCAGGCGCGCGAGCCGCTTGCGGTCAGCGGTGGGCAGGCTGCCGCCCATCGGGTTGGACAGCGTCGGCGAGATCAGCAGCGCCTTGACCGGATGCGTGTGGAGCGCGAGCTCCAGCGCGTCGAGCGACAGGCCGTCGCGCGGATGGGTCGGGATCTCGAGCGCGCGCAGGTGCAGGCTCTGCAGGATCTCGAGGAAGCCGAAGTAGGTCGGCGACTCCAGCGCCACGACGTCGCCCGGCCGCGTGACGGCGCGCAGGCACAGCGTGATCGACTCCAGGCAGCTGTTGGTGGCGACGATGTCGCGCGGCTGCAGCTGGCAGCCCAGGCGCAGCGCGTAGCGCGCGATCGCGCGGCGCAGCGTCTCGTGGCCGGAACCCAGCGCGTACTCGCACAGCACGGCGCGATGGCGCTGCGCGGCGCGCATCACGGTGCGGCGGATGCGCTCGACGGAGAACAGGTCCTCGCTGGGGCTGGCCGCGCCGAACGAGATGTAGCCCTCCTCGTGCGCGAAGCGCAGCGCGTGGGCGGCGAGCGCGTCGATGTCGACCTCGCGCGAGTCGGCGGGCGGCTGCGTCGCCTCCGGCACGGGCGGCTTGGGCGGGCGCGCCGCCACGAAGAAGCCGGACCGCGGACGCGTCTCGACGAGGCGCATGTCCTCCAGCGCGCGGTAGGCCTGCACCGCGGTGGACAGGGACACGCCGTGCTGGGTTGCAAGATCGCGCAACGAGGGCAGGCGGTCGCCGCGCGCGAGCACGCCGGCGCGGATCGACGCGGCCAGGGTCTGGGCGATCTGCAGGTAGAGCGTGTCGGGCGAGTCCATGCCCCGATTCTGTCTTCGACCCGCCATCTTCGACCAGTACAGATGCCGGGAAATCCGACCGTGACAGCGGGTCGGCACGACGATCTGTACTGCTGCAGACCGCTGCCGGTTGTGGCTGTTTCGCGGCCGCACCGCCTCCTAGAGTCGATGCCATGGAACACACCCTCCGCCTCCACCCGTCCCTCGGCCGCCGCCACGCCGAGGCTCTCGACAGCGCCGTCCGGCTGGGCGCGCACGCCACGGTCGCGGGGCACCTGGCGGCAGGCGCCTGCATCGCCGTGCAATCGGGCCGCATCTGGCTGACGCAGACCGGCGACGCCAACGACTACTTCGTGGAGGCCGGCCAGCGCCACGTCGTGACGCGCGCGGGCCGCGTCGTGATCGAGAGCTTCAGCGCCCAGGCGACGCTGCGGGTGCTGCGCGGCGCCCCCGCCGCGCGGCCCGGATTTCCCTAGTGGGGGACTTCCATCGCGGCGGTGTACTCGCCGCGCCGCGCCAGCCGGTTGAGATGCGCCCGCTCGACCAGCGCCTTCTGCGCCGCGGCGACGTTCTCCTTCCTGCCGGCCCAGGCCTTCATCGCCGGATCCTGGATCGCCCGGGCGAACGAGAACGCCAGCGGCCAGGGCAGCTCGGCGCCATGGCGCACGTGCATCGCGTTGAGGCGCGCCGACGCGTCGGGCGCGGCCTGGCCGCCTGACAGGAACGCGATGCCGCCCACCGCGGCCGGCACGCTGCGGAGAAAGACGCGTACGGTGGCGTCGGCGATGTCGTCGACGCTGTCCTGGGTGGGGCACTGGAGCCCCGGCACGACCATGTTGGGCTTCAGGATCATCCCTTCGAGCAGCACGCGCTGCGTGCGCAGCGCATCGAACACGAAATGCAGCGCGCGCTCGGTGACCTCGGCGCAGCGCGCCAGCGTGTGCGCGCCGTCCATCAGCACCTCGGGCTCGACGATCGGCACGATGCCGGCCTCCTGGCACAGCGCCGCGTAGCGCGCGAGCGCCTGCGCGTTGGCCTCGTAGCAGCCGCGCGACGGCGCGTTCTTCGCGTCGGCGATGGTGATCACCGCGCGCCATTTCGCGAAGCGCGCGCCCATGCTCGAGTACTCGGCCAGGCGCTCGCGCAGGCCGTCCAGGCCTTCGGTCACGAGTTCGCCGTCGTGCAGCGCGAGCGGCTTCGCGCCGGCGTCCACCTTGATGCCCGGGACGATGCCCACCTTCTCCAGCGCCTGCGCGAAAGGCACGTCGGCGAAGGTCTTCGTGCGGATCGTCTCGTCGTAGAGGATCGCCCCGCCGATGGACTCGGCCAGCCCCGGCGCGGTGACGATCATGTCGCGGTAGGCGCGGCGCATCTCCGGCGTCTGCGCGATGCCCAGCGCGGCGAAGCGCTTGTCGGCCGTGGGGTTGCTCTCGTCCATCGCCAACAGGCCCTTGCCGTCCGCGGTGAGCGCGGTGGCGGTGGCCTTCAAGGTCTCTTCGTTCATGCTCGGTCGCTCCTGGTTCGCGCCGGCGTCCGCTGCAATGTCAGGACCTTGCCTGCACCCTGCGCCGCCAGCTCGACGTTGCGGCAATTCGCGCACCCGGAAATCCATTCTTGCGCCGCCCTTGCAGCCCGGCCGTTGGGCATGTCGCTTGCCGAAAGCGCGGATGGCCACGCTCGTGCAATCAGCTCATCCGTGCGCGATGATCACGCCACTCAACTTCGAAAGACGGCAGTGCAACTCGGAATGATCGGTTTGGGGCGGATGGGCGCGAACATGGCGCGCCGCGTGATGAGCCAGGGCCACCAGTGCGTGGTGCAGGACGCCAACGCCGACGCCGTGGGCAAGATGGTCGCCGCGGGCGCCGTCGGCGCCGCGACGCTGCAGGAGATGGCGGCGAAGATGACCCGGCCGCGCGCCGTCTGGATGATGGTGCCGGCCGCCGTGGTCGACCACGTGCTCGACGACCTGGTCGCGCACCTCGATCCGGGCGACATCATCATCGACGGCGGCAACTCCTGGTATCGCGACGACATCGACCGCGCCGCCCGCCTCAAGGAAAAGGGCTTCCACTACGTGGACTGCGGCACCAGCGGCGGCATCGCCGGCCAGGACCGCGGCTATTGCCTGATGGTGGGCGCCGAGCAGGCGGTCTTCGACCACCTCGCGCCGATCTTCCAGGCGCTGGCTCCCGGCGTCGACGCGGCCTCGCGCACGCCCGGGCGCGCGGGCGAGCCGTCCAACGCCGAGCAGGGCTTCCTGCACTGCGGCCCGAACGGCGCCGGCCACTTCGTGAAGATGGTGCACAACGGCATCGAATACGGAATGATGGCCGCGTTCGCCGAGGGCTTCAACATCCTCAAGCACGCCAACGTCGGCAAGCAGGACCACGCCAAGGACGCCGAGACGGCGCCGATGCGCGACCCGCAGTACTACCAGTTCGACATCGACGTCCCACAGGTGGCCGAGGTCTGGCGCCGCGGCAGCGTCGTCGGCTCGTGGCTGCTCGATCTCACCGCCAAGGCGCTGGTCGCCGACCCCCAGCTCGCCCAGTTCGGCGGACGCGTTTCCGACTCCGGCGAGGGCCGCTGGACGATCCAGGCCGCCATCGACGAAGGCGTGCCAACGCAGGTGCTCAGCGCCGCGCTGTACGACCGCTTCTCGTCGCGCGGCGAGGGCACGTTCGCCAACCAGATCCTGTCCGCGATGCGCGCCGAGTTCGGCGGGCACGCGGAGAAGAAGGCCTAGCCGCTCATGACCGACGACACGAAGACCAGCAGCGACGCACATCCCCTCGGGGGATCGGACGCCGTACCCGGCGGACGAGGGGCCGTCATGTCGGATGCGCTCGTGCTCTTCGGATTCACCGGCGACCTCGCCAACAAGAAGATCTTCCCTGCGCTCTACGCGATGGCCAAGCGCGGCGAACTGGTGCCTCGCGTGGTCGGCGTCGCCGGCCGGGCGCAGACCGACGACGAGGTGCACCAGCGCGTGCGCGACTCGATCGAGAAGGAAGGCGGCGGCATCACCGACGGCGCCGCCTTCGACAAGCTCCAGCAGGCCATCCGCTACGTCGGCGGCGACTACAACAAGCCGGAGACCTTCGCGGCGCTGAAGAAGGCGCTGGACGGCGCGCAGCGCCCCGCGCATTACCTGGCGGTGCCGCCGACGCTGTTCGAGACGGTGATCAGGAGCCTGGGCCAGGCCGGCCTCGCCAAGGACGCGCGCCTGATCGTGGAAAAGCCCTTCGGCCGCGACCTGGCGTCCGCCAGGGAGCTCGACGAAGTGGCGCGCTCGGTGTTCCCGGAGGAGGCCATCTTCCGCATCGACCACTATCTCGGCAAGGAGGCGATCATGAACCTCCTGTACTTCCGCTTCGCCAACTCGTTCCTCGAGCCGCTGTGGTGCCGCGATCACGTCACGAGCGTGCAGATGACGATGTCCGAGGATTTCGGCGTCGGCGACCGCGGTGCCTTCTACGAGACCGCCGGCACGCTGCGCGACGTGGTCGAGAACCACCTGTTCCAGATCGTCGCGCTGCTCGCGATGGAGCCGCCGCGCTCGCGCGGCTTCGCCGACCTGCGGGCCGCCAAGGCCCAGGTGTTCAAGGCGATGCGACCGCTGAAGCCCGAAGACCTGGTGCGCGGCCAGTACGCCGGCTACCGCCAGGAGAAGGACGTGGCGCCCGACTCGGACGTCGAGACCTTCGTCGCGCTGCGCCTGCACATGGACACGCCGCGCTGGCAGGGCGTGCCGTTCTACCTGCGCGCCGGCAAGAAGCTGCCCAACACCACCGTCGAGGTGCAGATCCAGTTCAAGCCGCCGCAGCAGGCGCTGTTCGAGGACGCCGGCGGCCGCCCCAACTACCTGCGCTTTCGCCTGCAGCCGACGTCGGCCATCGCGCTCGCCGCGCGCGTGAAGGACGTCGGCAAGGAATTCGTCGGCCGGCAACGCGAGCTGTATGCCTGCGAAGACCTGAGCGGCGAGGAAGCGCCCTACGACCGCCTGCTGGGCGACGCGATGGCCGGCGACGGCTCGCTGTTCACCAGCCTGGAATCCGTCGAGGCCGCGTGGACGGCCGTCGACGGCATCCTCGTGAACCATCCGAAGGTCGTCTCGTACGCGCCCGGCACGTGGGGCCCGGCGGAAGCCGACGCGCTGATCGCCGCCGACGGTGGCTGGCAGGACCCGGCACCCGAGACGGGCTGCGCCGACGACACGAAGAAGCCGCACGATGAGCAAGACCCTGACGAAGCGTTCCAGCTGGAAGGCCCTGGCCAGTCACCACAGGAAGATCGCGAAGACGCACCTGCGCGAGTTGTTCGCCGAGGATACGAGCCGCGGCACCCGCCTGACGCTGGAGGCCGCGGGCCTGTACCTGGACTACTCGAAGAACCGCGTCACCGACAAGACGATGAAGCTGCTGGTCGAGCTCGCCGAGGACTGCGGACTGCAGGACAGGATCGACGCGATGTTCCGCGGCGACCGCATCAACACCACCGAGAACCGCGCCGTGCTGCACGTCGCGCTGCGCGCGCCGCTCGGGCAGCAGATCGCGCTCGACGGCATCGACGTCGTGCCCGCCGTGCACGAGGTGCTCGCCCGCATGGCCGCGTTCGCCGACGACGTGCGCGACGGCACCTGGCACGGCTACACGGGAAAGAGGATCCGGCACGTGGTCAACATCGGCATCGGGGGCTCCGACCTCGGACCGGTGATGGCCTACGAGGCGCTGCGCCACTACAGCCAGCACGACCTCGATTTCCGCTTCGTCTCCAACGTCGACTCGACCGACCTCACCGAGGCCACGCGCGGCCTCGATCCGGCGCAGACGCTGTTCATCGTGTCGTCCAAGACGTTCACGACGCTGGAGACCATGACCAACGCCCGGGCCGCGCGCGACTCGCTCGTCGCGCAGCTGGGCAGCGAGGACGCGGTCGCGCGCCACTTCGTGGCCGTGTCGACCAACGCCGAAGGCGTGGCGAAGTTCGGCATCGCGCCGGACAACATGTTCGGCTTCGAGGATTGGGTCGGCGGCCGCTACTCGATGGACTCGGCCATCGGCCTGTCGACGATGATCGCGGTCGGCCCCACCCACTTCCGCGCGATGCTGGCCGGCTTCCACGAGATGGACGAGCACTTCCGCAGCGCGCCGCTTGCGCAGAACCTGCCGGTGCTGCTGGGCCTGCTCTCGATCTGGAACAACGACTTCTTCGGCGCGTCGACGCTGGCCGTGCTGCCCTACGAGCAATACCTGAAGCGCTTTCCCGCGTACCTGCAGCAGCTCACGATGGAGAGCAACGGCAAGCACGTGACGCTCGAAGGCGAGCCGGTGCACTGCGACACCTCGCCCGTGGTGTGGGGCGAGCCCGGCACCAACGGCCAGCACTCGTTCTACCAGCTGATCCACCAGGGCACGCGCATCGTGCCGTGCGACTTCATCGGCTTCTGCACCGCGCTCGCTCCCATCGGCGGCCAGCACGACCTGCTGATGGCCAACCTGATCGCGCAGGCCGAGGCGCTGGCGTTCGGCAAGACCGCCAGGCAGGTGGCCGCCGAAGGCGTCGCGCCGGAGCTGGTGCCGCACCGGGTATTCGAGGGCAACCGGCCCAGCAACACGATTCTGGCCGACGCGCTGACGCCGGAATCGCTGGGCAAGCTGATCGCGCTGTACGAGCACAGCGTGTTCACGCAGGGCGCGATCTGGAACATCGACTCGTTCGACCAGTGGGGCGTCGAACTAGGGAAGGCGCTGGCCTCCCAGGTCATTCCCGAGCTGCAAAGCCTGCATGATCCCGAACTCGCCCACGACAGCTCCACCAACGCGCTGATCCGGTTCTACCGCCGGCGCCGACATCACTGACCATGGCCCAGATCATCTCCCCTCTCGCAGGCAAGCCGGCGCCGCGTTCGTCGCTGGTCGACATCCCCAAGCTCGTCAGCGCGTACTACTCGAACATCCCCGACCCGGCGGAGCCGGCGCAGCGCGTCGCCTTCGGCACCTCGGGCCATCGCGGCAACGCGTTCGACGGCTCGTTCAACGAGCGCCATGTGCTGGCGATCGCGCAGGCGATCTGCGACTACCGCGCGGCGCAGGGCATCGACGGGCCGCTGTTCATCGGCGTCGACACGCACGCGCTGTCCGAACCCGCGCTGCGCAGCGCGCTGGAGGTACTGGCCGCCAACGGCGTGGACACGATGCTCGCGATGAGCGACGAGTACACGCCGACGCCGGCCATCTCGCACGCGATCATCACGCACAACCGCGAGCGCACGTCCAAGCTGGCCGACGGCATCGTCGTGACGCCGTCGCACAACCCGCCCGACAACGGCGGCTTCAAGTACAACCCGACCAACGGCGGCCCGGCGGCCGACGACATCACGAAGACGGTGCAGAACGCGGCCAACGCCTACCTCGAGAAGGATCTCGCGGGCGTGAAGCGCATGACGTACGCGAAGGCGCTCGCCGCGCCGACCACGCACCGCCGCGACTACCTCGGCTGGTACGTGGCCGACCTCGGCAACGCGATCGACATGGCCGCGATCCGCGACTCGAAGATCCACCTGGGCGTCGATCCGCTGGGCGGCGCCGGCGTGCACTACTGGAGCCGCATCGCCGACCAATACCGCCTCGACCTCACCGTGGTCTCCGACGTCGTCGACCCCACGTTCGGCTTCATGACCCTGGACTGGGACGGCAAGATCCGCATGGATCCGTCGTCGCCGTACGCGATGGCGCGCCTGGTCGAACTCAAGAGCCAGTTCGACGTCGCGTTCGCCTGCGACACCGACCACGACCGCCACGGCATCGTCACGCGCAGCGCCGGCCTGCTGCAGCCCAACGCCTACCTGGCCGTGGCCATCGACTACCTGTTCCGCAACCGTCCGCAGTGGGGCGCGAACGCGGCGATCGGCAAGACGGTGGTGTCGTCGCGCATGATCGATCTCGTGGCGCAGCGCCTGCAGCGCAAGATGATCGAGGTGCCCGTCGGCTTCAAGTGGTTCGCCGCCGGCCTGGCCGACGGCAGCCTCGGCTTCGGTGGCGAGGAGAGCGCGGGCGCCGCGTTCCTGCGCCGCGACGGCACGGCGTGGACGACCGACAAGGACGGGCTGACGCTGGCCTTGCTCGCCGCGGAGATCACCGCGAAGACGGGCAGCGATCCGGGCGCGCTGTACAAGCGGATGACGCGGGAACTCGGCAAGCCGGTGTCCGACCGCGTCGAGGCGCCGGCGGACGCGCAGCAGAAGAAGCGCCTGTCCGCGCTCGCGCCCGATGCGATCACGACCCGCGAGATCGCCGGCGAGGCCATCACCGAGGTGACCGCCACGGCGCCCGGCAACGGAGCGGCGATCGGCGGCATCCGCGTCAGCTCGAAGAGCGGCTGGTTCGCGGCACGTCCCTCGGGCACCGAGGAGATCTACAAGATCTACGCCGAGAGCTTCGAAGGCGAGGCGCACCTCGAGCGCCTGCTCGGCGAGGCGCAGGCGCTGGTGGACAAGGCCATCGCCGCCTGAGCGGGCCGCGCCGTCGATGCGGCCACGCCGCGCGCGGGCAGAATGGGGCCCCGCCTCGATCCACGGGCGCCCGACCCGCCATGAAGCCTGCCCTCGCCCTGCCCCTGATCGCGCTGCTGCTGGCCGGCGCGTGCCGCGCCACGCCGGCCCCCGACGCCGCACCCGATCCGCTCGCCGCCACGCCGGTGCGCCTGGCGGTCGGCGCGAACGACGACTTCGCCGACCTCGCGCCCTTCGGCGCCGCCGTGGGCACGGCACGCATCGTCGCCCTCGACGAGCAGACGCACGGCGGCCACGAAGAGTTCGTCCTGAAGACGCGGCTGCTGCGCTACCTGCACGAGCGCCTCGGTTTCGACGTGCTGGTGCTCGAGAGCGGGTTCTTCGACGTCGGCGAGCTGCAGCTGGCCGCCCAGGCCGGCGCCTCCCTCGCCGACCAGGCGCCGGGCAACATCTTCTTCATGTATTCGAAGTCGGCCGAGGGCCGCGACATGCTCCGCTACGTCGACGCCACCCGCGCCTCCGCGCATCCGTTGACGCTGGCCGGCATGGACAGCCAGCACAGCGGCGCGCTGAGCCAGAGGGAACTGGTCCCGAAGCTCGCGGCCTTCCTGTCGGCGCACGGCTCCCGCCTGCCGGCGGCGCGCGATTGGGCGGGCTTCGCCGCGACGGTCGCGGCGATGACCGCGCCGGACCACGACGCCCCCTCCGCCGCGCAACGTGCCGCCTTCGACGCCGCCGTCGCGCAGGCCGCGCGCGAGCTCGCCGCCGTCGACGACCGGCGCCCGGCGGTGGAGAGCGCCGGCTGGTGGGGCCGCGTCGTGGCCGACCTCCAGGCCCAGGCGCGGCAGCGGTGGGTCGCGCCGCGCGGCAATGCGCGCGACCAGGCGATGGGCGACAACGTGGTGTGGATCGCCGAGCACCTCGCGCCGGGCCAGCGCCTGGTCGTCTGGGGCCATGCGATCCACCTGATGCACGACGCCCCCGACGCCGCGGCGCCGCCGTTCGCGGGCACGGTGATCCACCGCCGGTTCGGCGCGGACTATCACGTCGCCCACCTGACCGGGCTCGGCGGCCGCTATCTCGACTACACGACGCTGCAGCCGGCCGACATCCCGGCGGCGGCGCCCGGCAGCCTGGAAGCGCGGCTCGCGCAGCAACCCGGCGACGCGCTGTTCCTCGCGCCCGCCGCGGCACCGGCGACGGATGCGCCGGCGGCCCGCTACATCGACTACCAGTTGTTCGGCCCGCTGCCCGGGCGCGGCCTGAACTGGGAGAGCACCTTCTTCATCCGCCGGCTGACGCCGGCGACGATGGTGCGTTGAACGAGACCCCGATGACCCTCTCCGACATCACCATTCGCCCGATCCAGCCCGCCGACCGCGCGGCCTGGGAACCGCTCTGGGCCGGCTACAACGCGTTCTACGACCGCGCGGGCGCGACGGCGCTGGCGCCGGAGATCACGCAGACCCTGTGGGAACGCCTGTTCGATCCGGCCGAGCCGGTCTTCGCGCTGGTCGCCGAGCACGACGGCGCGCTTGCAGGCCTCGTGCACTACCTGTTCCACCGCAGCACCTCGCGGATCGAGCCGGTGTGCTACCTGCAGGACCTGTTCACGTCACCCGCGCTGCGCGGCCGCGGCGTGGGGCGCGCGCTGATCGAGGGCGTCTACGCGCGCGCGGGCGACGCGGGCGCGAGGCGCGTCTACTGGCAGACGCGCGAGAGCAACGCGGCCGGACGCCTGCTGTACGACAAGGTCGCCCGCCACCTCGGCTTCATCGTGTATTCGCACGACGCCTGACGCCGGGCCACTCCGGCACCGGGCCCAGCCCGACGCGCGCCAGCGGCACGGGTTCGGTCGGGGCCGCCGAGGCGTCGCCCAAGGGTTGGCGCTCCGACAGCGGCACGTGGTGCGATTCGTCGAGGTCGTCGGCCGCGCCGCTGCGCGTGCGCGGCGGGTACTGGCAGTTCAGGCCGGAGAGGTCGGCCGGCCCCTCCTCTTCGCGCACGATCCAGTGGATGGCCGTGGTGCTGCGCGACCGGTCGGCCGTGAGCGTCTTGACCACATGGCTCAGCGACACCGGACGCGAGGCGTCGGTGTCGGACAGGTCGATCGCGACATTGCCCGTCTGGCGGCGGAACGCGCCCGACGGCGGTTGCTCGCCCGGGTGCGCCCAGACGAAGTGGCTGGGGATCATGTCGCCCGGCAGCGCGACGCGATCGGGAAACATGCCGACGTCGAGCATCAGCTTGTCCAGGATCGTTCGCGTCTTGTAGAACTGCGGCTCGCGCATGCACTGGAAATAGAAGTGGATCTCGACGCCGGGCGGCACCGGCCACAGCGCGGCATCGAACTTCATGCCGCGTCCGGAAACAACATAGGTCTTGGTCATGTTCTTTTGTGGTCCACGTCGGCGGGTGGGGCGCCGACCATGCCGGGCCTTTTGCCCGGTGCCCGATTTTAGGTCGCCGGTCGCGGTCCCATGGGCCGGAAAACGACAAAAGAGACACACCTTGCGGCTTGTCGCAGTGCTCGACCGCCGCGCACGACGGGGCGGCGACGCAGGTGGGCGGCCACGAGTCCACATTCGAGGGATTGCCAGCACTGCGGCCCACGTGGCCTCTCATCGTTTCGCCAATGAAGGCGACAACGCTGTCAGCCCTCAGGCCGGCGGCAGGTCGCGCTCCAGTCCCGCCCGGAACAGGGCCGCCACCATGTCCGACTGGGTCACCATGCCGACGAGTTCGCCGCCGCTGCCCACCACGGGCAGGTGATGGCGCCCGCCATCGGAGAACGCCGGCACCAGGTCGACCATCTCCTGCTCGGGCGTGGCCGTCAGCACGTCGCGCGTCATGACGTCCGCGACGAGCCAGGTGTCGATGCCCGAGGCCGTCGAGACGATCTCGTGGCCGACGAAGAAGTCGTGCAGCGTCACGATGCCCTGCAGCACGTTGCGCGCGTCGACGACCGGCAGCGCCTTCACCGCGTGGCGGATCATCAGTTGCCAGGCCTCGCGCGCGGGCGTGGACGCCAGGACGCGCACGACGTCGCGCGACATCACGTCCGCGCACCGGACGCTGCCGAAGCGCCGCTTCCAGGCCTGGTGCTCCGCGTCGATGAACAGCTCCTCCAGGTCGTCGCGGCTGACGTCCAGCAGCTCGCCGCGGGCGCGCAGCGCCGCCTCCAGGTCCTGCATCCGCAGGCCGACGCGCGCCGTGGGCGTCTCGTCGCGCGTGAGATGCGTGCCGGCGTGCGGCGTCGGATGGTGCGGATAGCGCCGGCGCGCGGACACGTTGAACACCAGCGCGGCCATCAGCAGCAGCAGCGAGTCGATGAGCACGGGCCACAGCACGAAGGTGTAGCCGAGCGCCTTGATCGCGGGGCCGCCCAGCACGGCGGTGAGCGCCACCGCGCCGCTGGGCGGGTGCAGGCAGCGCAGCGCGAACATCGCGGCGATCGCCAGCGCCACCGCCAGGCTGGCCGCCACGGCGACGTCGTCGATGTGGGCCGCGCAGGTCACGCCGATCAGGGCCGCGCACAGGTTGCCGCCGATGAGGGCCCACGGCTGCGCCAGCGGGCTGGACGGCACCGCGAACAGCAGCACGGCCGACGCGCCCATCGGCGCGATGAACCACGGATTGAAGCCGGCCAGCATCCGCTGGCTGAACCACGCGGCGGCGAACACGCCCAGCAGCGCTCCCAGGCAACTGAGGCCGATCTCGCGCCGCGACACGCTGACCGGTGCGGGCAGGAACGTCGCCAGCCATTTCACGACACCTTGTCCGCCCATCTCAGCGATCCTCGTTCCGCGACGAGGCCCCCGTCAGCGCGCGGAACCGGGCCCGCGCCGCAGCCAGCGGCAGGCTCAGGAAACGCTCGTGCCGATGTTCCTGGTCGTCGACGTCGAGCGAGGGCTTGACCAGGTCGCTGCGTGCGATGACGCCCAGCAGCCGGCGCGACGCCGCGTCCGAGACGACCGGCAGGCGCTCGAGGCCGTGCACGGCGAGACGCGTCGCCACGATGCGGCAGGTCTCGTCCGGCAACGCCAACGCCGGCACGTTGGCGCCGAACAGGTCGGCCACGCAGGCGCAACCCGACCGGTGCAGTCCCTGGGCCAGCGTCGCGCGATCCGCCATGCCGATGAAGCGCCCGCCCACCATCACCGGAAACGCGCGGTGGCGCTGGCCCTCGCCGAAATGGCGCGCCAGCGCGTCGGCCAGGCCGGCCTCGCCGTCCATGGTCTCGACCTCGCGCGTCATGACCTCGGCGACGACGTGCCGTTCGAGCGGGTCGACGCCGTACTCGCGATAGACGTGATGGCCGCGACGCGAGATCTTCTCGGTCAGGATCGAGCGCGGCATCGTCATCACGGTGAACCCGTAGGCCACGGCCGAGCCGATCAGCAGCGGCAGCAAGGCGTCGACGTCCTGGGTCAGTTCGAGCGCGAACATCACCGACATCACGGGCGCGCGCATCATGCCGCCCAGCGTGGCGGCCATGAAGACGAGCGGCCACAGCGCGGGTTGGCCGCCCGGCAGGAACGGGCCGACGAGCACGCCAAGGGCGGCGCCCATCATCAGCAGCGGCGCCAGCACGCCGCCCGAGGTGCCGGAGCCGAGGGCGACGACCCACATCGCGGCCTTGCACAGGATCAGCGCGAGCACCACGTCGGCGGCGAGCCGGTTGGCGAGCAGGTCGCCGATGACGTCGTAGCCGACGCCCAGCGCGCGCGGCTCGAGATAGCCGCCCAGCCCGACGGCCAGGCCACCGATCGCCGGCCACCACATCCAGTGCACGGGCAGCCGGCCGAACAGGTCTTCGACCTTGTACAGGCCGTTCGACACCGTCCACGCCAGCGCGCCGGCGCCCAGGCCCGCGGCGACGCACGAGGCGAGCGTCCTGAAATCAGCGGGGTCGGTGTGCAGCGGGAACAGCGCGCCGCCGTCGAGCAGCAGCGGGCGCACCGCCGCCGCCACGCAGCAGGCCACGGCCACCGGCAGCAGGCTGCGCGGGCGCAGCTCGAACAACAGCAGCTCGACGGCCAGCATCACCGCGGCGATCGGGGTGCCGAAGACCGCGGTCATGCCGGCCGCGGCACCGGCCACCAGCAGGGTCTTGCGCTCCGCGGAGGTGATCGAGAACAACTGTCCGGCCAGCGAGCCGATGGCGCCGCCGGTCATGATGATCGGCCCTTCCGCGCCGAACGGGCCGCCGCTGCCGATGGCGATGCCCGAGGAGATCGGCTTGAGCACCGCGACCTTGGGCGACATCCGGCTCTTGTTGAACAGGATCGCCTCGATGGCCTCGGGGATGCCGTGGCCGCGGATCTTGTCGGTGCCGAAGCGCGCCATCAGACCGATCAGCAGGCCGCCGACAGCGGGCACCGCGACGACCGCCAGGCCCAGCGTGTTGGCGGCCGGCGAGACCGCGCGGTCGGACAACACCTGGAAGAAGAACAGGTTCGTGAACAGGCGGATCAGGTGCAGCAGGACCCAGGCCGCGATCGCGCTGGCGCCGCCCACGACCGCTGCGATGGCGACGATGCCAGGCAGCCGGTGCGCGGCCGCGAAGTCGCGCCGCTCGTCGTGGGAATGCAGCGGACCACCCGCGCCGGAACTCGTGTCATGTGCCATCGCCGTGCCTAGCCGTTGATGCTGGGGACGGTGAAGACGCCGCCCAGCGACTGCAGCTCGGTGCGGTGCAGGCTCGCCAGGTGGCCCAGCACGCGCTCGCCTTCGGGCAGCAGGTGGATCTGCACCTGGCGGCGATCGGTCGGGCTCGGCCGCCGCTCGACGAAACGGCGTTCCTCGCAGCGCGTCACCAGCGCGACGACCCCGTTGGGCTTGGCCTGCAGGCGCTCCGCCAGCTCGCCGACGCTCGCCCAGTCGCGGCCCGGAAAGCCCTTCACGTGCAGCAGCAGCAGGTATTGAAGCGGCGTGACGTCGAACGCCTGGACCGCGTCCTCGGAGAACCGCTCGAAGCGCCGGAGCTGGAACCGGAACGCCGACAGGGCTTCGAACTCCCCTTTGGTCAGGGGCTTTTGCGCGGGCTTCGTCATCGGCGGGTCGGGAAATCTCGGTCGCCAATTATGTCACGCCATGACATATGTGAGACCCCTGCCCCGTCGAAGGCTCCGGCACGTTCTCCGGGCGACGCCTGTCCATGCTGCTTCGCGTGAGGTCACCGCGGGGTCTCCGGGGATCGAGGTCAGATACCGTCTTGGCCGTCAAGTGCCAATTGACCAAACCGAGGGTCGAAACCGACCCCTTTGCAGACGATGGCGTGCATGAGGTGGACGAGTTTGTGCATCGAGGCCAAGGCAGCAGACTTCTTGGGTTTGCCAGCAGCGACCAGGCGGTCGCGGAATGCCTTGATCGTCGGATTGTGTTTCGCGGCCACCAACGTGGGCATGAACAAGGCATGACGAATTCGAGGGTGGCCGGCTCGACCGATGCTGCT
>FTJN01000545.1_pt1 | contig 18678 bp, 18 predicted proteins | sample 1658361 | NCBI WGS metagenome assembly FTJN01 (sample SAMEA3914819, study PRJEB12502) | metagenome | biome: forest; material: soil | place: Canada | collected 2010-06-26 | depth 0.3 m | reverse complement strand
AGCGCGGTGGTCGCCTTCTCGACCGACGCCGTCTACGCCATCGCCGAGCTGATCCGCCGCCAGCGCGGCGGGGCGGCCGTGGTCATGGGCAGCCTCTCGCCCCGCACCCGCAACGCCCAGGTCGCCCTCTACCAGTCCGGCGAGGTCGACTTCCTGGTGGCCACCGACGCCATCGGCATGGGCCTGAACATGGACGTCGACCACGTGGCCTTCGCCGGCCTGCGCAAGTTCGACGGCAAGCGCACCCGCTGGCTGCACCCCCAGGAGGTGGGCCAGATCGCCGGCCGCGCCGGCCGCTACACCCGCGACGGTACGTTCGGGGTCACCGGCGACTGCGAGGAGATGGACGAGGACCTCGTCGAGAGCGTCGTCAACCACCAGTTCGAGCCGGTGATGGGCGCGGAATGGCGCAACGCCCGGCTGGACTTCGGCAACCTCCCGAGCCTGCTGCGGTCGCTATCGGAGTCGCCCCATCGCGCGGGGCTGTCGCTCTCGGCCGAGGCCCTGGACGAGCGCACCCTGCGCAAGCTCTCCCAGCAGGAGGACGTGGTCGCCCGCTGCAAGGCCGACCGCTCGGCCCTGATCCGGCTATGGGACGTCTGCCAGACGCCCGACTTCCGCAAGACCACCGACGACGACCACCAGCGCATGGTCCGCACCCTGTTCGACGACCTGACCACCGGCCGCAAGCGCCTGCCGGAGGACTGGATCGCCGGCCAATATAAGGCCCTGGACCGCGTCGACGGCGAGATCGACAGCCTGGCCGCGCGGCTGTCGGGCGTGCGCACGCTGAGCTACATCGCCGCCCGCGGCGACTGGCTGCACAACCCGCAGCACTGGCAGGGCGTGACGCGGCAGCTGGAGGACCGGCTGTCGGACACCCTGCACGAGAAGCTGATGGCCCGGTTCATCGACCGGCGCACCAGCGTGCTGATGCGCCAGCTGGGCGACCGCGAGACCATGCTGGCGGGGGTCGGCGCCGACGGGGCGGTGACGGTCGAGGGCCACATCGTCGGCCGGCTGACCGGCGTCACCTTCGTGCAGGAAAAGGGCGCCAGCGCGCTGGAGGAAAAGGCGCTGCGCAACACGGCCCAGCGGGCCGTCACCCCTGAAATCGCAAGACGGCTGGGCACGCTGGCGGCCGAGCCCGACACCGCCTTCACCCTGACGCCCGACGGCGCGGTGCTGTGGAACGGCGAGGCGGCCGGGGCCGTCCGGTCCGGCGGCGACCTGCTGCATCCGCGCGCGAGGCTGCTGGGCGAGCTGGGCGATCCGTCCGCGCGGGAGCGGGCCGAGCGGCGGCTGGACGCCTTCCTGGCCGGCGAGATCGACCGCCAGCTGCCGGGCCTGTGCAAGCTGGCGCGGGCGCTGTCCGGCAGCGAATTGAAGGGCCTGCCGCGCGGCCTGGCGCACCGGCTGCTGGAGGCCGGCGGCGTGCTGGATAAGCGCGCCGTCGACACCGACCTGAAAGCCATGAGCCAGGCCGAGCGGCGTACCCTCAAGAGCCTGGGCGTGCGGATCGGGGCGTTCAGCCTGTACCTGCCCTCGGTGCTGCGGGAGGAGGCGCTGTCGACCGTCCGGGCCCTGACGCCGGGCGCGTGGCGTGGCCAGAGCGAACGCCTCGCCGCCGCGCCCAGCCCGACGCCGGACGCTCGCGCCCTGTCCGCCAACGGCCTGCGGCTGGTCGGCAAATATGTGGCGCCGGTCGAGATGCTGGAGCGCCTCGACGCCCTGCTGCGCGAGGGCCAGAAGCCCGGCGGGGTGGTGCTGAGCGACGCCGCCCGCGACACCCTGGGCTGGACCCCGGCCGAGGCCGCCGCCGTGCTGCGGGCCCTGGACTACACCCCGGCCCTGCGCCCCAAGGAAGGCGACCCGATCCTGTGGAAGCGGCGCGGCGCCCAGCGGCCCGAGCCCAAGGTCACGGCCCGTCCAGACTCGCCCTTCGCCGCCCTGGCCAAGCTGACCGAGCCGCCGCCGCGCCGGAAAAAGCCGCGCCGTCGCAAGGTGGCCGTCGCGAAAGCCGCCTCATGAGCGAGGAGGACATCTCCTCCGATCCGGGCCACTGCCGCGCCGACATCTGGCTCTGGCGCGCTCGCTTCTTCAAGACCCGCTCCCTGGCCGGCCGCTTCGTCGAGGAGGGTCGGATTCGTTTGACGCGCACGGGGGTGGAAAGCCGGGTCGACAAGCCTTCACGCGGGTTGCGGGTGGGCGACGGCCTGGTGTTCGCGATCGGCGGTCGTGTGATCGCGGTGCGGGTGGTGGGGTTTGGTGAGCGGCGGGGGCCGGCGAGCGAGGCGCGGGAGCTGTACGAGGGGGTTGAGGAGTAACCCTCTCACCTTTCAGACCCACAAACCGTTGTCATCCCGGAAAGCACGCAGTGCTTGTCCGGGACCCAGGGGCGGCTGCACCGCGTGTGCCCAGTCCCCTGGGTCCCGGACAGCCTCTGCGAGGCTTCCGGGATGACAACCATATTGGATCGCGCAATAGTTGAGCTTATGAGCAGCTACTACGTTTACATGCTCGCCAGCCAACGCAACGGCACGCTCTATGTCGGCATCACCGGCGACCTGTCTCGGCGGGTTTGGGAGCACAAAGAGGGTCTTACACCGGGCTTCACGTCCGATTACGGGGTCGTCCGCCTCGTCTGGTACGAGGAATACCACGACGTCGGCGATGCGATCACGCGGGAGAAGCGCGTCAAGCGCTGGCGGCGCGCCTGGAAGCTTCGGCTGATCGAAGCGCAAAATCCGCAGTGGCTGGATCTGTATGAGACCTTCAACTGCTAACGCTCATTCCCAAACCGTTGTCATCCCGGAAGCCCCGCAGGGGCTGTCCGGGACCCAGGTGACTGGGCCAGCGCGGTGCAGCCGCCCCTGGGTCCCGGACAAGCGCTGCGCGCTTTCCGGGATGACAACCGTTTTGGGTGCGGAAAGACGGGCGTGTTAGGGCGTGGAAACGAGGGTTGTCCTGAACTACCGCCGCCGCACCGTCTTCTTCACCGGCACGGCCGACGGCGGAGGCGGCGGCGCGGTCCAGTCGAAGGCCATCAGCAGGGCGCGTTCGTTCGAGGCGTCGTTGTCGTCGGTGATCAAATAGATCCGCGTCGCCCCGGTCGGCGACTTGCTCAGCGCGATCCCCTCGAAGTTGTCGCGCGTGAACGCCCCGTCCAGAGTCATGGTCGCGGCCAGGGCCTGCCTGGCGGCGGGGGCGCGGGGGTCGACGATGAAGCGGACCTGGCCGCGCCAGCCGCGGATCGGGTCGAAGGCGCGGTAGAGGGCGGCGACGGCCTGGCCCTCGAAGGCCGCGAACGAGGTCAGGCCCCAGGTGAAGTCCGGCGGCGACTGCGGCGTCAGGCCCACGCACGGCGCCGAGACCTTGCACAGCCACACCTCGCCCTCCTCGCCGCCCACCAGATAGGCGTCGGGGCCGGCGATCGGATAGGCGGTCAGGGCCTCCATGCCCTCGTTGTCGGGGAAGGTGGTGGCCGGCTTGTTGACCACGCGTGGCAGGCCATACGAACCGTCCGGCTGGCGCGGATAGAGCCAGACGCGGTGATTGCGCTCGAAGCTGACCAGGCGGTCGCCATTGGCCAGGATCGCCAGGCCCTCGGCGTCGGCCTGCTCCTTGCCCTGCAGCGGCTGGCCGTCCAGGCCCTTGAGCGGCGAGAGCTTGCCGTCGATCAGGCCGACCAGGCGGCCGGTCTCGTCCAGCTTCAGCCGCGCCTCGAACAGGTCGCCGTCGTCGCTGACCGAGACGATGCCGCCGTCGGGGCCGAACTTCAGGTCCGACAGGCCGTGCAGCCGGGACGTGTCGGGGCTGCTGATGGCGATCCCGCCGGCATAGACGAAGCGTCCGATCGAAACGGGCGGCGGGTTGGCGTTGCTCAGCGGCACGGGCGCCGTGACCAGACCGATCTCCGGCCCGACCTTGACCGGGGCGATCGGCAGGACGGCCGGCTGCGGCGGGGCCTTGGCGCACTGGCCCAGGGCCAGCGAGGCCAGACCCAGCACCAGAAAGCCGCGCAATCCGATCACGCGGGAACCTTGCGGGCCGCTTTCGGGACGGAAGGTTGCACGGTCGGTGGCGCGGCCAGCAGGCCCCGGGCCCGCTTGACCGCCTTGGGCTCCTCGTCGAACAGGTCGGCCAGCTGGTCGACCAGGGCGCCGCCCAGTTGCTCGACATCGACGATGGTCACGGCGCGGCGGTAGTAGCGCGTGACGTCGTGGCCGATGCCGACGGCGATCAGCTCGACCGGGCTGCGGGTTTCGATCTCGGCGATGACCTGACGCAAGTGGCGCTCCAGATAGTGGCCCGAATTGACGCTGAGGGTGGAGTCGTCCACCGGCGCGCCGTCCGAGATCACCATCAGAATGCGGCGGGCTTCGGACCGGCCGATCAGACGCTGGTGGGCCCACATCAGGGCCTCGCCGTCGATGTTTTCCTTCAGCAGCCCCTCGCGCATCATCAGGCCGAGGTTCTTGCGGGCCCGGCGCCAGGGCGCATCGGCGCTCTTGTAGATGATGTGGCGCAGGTCGTTCAGGCGGCCGGGCGCGGGCGGCTTGCCGGCCTTGATCCACTCGTCGCGGGCCGTGCCGCCCTTCCAGGCGCGGGTGGTGAAGCCCAGCACCTCGACCTTGACCGCGCAGCGCTCGAGCGTACGGGCCAGGATGTCGGCGCAGACAGCCGCCACCATGATCGGCCGGCCGCGCATCGAGCCGCTGTTGTCGATCAGCAGGGTGACGACGGTGTCGCGGAACTCGACGTCCTCCTCCTGCTTGAACGACAGGGGGGCGGTGGGGTCGATGATCACCCGGGTCAGGCGGGCGACGTCCAGCATCCCCTCCTCCAGGTCGAAGGTCCAGGCGCGGTTCTGCTGGGCCAGCAGGCGGCGCTGCAGCTTGTTGGCCAGGCGCGAGACCACGCTGGAGAAGGCCGCCAGCTGCTGGTCCAGATAGGCGCGCAGGCGGGTCAGCTCGTCGGCGTCGCACAGCTCCTCGGCCGGCACCACCTCGTCATAGGCCGTGGTGAACACCTTATAGGGCGGCTCGAACGCGCCGGCCTGGCCGGTGTCGGGACGGGAGGGCTTGGCGCCGTCGCCCATCTCCGGGGCTTCGTCGGTGTCCTCGGCCTCGCCGTCCTGTTCGGACTGGACCATCTCCTCGTCGCCGGCTTCCGTCTCGCGGTCGGAGCTTTCGGCCTCTTGGGGCTGGGCGCCGTCGGATTGCTCACCCTCGCCTTCGCCGGAATCGTCCTCGGAGGCCTCGGTGTTCTGGTCCTCGTCGCCTTCGTCCTCGTCGGACTGTTCGGTGGCGTCGGACATGTCTTCGCCGAGGTCCAGGTCGCGCAGGATCTCGCGGGTGACCTTGGCGAAGGCCTGTTGGTCGTCGATCGAGGCCAGCAGGCGGTCCAGATCCTTGCCGGCCTTGCTCTCGATGTCGGCCCGCAGGATGTCGACCAGGGCTTTCGCGCCCTCTGGCGGCGCGTCGCCGGTCAGGCGCTCGCGGACCAGCAGCGACAGGATCTCGGCCATCGGCGCGGACTGGCGATCGGTGGCGACGGCGCGGGTCAGGCCCTGCTTTTCGAGGCGAGCCTCCAGCGCGGCGGTCAGGTTCTGGCGCACCCCGCCCAGGGCGTTGGACCCGATGGCTTCCAGCCGCGCCTGCTCGATGGCTTCGAAAGCCGCCTGGCCGTCGGGCGAGCTGGGGCGGGCGCGGGCGTGGGCGACGCTGTCGTGGTGAGCCAGGCGCAGGGCCATCTGGTCGGCCAGGCCGCGGATGCGGGCGGCTTCCTTGGGGTTCAGGTCACGCGGCGGATGGGGCAGCACCGCTCGGTTGCCGATCAGGCTGGGACCCTCGCCGGAGAACACCACCTCCAGGTCGGGGGTCTCGGCGAGCGAGCGCGCCGCGTGGGCCAGGGCGCGCTTGAACGGTTCGGTCGGGCTTTCGGGCTTGGAGGCCATGTCAGGGAGTTACCGAGCGAACGCGGCGAACACAAGACGGCCCAAGGGAACAGTGACCGCCAAGGCCGCGTTTGCGTGATCCAAGCTCGCGACGGGCGGGCCAGTGCTTGAAGGAAACGACCATGTTGAAGTGGGCCATCATCCTGGCGGTCATCGCCCTGATCGCCGGCGCCCTGGGCTTCACCGGCATCGCCGGCGCGGCGGCGGGCATCGCCAAGATCCTGTTCTTCCTGTTCCTGATCGGCTTCATCATCTTCGCCGTCCTGGGCGTGACGGTGTTCAAGAGCGTGGCGAAGTAGGTAGACGCCGGGACGCCCCCTCCGTCACGTCGCTGCTAGCGACGCGCCACCTCCCCCGCGATGCGGGTGAGGAGGATGCGGCTCCGACCTCTCCTCCCCCGTGAAACGGGGGAGGTGGCGGCGAAGCCGACGGAGGGGGCGTCCAGCGGCGTCGCCTATTTCGCCGCCGCGTAAGCCTTCGACTGCGTCCCGACCACCGAAACCAAATTCCCGATCGTCAAATTCACGTCCACCAGGTGCATGCCCCACGACTTCAGCGGCACGCCCATCACCAGCAGGTCGCCGGGGATGTTGTCGGCGCGGGGGTCGGCCTTGTCGGGATGCACCGTCACGGCCAGGTAGTCGAAGCCGCCCTGGCTGACACATTGCGCCGACACCAGGCCCGGCAGCTCCACATAGGGCGTCGCCACCGTCACCTCCTTGGCCCAGACCGTGGCCGGGCGCATGGCGGTGCCCATGATCGTGCGATCGCTGAAATAGCTGTGCACGCTGGCCGAGCCGCCGGCCAGGGCCGCGGGGTTGACGCAGGCGGCCTTCAGGCCCGGCTCCTCCACCTTGCCGAACCGCGCATCGGCCGGCGGCGGGCTGTCGGCGCGGAACGAGACGTAGGAGATCACGCAGCCGACCTGGCCCGCCTTGCGGCACAGGGGCAGCGAGCCATAGCTGTCCTTGGCCGGATCGACGGGCGTGTTCATGCCCAGGATCAGGGCCGAAACGATCTGCTTCTGGACCGGCTTGCCGTCGATTTCCTCGGCGATCAGCTTGAGCAGCAGGCGCGAGCCCTGCGAGTGGCCGATCAGCACGACGCCGCGGCCGTGGTTGTCGCGGGCCAGATAGTCCTTCCAGGCGTCGCGCACGTCATTATAGGCCAGGGCGATGTCGCCGTTCGAGGCCTGGCCCATCATCACCTTGCGCAGGGCCGCGATCGTCACCTGGCGGTAGTTGGGGGCGTAGAGTTTGCAGACCGAGCCGAAGCGCGCGAACTGCTGGTCGGCGACGGCCTTTTCCGGCAGGTCCGGGGTCATGTCGCTGTTGCCGCCCGGGTCGCTGGACACGGTGGGATAGACGTAGAAGCAATCGATCGGCGCGTTGGGGTCGGCCTTGAAGGGCTCGACGCTGGTCTTGCCGTCGGCCTGGATCACCGTGGCGGTCAGGTCGACGGCGCAGGCGTCCTGGCGGCCGGGGCGGCACAGCCAGCTGGAGTCCTGGGTGTAGTCGTTGGGCGTGGCCGGCGCGGCGGGCGCGGGTTGCGCGCAGGCGGCGGCGCTCAGACCCAGACCGACGATCAGGCCCAAGGCGGCCCATGGCTTGCGTGACATTTCTTCGCCCCCTCCAACGTTTGTTTGGAGGGGAGGATGGCTTGGGATGAGGTGGAAAGAAACCCCCTCAGTCGCTCCGCGACAGCTCCCCCAAAGGGGGAGCATCTGATTGGCGCGACGCTTCTCAAGATCCTCCCCCTCTGGGGGAGGTGGCCCGGAGGGCCGGAGGGGGTAGCGCGTCGCTAGATCCCCGGCACGATCGCCTTCAGCCGCGCCTCGCCGGTCAGCACCTCACGATGCGGACCGCTAGGGAAACCTTCCGGAGGCGGGCCACCTGGGAAGCCGCCAGGCGGCGGTCCCGGCGGACGGCCGCCCATGCCGCCGGGCGGCGGGCCGCGCATCGGACCGCCCGGCCCGAACCCCTGGTCCTTCCAGTCGGCCGCCGGATCGACCCCCACCGTCAAGGCCAGCGCGTAGCCGTCCTTCATCTCCTTGACCGCCGCGACCATCGCCTCGCCGCCTTGCAGGGCGATGCCGTCCTGGCGGTTGAAGGTGTCGCGCTTGTGGGGTCGGCGATAGGCCGGGACGTTGTCGTAGAGATATTCCGACAGGGCGTCGGGCACGAACAGCTGGCAGGTCAGCACCGTGCGGGCGTCGAGAAACACCTTCAGGTGCATGTGCGGGGTCCGCCCCTCGTACCAGCCGGGCCAGACGCTGCGGAAGGTCACGCGGCCGGCGGCGTCGGTGACCTGGGCGCCGCGCAGGAAGGCCTGGCCCTTGGCGCCGGTCTGGTGGTCGTCGCCCTGACCCTCGTAGCCGGAATAGATCCCGCCGGCGTCGCAGTGCCAGAGATCGACCCGGGCGCCGGCGATCGGCCGGCAGCTCCCGTCGACCACCGTCACGGCCACCTGGACCGGCACGCCCGGCTTGCCCTCGGTGACGTCGGCCCGGTCGAGCTTGGGATCGAACCAGTAGGGCCCCTGGGTGACTTGCGGCGTCAGGCGGCAGACGGGGCCGGCCACGGGCGCGGCCCGGACCGCATCGGCCGCCGCCAGGGCCAGGGGCGCGGCGCCGGCCAGGGTCAGCAGCCGGCGGCGGGCGGGGTTGGGAGGCGTGCTCATGGCGGGCGTTCTGTACGGCGCGCTCTGCCCGCGTGTTTCTGAAAGGTTTCGGGGATCGATACGTCGGCCGCTGGACGCCCCCTCCGTCACGATGCGTATTCGCATCGCGCCACCTCCCCCGCGATGCGGGTGAGGAGAAGTGCGCGCTCATCTCTCCTCCCCCGTGAAACGGGGGAGGTGGCGCGTCGCTAGCAGCGACGTGACGGAGGGGGCGTCACCGCCCTAGGCCGGCAACCACCGTCGCGGGAACTTGTCCCCCAAGGCCCGCGCCTCGCCGGACTTCAGCCCCAGCTCGCGCATCTTGTAGGCGACCACCTCGCGCAGGGCCTCGACCGGTTCGCGGCCGGCCGACGGGCTGGAGGCGATGGGGCCGGCCTGCATGGCCAGGTCCACCGCCGCCCACTCGGCCTGGGCGCGATCGGCCTTGCCGACGGCGAAATAGTGGCGGACCGGCAAACGCTCGCCGGCGATCTCGACCATCACGCCGACCACCCAGCCTTGAACGATCAGATCGGCGTCGGGGCGCTGGCGTAACATGTCCGCCGATGTAGCAGGTTTCGCGGGCCCGTCACCCAGGTCGACGTCACCCGGCGCGAACTGTCAGCCCAGATATTGGAACGCCGCCTGGCTGACCAGGCCCAGGGTCAGCCACAAGCCGAGGCCCAGGGCGATGTAGATCGCCTTGGGGGTACGCCGGTTACGGAAATGGTGGATCTCGTGACGCGCCATCGACCAGCCCTCCAGGAACGCATCCTGCGTTCGCGGAGTCAGGAACGAGCTTCGCCACGAAAAGGCTGCAAGTGTTAACGCGAGCGTGATCGGTTATCCACAACCGTGAACAACCCGGGACGGAACCCTCACGGCAGCATCCCGACCATCCGCTCGACCGCGCCCATCATCAGCACCTCGCCCAGCAGGTCGGCGCCCATGGCGTCGGCCAGGGGCGCGGTGATGCGCTGCTCGATGACCCAGCCGTTGATCACCGCCACCGAGACCCGCGAGAAGGCCTTCTCGCCGTTCATGGCATAGGTCAGGCGGGCGGTGCGGCGCTGGGGCGAGCCGGGCCGGTTGGTGCTCATGTCGCCGAAGGTTCCCTTGGCCCCCTCGACGTCGGGATGGGCCCGCTTGATCTCCGTCAGATAGACCCGCAGCGCGTCATCGACGCTCAGGGCCACCGCGAATTTCGTCACGTACATGACGTTCAACGCGTTGTTCGAGCGGGTGGTGCAGGCCACGTCGTCGCCCGGCGTCTTGCCCGGGAAGATCGTCAGGGCGTTGTCAGGCTGGCCCGGCTCGAAGGTGCAGATGAAACCGCTGGGCTTGTGGCGCAGGCTGGGCAGCGTGTCCTTGGTGACGTCCTCGAACACGGCGCCGGCGGAGGCGCGGGCGATCAGGCCGGCGGCCTCGGCGCGGGCCGCCTCGGGCGTGGACTTGGGTTGAGGCTTGCCGCCCCCCGTCGCCTGAGACGTCGGAAGCGCGGCGTCCCGCGACGCGGAGGCCCGCCAACGCTGGCCTTCCAGCACCGTCGTCGTCCAGAACGGATCGAGGATCGGCCCCAGGTCGGCCACCTCCTTGCCGCCCGAGAACAGGTACTGCACCGCCCAATCGCCGATCTTGCCGAGCACGATCCGGTCGGAGCCGTCGTCCGACATGTAGCTGGCGGTCAGCGGCTTGGGCGCGTCCGGCGGCGACGGCCTGGCCGGCCTGTCGTCCTTGGGCGTGTAGAGCCGGGCGCTGGGATAGCGGGCCTTGACCTCGCGGGCGGCGCTTTCCAGCAGCGCCGGTTCGGTGCTTTCGGGGACCTTGAACAGATAGAGCGTGCGCACATCGCTGAAGGTCTGGCTGGTGCAGCCGACATCGTCGCCGCGCCGCAGCGACTTGAACACCTCGACCTTGTTGACGGCCTTGCCCGGATTGAACACGCAGCGGTAGCCGCTGGCCGTGTGACGCAGCACGATGGCGCGACCGCCGTCGCGGCCGGTTTCGTTGTCGAACAGGTCCTCGGCCTTGGCGGCCTTGAGCAAGGCGTCGCCCTCGGCCTTGGCCGCGGCGATGTCCTCGGGCTTGATGGGCGAGGGGCCAACTGGAGCCTGGGCCAGGGCCGGGGCTCCGGCCAGACCGAACAGGGCCATCAAGCCCGCCACGACAAACCGCTTCATCGCTTCCCCCGCACGACAACTTCAGGTGGTCAGAAAACGTCGAGCGCGATCAAATTACAAGCATAAAAAGGGCGGGACCTTTCGGCCCCGCCCCCTTCATTTCGTTCAGCGTGAACTGACAGAGACTTCTTAGAAGTCCATGTCACCCATGCCGCCCATGCCGCCGCCCGGAGGGCCACCGGCGCCGCCACCCTTCTTGGGGGCTTCGACGATCGCGGCTTCCGTGGTGATCAGCAGGCCGGCCACCGAAGCGGCGTCTTGCAGAGCCGTGCGGACAACCTTGGCCGGGTCGATGACGCCGTCGGCGATCAGGTCGACATACTGCTCGGTCTGGGCGTTGAAGCCGAAGGTGGCCGAGTCGCTTTCCAGCACCTTACCGACCACGATCGAGCCTTCGACGCCGGCGTTTTCGGCGATCTGACGGATCGGGGCCTGCAGGGCGCGACGGACGATCGCGATGCCGGCGGTCTGGTCGTCATTGTCGCCGGTCAGGTTCGCCAGGGCCTTGGAGGCCTTCAGCAGAGCCACGCCGCCGCCGGGGACGATGCCTTCATCGGCGGCCGCGCGGGTCGCGTTGAGGGCGTCGTCGACGCGGTCCTTCTTTTCCTTCACTTCGACTTCGGTCGAGCCGCCGACGCGGATCACGGCAACGCCGCCGGCCAGCTTGGCCAGACGTTCTTGCAGCTTTTCCTTGTCGTAGTCCGACGTGGTGTCTTCGATCTGGCGCTTGATCTGGGTGATGCGCGCTTCGATCGCGGTCTTTTCGCCGACGCCGTCCACGATGGTGGTGTCGTCCTTGGTGATGGTGACCTTCTTGGCCTTGCCGAGCATGTCGAGCGACACGTTCTCGAGCTTGATGCCCAGGTCTTCCGACACGACTTGAGCGCCGGTCAGGATGGCCAGGTCTTCCAGCATCGCCTTGCGACGATCACCGAAGCCCGGAGCCTTAACGGCGGCGACGCGCAGGCCGCCCCGCAGCTTGTTGACCACCAGGGTGGCCAGGGCTTCGCCCTCGACGTCCTCGGCGATGATCACCAGCGGACGGCCCGACTGGACGACGGCTTCCAGCACCGGCAGCAGCGGCTGCAGCGACGAGAGCTTCTTTTCGAACAGCAGGATGAGCGGCTCTTCGAGCTGAACTTCCATCTTGTCGGCGTTGGTGATGAAGTACGGCGACAGGTAGCCGCGGTCGAACTGCATGCCTTCGACGACGTCGAGTTCGGTCTCGGCGGTCTTGGCTTCCTCGACGGTGATGACGCCTTCGTTGCCGACCTTGTCCATGGCGCGAGCGATCATGTCGCCCACTTCCTTGTCGCCGTTGGCCGAGATGGTGCCGACCTGAGCGATTTCGGTGTTGGTGGTGACCTTCTTCGACGACGCCTTGATCTCGGCGACGACGATGGTGACGGCCTTGTCGATGCCGCGCTTCAGGTCCATCGGGTTCATGCCGGCGGCGACCGACTTGAGGCCTTCCTGCACGATGGCCTGGGCCAGGACGGTGGCGGTGGTGGTGCCGTCGCCGGCCTTGTCATTGGTCTTCGAGGCGACTTCGCGGATCATCTGCGCGCCGAGGTTCTCGAAGCGGTCAGCCAGTTCGATTTCCTTGGCGACCGAGACGCCGTCCTTGGTCGAGCGCGGGGCGCCGAAGGACTTTTCGATCACGACATTGCGGCCCTTGGGGCCGAGGGTCACCTTCACCGCGTTGGCGAGGATGTTGACGCCGCGCAGCATCTTGTCGCGCGCGTCCGAGGAGAAATAAACGTCTTTAGCGGCCATGTGTATGAGCCCTTCTAAATGAGAAACTGGTGTTGAAAGCGGTTCGAACGAGAGAGGCCGTTAGGCTTCGATCACGCCCAGGACGTCGCTTTCCTTCATGATCAGCAGGTCTTCACCGTCGACCTTCACTTCGCTGCCCGACCACTTGCCGAACAGGATCTTGTCGCCGGCCTTCAGGTCCAGGGCGACGACGTCGCCCTTGTCGTTACGGGCGCCGGGGCCGACGGCGACGACTTCGCCTTCTTGCGGCTTTTCCTTGGCGGTGTCGGGAATGATGATCCCGCCCTTGGTTTTGGTTTCTTCTTCGACACGCTTCACCAGGACGCGGTCGCCAAGAGGACGAAACTTCATAGGGGTCTTCTCCGTCGGGACGGTTAGAATTACGGTTCGTCGGCAAGCGGGGAGCGTCGCTGTTAGCAGTCGCTCCCATCGAGTGCCAACGCCGGGCAGGAGTTAAGGCTGGGGGTGGGGGGAGTCAAGGATGAGCCCCGCCGATTAGCTGTGGGCGAAACCGGTCGAGACCTTCTGCCACACGACCATAGGGATCAAAAAAGACGCCATGAAGACGCTGCACGCCCTGACCATAACCGCCGCGCTCCTGATCACCGGCTGCGCCAGCGCCCCGCCGCCGCCGGTGCGCGCGGTCACCGACGCCGACGCCGGCCCGATCACCCTGGCGCGCGGCCAAGGCCTGGAAATCGCCCTGCCGCTGAATTCCGGCACCGGCTACGCCTGGCGACTGGACGAGGAAGCGCCCAGCCTGGTCCTCAGCGGCGGCTCCAGCCAGATCACCGATGCCAAGATGCCCGGCGCGCCCGTCCAGACGCTCTATCGCTACCAGGCCGTCGGCTTCGGCAAGGCCGACCTGGCCTTCACCCTCAAGCAGCCCTGGCAACCCGACAGTCCCAGCGACCGCAAGGTGGTGTTCCACATCAAGGTGCGCTGAAGAAGGGATTTGGCATGATCGACCACATCACCATCGGCGTGCGCGACTACGCGCGATCCAAGGCCTTCTACGACCAGGCCCTGGCCCCGCTGGGGGTCACGCCGCTGTTCGTCGTGCCTCACGAACATACCAACGGCGTCGACGTGGTCGGCTATGGCGACAGCCGGCCCTGGTTCTGGATCGCCGGTCAGGACGGGCTGAGCGGCAAGTTCCACGTCGCCTTCTCGGCCAAGACCCACGCGCAGGTCGACGCCTTTTACGCGGCGGCCCTGGCGGCCGGCGGAAAAGACAATGGCCCGCCCGGTCCCCGGCCGCATTATGACCTCAACTATTACGGAGCCTTCGTGCTCGACCCGGACGGCTTCAACATCGAAGCGGTCTGCCGCGCGCCCGCATGAACCGAGCTGGAGACCAGGACGCGTGATCATTTCGAGTTACGGCCTTTCGCTGATCCTGGCGATCATCGCCTGCGTGATCGGCGGCGTGCTGGGCGGCCTGACCCTGGCGCGGCCCGGCTCGGTGCTGGGCCTGACCGCCCTGCCCGGTGAGGGGGGCGACGATACCGACGCGCCGCCGGCCACGGGTCTCGCGACCGAGGGCCGGGCGCTGGGCGGCCTGCTGATCCTGTCGCACGCCGCCACGGCCCTGTTCCTGGGCTACCAGTCCAGCGTCGGGGCGGCCATGGCCTTCGCCCTGGCCATGGCCTGGCTGGGCGCGGCCCTGGGCCGGGCGGTCTCCGCCTGGATCGACAAGGGTCCGCCCAATCAGGCGCTCGCCGGCAAGCGCTGGAGCCGCCTGAACCTGACCAGCCTGCTCTTCGAGGTCCTGATCGCCGTCACCCTGTGCCTGCCGTTCTTCAACGCCGGCCGGCTGGTGGTGCTGCGCGGGCACGGGATGCTGGTTTAGTTTCAGAATCAACGGCCGGGGACATGCACTTGTGCGTGTCCCCAATTCCAAGCGCGGTGCTTCCTGATGGGGACACGCACAAGTGCATGTCCCCGGCTCAGAGCCCCCTCTCCCCATGGAAGAGGGTTCGATCTAAGGTCACGCCATGACCCACCGTCCCCTTCGTCGCGACGTCCTCATCGGCGCCGGCCTGCTGGCCGCTTTCCCCGCCGCCGCCCAGACGCCCGCGCCCGCCGCCCCCAAGCCGCCCGCCTATGTCGCGCTGGAGACCCCGCAAGGCCGGATCGTCATCCAGCTGGCCGTCGCCCAGGCCCCGATCACCACCGCCAACTTCCTGCGCTATGTCGACCGCAAGCTCTATGACAAGGCCACCTTCTTCCGCGCCTCGCGGGCGCCGGGGGCGGTGGAGTACGGCCTGATCCAGGGAGGCTTGCAGAACGTCGGCGTCCTGCCGCCGATCGCTCATGAGTCCACCACCCAGACCGGCCTCAAGCACACCGACGGGGTGATCTCGATCGCCCGTAACGGGCCTGGCTCGGCCACCTCGGACTTCTTCATCTGCATCGGCGACGCGCCCTATCTGGACGCCAATCCCGCCGCCCCTGGCGACAATCTCGGCTTCGCCGCCTTCGGCCGGGTGGTCCAGGGCATGGACGTGGTCAAGAAGATCCTGGCCCTGCCCACCCCCGGCAAGGCCATCAACCCGGTGATGAAGGGCCAGATCCTCGACCCGCCGGTGCCGATCACCTCGGCCCGCCGCGTGGCCGAGCCGGTCGGCCCGGATGTAACGGCGCCACCCAAGCTCTAGCGCCGATCGCCGTGCGTGGCCCTCGTCCTTCGACAAGCTCAGGATGAGGACCGTTTTTCCGGCCTCGCATTCGAAAACCTCGTCCTGAGCTTGTCGAAGGACGAGGTTTTCGCCTCCGCCCCCTTCAACCGAACGTTGCCGCGGCCCCCAGCCCATGCTGTGTTGCGGTCAAGATTCGGGGGTTTCTTTTCCATGCGTATGTCGTCGCGCGCCTTGGGCGTCGCTCTGGCCATGGCCGTGACCATGGCCGCTTCCACCGCCGGCGCCGAGCGCCTGAGCCTGGACCTCCAGGTGCGCGAACTGGTCGGCAAGGTCTTCGAAAGCGAGTTCAAGACCTGCAAGGCGCAGAACGCCCGCCTGATGAAGCTGATCGCCGACCCGGCGTTCGTCCAGCAAGCGCCGCGCACCCAGGGCCTGGCCTACATGGCGGCGATCGCCTGCGCGCCGGAGGGTAGCGGACAGGACCTGACCGCCGCGCGGAACCTGATCAAGCTGCCCATCGATCCGGTGATGACCTATTTCGGCCGCGACACGCTGCTGGACGACGCCGAGGCGCGCAAGGCGACGGACGACTACCTGGTCCAGCTCTACGCCGTGATCGACGCCGATCCCTCGACCATCGCCGACTGGTCTCCCTGGCGGGTGCGATGGATCCTCGGCCAGCTGCGCGACGATCCCGTCAAGGAAGCCGAGCTGCTGAACAAGCTGCACGCCGTGCCCTGGACCCAGCGGACCCTGCGGGACATGGACCACAACGACTGGGCCGTCCGTCGCGCCCGCCGACTGATGGACACCGGCGAGACGGCCAAGGCCCGCGGCGCGCTCGACGGGGTGACCGATGTCGACGCCCTGCTGACCGTCGCCCAGGACCGCCGTTTCGAGCCGCTGTGGCGGGATCTCGAGGCCGACGGGCGCTTTGACTGGGTCAAGGTCGTGGAGGCCGAACTGGCCACCGAGCAGGCCCGTATGAAGGCCGAGCCCAACACCCTGGAGCCGGTCAGCGAGGCGCTCGGCAGCCTGCGGGCCCTGGGCCGCCATGGCGAGGCCGTGACCCTGGGCGAGGCCTACGCCGCGCGCCTGCGCCAGGGCGACACCTTCACCGACGCCACGGACCACCGGTCCTGGATGCTCAACAGCCTGGCCTATGTCTATTTCGACCTGGGCCGCTACGACGAGGCCGACAAGGTCGTGCTGGAGGCGGTCGGCAAGGATCGCGTCAGCCAGACCATCAACCGCGCCATCCTGCTCAACCGGGCGGGTAAGCCGGCCGAGGCCCTGAACGCGCTGGAGGCGGTCGACGTCAAGCAGGCCGCGAAGTTCGGGCTGATGCTTCTCGATTCCACCAAGGCCTGCGCCCACGTCCAACTGGGCGACAAGGCCGCCGCCGAGGCCCTGGTCGCCACGATGCGTCCGCGCTGGAAGGACAACGCCGGCGCCCTGAAACAGGCCCTGCTGTGCCTGGACGCCCAGGACGAGGCCGCCGCCCTGTACCTGAAGCGGCTGGAAGACCCGGTCGAACGCGCCGCCGCCCTGAGCGCGTTCCGCACCGGCCTGCCCGCCCCCAAGCCCACGCCCTACACCACGACGCTGGAGGCCCGCGACGAAGCCGTCCGCGCCCGCCCCGACGTCGCCGCCGCCCTGAAGACCTGGGGCCGCGCGGTGAAGGTCCCGCTGTACGGGGTGTAGGGGCGCCGCCTAGTTCTTCACACCGCCAAGCCCCCCAAAAGTTGTCATCCCGGAAAGCGCGCAGCGCTTGTCCGGGACCCAGGTGAACCGCAAGGCCTTTGCCCAGTCCCCTGGGTCCCGGACAGCCTCTGCGAGGCTTCCGGGATGACAACCGTTTGGAGGAGCGGAGAGGAAGAAAAGCCCTACTCCGCCTTCAGCCCATACCGCTCGAACCGCTTGGCTATGCCGTCGTCGATCGCGAGGGCGGCGGCCAGGTCGGCCTGGCCCTCGGCTTTCTGGCCCAGCTTCAGGCGCGACAGGCCTCGTCCGTAGAGCGAGGCGGCCTGCTTGGGCGACTCGACCAGAGCCGCGTCATAGTCGCGGACCGCCGCCTCGAACTGGCCCTGCCGGAACCGTACCAGGCCCCGGCTGTCGAGCGCCACGGCCAGGCGCGGCGAGGTCTTCAGCGCCGCTTCGCAGTCGGCCAGGGCCTTGTCCAGGTCCTTGTTCCACACCGCCCGCACCCAACAGCGGCCGTTCCACAACGCGGCGACCTCGGGACGCAAGGCCAGAGCGCGATCGGAATCGGCCAGGGCCTGGTCGTAACGCTTGCGCTCGAGGTTCAGGTCGGACCGCTGGGCCAGGATCATGGTGTTCAGCGGATCCAGGCGCAGGGCTTCGTCGATCTGACGCCCGGCCTCGTCCAGGTCTCCGGCGGCCAGGTAGGCGGCGGTCAGGCCCGTGAAGTTGGCGACGTCGTCGGGGTCCTGGGCGATCAGCGCCTCGTAGCGGCGCACCGCGTCGGGATAGTCCTTGAGCGAAATGGCGTGGAAGGCGCGGGTCCGCGACACGCCCTTGTTCTCGGGCGCCACCGCCACCGCGCGGTCCAGGTCCTGGGTCGCCAGTTCCGGATGGCCCTGCGCCTTGTGGGCCCGCGCCAGGGTGGTCAGCAGCTCCGTCGACTTGGGCGAGGCCGCGACGGCGGCGGTCAGTTCCGTGACCGCGGCGTCCTGGCGTCCAGCGGCGATCAGCACGCTGGCCCGCTGGGCCTTCCACGTGTCGGCCTTGTCGCCATCCTTGCCCTTGTCCTTGCGCGCGGCCTGGTCGACCATTTCCAACGCCCGGTCATAGGCCTTGCGCTGCTTCCAGACATTGATGATCCAAATCCAGGCCTGGGTGCGAGAACCCTCGACGTCCCGCGCCTTCTCGAACAGGCGCAGCGCCTCGTCCTCGCGCCCCGCGCTCCAGGCGTCGTAGGCGTCCGACAGGATGCTGTCGTCGCCCTTGGCCTTGAGGATCTTCTCGCCCTTCGGCGGGATGTTGACGGCGATCACCCCCAGCTTGTCGCGCTTGGCGCGGTCGGTCGCGACCTTGGCCTCGGCGGCGGTGATCTCCGGACCCATGCTGCGCAGGCTGCGCACCATGGTCGTGCGCCCGTGATCGGTCTCGGAGGTCCGGCGCACCCGCAGGCCGCCGATCATCTCGTCCAGCGTCCGGCCCTGGATCGCCAGGCCCTCGCCCTTGTCGGGCAGCGACACCGCCGTGACCCAGCGGCTGGCGGCCGGGAAGCCGATGGCGTAGGGCGCCTCGGCGTCCTGGGCGCTGTCGCGCTCGAACGTGCCGAAGCTGAACTGGCTGTTGGTCAGGTCCCATTGGCGGGCCCCGCCGTTGGCGTCCCACCAGTCGATCTTGCCCGAACCGCGCAGGGTCAGGATGAACAGGGCCCCTGCCGCGTCATAGGTCCAGTCGACATCGGAGAAGTCGACCCACGACATCTCGC
>FTJN01090036.1_pt1 | contig 18685 bp, 16 predicted proteins | sample 1658361 | NCBI WGS metagenome assembly FTJN01 (sample SAMEA3914819, study PRJEB12502) | metagenome | biome: forest; material: soil | place: Canada | collected 2010-06-26 | depth 0.3 m | reverse complement strand
CACCCTCGAATTCGTCATGCCTTGTTCATGCCCACGTTGGTGGCCGCGAAACACAATCCGACGATCAAGGCATTCCGCGACCGCCTGGTCGCTGCTGGCAAACCCAAGAAGTCTGCTGCCTTGGCCTCGATGCACAAACTCGTCCACCTCATGCACGCCATCGTCTGCAAAGGGGTCGGTTTCGACCCTCGGTTTGGTCAATTGGCACTTGACGGCCAAGACGGTATCTGACCTCGAATTCGCTGGGGATCGAGGTCAGGCACCCCCTTCGTCCGCGATCGGCGGCATGGCGATCGCCATCGATGCGGCGCGGACGAAGGCGGTGCCAGACCCCTCTGCGGCCGGTCCGCCGCCGCTGTGGACGGCCATGGAGCGTCTCAAAGATTCCAGATGCGGTTCGGCACGCCGCACCGGCAGCGCGGCCTGCCCTTGCGATGCGCCACGCCGTGGTTCACGGCGATCTCTATGCTGTCTCGCGCGCGAACCGCGCGACCTTGCGCCCGCGCAGCCGGCCGACCAGCGCCATGCCGAGTCCGTACGCGACGCTGCCCACCACCAGCGCGTTGAGCGCCGGGACGCCGACGCCGGGCAACAGCAACGCGCTCGCGCAGGCCAGCATCCAGGCCGCGAGCGCGACCGGGTTCAATCGTTCGGAGGCTGCCGGCAAGCCGCCCGTTGCCCGCGCGCGGCGCAATTCCGCGCGGTCCCGCCGCAGCATGTAGTAGTCGACCATCATGATGCCGGCGATCGGCGGGATGGCCACGCCGAGAAGCACGAGGAAGCCGATGAAGTGGTCCAGGATGCCCAGCGTCGACAGGCCCGTGCTGGCGATGCCGACCCACCAGGTCAGGCGGACGCGGTCGATGGCTCCGCCGCGTTTGAGCCGCAGCGCGTGCACCAGCGTGCTGAAGCCCAGCGACGACGAGTACAGGTTGAGGTTGTTGAGCTTGACCGTCGACACCACCGCGATCGTCGCGCCGATGCCGCCGGCGAGCGTGGACATCAGCGTGACGATGTCCGACGTGCGCAACAGCAAGGCCATGGCCACGGCGATCAGGTTGATCGTCAGCTCGCCGACGAAGGTGGCGACCAGCGTCATCCAGAACACGTCGCGGCCGCTGCGCATGAAGCGCGTGACGTCGGGCGTGACGACGGCGCCGATGATGAAGCTGCCCGTCACCGCGGTGATGGCGGCGGGCAGGCCCAGTCGCGGTCCGGCCGGCACGGCGGCGAGCAGCTCGGCCAACGAATGGCCGGCCAACAGGCGAACCGCCGCCCAGGCCACCGCGAGCAGGAACAGCGGCAGCGCGACGCGGGCGATCAGCGCCATCAGCCGATACCCCTTGACCGTGATCCAGGTAACCGCGATCCCGGTGGCGACGGACCACAGCGGCACGTTCATCCACCCGGTCGCATGGAACAGCCCGCTGGCGAAGACGCCGTTCTGCACGCCGAACCAGCCCATCAGCGCGATGGCGATGACTGCGCCGACCAGCGCCGAGCCGATGCGCCCGAAACCGGCCCAGGCGGCCAGCAGCGTGGTCGACAGGCCTTCGGCGCAGGCGGCCGCGCCGAGCGCCAGGCTCAGCAGCTGCAGGATCACCGAGCCGAGCAGCGTCGCCCAGACGGCGTCCCGGAAACTCAGGCCGTAGCCGAGCGCGGAGCCGAGCAGCAACTGGGGCACGCAGGCGAACGCGCCGAGGCGGATCACGAGCACTTCCCACATCGGGCGCCGTGCATCGGGCGGCACGGGGCGGGTGGCGTAGTCGTCGTGGACGGGTTCGAGGGCGGCGCTCATTCAGACCTCGGCCGGGATGGCGTCGATCGGGGCGTAGTCCACGTCGTAGCCGAAGTAGCGCGGACCGGCCAGCGCGAGGCCGCCGGGGCTGCGCCACTGCGGATGGCATGCGAAGCCGACGACGGTCACGCGCAGGCCGTAGCGCAGCAGCTCCGCGGTGACCGGCTCGCCGGTCTCGGCGTCCAGGATGGCGATCAGGTCGGGCGTGGTCGCCACCGGCTTGCCGTCGACCTCGGCCATCAGGAACTCGTTCTGGAAGCGCACCTGGCATCGGCGCCGGCTCTCGCCCTGGAAGCCGGCCAGCGTGGCGGTGCCGCGGTTCCAGCCTCCGGCGGTGGCGCGCTGCACGTCGGTCACCTTGCCCTCGAACAGCCGGCGCGCGCCCAGCAGGCCCACCAGCGCCGCCACCGGGTCGCGCTTGTCGCGCCGGGCCGCGATCAGCACGTCGCCGGCCTTTCGCAGCATGGTCAGCGAGCCCGGGATGGTGGTGAGCCTGGCTTGCGCGCCGGTCATCGGGTAGAGCACGGTGCAGGCGGATCCCCCCATGTCGCTCGCCAGCGAGCGCACGAAGCGCTCGGTGTACTGGTTGGTGACAGTGTCCATCACCACCGAGTTGCCCTTGTCGTCGCACAGTGCCATGGGCGTGGCCTTGATGCCGTGCAGCGTGGCCAGCGTCATCTGGATCTCGGGGAAGGCGCGACCCATCAGGTCGCCGTCCAGCAGCGGCAAGCCGACCTGGCTCGCCACCGCGAACGGGATCGTCGAATTCAGCCCGCCGGCCTCGGCGCACATCACGGCCGAGACCTTCTTGCCCAGGTATTTCTCGATCGCGGTCAGCGCGCCGATGAACTGGTTGGTGCTGGGGAACTTCTCGATGGCCACGGTCGGGGCGCCGACGAGCGCCACCGGAACGACGAGGTCGTCGTCGCCGAGCGAGGCGACGTCGATCATGCGAACCGGTCCGTGCCGGCGCATCATGTTCATGGCGATGAGCTTGCCGATGTAGGGGTCGCCGCCGCCGCCCGTGCCGTAAACGCTCGCGCCAAGGGCGATCGCCTCGATGTCTTCCGCGTCGATTCTGCGCATGATCACTTCTTTCTCCGGGATTCGAGGGATGGCGGTCATTCGGCCAGCAGCAGTTGGCCGACGACCTTGACGCGGATGCGGGTGGTGTTGCCGGCCAGGTAGGCCAGGGGCAGGTCCTCGACGTCGACGACGACCAGCGTCTCCGGTCGTGCGCCGCCCGCGATCGCGGCCTGCCTGGCCTCGGCCGTCGCCTCGGCGAGCGCGGCCTCGCGCGAGGTCTGGGCGAGCTCGAACAGGCGGTCGCACTCGCCGCTGACCTGGGCCATCGCGGCGCCCACCGCGTTCGCCACGGCGTAGTGCGGCGGACGGGTGGCGACGAGGTCGCCCAGGCGTTCGCGCGCCAGCACGCTGCCGCCGCCCACCACCAGCAGCGGGACGCGGGCGTCCGAGGTGCGCACGCGGTCGACCGCGGCGAACAGCTTGTCCTGCATCCGGGCGATGCAGCGCTCGACGCTGTCGGCGTCGAGGTGGCGCACGAACTCGCGCTTGCCGAACTCGGCCAGGCCGCCCGCCACCGCGACGTCGCTCGCGGTGAGCGTGCGGCCGCCGAAGATCAGCGACTCCTCGTGCAGCCGGTAGCCCACGCTTTCCGGCCCGATGCGCTCGTAGTCGGCGCTGATGCGCGTGCCGCCGCCGAGTCCGATGCTGTAGACGTCCGGCATGCGGAAATTGGTGCGCACGCCCCCCACCTCCACGGCCGTGCCGGCCGCGCGCGGGAAGCCCTTCTGCAACACGCCGACGTCGCTGGTCGTGCCGCCGATGTCGACCACGATGGCGTCCGTCTCCTTCGAGAGAAAGGCCGCGCCGCGCATCGAGTTGGTGGGGCCCGACGCCACGGTGAGGATCGGAAAGCGCGCCGCGCGTTCCGCGCTCATCAGCGTGCCGTCGTTCTGCGTCAGGAAGAACGGCGCCGCGATGCCGGCCTGGGCCACCGCACTGGTGAACGCGTCCATGATCGACTGGCCGAGGTCGCCGAGCGCCGCATTGAGGATCGCGGCGTTCTCGCGCTCGAGCAGGCCGACGCGGCCGACCTCCGACGACAGCGTGACGCGCACGCCCGGCAGCGCGTCGCGCAACACCTGTGCCGCCTGGCGCTCCTGCGCGTCGTTGATCAACGAGAACACCCCGGAGATCGCGACGTGCCGGATCTTCTTGGCGGCGAAGGACTCCGCCGCCGCCTGGATCTCGGCGGCCGCCACCGGCGCGATCTCCCGGCCGTCGAACTCGAAGCCACCGCCGACGATGTGGGCGTCCGCGTGCACGGCCGCCGCGATGTCCTCGGGCCAGCCCGAGAGCGGCGGAAGCGATTGCGTGGCGGGCAGCGCGAGGCGGATCACGCCGACCCGCGCGAGCGCGCGCCGCTCGACGATCGCGTTGGTGAAGTGGGTGGTGCCTATCATCACGGCGCGCAGGTCGGACGCGTGCACGCCCGAGCCCGAGATCACCTGGCGCAGCACGGCCAGCACGCCGCCCATCACGTCGGCCGAGGTGGCCGTCTTCACGGCGTGCACCACCTCGTCGCCGTTCATCAGGACGGCATCCGTGTTGGTGCCGCCGACGTCGATTCCTATCCTGTACATGAGTCTTCCTGGCGCTTAGAAACGGTACTTGCCGCCGATGCCGTACTGGCGGCCCTCGGCGCGCGCGCCGATCGCGTAGCCGAGGCCGGAATACGCCGCGGGGTTGTAGTCGGCGTAGTACTTCCTGTCGCCGAGGTTCTTGACGAACAGGTAGCCGGACCACGCCTCCTTCGCGGTCGAGACGCCCAGGCGCAGGTTCATCAGCGTCATCTCCTTTTGCACGTCGGCGTTGTCGATCTGCCAGTAGCGCCTGCTGCGTTGCTCGACGTCGAAGCGGGCGTAGCCGCTCAGGCCGGCCGCCAGCGCCGTCGTGTACTGCAACCCGAGGTTGATCTTGTAGGGCGAGGCCTTGGGCGTGTAGTTGCCGACGGTCGCCGGCTGGGCCGCGTTGGCGCGGATGCGGCTGTCGGTGGTGCCGACGCCGCCGTCGACCTGCAGGCCGGCGAGGGGCAGCCAGGTGAAGTCGAGGTCCAGCCCCTTGATGTGCACCTTGTCGATGTTGGCGATGAACTGCGCACCGGTGGCGGCGTTGGTGAAGAAGTACTGGAAGTCGCGCGAGTCGGCGTAGTAGATCGAGGCGTTGAGCAGCAGGCGCTTGTCCAGCAGCGTCGACTTCACGCCCGCCTCGAAGTTGCTCAGGCGCTCGGCCTTGAAACCGCCCAGGCCCGGCGCGTTGAAGCCGCCCGAGCGGAAGCCGGTGCTGTAGGTGCCGTAGCCGATCACGTCCTTCGTGAAGTGCTGCGTCAACGTCAGCTTGGGCTGCACCGAGCTGAAGGTCTTCTTCTGCTCGGTGCCGTCGACGATGTCGTGCTGGTCGCGCGCGTCGCTGTCCCAGCGCAGGCCGGCCGCGAGCGTGGTCGTCGGCGAGAAGTCCTGCTCCACCTGGCCGAACACCGACCACGCGTCGTTGTCGTTGTGCTCGTTGCGGTCGATCAGGTTCTTCGAGAGGTCGTCGTACTGGGCGCGGCTGCCGTCCGTGTCGACGAAGGCGCGCGTCTCCAGGTTTCGCCTGGTGTTGAGGAACAGCGTGCCGGCGATCCAGCGAAACGGCTTGTCGTCGGCGGAGGTGAAGCGGATCTCCTGGCTGATCATCTTCACCGACAGGTCCTGGCCCTGGCCCACCTGGAAGCCGAGGCCGAGGAAGCCGCCGGGGCTGTCCACCGGGTTGGAGAAGTCGAGGTCGCCGCGATACTTCTCGACCAGGTCGGTGTAGGCGGTGATCGCGGTGAGCGTGCCGGCATCCAGGCCGTAGCTGGCCTTGAAGCTGAAGTCGGTGGAGTGGCCCGCGGTGCGGCCGAGGATGTTGGAGCGCGGCGCCCGAATGTCGTTGGCGTCGCCGCTGGCGACCACGCTGTCCCAGGTGGCGCCGCCTTCGTAGTTGTTGGCGTTGAGGCGGAAGTCGAGCTTGAGGTCGTCGGTGGCGTAGACCAGGATCTTGCCGCGCAGAGAGTCGTCGTGGCCGATCTTGTCCACCTTCTGGTTCAGGAAGCTGTTGGTGATCAGCCCGTCCGAGCGCCTGGCTTCGCCGGCGATGCGGTAGAGCACCTTGTCGTCGACGATCGGGCCGCTGAGGCCGGCCGACGCCGTCAGCGCGCCGCCGTTGCCGGCCTCCAGGCCCGCGAAGCCCTCGACGGTGTTGGTCGGCTGCTTCGTCTCGATGGTGATGGCGCCGCCGATCGCGTTGCGGCCGAACAGGGCTCCTTGCGGGCCCTTGAGCACTTCGATGCGCTGCACGTCGAAGAGATCCATCTTCAACTGCTTCTGGTTGTTCTGCGGCACGCCGTCCACGACCACCGCGACCGGCGAGTCGGCGTTGTTCAACTGGGAGACGCCGCGGATCGTGACGAACGAGTTGGCGAAGGTGAAGGACTGGTCGAACGCGACGTTGGGCGTCAGGTTGATGAAGTCCTGGGTGGACGTGATGCCGCTCTTCTCGATCTCCTTGGCGGAGAAGGTCTTGACGGAGATCGGGACGTCCTGCAACGCCTGGGCGCGGCCCTGGGCCGTGATCGTCACGGTCTCGATCGTCTGGTCACTGGCGACGGCTGCCGGCGCGGACGCCGCGGTTGCAGGCCCCGCGGCGTTCTGGGCCTGCGTCGCCGAGGCCACGCCCAGCAGGGCGAGGCCGATGGCCTGCACGAGTGGCTTCCGGGATCCTGGATGTCTTTGCACGCTGCCCTCCTAGGCGAGTCGAGTTGGATTCGATGAGCCAGTCTCGCGACGGGGCGGGAACGCCACAAGCGCGCCGTGGTGGGATGCGGAGGGGGAAATTGGGGGATGCCGGGGATCCCCCGGGCGCACTCTGGCCTTCATGCTTGCGGCGAATGCCGGGACGCATGTGTCGCCGACGGAGCCTCGCCACGTTGAACGGCCGAACCCCGTCTCGGCGCTGCAGTCTGGCCGGCGCGGCACCTCGAGCGGTCGTCGGCTGGCCGGCCTGGTTCTTACAAGGCCTGGATCTCGCGAACCAGCAAATCCTTCATCACTTGTACGCGCATCGCCTGCCGGCGGTGGCGCGGGTACATCAGGTAGGCGGTCTGGGCCGGGCCACTCCATTGGGGCAGGAGACGCACGAGCTCCTTGCGATCGAGCATGTCCCGAACCATCCAGGAGGGCTGGAATGCGATGCCGGCGCCCTCGCGAACGGCGTCGAGCAACGCGACTGCGTGGTTGATGCTGTAGCGCGTGGAGACCGGAAGATCCATCGAGCCATGGTTGCTACTGAGCTTGACGACATCGCCTGTCCAGTTCGGATAGCGCAGGAACGGGTGGCGCGAGAGCTCGGTCGGGACGCGGGGTCGACCGTGGCGTTCGATGTAGCCGGGCGAGGCGACGATATGGCGTGGCCAGGTCGCCAGTTCGCGTGCCACGAGGTCCGGCGGCAGATTGCCGCCGATGCGCACCGTGAGATCGAATCGTTCTTCCACCGGATCGACGAAGCGATCCTCCAGCACCAGGTCGATCTGCAACTCCGGGTATTGCTGAAGGGTGCGCAACATCAGCGGGTTGAGCTTCAACTCGCCAAGTGCCATCGGCGCGGCGATCCGCACCAGCCCGCGCGGCTCGCGGGTGCGCAGGTCGAGGTCGGCCACCGCTTCCTCGTAGTCCTCGAGCAGTCGACGCGCGCTCTCCACGAAGCGCAGGCCTTCATCGGTGAGCGTCACGCGCGCGGGTCCGCGTTCGAGCAGCCGGACGTCGAGCGACGCCTCCAGGGCCGCGATGAGCTTGCTGATCGTGGGCTGCGTCGTGGAAAGCGACCTGGCCGCTGCGGACAAGCTGCCCAGCTCGGCCACCCTGACGAAGGCTGTCATTGCGCGAAGCCGATCCATGGCATTCCAGTTTCGAATGGCGGGACTTCCAGTTTGCCAGCTTCTCAACGCAAGCGGAATTAGCGAGAGTGAGGTCATGAAACACCTCACCAAGTCACTTGTTGCCGTGTCGCTCATGGCTTTGATCGCAACGACATCGGCCTCGGCGCCTCCCGGACCCCTGCGTTGGCAGCCGACCTGGATCTCGTCCGCTCAACCCGTCTGGGGTGCCGACTGGATCGTGCCGCTGGGCATGCCTGCGCGTCTTCACGACGTGACGCTGCGGCAGTCGCTGCGCACGAGTCTCGGCGGCGAGCAGGTCCGCCTCGTGATCAGCAACGAGTACGGCAGCGAGCCGCTGATGCTCGGTGCGATGACCGTCCACGCGAGAGGCCTCGCAGTGGCGCGCCCGGTGCGCTTCCAGGGCCGAGACGGCATGTTCGTCGCCCCGGGCACTCGGGTCATCAGCGACCCTGTCGACTTGCCCGTTCGCGACGGCGACCGGCTGGAGATCGACCTCCATCTGCCGGAATCCACTGTGCCGGCGGGCTTCCATTGGGATGCACAAGAGCAGATGGAGATCCTTCAGGGCGACGCCACCGGCGGCCAGAAGGCCCGCCTGCTTCAAACCGTGACGACCCGTGCTTTCGTCTCCGAGCTGTGGGTCGCCTCGAGGCGCCGCCCAACGAGCGTGGTCACCATCGGCGACTCCATCACCGACGGCAACGGCTCCAGCATCGGCCGCGACCAACGCTGGCCCGATCACCTGTCGCGGCGGCTTGCGCCGCACGGCGTGGCCGTGCTCAATGCCGGCATCGCCGGCAACCGCTTGCTGCGCGGGGGCTGGGGCGACAGCGCGCTCGTGCGCTTCGAGCGCGACGTCCTGAACCACACTGGCGTGCGCGCGGTCGTCGTGCTGCTCGGGACCAATGACATCGGCCTCCCTGGCAGCCCGTTCGCACCGAAAGACACGCCTGTCTCGCTGGATGCGCTCACCAGTGCATTCCTGCAGCTCGCCGAGCAGGCCCATGCGCACGACGTACGCGTGGTCGTCGGCACCGTGCCACCTTTCGAGCATGCGCTCCAGGGTACGCCCCTCGAAGGGCACTACAGTGCGCAGAAGGATGCGCTGCGGCGGGCATTGAACGACTGGATGCGCGGCTCGCATGCCTTCGACGGCGTGGTCGATTTCGATGCCGTGCTGCGCGATCCGAATCACCCCGCGCAGCTCGATGCCGCGCTCGACTCCGGCGACCACCTGCATCCGGGCGACGTCGGCTACGCGCGCATGGCCGACTCGATCGACTTGAACGCACTCCTGGGCGATCAAGCCGTGGAGGCGAGGCCATGAATGGCACCTCGCCAGGCACCGCCTCGACACGCGCGGCGACTCCGCTGCCGCTGCTGGCCCTTGCGCTGTCGGCGTTCGCGATCGGCACCACCGAGTTCGTGATCGTGGGCTTGCTGCCGTCCGTGGCCGCCGATACCGGCACGAGCCTGTCGCAGGCGGGCCTGCTGGTGACCGGCTACGCACTGGGCGTGGCCGTCGGTGCGCCACCGCTGGCGGTACTCACCGCCAAGGCCTCGCCATACAAGGCGCTATCGGGGCTGATGCTGCTCTTCATCGCCGGCAATGCGATGTGCGCCGTGGCACCGGGCTACGGCTGGCTGATGGCCGGACGCATCGTGACCTCGCTCACTCACGGTGCATTCTTCGGGCTCGGCGCCACGGTGGCGTCCATGTTGGTTCCTCCGCACCGGCGCTCCGCGGCCATTGCGCTGATGTTCAGCGGCTTGACGCTGGCCAACGTGCTCGGCGTGCCCATCGGTGCGTGGATCGGGCAGCACGCCGGCTGGCGCGCCACTTTCTGGTCGGTGAGCGGCCTGGGGCTGCTCGCGCTGTGCGCGTTGCTGCTGCTGGTGCCACGATCCTTGCGACTGCCTGCGCCGACGGGCGGCGCAGGGGGTTGGCGGATACTTCGCAGGCCTCGGCTGCTGGGCGCGCTCGGCCTGACGGCGCTGGGCTTCGGCGGCATTTTCACGACGCTTACTTTCCTGTCGCCGTTGCTCCAGTCGGCCAGCGGATTCACGGTTTCGGAGGTCAACGGGCTGTTGCTCGTGTTCGGCCTGGGGCTGACCCTGGGCAATATCCTCGGCGGCTGGGCAGCCGACCGTTGGCCGGTGCGCTCGATGTTCGCGATCCTGGGGGCGCTCGCAATGGTCGAATTGGCGCTGTATCTGGGCCTGCAAGTGCCCGCGGTTGCGATCGCTTGCATCGGGCTGTGGGGCATGGCGGCCTTCGCGACGGCGCCCGGCCTGCAAAGCCGCGTGCTCGTCGAGGCGTCTGACGCGCCGGCGCTGGGCTCCACGTTGAACATCGCAGCCTTCAATCTCGGCAACGCGGGTGCGGCCTGGCTGGGCGCGGAGGCCCTGCGCGATGGACTGGGCCTGGCGCGACTGCCGCTGTTATCGGCCGGGCTCGCCCTTGCAGCGCTGGCGTTGCTCGCCTGGATGGAGCGCGGCCGGGGCAGGGCGACGCCGGGGGCCGCGGATTGTCGCGTTCGGTGAATTGGATATATAGTGGTACTAAAGTGGTTCGAATGAATCGAGCTGCGCCTGTCCGGGACCCGACTGCCTTCATGACACCTCACGCCGCTCCGAAGTTCGTCCGCCACCTGGCCGCGATCGCGACCGCACTCGCGACGCTGCACGCGCTTGCGGCTACGGCCGCCACGAAGGCCGGCGACCCGGCGCCGGCCGCGTCCACGCCGGCCGCGGCCGCGCCGTACGCGCTGTTCGGCGGCAAGCCGCTGGAGTGGGAGCGCAGCGGCGGCAAGGTGGTTGCCGTCTACACGCCCAACTGGCAGCCGACGGCGCTGGTCGATGCATTGCACGGCGACAGCGTCACGCACATCCTCTACGCGTTCCTGCATGTCTGCGGCCCGGGCCAGTTGCCCGAGGACGCGCCCAAGTGCGTCGGCAAGCGCGACTTCCAGGTCGCCACCTCGACGATCGACGACAGCTTCAACGCGGCCTTCGCGCGTCTGAAGGCGCGCGCGCCGCACGTGAAGGTGGTGGCGTCGGTCGGCGGGTGGGGCGGCTCCGATCCGCTGTTCCACATCGCCGACGACGCCGCGGCGCGCGCGGCGTTCGCAAAGTCGGCCGCCGATTTCCTGCGCACCCATCCTGCGTTCGACGGCATCGACATCGACTGGGAGCATCCGACCAACAACGGCGCCGCCAACGGCGTGCAGCTCGGCTCGCCGGCCGACGGCCAGGGCTACGCCGACCTGATGGCGGCGCTGCGCGCCGCGCTCGACACGCTCACGGCCGAGAACGGCCGCAAGTACATCGTGACGTCGGCGATCAACACCGACCGGGCGCTCGTCGCGAAGGTGAACTACCGGGATGCCGCGAAGTCGCTCGACTACATCTGGATGATGACCTACGACTTCTACGGCAGTTGGACCAAGACCGCGGGCAACCACACGGCCCCGCGCGCGAGCGCGCCGGACGCGGGCGACGGCCTGGACACCGCGGTCAAGACGATGACCGACGCCGGCGTGCCGGCCGGCAAGCTCGTGGCCGGCGTCGGCATGTACGGCCGGGGCTTCACGGGCGTCGCGCAGCCGGCCGCCGGCAAGGGGTTCAGCGGCTCCGCGCACACGGGCAGCTATCCGGCACCCGAGGGCGCGAGCGACTACCGCGAGCTCGCCGCGCGCTACCTCGACCGCCACGGGCGCGGGCTCCACGGCTACCAGGCGATCCTCGATCCGCAGACCCAGGCCTGGAACCTCTACAACGCGCGCAGCCGGCTGTTCATGGGTTACGACGACCCGCGCGCGGTGATCGCCAAGGGGGTCTTCGCGCGCCAGGCCGGGCTGGCGGGCGTGTTCGCCTGGGAACTGTCGCAGGACAACGGCGACATCCTCAACGCGATGAACTTCGGCGTGGGCAACGCGGTGCTGCAGCCCTGACGCCTACGCCGCGAACAGCGGCCCCAGCTCGCGCTTGGCCGCGTCGATGAACGCCCGCGTGCGCGCCGGCAGCAGGCGCGCGTTCGGATAGACGATGCTCACCGGCTGGCGCGGCGGCTCGAACTCCGCCAGCACGAGGCGCAGTCGACGCTCCCGCACGGCGTCCTGCACCTGGTAGGAGAAGAACTGGCCGAAGCCGGCGCCGTGTTCGCACGCGAGCAGCGCGGCGCCGGCGTGGTTGAAGTCCAGCGGGCCGTCGACGGCCACGTGCAGCTTGCGGCCGGCGTCCTGGAACGCCCAGCCCGGCCGGATCGGGCCGGCGAGCCGGACGCACGGTCGCGCGCGCAGCTCGGTCGGATGCCGCGGCGTGCCGGTGCGGCGCAGGAACGGCGGGCTCGCCACCACGCACTGGCGCACCTCGCCCAGCCGCAACGCGACGAGCGACGAGTCTTCCAGTGCGCCGATGCGGATGCCGACGTCGACGCCCTCGTCCACCAGGTCGACGAAGCGATCGAGCAACTGGACACTGCAGCGGATGCGCGGGTGGGCCGCGACGAAGCGCGTGACGAATTCCGCGACGACGCGCTGGCCCAGCAGCACCGGCGCCGTGATCGCGAGCTGGCCGCGCGGCGCCTGCGTCTCGTCGGCGAGGCTCGCGTCGGCCTCGGCCACCGCGGCGAGGATGTCGCGGCTGCGCGCCAGGTACTGCAGGCCTTCCTGCGTGAGCGCCAGCCGGCGCGTGGTGCGCTGGAACAGGCGCGCGCCCAGCTCGGCCTCGAGCGCCGCCAGGCCGCGCACGACGGCCGGCAGCGACATGCCCAGCGCCGCGGCCGCAGCGGTGAGGCTGCCGTCGTCGGCGATCTGCACGAAGGTCTTCATGGCGCGGAGCTTGTCCATCGCGCGATATTAATCCGCTGCGCGCAACAAAGAACTGCAGGATGCGGTGTTTACTGCGTGGCGCGACGGCGCGATGATGCGGGCTCGTCTTCTTGCAGGAGGGCCGGATGGCCGGAATCCAACACCTTTGGCTGTTCGTCGTTTCGGGACTGCTGCTCAACGTCACGCCCGGGCCCGACTCGCTGTTCATCATGGCGCGCAGCGCGACGCAGGGCTGGCGTGCGGGGTTCGTGGCGTGCTGGGGCATCGGCAGCGGCGTGTTCGTGCACGTGTTCGCCGCGGCGCTGGGGCTGTCGGCATTGCTGGCCACCTCGGCGACGGCGTTCACGGTGGTCAAGATCATCGGCGCCGCGTACCTGGCGTGGATCGGCATCGGCATGCTGCGCCAGCGCGCCGGGGCCGGCGAGGCCGTGGTCGTCGACGCGGCACCGCGATCGATCTCGTACCGCGCCATCTTCCGCCAGGGTTTCCTCACCAACGTGCTGAACCCGAAGGTGGCGCTGTTCTTCCTCGCGTTCGTTCCCCAGTTCATCGCGCCCGACGCGCCTTCCAAGCCGCTCGCGTTCATCGTGCTGGGCGTGATCTTCGACGTCAACGGCATGCTGTGGTGCCACGCGCTGGCGTTGTTCACGGCGTTCGCGAGCCGGCGCCTGAAGGTCGGCGCGGCGGTCGGCCGCTGGTTGAACCGCACGATGGGCGCCGTGTTCGTCGCGCTCGGCGCCAAGCTCGCGCTGGCCTCGCGTTGACGCCGCGACCGCATTCGAAAGCCCCGCCATGGCCCACCTGCACACCGCCCTGGTCCGCTGGAACGCCGGCGACGCCGACTTCCTGGCCAGGCGCTACAGCCGCGCCCATACGTGGACGTTCGACGGCGGCGTCGTCGTGCCCGCGTCGTCGTCGCCGCACGTGGTGCCGGTGCCGATGTCGGACGCCAGCGCCGTCGATCCCGAGGAGGCCTTCGTCGCCGCGCTCTCCAGTTGCCACATGCTGTGGTTCCTGGACATCGCCTCGCGCGCCGGCTACGACGTGCGCAGCTACGAAGACGCGGCCGACGGCCGCATGGGCCGCAAAGCCGGCGGCAAGCTGGTGGTGGACGTCGTCACGCTGCGCCCGCGCACGCGTTTCGCGGGCGCGCGCATGCCCGACGCGGCCGCGCTGGCGGCGCTGCACCACGAGGCGCACGAGGAATGCTTCCTGGCGAACTCGGTGCGGTGCGAGATCCGCTGCGAGCCGGCGATGGAATGAGGCCCGCGGGGCCGGAGGGGTCTGGCGGTTCCTCGTCCGCGCCATGCTGTGGGCGCACGCGAGAAGGTTGTTCGCGGAGGAGGAAGGGCCTGACCTCGATCGCGAGCGAATTCGAGGTCAGGCTTCGCTTCGAATCGCGGTGAGCGACCGAGCTTGCGGCAACGGACGGGCGCGATCCGAATCGGTGCCAGACCCCTCTTCGACGGCGTCGCGCGGCGCCATCGATCAATGCGGCGCCGCGATGCCATCGCTCGACGCGACTCCGTTGCGGTACGAGGTCAGCCGATGCGCTTGTCGGTATCGCCGTCGAACAGGTGCGTGGCCTCGGCGGCCCACTGCACGTGCACCGCGTCGCCCACCTTGGACGACATGTAGCCCGGCACGCGCAGCGTGAGGTTGCCCACGGCGGTCTCGACCGTGGCGTAGGTCTCGGGGCCGGTGGGCTCGGTGAAGCGCAGCGTGCCCGGCACGCCGTCGGCGGCGAACTGCGCGGCCTCCGGGCGCAGGCCGTAGGTCAGCTTGCCGGCCTTGCTCGCCTGCAGCGCTTCGCGCTGGGCGGGGGTCAGCGGCAGGTCGATGCCGTTGGCCGTGGCGCCGGCGCCGCTGCGCACCGCCGGGATCATGTTCATCGCCGGCGAGCCGATGAACTCGGCCACGAAGCGGGTGGCCGGGCGCGCGTAGATGTCCTCGGGCGTGCCGAACTGCTGCACGACGCCTTCCTTCATCACCGCGATGCGGTCGCCCAGCGTCATCGCCTCGACCTGGTCGTGGGTGACGTAGACCGTCGTCGTCTTGGTGCGCTGGTGCAGCAGCTTGATCTCGGCGCGCATCTCGACGCGCAGCTTCGCGTCGAGGTTGGACAGCGGCTCGTCGAACAGGAACAGCTTCGGGTCGCGGGCGAGGGCGCGGCCCATCGCGACGCGCTGGCGCTGGCCGCCGGAGAGCTGGCCCGGCTTGCGATCGAGCAGGGGCACGATCTGCAGCATCTTGGCCACGCGTTGCACGGCCTCGTCGCGCTTGTCCTTGGGCACCTTGCGCATCTCGAGGCCGAAGGCGATGTTCTGCGCCACGTTCATGTTCGGGTAGAGCGCATAGCTCTGGAACACCATGGCGATGTCGCGATCCTTGGGCGGCAGCCAGGTGACGTCGCGGTCCCCGATGGAGATCGTGCCGGCGCTCGGGGCGTCGAGCCCGGCGATCATGTTCAGCAGCGTGGACTTGCCGCAGCCCGAGGGCCCGACAAGGATCAGGAATTCGCCCGCCTGAACGTCGATGTCGATGCCCTTGAGGATCTCGACATTGCCGAAAGTCTTGCGTACGTTGGCGATCGTCAGCGCACCCATCTCATCATCCCTTCACCGCGCCGGCCGTCAGGCCGCGCACGAAATACTTGCCAGCAACAACGTAGACGAACAGGGTCGGCAGCGCGGCGATCAATGCCGCGGCCATGTCCACGTTGTATTCCTTGACCGAACTGGTCGTGTTCGCGAGATTGTTCAGGCCGACGGTGATCGGCTTGGAGTCTGCGCCCGAGAAGACCACCCCGTACAGGAAGTCGTTCCAGATGTTCGTGAACTGCCAGATCAGCGTCACCACGAGGATCGGGGTGGACAGCGGCAGCACCACGCGCCACAGGATGCGCCAGAAGCCGGCGCCGTCCAGCATCGCCGCCTTGATCAGCTCGTCGGGCAGTCCCACGTAGTAGTTGCGGAAGAACAGCGTGGTGGACGGGATGCCCGCCAGCACGTGCATCACGATCAGGCCGACGATGGAGCTGGCGATGCCGAAGTAGCCGAGGATCTGGCTCATCGGCAGCAACACCACCTGCATCGGCATGAACACGCCGAACAGCAGCATCGCGAACATCACCTCGCTGCCGCGGAAGCGCCACTTGGACAGCACGTAGCCGTTGATGCAGCCGATCGTCGTCGAGATCGCGACCGCCGGCACCACCATCGCCACGCTGTTGAGGAAGAACGGCTTCAGGCCGCCGCAGTCGGTGCCGGTGCAGGCCTGGTCCCAGGCCTTGCCCCAGGAGGCGAAGGTGGGCGCGGAGGGCAGCGACAACAGGCTGCCGCCGCGGATCTGGTCCATGTCCTTCAGCGACGTGACGATCATCACGTACAGCGGCGTCAGGAACCAGATCGCGAAGAGGATCAGCGCCGTCCAGAGAATGGCCCGATGCCAGGTCAGGGCGCGTGGTGACAACGAACTCACTTCTTGGTCCTCAGTTCCGAATACAGGTAGGGCACGACGATGGCCGCCACCATGCACAGCATGATCGTGGCGCTGGCGGCGCCCATGGCCACCTGGCCGCGCGAGAACGACATCGCGTACATGAACGTGGCCGGCAGGTCGGTGGAATAGCCCGGGCCGCCGGAGGTCAGCGCGATCACGAGGTCGAAGCTCTTGATCGACAGGTGGCTCACGACCATCAGCGTGCTGAAGAACACCGGCCGCAGCGACGGGACGACGATGCGCCAGTAGATGCGCGGCAGCGAGGCGCCGTCGATCTGCGCCGCCTTGATGATGGAGTCGTCGATGCCGCGCAGGCCGGCCAGGAACAGGGCCATCACGAAGCCCGAGGCCTGCCAGATGCCGGCGATGACGATGCAGTAGATCGCGTGCTTGTCGTCGACCAGCCAGTCGAACTGGAAGTTGGGGAAGCCCCAGCTCTGCACCAGGTGCTCGATGCCGAGGCCCGGGTTCAGGATCCACTTCCACGCGGTGCCGGTGACGATGAACGAGATCGCCATCGGATACAGGTAGATGGTGCGCAGGACGCCCTCGGCGCGGATCTTCTGGTCGAGCAGGATGGCCAGGAACAGGCCCAGCACCATCGAGCCGCCGATGAACAGCACGCCGAAGATGCCCATGTTCTTCAGCGCCACCATGAAGCGGTCGTTGTCGAACAGGTCGAGGTAGTTGCCGAACCCGACGTAGTCGTAGTTCGGAAGCATGTGCGACGCGGACAGCGACAGGTAGCCGTTCCACGCGATCAGGCCATAGATGAAGAAGAACGACAGCAGGAAACTGGGCGCGACGACCAGCTTCGGCAGCCAGGAGGCGCTGGGGACTTTGGGTCGGGACATGAAGCGGCGAGGCTTTCTAGACGCGGTCGGGGCGGGATGGTGCGACGACGCCGTCGCAGGCATGGAGCCGGGCCCGAGAAGGCAGATGCTCGCTGCGGGCCGCGACCCGGACGAGCTTAAGTGCAAAAAGCGCCACGCGCGCGTGTACGCGCGTGGCGAATGCCCATAGGAGAAGAAAAAAGTGATCGTCGGGTGACGATTACTTCGTCTTGGACGCCTTCAGGATCTCGGCTTGCGCATCCTTGGCCGTTTCCTTGTCGTCGTTCCAGAACTTGCTGACGGCGTCCTTGATGGCGCCTTCGGCGGCCGGCGGGACGGCCATGCCGTGGGCGATCGACGGCAGCAGCGTGTTGGCCTTGGACGAGGCGACGAAGTCGCGGTTCGATTCCTTGGCGCAGTCGTCGAACTTGTCCAGCTTGACGTCCAGGCGAACCGGGATCGAGCCTTTGTTCAGGTTGAACAGCTCCTGGAACTGCGGCGACATGATGGCCTTGGCCAGGTCCTTCTGCGCCGGCACGTTGGCGGTGTTCTTCAGCTGGAACATGGCGAACGAGTCGATGTTGAAGGTGTAGTCCTTGGCGGTGCCCGGCGCCGGCGCGCAGACGAAGTCCTTGCCCGGCACCTTGCCCGCGGCCAGGAACTCGCCCTTGGCCCAGTCACCCATCAGCTGCATGCCGGCTTCGCCCTTGATGACCATCGCGGTCGCCAGGTTCCAGTCGCGGCCCGGGGCGTTCTTGTCGGTGTAGCCGTGGATCTTCTTGAACGTCTCGAGCACCTTGATCATCGTGGCGCTGCTGATCGTGGCGGCGTCCAGCTGGACCAGCGCCTTGCGGTAGAAGTCGGGGCCGCCGACGCCCATCGCGACGTCTTCGAACGTGGTGAAGTCCTGCCAGTTCTGGCCGCCGTGGGCCAGCGGGATGATGCCCGCGGCCTTGAGCTTGTCACCGGCGGCGAAGAACTCGTCCCACGTCGTCGGAACCTTGGCGCCGGCCTTCTTGAAGGCTTCCGGGTTGGCCCACAGCCAGTTCACGCGGTGCACGTTGACCGGCGCGGCGATGTAGTGGCCCTTGTACTTCATCACGTTGGCGACGACCGGGGGCAGGACGGCGTCCCACTTCTCGGCCTTGGCCACGTCGTCGATGTTGGCGAGCACGCCTTCGGCGGCCCATTCCTGCAGGGCGGGGCCCTTGATCTGCGCGGCGGCCGGGGCGTTGCCCGAGATCACGCGCGACTTCAGCACGGTCATGGCGGAATCGCCGCCGCCGCCGGCGACCGCGAAGTCCTTCCACGTGTGGCCTTCGGCTTCCATCATCTTCTTCAGTTCGGCGGCGGCCTTGGCCTCGCCGCCCGACGTCCACCAGTGCAGGACTTCGAGTTCGTCGGCTTGGGCGGCGTTGGCGCCGAGGATGGCGGCGACGGCGATGGCGGTCAGGCGCAGGGCGCTCATTTTCTTGGACATGTGTTTGTCTCCGTACAGATATTCGTGGGTTTGCAGTTTCGCAATGGTGCGCCGCGACCAGGTGTGGTCGCGGCGGGGATTACACGAGGATCAGAACCAGATCTCGACCTGGGCGCCGTAGGACACGGCGTTGGTCTTGTTGGTGGGCAGGCCGTTCTGCGCGTCCTGCGCCGCCGCCTTGTTGAAGTCGGCGTAGGTCACGTACAGGCGCAGTTCCGGGCGCTTCCAGAAGTCCGGGCCGGT
>FTJN01003070.1_pt2 | contig 18739 bp, 15 predicted proteins | sample 1658361 | NCBI WGS metagenome assembly FTJN01 (sample SAMEA3914819, study PRJEB12502) | metagenome | biome: forest; material: soil | place: Canada | collected 2010-06-26 | depth 0.3 m | reverse complement strand
TGCCGCAGCCACCAGACGCTGCCCTTCTTGATCGTCCACGGATCGCCGAAGCGCGCCGATTCGCCCGCCATCAGATAGGCGGCGACCCGGCCGAGCGTGGGCTGGTGGCCGACGACGAGCACCGCTTCGCGGGAATCCGGCCAGCGGGTGGCGGCCAGCAGGCCTTCGACGTCGCCGTCCGGCGCCAGCGCGGGCGTCTTCTTCGCGCGCCGCCCCAGCGCCGCCACCGTCTGCTGGCAGCGCAGCGCCGGACTGGTCAGCACGCGCGCCGAGTCCGGCAGGAACTGGTTGAGCCAGTCCGCCACGCGGCGCGCCTGGCGCTCGCCCTTGGGGCTCAGCGGCCGCTCGAGGTCGGCTATCGGGTCGGCGAGATGGTCGCCGGCTTCGGCATGTCGCCAGAGGATCAGATCCATTTCCTTCGCTCCAAGGCAGATTGGCAGGGCTGCTTACTTGCGGAAGCGGGCCATCAGGGCCTGCTGCGCACTCACGCCGTCGCTGCCGACGCGTTCGTACTTGCCATTGGACTGCAACGACCATGCATCCCGTGTGTCATGCAGATAAGGAACCAGACATTCGTCGATCACCCGCTGGCGCATCGCCTTGTCGCGGATCGGCCAGGCCAGCTCGATGCGCCGCAGCATGTTGCGCAGCATCCAGTCGGCGCTGGAGAGGAACAGCGCCTCGTCGTCATCGGTCTCGCCCCAGCGCAGGTAGACGATGCGCGAATGCTCCAGGAAGCGACCCACCACCGATCGCACCCGGATGTTGTTGGTCAATCCCTCGATGCCTGGCGGCAGCGAGCAGGCGCCGCGCACGATCAGGTCGATGCTGGCGCCCGCCTGGCCCGCGGCCACGAGGGCCTCGACCAGCGTGGTGTCGGTGAGCGCGTTGACCTTCACGACGATGCGCGCCGGCTTGCCCGCGCGGGCGGCCTCGCCCACCTGCGCGATGTGCGCGAGCAGGCGCTTGTGCAGCACGAACGGCGCCGTCAGCAGGTGGCGCGGCGGCTTCATGCGCGTCAGGCTGGCGATCTGCTGGAAGATCTGGTCGGCGTCACCGGTGATCCCGTCGTCGGCGCTCAGGTAGCCGATGTCCGTGTAGAGGCGCGCCGTCTTCGGGTTGTAGTTGCCGGTGGACAGGTGCACGTAGCGCTTGAGCCGCGGCCCACGCGGCGACGGCTCGCGCCGTGTCACCAGCAGCAGCTTGGCGTGCGTCTTCAGGCCGACGATGCCGTAGACCACCTGCGCGCCGACCGCCTCGAGACGCTCCGCCCAGTTGATGTTGGCCTCCTCGTCGAAGCGCGCCTTCAGCTCCACGACCACCATCACTTCCTTGCCGCGGCGCGCCGCCTCGATCAGCAGGTCCATCAGCACCGACTTCTCGCCGGTGCGATAGATCGTCTGCTTGATCGCCAGCACCTGCGGGTCGAGCACCGCCTCGCGCAGGAACTCCACCACCGGCTCGAAGCTCTCGAACGGATGGTGCAGCAGCACGTCGTTCTCGCGCAGCCGCTCGAACATCGACTCCGTGCGCGGCAGGCGGCCGCGCGGCCACGACGGCTCGTACGCCGAGAAGCGCAACTCCGGCCCGTGCAGCGGGTCGGTGGCCTGGTCGATCAGCTCGTTCAGGCGCACCAGGTTCACCGGACCGTTGACGCGGTGCAACGCCGCCTCGGGCAGGTCGAACTGCGCCAGCAGCAGACGCCACAGCGCCTCGGGACAGGTGTTGACGACTTCGAGCCGGATCGCCCGGCCGTAGTGCCGAGTCGTCAGGCCGCGGCGCAGCGCCTGGCGCAGGTTGCGGATGTCGTCCTCGTCGACTTCGAGCTCGGAGTCGCGCGTGACGCGGAACTGCGAGAACGACTCGACGACGCGCCCCGGGAACAGTTCGGCCAGGTGCGCGCGGATCACGGAGGACAGCAGCACGAAGTGCTGCTCGCCCTTGGGGCAGCAGTTCTCCGGCAGCTTGATCACGCGCGGCAGGACGCGCGGCACCTTGACGATGGCGATCGTGTTCTCGCGGCCGAACGCGTTGCGTCCGCCCAGTTGCACGATGAAGTTCAACGACTTGTTGGCCACCTGCGGGAACGGATGCGCCGGGTCGAGCCCCACGGGCACCAGCAACGGCCGCACCTCGCGCTCGAAGAAGCGCGCCACCCATTCGCGCTGGCCTTCGGTGCGCTCGGCGTGATTGACCACGCGGATGCCGTGCAGCGCCAGCGACGGCATCACCTGCTCGTTGAAGACGGCGTACTGCTCGTCGATCAGCGCGTGGGCCTCGCCCGAGATGCCCACCAGTTCGCGCCAGGCGTCGCCCGCACCGGGAGCGCGCGCCGCTTCCAGCGCGCCCGCGAAGCGCACCTCGAAGAACTCGTCGAGGTTGGACGACACGATCGACACGTAGCGCAGCCGCTCCAGCAGCGGCACGTCGGCGCGCAGTGCCTGGGCCAGCACGCGGCGGTTGAATTCGAGGATGGAACGCTCGCGATTGAGCAAGGACAGTCGCAACGCTGGCGCTGCCGTGGGGACGTCGGTCATCGCCTCAGTTTATGAAGCTTTGATGACAATTTCGAGACAAGGGGCCGGGGTTACCCGCGAAATCGCCCTTGCGGGCACCCATTTTCCGCTCGACAGCGCCGTTCGCGCCCGTCAAGGCCGGTCGACACCCACCAGCTCAGCGCCCAGCACGCCGCCGAGCAGGCGCAGCGACACCGGGCCGGCCTGCGTCGCCTGCCGCCACACCGCCTCGTCCACGCACTCGTCCAGCGGCCGCTGCACGGCACCGTTCGCCATGGAGGCGCTGGTGACTTCGAGGCGGAAGCGGCAATCGGCGTCGGTCGTCTCCGGCACCCGGCGCGTGACGACGCCCGGCTCGGTGCGCGGCGTACCGGTCAGCGCCGTCAGCGTGGCCGGCACGGCCTGCGACACCAGCAGCCAGGCCAGCAGCGTCGCGGCCACCATGGCGAAACCCATGAACAGCGCCTTGCCGCCACGGTCGAATTCGCGCTCGGCATCCTGCCGCTGGCGTGAGCGCGCCAGGAGCCGGGTGAATCCGCCGCCGATCACGAGGGCCACGACCGGTGCAGCGACGCGAAGTGCATGCACCGGCTGGAAGTCGGGGTGCCGCGCGAGCCCCCAGCCAGCCCACAGCGCCGCGACGACGAGCAACGCTCCCAGCACCTTGCCGCTCGGTGAGCTGGCGACGCGGTCGGCTTCGGTCATCGACGCCCTTCCGAGTGGATCCTGTCGAAGGGGCGCCACGCGTCATCGACGACGTTGTACCAATCGATCCGCTTGCCGCGCTTGTGGACGCGGAAGCTGTCCACTCTCGGCCATGTCCCCGGGTCGCCACCACAACGGGCGTCGTGCCGCTCATGGATCGAGACATCGACGGTGCTGGCGGCACAGGCGTCGATGAAGAACTGGAGGCAATCCGGCGTCGTCCAGGACGCATAGAGATGCTCGGCGCGAACATGTTCCATCACACGCGAGACCGCGGCGTCCTGCCGCCCGTGGCAGCCGGGCGGCGCGGCGGCGCGCGCGGGCGCCGCCGTGGACGCGGGCGCCGTCCACGCGGGCGCGCCCAGGCCCGCGAGCGCGCACGCCACCAGGCTCGCGCGCGCCGCGCGACCCGCCCGCACCGACGCGCCCATCAATGCGCCTCGTCCCAGTTCGGCCCCACCCCCACCTCGGCGATCAGCGGCACCGACAACTGCGCCACCCCCGCCATCAGCTTCGGGATCTCGCTCTTCACCCACTCGACCTCGGCCTCGGGCACCTCGAACACCAGTTCGTCGTGCACCTGCATGACCATGCGCGTGGCCTTGCCCTCGTCGTCGAGCGCCTTCTGCACCGCCAGCATCGCCAGCTTGATCAGGTCGGCGGCCGTGCCCTGCATCGGCGCGTTGATGGCCTGGCGCTCGGCGCCGGCGCGCAGCGGACCGCTGCCGCCGTTGATCTCGGGCAGGGAGATCCGGCGTCCGAACAGCGTCTCGACGTAGCCCTTCTCGGCGGCGCTGGCCTTGGTCTCGTCCATGTAGCGCCGGACGCCGGCAAAACGCTCGAAGTAGCGGGTGATGTAGTCCTTGGCCGCCTTCTGCTCGATGCCCAGCGACTCCGACAGGCCGTAGGCGCCCATGCCGTAGATCAGCCCGAAGTTGATCGTCTTGGCGTAGCGGCGCTGCTCGCTGGTGACTTCCTCGGCCGCCAGGTTGAACACCTCGGCGGCGGTCGCGCGGTGCACGTCCATGCCCTCGTTGAACGCCCGCAGCAGGCCCGGATCCTGGCTGATGTGGGCCATCAGGCGCAGCTCGATCTGCGAGTAGTCGGCCGACACGATCACGTGCCCCGGCGGCGCGACGAAGGCCTCGCGCACGCGCCGGCCCTCGGGCGTGCGGATCGGGATGTTCTGCAGGTTCGGGTCGTTGCTGGACAGCCGCCCCGTGATCGCCACCGCCTGCGCGTAGTGCGTGTGCACGCGGCCCGTCTCGGGGTTGATCATCTGCGGCAGCTTGTCGGTGTAGGTGCCCTTCAGCTTGGACAGCCCGCGGTGCTCCAGCAGCTTGGCCGGCAGCGGATAGTCCAGCGACAGCTTCTCCAGCACGCTCTCGTCGGTGGACGGCGCGCCCGAGGCCGTCTTCTTGGTCACGGGCAGGCCCAGCTTGCCGAACAGGATCTCGCCGATCTGCTTGGGCGAGCCGAGGTTGAACGGCTGGCCCGCGATCTCGTAGGCCTCCTGCTCGAGCGCCATCATGCGTTCGGCCAGCAGGCGCGATTGCTCGCCCAGGCGAGCAGGGTCGATCAATACACCGTGGCGCTCGACACGCCCCAGCGCCGCGCTGGTAGGCATCTCGATGGACTCGTAGACGTACTTCATGCCCGGAACGGCCGCCAGGCGCGGGTACAGCTTCTGGTGCACCTGCAGCGTCATCTCGCTGTCCTCGCCCGAGTACAGCGCCGCGCGCTCGATGTCGACCTGCGAGAACGGGATCTGCTTGGCGCCCTTGCCGCACAGGTCCTCGTAGTCGAGCCCCTTGCGCTCCAGGTGGCGCTGCGCCAGGCTGGACAGCGAGTGCGGGCGATGCGCCTCCAGCACGTAGCTTTCCAGCAGCGTGTCGTGCCGCCAGCCCTGCACCGCGATGCCGATGTTGGCGAACACATGCGTGTCGTACTTGATGTGCTGGCCCACCTTGGGCGCGGCCGGGTTCTCGAGCCACGGCCGCAGGCGCGCGATCACCTCGTCGAACGGCAGCTGGTCGGGCGCGCCGGGGTAGTCGTGGCGCAGCGGGATGTAGGCGGCCTTGAGGGGCTCGACGGCGAACGAGATGCCGACGATGCGGGCGCGCATCGCGTCGAGCGAGTCGGTCTCGGTATCGAGCGCCGAGAGCTCGGCGGCCTGGAGCTTGGCGATCCAGGCGTCGAGTTGCTCGAACGTGAAGATCGTCTCGTACTCGCCGGCCGGCTTGGTGGACGGCGACGCGGCGACGGCGGCGGCCATGGCGGCGGCGTCCGCGTCGTCGTCGAACAGGCCGCGGTTGGCGCCGGTGGCCGACGCCGGCACGGCCGCGATCGACGCGGCGCGCTGCTGGCGCTCGATCTCGTCGATCCAGCTGCGGAACCCGTACTGGCGATAGAACTCCAGCAGGCGCGGATGGTCGAGCGGGCGCAACGCCAGCGAATCCAGCGCCGGCCAGCCTTCGACGTGCGGGGCCATGTCGTGGTCGGTGACGACCGTGACGAGCTTGCGTCCCATCGGCAGCCAGTCCAGCGCCTGGCGCAGGTTCTCGCCGACGGCCCCCTTCATCGCCGGCGCGGCGGCGATCACGCCGTCCAGCGAGCCATGCTCCTGCAGCCACTTGACGGCCGTCTTCGGGCCGACCTTGTTGACGCCCGGCACGTTGTCCACCGTGTCGCCGATCAGCGCGAGGTAGTCGATGATCTGGTGCGGCGGCACGCCGAACTTGGCCAGCACGCCGGCGACGTCCAGCGTCTCGTTGCTCATCGTGTTGATCAGCGTGACGTGGTCGTCGACCAACTGCGCCAGGTCCTTGTCGCCGGTGGAGATCACCGTCTTCCAGCCGGCCGCGGTCGCGGCGCGCGCCAGGGTGCCGATCGCGTCGTCGGCCTCGATGCCCGGCACCATGATGATGGGCCAGCCCAGCATCTCCACCACCGCGTGGATCGGCTCGATCTGCAGCGCCAGGTCTTCCGGCATCGACGACCGGTTGGCCTTGTACTCGGGATACCAGTCGTCGCGGAAGGTCTTGCCCTTGGCGTCGAACACGCAAGCCGCGTAGTCGGCGCCGATCTGGTCGCGCAACAGCTTCATCATCGCGACCATGCCGCGGATCGCGCCGGTCGGCACGCCTTCGGGCCCGCGCAGGTCGGGCATCGCGTGATAAGCACGGTAAAGATAGCTGGAGCCATCCACCAGGAGGAGCGTCTTGTCGGTCATCCCGCCATTGTGCCGGGCGTCGCGGCCGGTTGCGCTCGACAGGAACCCTTCGAAACCCGCGAAGCCCCGCCGGGACGCCAGCGCTTAGAATCAATTCATGACCGCCCGCCTTGCTTCGCCCCTCGTTCTTGCTGCCCTGCTGGGCCTGGCAGGCGCCTCCGCCTCCGCCTTCGCCCAGACCGCGCCGGCCGCGCCCGCGACGCCGCCGGTCGATCCCGATTCCGGCGCGCTGGTCGAGACGGCCCCGGCCACCAAGGGCAAGGACGCGAAGATCGAGCACATCGTGACCGAGGATTCGCAGGTGCGGATCGACGAGACGCGCGTCCGCGGCGTCACCAAGAAGATCGTCGTGCACTCCAAGATCACCGGCGACACCTACGAGATCCAGCCCAAGGATCCGAGCCTCGCGCCCGAGAACGACCACGGCGCGGGCATGCGCCTGTTCTCCTGGGGCTTCTGAAGCCGTGTCCGGCGCGTTGACCGCGGCCGCGCCGCGTGACGCCGGGCCCGGCGCCACTCCCCACCGGATCTCCTGATGGCCGTCTACACCGAGGTCGACGTCGACACGGCGGCCGCGCTCCTGCGCACGCTGGACGCCGGCACGCTCACCTCGATGCGCGGCTGCGCCGGCGGCATCGAGAACACCAATTACTTCGTGCACTCCGACAAGGGCGACTGGGTGCTGACGGTGTTCGAACGCCTCGGCTTCGAGCAACTGCCTTTCTATCTGGGCCTGATGCAGCACCTGGCGCGCAAGGGCCTGCCGGTGCCGGAGCCGCGCACGGACGCGTCGGGCAACTTCCTGCATTCGATCGGCGGCAAGCCGGCGTCGCTGGTGAACCTGCTGCCCGGCCAGAGCATCGACGCGCCGATGCTGGCGCACTGCTCGCTGCTGGGCGTCACGCTGGCACACCTGCACACCGCGGCGCTCGACTATCCCGCGCAGCAGCCCAACCTGCGCGGCCTCGACTGGTGGGCGCAGGCCGTGCCCCTCGTGCACCCGCACGTCGGGCCCGCGCTCGCGCAACGCCTCGACGAAGAACTCGACTTCCAGCAGCGCTTCCACGCCGCCGCCAGCACGCAGTCGCTGCCCAGGGGCCCGGTGCACGCCGACCTGTTCCGCGACAACGCGCTGTTCGACGGCCCGCCGGACGCGCCGCGCCTGTCCGGCGTGTTCGACTTCTACTTCGCCGGCGTCGACCACCACGTCTACGACCTGGCCGTCTGCGTCAACGACTGGTGCGTCGACCTCGACTCCGGCCGCCTCGAGCCGGAACACGCCGAGGCCTTGCTGCGCGCCTACCACCTGCACCGTCCGATGAGCCCCGCCGAACTGCGTGCGCTCCCGGGCATGCGCCGCGCCGCCGCGCTGCGTTTCTGGCTGTCGCGGCTGGCCGACTGGTACCTGCCGCGCGAGGCCGCGCTGCTCAAGCCCAAGGATCCGACGCACTTCGAGCGCGTGCTCGTCGACTGCGTCGAGAATCCATGGCATCCCACCCTCTGAGCGCCATGCGAACTCCGCTCGCGCCCGCCAGCGTCCGGCTGCGGACCCTGCCGCCGATCGCCGGCCTGCAGTGGATCCGGCGCGGCTTCCGCACGTTCTGGCGCCGGCCGCTGGGCTTCGTCGGCCTGTGGCTGTTCTTCACGCTGAGCCTGTTCGTGATCGCCTTCGTCGCGGTCGCGGTCTCGCCGCTGGCCATGCTGGCAATCGCCGCGTGGCTGCCGTTGCTGACGGTCGGATTCATGCAGGCCGCCTCGGACGTCCTCGACGACGTGAAGCTGCGGCCGAGCGTGTTCAGGACGCCCTTCGCGGCGACGGCACAGGGGGCCCGCGGCACGCTCGCGATCATGCTGATCTACGTCGTGGCGCTCGCGCTCCTGGTCCTCTGCGCCAACGCCATGGACGGCGGCGAGACCTTGCGCTGGATGCAGACCGCGATGACGCCGCCCGCCGACGGCAAGCCGCCGGTCATCCCGCCCATGAGCGCCGCCAGCGCGACGTCGATCCGCTTCGTGATGCTGGGCATGACCGTGGTCTCGATCCCGCTCTGGTACGTGCCTGCCCTGGTGCACTGGGGCCGGCAGGGCGTCGCGCAGGCGATGTTCTCGAGCGTCGTCGCGATCTGGCGGACCAAGGGCGCCTTCGCCACATTCCTGCTCGGCTGGTTCGCGGTGGGACTCGCGTTCGACGCGATCGTCCAGTTGCTCGCGATGGCATTCGGCGTGGAAGCCGTGTCGCTGGCGGCCCTCACCGGGCAGATGATCCTCAGCATCGCCTACTTCCTGTCGCTGTGGTTCGGCTTCGCCGACACCTTCGAGATCACCCCGCCTGCGACTTTTCGCACGCCGCCGGCCGACACGGACGCCCCGGCGTCCTGACACCCCCGAGAGAGGGTAGCCGCGCGCTCGCCGTTCGGCTTCAATCCAGACTCGCGCCCTGCGCGCCACCCGATTCCCCGAGGCTCCGGATGAAGACGACGAAGACGATCGCCAAGCTCAACACGCTCGCCCATTCGCACGGCCCGCTGCCCGCCGGGCGCGGCATGGGCTCCGGCGTCGTCGCGCTGATCCTGGCCATCCTGTGCTTCCTGGGCGTGCTCGCGTTCCACTTCCCGCAGTACCTCAGCACGCCGGAGCTGCGCAAGTCCTACGACGTCTCGGTGATCCGCCTGATCATGTACTGGGCGATGGTGATCGCCGGCGGCATCTCGCTGTACAACATCCTGTTCGCACGCACGCGCTGGCTCGCGGCATCGGCGTTCTTCCTGGTCGCGGCGGCGGCCCTGCTGGGCGGCGCCAAGGTGCCGGTCAACAACTTCGCGGACCACACGCCCTACATCGGGCTCGACTGGTTCATCCTCGACCTGCTGGGCTCGTCGCTGATCTTCGTGTTCATCGAGAAGCTGTTCGCGCTGCGCCGCGAGCAGCCGGTCTTCCGCGCCGAGTGGCAGGTCGACATGCAGCACTTCATCGTCAACCACATGATCGTCGGCTTCGTGCTGCTGGCCACCAACCTGCTGGTGCACAAGCTGTTCGGATGGGCGGCCAGGGACGGCGTCCAGGGCTGGGTGCGCGACCTGCCCTACCCGGTCGCGCTGTTCCTCATCGTGCTGGTGGCCGACCTCGTGCAGTACGCCACGCACCGCGCGTACCACGAGGTGCCGGCGCTGTGGCGGCTGCACGCCGTGCACCACAGCGTCAAGAGCATGGACTGGCTGGCCGGCTCGCGCCAGCACGTCGTCGAGCTGCTGATCACCCGCACGCTGGTCCTCGCGCCGATCTTCGTGCTGGGCTTCGACAAGAGCGTGATCGACACCTACATCGTGATCGTCGGGTTCCAGGCGGTGTTCAACCACGCCAACGTCAGCGTGCGGCTGGGTCCGCTGCGCTACCTGATCGTCACGCCCAACTTCCACCACTGGCACCACTCGCAGGACGACGCGGCGATCGACAAGAACTACGCCGCGCACTTCGCGTTCATCGACTACATGTTCGGCACCGCGGTGAAGTCGGACGAGAAGTGGCCGAAGATGTACGGCGTCGTGGGCGACTACGTGCCCAACGGGTTCTGGAAGCAGGTGAAGTTTCCGTTCACCTGGAAGGGTTAGGCCACTCGTCGCGCCATCCAGAGCTCGCCCAGCGACACGCCGTCGATGACGAACATGTCCGGACGGCCGCCCTGCATCAGGAAACCTTCGCGTCGATAGAAGGCCACGGCCGCCTCGTTGGCCGACAGCACCTGCAGGTCGATCCACTTCAGGCCCTGGCCGGATGCCCACTGCGTGGCCTCGGCGAGCAATCGCGTCGCCAGCCCCACGCGGCGCACGTCGCGGCGCACGCCCATGCCCAGCACGCAGCGGTGGCCGGTGAACGCGTCCGGGCAGGCGCGCAGGTCGACGTGGCCGGCCACGTCCCCGCGCGCGTCACGCGCGATCCAGCCGCGGCGCCAGCCGGCTTCGCCGAAGGGCGTCGCGAAGCCCTCGCGGAAGGACTGCTGCTTCGCCGGCGGAACGCCTTCATCGGTCGGTGCGAGCGGCATGAACCACGCGCCATCGCGGCCGTTCTCGGCGATCTGTGCGCCGAGGTAGCCGAAGAAGTCGTCGAAGTCCGCGTCGGTGAACGGCTCGATGCGGATGCTCGCCGCGTCAGCGAGTGCTTCTTGCGCCACCGGCTCGCGGCCCATCCACTGCGCCCAGCTCAGCTTCGACCAGCCTCCACCCGGTTGCATCGGATGCGCCGGCGGCAGCGGCGTGCGCGGGCGCAGCGGGCGCTTGGGATGCAGTGGCAGCTTGGGGTTCATCGGCGCCGGCGGCTTCATGCCGGTGGCAGGGCGCGAACCGGCGAGCCAGGCCACGGCGCGGCCGTCGTGATCCTGGAACGTGCCGTCCTTCAGCGGCCCCAGCCAGCGGCCGCCGCACGCGAACACGTTGCCGCGATCGTGGAAGGCGACCCAGTCGTTGGCCAGGTCGAACAGGTAGGTGCCGTCGAAGAAGCCGACGAGGCGGACGTCGGCGTTGAAGATGGGGGTCATCATGGAACCTGTGAATGGTTGCGCCGTGGTCGAGGTGGATTCTGCGACTCCGCTTCGCTCCGCGCAGAATGACCGCTCGTGTCATCCTGCGCGCAGTCGCAGGATCCACGCGACCGGGCCGCCTCTCTAGTCGACGGGCGTCAGCTTGGCCACCGACAACGCCAGCCACTTCATCCCGTGGCGCCCGAAGTTGACCTGCGCGCGCGCCTCCTCGCCCGCGCCCTCGAGCGTCATGATCACGCCCTCGCCGAACTTGGTGTGGAAGACGGACTGGCCCTGGCGCAGCTTGTGGCCACTGCTGCTGGTGGCCGAACGGCTCTCCTGCATCGCCCGGGGCACGGGCGCCGACTCGACCCGGCCGGCGCCGATCATCGAGCCCAGGCCGGTGCCGCGCTCCCAGGCCTGCTTGTACTCGCGGGCGTAGCCCGAGCCGAAGGCCTGGTTGCGCGGCGTGAGCCAGCGCACGTTGGCCTCGGGCAGTTCCTCGACGAAGCGGCTCTTGACGTTGTAGCGCGTCTGGCCGTGCAGCAGGCGGGTCTGGCTGAAGCTCAGGTAGAGGCGCTTGCGGGCACGCGTGATGGCCACGTACATCAGGCGCCGCTCCTCCTCGAGGCCGTCGCCCGTCTGCAGCGAATTCTCGTGCGGGAACAGGCCTTCCTCCAGGCCGGTGATGAACACCGAGTCGAACTCCAGGCCCTTGGCCGAATGGATGGTCATCAGCTGGATCGCGTCCTGGCCGGCCTGGGCCTGGTTGTCGCCGGCCTCCAGCGACGCGTGCGTGAGGAACGCGGCCAGCGGCGACATGATCTCGCCGGTCTCGGCGTCGGGCGCGACGGACACGGCCACGGAAACTGGCAAAAGCGCGAGGCCCTGCACGTCGCGCGACACGTTGCGCTCGGCCAGCGTTCCCGGCGCGAGCTCGTCCACCGGCAACGCCACCGCGTCGCGGCCGAAGCCCTCCTGGGTGACGAAGGCCTCGGCGGCGTTCATCAGTTCCTCCAGGTTCTCGACGCGGTCGGCGCCTTCCTTGTCGGCGCGGTAGAAGTCGATCAGCCCCGTCTCGGCCAGCATGTGCTCGATGATGTCGCGCAGCGTGAGCCCGCGCGTGGCCTCGCGCATGCGGTCGATCAGGCCGGTGAACCCGCCGAGGTTGCTGCCGCCCTTGCCGGCCACGCTGCCCACGCTCTGGTACAGGCTGCGGCCGGTCAGCCGCGCCGAGTCCTGCAGCAGCTCGATCGTGCGCGCGCCGATGCCGCGCGTCGGGAAGTTGACGACGCGCAGGAAGCTCGTGTCGTCGTTCGGGTTCTCGATCAGGCGCAGGTACGACAGCGCGTGCTTGACTTCGGCGCGCTCGAAGAAGCGCAGGCCGCCGTACACCCGGTACGGTATGCCGGCGTTGAACAGCGCCGACTCGATCACCCGCGACTGGGCGTTGCTGCGATAGAGCACGGCGATCTCGGAGCGCGCGGTGCCGGCGCGGTGCAGCTGCTGCGCCTCGTCGAGGAACCACTGCGCCTCGGCGAAGTCGCTGGTGGACTCGAAGATGCGCACCGGCTCGCCCGGGCCCTGGTCGGTGCGCAGGTTCTTGCCGAGCCGCTTGGAGTTGCGGTCGATCAGGTGGTTGGCGGCGTCGAGGATGTTGCCGAAGCTGCGGTAGTTCTGCTCCAGCTTGATGACCTTGTCGACGTGGAACTCGCGCTCGAAGTCGGCCATGTTGCCCACCAGCGCGCCGCGGAAGCCGTAGATGCTCTGGTCGTCGTCGCCCACGGCGAACACCGCGCCGTGCGGGCCGGCGAACATCTTCAGCCAGGCGTACTGCAGGCGGTTGGTGTCCTGGAACTCGTCGACCAGGATGTGCTGGAAGCGATGCCGGTAGTGCTCGCGCACCGCCTCGTTGTCGCGCATCAGCTCGAACGCGCGCAGCAGCAGCTCGGCGAAGTCGACCACGCCCTCGCGCTGGCACTGGTCCTCGTAGGCCTGGTAGATCTCGACCATCTTCTGCGTCTGGCCGTCGTGCACCTGCACGTCCTTCGGACGCAGGCCGTCCTCCTTGGCGCCGGCGATGAACCACGTCACCTGCTTGGGCACGAAGCGCTCCTCGTCGAGCTTCATCGCCTTGATGATGCGCTTGACGGCCGACAGCTGGTCGGAGGAATCGAGGATCTGGAAGCCCTGCGGCAGCCCGGCCAGCTTCCAGTGCGCGCGCAGGAAGCGGTTGCACAGGCCGTGGAAGGTGCCGATCCACATGCCGCGCACGTTGACCGGCAGCATGGCCGACAGCCGCGCCTGCATCTCCTTGGACGCCTTGTTGGTGAACGTGACGGCCATCAGGCCGCCGGGCGACACCTGCCCCGTCTGCAGCAGCCAGGCGATGCGCGTGGTCAGCACGCGCGTCTTGCCCGAACCGGCACCGGCCAGGATCAGCGCGGGACGCGCGGGCAGCGTCACCGCGGCGAGTTGTTCGTCGTTGAGCCCGCGCAGCAACCGGTCGGTCGTCGGGGCTTCGGGATCGGCGTCAGAATGCTGGATATGCATCCACCTATTCTAGAAGGGCGGCCCTTGCGCCGCGTCTTTCTTTCCCTGGCGGCCTCCGGGGTCGGCCTGCTGGCCTCGACGCTCGCCATCGCCGCGGCGAAGCCGCCGCCGGGCGTGGCGGCCAATTGCCCGGCCCGGGCCACGCTGCTGGTGGAGCACTTCATCGCGGCCGACTGCCTCGCCTGCTGGCAGGCCGCGCCGCCGGCGCTCGGGGCCATGCCGGTCGCGCCCAGGGAATGGAGCCTGGACTGGATCACGCCGGGCGCCGACGACGCGGCGATGGCGCCCGGCGCGCTGCCGGAGGCCGCGGAGCGGCTCGCGCGCGTGGGCGCGGACCTGCCCGCGCGTCTGGCGAGCGCGCCGGCGGCGTTCGACACCATGACGGCGCTGTCCAGGTCCTCGGCCAGGCGCCGCTTCTACGTCCACTCGAGCCTGCCGCACAACGGCTACATGGGCGTGCAGCTGCACGCGACGGGCGTGTGGCCCACCGGCAGCACCGGCTGGATCGGGCTGGTGGAGCTGATCCCGGTGGGCGTGCGCGACACCGTCGTCGAGCGCCGCCTGGTGCGCGTGCTGGTCGGCCCGCTCAAGCTGCCCGCCGGCCCGGGTGCGAAGAATGCCGTCGCGCCGTTGTACGGCCTGCGCTGGCCCGAGAATGCCCACGCCGACCAGCTCGTCGCCACCGCGTGGGTCGAGGACGCCGCCGGCCGCATCACGCAGATGGCCAGCGACCGCTGCGTCGATCCGAAGTAATCGGCTACTACAGGAACACCGCCATGGAAATCTTCGACTACGACAACATCCTGCTGCTGCCGCGCAAGTGCGTCGTCGACAGCCGCAGCGAATGCGACACGTCGATGGAGTTCGGCCCGCAGCGCTTCAAGCTGCCGGTGGTGCCGGCCAACATGAAGACGGTGCTGGACGTGCCGATCGCCGAGTTCCTCGCCGGCAACGGCTACTTCTACGTGATGCACCGCTTCGACCTCGACACCGTCGCCTTCGCGCGGACGATGCGCGACAAGGGCCTGCTCGTGTCGATCAGCGCGGGCGTGAAAGCCGAGGACTACGCGGTCATCGACCGGCTCGCCGAGTCGGGCGTCGGCGCCGACTACGTCACGATCGACATCGCGCACGGCCACGCCGAGAGCGTGCGCAAGATGATCGCGCACATCAAGCAGAAGCTGCCGCAGGCCTTCGTCATCGCCGGCAACGTCGGCACGCCGGAAGCGGTGATCGACCTCGAGAACTGGGGCGCGGACGCCACCAAGATCGGCGTGGGCCCCGGCAAGGTGTGCATCACGCGGCTGAAGACCGGCTTCGGCACCGGCGGCTGGCAGTTGTCGGCGCTCAAGTGGTGCGCCCGCGTGGCGACCAAGCCCATCATCGCGGACGGCGGCATCCGCCACAACGGCGACATCGCCAAGAGCCTGCGCTTCGGCGCGACGATGGTGATGATCGGCTCGCTGTTCGCCGGCCACGAGGAGAGCCCCGGGCAGACGGTGGAGGTCGACGGCAAGCTGTACAAGGAGTACTACGGCAGCGCGTCCGACTTCAACAAGGGCGAGTACCGCCACGTCGAAGGCAAGCGCATCCTCGAGCCGATCAAGGGCCGCCTCGCCGACACGCTGCGCGAGATGCAGGAAGACCTGCAGAGCTCGATCTCGTATGCGGGCGGACGCGGCGCGGCCGACATCCGCAAGGTGAACTACGTGGTCCTGGGCGGAGAGAACGCGGGCGAGCACCTGTTCATGTGAAAACCCGGGCCCGCCGCGGAGGGCGCCGGAATTCGCCGCGGTCGCGTTACCATTCGCCGCACGCACAAGGCACGCCACGACGTCGCCGCGGATCCAAGCCACACGGGAGGAATCATGTCCGGAGTTGCCGTCCAGAACCGGGGTCAGCGCGTCCCTTGACGCTCGACACCACGCTTCTCGCCGAGACGCCGGAAGGCATCGCCATCCTGCTCCGGCCCGCGGGCCCGGTGCCGCGGGTGCTGGCCTACCTGGTCGACTGGGTGATCCGCGCGATCGCGGTCGTGGTCACGGTCTCGACGCTGCGCCACGTCCCGGGCTTCGGCACCGGGCTGATGCTGATCCTGTACTTCGGGGTCGAGTGGCTCTACCCGATCGTCTTCGAGCTGTTGCCCGGCTCCGCGACGCCCGGCAAGCGCGCGCTGGGCCTGCAGGTGATCATGGACTCGGGCCTGCCCGTGACGCCGTCCGCGGCGGTCGCCCGCAACCTGCTGCGCGCGGCCGACTTCCTGCCCGGCGCGTTCGCCGCCGGCCTGCTGTGCATGCTGCTGCGGCACGACTTCAAGCGGCTGGGCGACATCGTCGCCGGCACGCTGGTCGTCCACGCGCGCCAGGTGCAACTGGCCGGCGCGTTGCCGAAGGCCGAGGCGCTCGCGCCGCGTGTCCCGCTCACGCGCCTGCAGCAGGTCGCGCTGCTGCAACTGGCCGGACGCACGCGCCGCCTCACGCCGGAACGCGTCGACGAACTCGCCGCGCTCGCCGAAGGCGTGCTGCCGGCGCCGGACTTCGCGCCGGGCGGCACCTCGCCGCCGCCGATCCGGCCGGGCCCGCGCATGCTCGCGGTGGCGCAATGGCTGATGGGTCAGCGCTAGCCATGAGCTTGACGCCGCGCCAGTTCGAAGCCCGCTACGAGCCCGTCTGGATCGAGCTCCGGCGCGGGCTGGACGCGCTCGACCGCGGGCTCGGCGCCAACACCCGGCCGCGCCGGCTCAAGGCCGGCGAGTTCCCGACGGACAGTGCGTCGCTCCCCGGCGCCGCCCGCATCGCGCAGCTCTATCGCCAGTGCTGCGAGCATCTGGCGCTGGCGCGCGAGCGGGCGTACCCGGTGCATCTGGTGGCGCAACTCGAGGCGCTCACCGCGCGCGCCCACCAGCGCATCTACCGCCGCCACGACTACGGCCTGCGCGCGCTGCGCGACCTGCTCCTCTACCAGGCGCCGGCCGCGGTGCGCGCGCTGCGCTGGCACCTGGTGATCGTGGCGGTGCTGTTCTGGCTGCCGGCCCTCGTCGTGGGCGTGGCGACCTGGCTCGAACCGCAATTCGTGCTGACGGTGCTCGACGCCGCCGCGGTGCGCAGCTTCGACTGGATGTACGGCCCCGACACCGGCGAGCATCTCGGGCGCCGGTCGGGCGACGACTGGGACATGTTCGGCGGCTACATCCTGCACAACATCGGCATCTCGTTCCAGTGCTTCGCCGCCGGCCTGCTGGTGGGCGTCGGCAGCCTGCTCATGGTGGCCTTCAACGGCGTGATCCTCGGCGCGGTCGCCGGCCTGCTGGTGGCCCACGGCGACGGCGAGCGCTTCTTCTCGTTCGTGATCACGCACTCGGCGTTCGAACTCACGGCGATCCTGCTGTCCGGCGCGGCCGGCCTCAAGCTGGGCCACGCGGTGCTCGCGCCCGGGCGCCTCACGCGCACGCAGGCGCTGACACTCGCGGCGCGCGAGACCGGGCCGGTGGTGGCCTGCTTCTTCATCATGCTGGTCATCGCCGCCGCCATCGAAGCCTTCTGGTCGTCGGCGGGCTGGATCGCCCCCGGCGTGAAGTACGCCGTCGGCGGCGCCTGCTGGGCGTTGGTGCTCGCCTACCTGGGCTTCCAGGGCAGGCGCCACGAGGCGGCGATCGCGGCGGAGGGCGCGCCACGATGAAGGCCGAACAACTGCAACTCGCGCTGCGCCCGCGCCACGCCTTCGAGGCGGTGGACCTGGGCGTGCGCATGACGCAATGCGCCCGCCGTTCGCTCGTGCGGGCCTGGCTGCCGCTCGCGCTGCTGCTGGTGCTCGCGTGCGCCACGACCATCGAGGTCGCGCCGTGGCTGCCGTCGCTGCTGCTGTGGTGGCTGGAGCCCTGGCTGGATCGCAGCCTGCTCGACATCTACGCGCGCCAGGCCTTCGGCGAGGAGACGCGCTTTCGCGACGCCTGGGAGGCGCGCCGCCGCGCGCCGTGGGGGCCGATGATCGCGCGCCTGACCTGGCTGCGCGCCTCGCCCTGGCGCGCCTACTCCACGCCCGTGACGCAGCTCGAGGGCCAGGCCGGCGCGGCGCGGCGCAGGCGCGCGCGCGCCATCGTGCGCGGCCACTGGGTGGCGGCCACGCTGCTGCAGGCGAGCTGCGTGCTGATCGAGCTCTTCCTGGTCATCGGCATGTTCACGCTGTTCCCGCTGCTGACGCCCGGGCTGCAATTCCACGGCGCCCCGTGGCTCTTCACGGATTCGCTGGCCGCCAACGGCATGCTGTTCGCGATCCACGCCACCGCGGTGCTGTTCGTCGAGCCGTACTACGTGGCCGGCGGGTTCGCGATGTACCTCAATCGACGCGTCGAGCTCGAGGCCTGGGACGTGGAACAGGATCTGCGCCATGCATTCGCCGCGCGCTGAGTTCCCGCGGTCCGCCGCGCGCGCGGTCGCGCGGATCGCGCTCGCGCTCGCCTGCGCGAGCGCGGGCCGCGCGGGAGCGGCCGAGGTGCCGGCCGTGGCCGCTGGCCCCGCGTCGGCGGCGTCCCTGGCGAGCCTGTCGCCTGCGCAGCGCGCGGCCCGCGTCGACGCGCTCGTGCAGCAGTTGCGCAAGGACCCGTTGATCTCCGGCCAGCACAAGGAGCACGAGCTCCAGTGGAAGAAGGACGAGGAGAAAAAGCCCGACCCCGGGCGCAAGCCCAAGCCCGAGCCCGAGTCGAACTGGTTCAAGTCGTTCCTGGAGGTCCTCAACGACACCAGCCGCTTCCTCTTCTGGGGCATCGTGCTGGTGATGGTGGCGGTCGCGCTGGTCAGCGGTCGCCACCTCGTCGAGCTGCGCGGGCTGCGCCGGCGCGCGGCGCTGCCGGCGGTGGTGAGCCACGTGCGCGACCTCGACGTACGCCCCGAGAGCCTGCCCGACGACGTCGGCGCCGCGGCCTGGGCGCTGTGGCAGGCCGGGCAGGCCCCGGCCGCGCTGTCGCTGCTCTATCGCGGCGCGCTGTCGCGGCTCATCCACCGCTACCGCGTCCCGATCACGGCCGCCGCCACCGAGGGCGAGTGCCTCGACCTCGCGCGCGACCGCCTCGAGGCCGGCGCCCTGCGCTACCTGACGCAGGTCGTGCGCGCCTGGCAGGCCAACACCTACGGCGGCCGCGCGTTGTCCAGCGCGATGGGCGAAGCCCTGTGCACCGGCTTCGCGACGCGGCTCGACACCCCGTCGGCGACGCCGGCTTCGGCG
>FTJN01002104.1_pt2 | contig 18743 bp, 15 predicted proteins | sample 1658361 | NCBI WGS metagenome assembly FTJN01 (sample SAMEA3914819, study PRJEB12502) | metagenome | biome: forest; material: soil | place: Canada | collected 2010-06-26 | depth 0.3 m | reverse complement strand
GCCTGGTCGCCGGCCGCGAGCGTATCTATCTGGACCGTTTCTGGAACGAGTTCTCGGCCACCCCCGCCCGCTTCACCGAAGCCTCGCGCGAGCACTACGCCAAGCTCTACGCCCTGCCCGGCGCCATGCACGGCGGCTTCTCGCAGTTCGCCGCCTTCGACCAGGACACCATCGACAACAAGGCCTTCGTGGCTGAGGGCAAGCTGACCATGCCGGTGCTGGCCCTGGGCGGCGAGAAGTCGTTCGGGCCGATGATGGCGACGGTGATGCGTTTCGCCGCGACCGACGTCACCGAAGGCGTCGTCCCCGATTCCGGCCACTGGATCATGGAAGAAAACCCCAAGGCCACCGTGGCCTTGGTGCGCGGCTTCCTGGACGCCAAGAAATGAGCCGCCGGTTCACGATGACGAGCGCCGCCGTTCTGCTGACGGTGGTGGTCGCCCTGGGGCCCATCCAGCGCGGCGCCATGGCCCAGGATCCCTCGATCCGCCTGACGCCGTCGGAGATCGTCGGCCTCGCCAAGGGCGGGGCCGGGGCCGGCACCTCCGGGGTCGTCGGGATCAAGACCACGATCCTCTATGGCGACCCGACCAAGGCCGGTCCCTATACGATCGAGATCCGCGTGCCGCCGCACACCCGCATCGCGGCCCACAGCCACAAGGACACCCGCACCGCCGTGGTGGTCTCGGGCGCCTGGTTCTTCGGCTATGGACGCAAGAACCTGGACCCGCTGGTCAAGGAACTGCCGCCGGGCAGCTTCTATACCGAGCCGGCCGGCGTGGATCACTTCGCCCAGACCCATGACCAGCCGGCCAGCGTCTACATCTTCGGCTTTGGCCCGACGAGCACCGACTATGTCGAGCCGGCCGACGCGCCCAAGCCCTGACCTATAGGGGCGCGCTGGCCGCCAGCGCGCCCACGCCTTCGACATCTCCACCTTCTCTTACCCGCGCCGGCTTGCGGCGCGGGCCTCCTCCCGCACGCAAGGATGCCAACATGCCGCCTCTTCAAACCTGGTTCGTCACCGGCGCTTCACAAGGCCTGGGCGCGGTTCTCGTGGAGCATCTTCTGGCCGCCGGCCATCAGGTCGTGGCCACCACGCGGTCGCTGGCCGCCCTCGCCCATCTCGCCTCCGACCGGCTGCTGCCGCTGCGGATGGATATCGCCGACGAGGCCGACGTCCAGCACGCCGTGCAGGCCGCCGTCGACCGGTTCGGCCGCATCGACGTTCTGGTCAACAACGCTGGCTACGGCTTGCTGGGCGGGGTCGAGGAAGTGGGCGATGCCGAAGCCCGCCGCATCTTCGACGTCAACGTCTTTGGCCTGCTGAACGTCACGCGCGCCGTGCTGCCCGTCATGCGCGACGCCGGGCGCGGCCACATCCTCAACCTCTCGTCAGTGTTCGGCCTGGTCGCCGGCGCGGGCTGGGGCCTCTATTGCTCCACCAAGTTCGCCGTCGAGGGCCTCAGCGAAGCCCTGGCCCAGGAAGTCGCGCCGTTCGGCGTCAAGGTGACGCTGATCGAGCCCGGCTATTTCCGCACCAATTTCCTGACCGGCGGCTCGCTGGCCTCGGCCCGCGCGCCCATCGCCGCCTACGACCAGATCCGCAGCGTACATGAAGCCCACGAGCGGATCGACGGAAACCAGCTCGGCGACCCGGCCGGCGCGGCGCGCGCCATGATTACCGTCGTCGCCCAGGATTCGCCGCCGCTGCGGTTGCTGCTGGGTTCGGACGCCCTGGCCTACGCCCGCGCCAAGCTCGGCGCCCTGGCCCAGGACTTTGATCGCAACCAGGCCCTGACCCAGTCCACCGACTATCCCGCGCCCGTGCTCGAACCGGCCTGATCGCCGAGGCCAGGACCCTCACGATAAAGGGGAGCAGGACCCGCCGGTCCTGCTCCCCTTTTTTGTCTTCGGATCCGGTCAGTGGCCGACGGAGCGCAGCACGATCTCGGCGAAGCCCTGGGCCGTCTCGGCGCGGTTCCAGTCGCGCTGTGGTTCGCAGGCCACCTGGATCCAACTGACCGGTTTGTCGCCGGCCTGGACCACCCGGTCGATACCGGCCTGGTGCGCCAGTTGCGAGGCGCCGCCCACCGCGTCGACGACGCCGGAGATCAGCGCTTGGCCGCGACCAGCTCGTAGGTGTTGGCGTCCCGCGCCACCAGCTTGACCGGCAGGACCTGGGACACGTTGCGGCCAAAGCGGACGATGTCGCCGGTGCGAAACAGGCCCGTGATCCGCATGGCCGCGATCTTGGGATCCTTGATGACGATCTGGGCGCGCGTATAGCGGTTGAGCTTGGCGACGGCGGAGGCGAGGGTTTCGTTGTCGAACTCCACGACGTCCTGCTTCCAGGCCAGGGCGTCATCAAGATCGATCAGCGAGACCTTGCCGGCTTCGGCGCCGTGGGCCGCGAAGGCCTCTCCCGGGCGGAGCTTGACCAAGGACGCGCCCGCGCCGCTGGCGGCGCTCGCCACCGAGACGCTGCCCTGAGCCAGAACCACGCGCACCGCGCCAGGCGTCAGCCGGACGTCGAACTGCGTGCCCAGGGCGGTGACGACGCGGGTGTCGGCCCGCACCGCGAAGGGGTGAGCCGGATCGTGGGCGACGTCGAAGAAGGCGCGGCCCTTCAGCAGGCGCACGTCGCGACGCGCGTCCGAGAAGGCCACGTCGACCGCGCTGTCGGCGTCGAGCGTCACCCGCGTGCCGTCGGCCAGGTCGACGATCGTCTTCTGGCCTCGGCCGGTCACATAATCGGCCGTTCCGATGGTCCGCAGAGGATCGCTCGAAACAGTGTTGCTGGCGACCTCGCGCGACTTGCCGGCCGGGCTGAACCACCCGCCCTGGACGCCGACCAGCAGCGTGGCCGAGACCGCGACCACAGCGATCGAAGCGGCGATCGCTTGCGGCCAGAAAGAGCGGACCGGTTCAGGCTTGGCCTGGCGGGCAGCGCGGCCCATGGCGGCGATGAGGTCGTTGTCCTCGGCGTCGTCGAACACGCCCCACATCTCTTGCACGGCGTCCCAGGCGGTCTGATTGTCCGGGCTGGCCTTGAGCCACTGTTGGTGCTGCTCGCGCTCGGGCGATTGGTCCAGGTCGTCGCACGCCATCCAGCGCGCGGCGGCCTGGGCCGGGCCGAGGCCGCGAACATCGGCGAGAGTCATGACGGCGCGGGTCATCGGGCGTCTCCCCCGTGGGCCATCAGATGCTCGATCGCCTTGGTCATATGTTTTTCCACGGCGCTTACCGAAATGCCCAATTGCAGGGCGATGGACTTGTGACGCATGCCATCCAGGCGCTTGAGGAGAAAGATCGCCCGCGTGCGTTCGGGCATGGTCATCAGGGCGGCGGCCGCGGCGTTCAGCGCCTGCTTGCCGGCATAGATCCGGGCCGGATCGAAATCCTGCTCGCCATGAAATTCAGGATCGAGCGCCACATGCTCTTCGGCGTGACGCACCGTGCGGCGACGATGGCGGTCGGTCAGAACGCTGGCGGCCGTCTGGAAGATGTAGGCGCTGATGTGATCCAGATTGTCCGGCGTGCCGCGCACCGTCAGCCGCAGGAAAACTTCCTGGACCAGGTCCTCGACCTCGGACGCATTGCGCACCCGGCGACGGAAGTAGGCCACCAACGGCCCGCGCATCGCCCCCGCCGCTTGGGCGAAAGCCTGCGCGCGGGCGGCGGTGTCGTCGGCCTCGGTCATGGTCTCTCCAAGAGCCATACCCATCACAGTTCCGATCTTTGCCCAAGAGGGGCGCGGGTGGATGTCATCTCGAAGACGAAGCGCACGCGCCCCGTCCAACAAGGCAGAACGCAGGCTCGAAAATTCTCCCCATCACATTCGGAATCTTTTTGGGCGCTTACTGGGAGTGAGCGCGAAATGGAATGAAAGCTGTCACCAAAACAATGACTTAAATCCCCCTTGGCGAACAGAACGGCCGATCGGCCCGGTTTTCTGACGGATGGGGAGTTTTCGATGACGTGCGTCGTCCCTAGCGAGCGGCCGAACGGCGGTCGCTGAACGGGAGGCGAAGACATGACCGCGATGAACACTCAACTTGCGACCAAGGGCGCGCTCGCCGGTCAGATGGCCCAAGCGATTCTCGAGATGCTGGAGGCGGCCCAACGGGCGCTTCACGCCGATCCCGGCCAGGCCAAGTCCTTGCTCAATCACGTTTCGGTCCTGCTCACGCCCGCGACGTCCGTGGAGGCGTCAGAGCCAGGCGCGCTCAGCGGCCTAGCGCCGTGGCAGGAACGGAAGGTTGAGCGGTTCGTCGCCGAAAACCTCGACAGGACGATCGCCGTTGGAGAACTCGCGTCCCTGGCCCGCCTCAGCACGACCCATTTTTCCCGCGTCTTCAAGCGCAGCTTCGGTGTCACTCCGCGCGACTATGTGATGCGCGCCCGATTGGAGCGGGCCAAGACCTTGCTCACTCAAACCTCGGCTTCGTTGTGCCAGATCGCCTTGGACTGCGGCTTCTGCGACCAAGCCCACATGTCGCGAATCTTCCATCAGGTGGTCGGCGCGACACCTGGCCGCTGGCGCAGGCAGACAATGTTCGAGATGGCGGCCTAGGGGCGACCAGCCCAAAGGCCTTGTCGGCACAGCCTTGCAGGCGGGCTGGCTGCGCGACCCATATCGATGTTATTCGAGGCCAATAGCTTAACCTGAGCCATCAATGCCTTTTCGCCGGCCCGACCGACTTGTCCTGGCGCTGTTCGCGGTCGCCCTCTGGGCTGTTCTGACGGACGTTCCGGGCCAGGCCGCCGCCAGCCGCCTGGTCACCTTCGACGTTCGTCGCGAGACCCTGACCTCGGCCCTGTTCGACGTCGCCCGGCAGGGCGGCGTCGACCTGATAATCTCGTCGCCGGTCGTCGACGGCGGTCCACCCCGGGTCCTGAAGGGCAGGATGTCGGTCGAGACGGCCCTGGCCCACCTGCTGAAGGGCAGCGCCCTGGGCGTTCGCCGCACGCCGGACGGCGCCTTCGTCGTCTTCGCTCTGCCCCCCGCCGTCGCGCCGCCGCAGGTGGACGAGGTCGTCGCGCTGCCCGAGTTGCTGATCACTGGCCGGCGCAGCCAGAACAGCGACATCCAGCGCACGCAGAACGACATCCAGCCCTACAAGGTCTGGGGCTCCCACGACCTGGCCATGTCGCACGCCGAGACCCCGGACGGCTTCCTGCGGGGACGCTTGTCCAGCAACGGCCAGGTCGCCGCCGCCGCTCAGGATCCCGTCGGCCAGAACGGCAGCAACCGGTCCGAGATCAATCTGCGCGGCCTGGGGGCCAACCAGACCCTGGTGCTGATCGACGGCCGTCGCCTGCCGGGCTTGCCTTCGAACAGCAACGCCTTCCTGCAGCCCGACATCAACGCCGTGCCCCTGTCGGCGGTCGAGCGGATCGAGGTGCTGACCGCCACGTCCGGCGGGATTTATGGCGCGGGCGCGGTGGCCGGGACGGTCAACATCGTCCTCAAGCGAGACTACCGTGGCGCGGACCTGGCCTTGAGCTATGGCGACACGTCACGCTTCGACGCGCCGACCCAGCGGGTGGACGGCCGGATCGGCTTCACCCCGGACGGCGGCCGCACCGACGTGATGGTCGCCTTCAGCTATTCGCGCGGCGCGGACCTGCGGATCGGCGAGCGCGACTATCCCGCCAAGGCCCGGGCGCGGCGCTACGCCAACGACCGGGCATCCTTCCTGCTGGATTTGCCCGCCAGCAGCGCGGTCAGGGTCGCCAACATCGCCAATGTCGGCGATCCGCTCGTCTTCAAGGACGCTTACGGCGGCGGCGTGCTGGGCGCGGACTCCACCTTCGCGCCGGTCGGCTATGGCGGCATCGGCGCCGATGGCGGCGCGTTGCTGATGGCCAATGCCGGAAAGATCGACGTCGCGCTCGCGCCCGGCCTGATAAACCCGCAGGCCAGCCTGGTCACGCGCCCGGAGGCATCGTCGGCCCTGCTCAGCGTTCGCCGCCGTTTCGGCGATGCGGTGGAGGTCTATTTCGACGGACTGGCCTTGCGCAACGAAGGTCGCTCGTTCAGCCCCATAGGGGTCTTCGACGGCAGCTATCTGAGCCCGGACTCGCCCGCCAACCCCTTCACCACCATGGTCTTCCTCGGCTACGCGATCCCGGACCAGACGACCGAGCGGCGCAACCGCACGACGACGACGCGGGCCACCGGCGGCCTGATCATCGACCTGCCGGCGGCCTGGAAACTCAACGCCGACTACACGGCGGGTGAAGCCGAGGTCCGTAGCATACGCATCGATCGCCACGTCGACGGCGACTACTTCGCCGCCCTCGAGGGCGCGCCGCCCGAAGGCCTCCCGGCGCTGTTTCCGCTGGGCGACTACCAGACCTTCGTCAAGGCGCTGGGCGCCTATCAGCGCGAGATCAGGGGCTCCTACACCCGGTCCAACATTTTCCGCGTCGTCTCGGCCAGGCTGGCCGGATCGGTCATGGATCTGCCCGGCGGTCCGTTGACCTTGTCGCTGCTGGCCGAGGAACGCCGCGAGCACGTCCCGACCGCCACCCTCGGGGGGGACACCAGCCTGGCCTTTCCCGAGGGCCTGCCCAACAACGTGACCCAGACCGTGCGCTCCTACTACGCCGAGGTGCGCGCGCCGCTGGTCTCGCGAGACGACGGACCCCGACTGCTGTCCGGCCTGGAGCTGCAATTGGCGGCGCGCCGCGACGCCGTGCGCTCGATCCTTCCCGCCAATCTCGAGGACTATTCGGAGAACAATGACAAGCCGGTCGACGATCGCCAGGCGGTGTCGGTCTACACCCTTGGCCTGCGGGTCTTTCCAATACCCGACGTGATGCTGCGCTCCAGCCTGGCGTCCGGCTTCCTGCCGCCGGCGATCGGCCAGTTAGCCTATGCCACCACGCCCTACGTCTCGAACGACGATCTCTACAACGCCCTGGGCGGCGCGGCGGCAGGCTACAAATTCGTCCCCTCGTTCGCCATGCCGAGCGACGCCAAGCGGGGCGGCGTTCCGATCGGCAGCGAGCAGGCGTTCGGTCTCACCCTGGGCGGATCACGGGCCACCGAGCGAGCGCGCAGCGTTTCGGTCGGCCTGGTGGCGACGCCGAGCGCCCTGCCCGGCCTGCGGGTCTCGATCGACTACACGCGCATCGCCAAGACCGGCGAACCCGTGCTGATCCACGACGGCAGCGTGCAATACTTTCTCGACCATGAAGACCTCTATTCAGGCCGAGTGGTCCGCGCGGCCCTGACCGAGACCGACCGGGCCAAAGGCTATACAGCGGGGGTGATCACCGGCCTCGACGCCACCTCCCTCAGCGTCGGCGAGACAATCAGCGAGGCGGTGGACTTCCAGCTCGACTATCTGCTCACCACCCAAAAGGTCGGCGATCTGCGGTTCTCGAGTTCGGCGACGTGGCAGCCCACCCTGAAGCGCCGCCTGGATCCCGACACCGAGACCGTCAACGCGGTCGGCGACGGGCTAGGACCGTTGACCTGGCGCGGCACGGCGAGCCTGGAGTGGTCGCAAGGCCCGTGGATGATGGGCGTCACCGCCGAATACTACGATCACTACCGGATCACGCGGACGGGCGAGAGCCAGGACGTCGTCGATCAGAGGGTGCGGTTCCAGGGCTCGGCCTGGATTCCCCGCCAGGTCTATTTCGACCTGGCCGGAGCCTACCGCTTCGACCTGCCGCCGGCGGCTCTGGCGCGCTCGATCGAGGTGCGGTGCGGGATTCGCAACGTGCTGGACCACGACGCGCCCGTTGTCGCCGACGCCGCGAGCATGGCCTACAGCCCCTATGCCGACCCGCGCGGCCGCCGCTTTGAACTGACCCTGCTCAGCCGCTTTTGAAGCGGCCGCGACCTTAGGACCCACTCCTAAAAGCAGACCTTCAGCGGCCCGTCGAGAACGGCCACGCAGGCGCTGGCAGGACCTGTCCAGAGGCTTCGCCGAAACCGATCGAGACGAACCCGTCCCGCTTGGCCAAGCCCCTGAGAATGATCGCGTCGCCGTCCTCCAGCCACTCGCGCGTTTCGCCGCTCTCCAGGATCAGGGGGCCTGCAACCAGGCTCTCGGCCAGACAGGCGGCCTGCGACATCTCTGGGCCCGAGCAGGTGCCGCTGCCGATAAGGTCGCCCGCGCCCAGCGCGCAGCCATTGCTGGCGTGGTGAGCCACCATCTGCGCGAAGGTCCAGTACATGTGCCTGAAGTTGGTCTGACAAATCGTCTCCGCGGCCATCCCCGTCTCGCGCATCCTGGCCGTTTGCAGGTGTGAGGAAAGCGCGATGTCCAAGCCGCCCGCCTCCTGGTCCGCCGGACTGCTCAGATGCGCCGGAACCACAGGGTCTCCATCCGGGCGCGCGAAGGCCGCAACCCGGAATGGGACTAAGGCCTCCATCGTGATGATCCAGGGCGAGATGGTCGTCGCCAGGCTCTTGCCCAGGAACGGGCCCAGCATGGTCTCCCAGAACTGGACGCCGCGCGCCGACCAGTCGTTCAGCAGGCAGATCCCGAACAACGCCTCGCCGGCCTGCTCCATCGACAGCGGCTGGCCGTGCGCGTTGCCCTGGCCGCCGAACCACAGTCCCACCTCCAGTTCGTAGTCCTGGCGCGGCTCCGGCCCGAAGGACAGGTCGCCCGACAGCAGCTCCTGCTGCCAGGTGCCGTTGGGACGGTGGACCGGCGTACCGGATATGACGATCGAGCTAGCCCGACCATCATAGCCGACAGGCAAGGTTCGAAAGACCGGCGGGCAGATCGGCTGGCCGCGCTCGTCATTGCCATTGCGCCGACCGATGTGAAACGTCGAGACGCACATGTCGGAAAATTGCCGGACGGTCGTCGGAAGCAGCATCTCCACATCGGCCTGGGCGACCAAAACGCGCCGCACAGCCTCGCGCACGCCCTCGACCTGGCGCTCGGCCAGCAGGTCCGACAGACGCGCCCGGAGCGCCGAGGCTGGACCGTTGCCTAGCCGCAACAACGGCAGAAGATCGTCGCCCGCCGCCGCGCGCGCCGCCGTCTCAGCCTCGCCGTCCAGCAGTCCAAGCTCAAGCAAGGCGGCCAGATCGACGATCTGGTCACCGATCGCGACACCGCCTTGCGGCGCGCCGCCCGGTCGCCGAAATCGTCCGAACGGCAGGTTCTGGATGGGAAAATCGGTGTCGCCATTGGCCGAGGCGACCCAGCTGCGCAGGGCGGGATCATGGGTGGCGTTGAGCGTGTTCGTGGGCATGGTGGCTCCAGTCGATTGGAGGATTGTTGTTGGAGACGGCAAGGCGCGCGACGCGACGCGCGCAATTCAATCAGGTGATTGACAAGGCGCGCGACGGCGCGCGAAACAGAGCGGATGACCAACGCCTCGACGCCAGAACCCTCGACGATCGGCGCCATCACCCGCGCCCGCTTGATCGAGGTCGCGACCAAGCATTTCGCCGACGACGGCTACGCGGCCGCCAGCCAGCGGGCGATCCAGCGCGACGCCGGCGTCAATCCGGCCTCGGCGCACTATCACTTCGGATCGAAGGAGGCGATGTTCCGCGCCGTCGTCGATACGTTCATTCATGACATCCAGCAGGAACGTGTCCGGGGTCACGACGCGATCCCCGAGGCGATGGCGGGACACGAACGGCTGAAACGACTGCTCGTCAGTTATTTCGCGCCGGGCCTGGCCGTGGCGGCGACCCCGCAGGGTTATCACTACGCGCGGATCCTGGCCCGCGTGCAGGGCGAACGCCGGGGCACGTCGCTGGAGATCTTCGAAGAGATCGTCCTGCCGGTGCGCGAGATGTTCGTTGACAGCCTGCACCGCCTCTACCCGCAAGCGCCGCGCGAGGAGGTGTACGAGTTGCTGATGACTGGCGTGACGATCATGGCGATCGGCGCCATCGGATCGCGCCACGACAACCTCCTGCGCCCCGGCGGCGTCGAGGCGGAGGCCGAGCGGATGGCGACTATCGTCGCGGCCGGGTTCGAGGCCCTGCTGGGACAGCCCAGCCATCAATCCTGAACCACGGCGACCGCGCGAACCCAGCCGGCGCTCGCGGCGCGGATCTTCACCGGGAAGCACATCATCTCAAAGCCCGTCGAAGGCAGGGCTTCGAGATTGTGCAGCTTCTCCATCTGGCAATAGCCGATCTCCAGTCCGGCCTTGTGACCTTCCCAGATGATCGAAGGATCCTGGGTCTCGGCCCAACGCTTGGCCGTGTGGACGAACGGCGCGTCCCACGACCAGCCGTCGGTCCCGACCACCTTCACGCCGCTGGCGGCCAGGAACACGGTCGCCTCGCGCCCCATGCCGCAGCCGGCGGAGACATAGCCGACCTGGCCATAGATGCCGCCGGCGCGCGTGTTGACCAGGACGATGTCGTAGGGCTGCAGGACGTGACCGATCCGCGCCAGTTCCGCCTCGACATCAGCCTGGGTGGCGACATAGCCATCCTCGAAGTGACGGAAGTCGAGCTTGACGCCCCGGCTCCAGCACCATTCCAGCGGGATCTCGTCGATGGTCATCGCCGGGCGGGCTCCGCCCGGCAACGCCTCGTCCTGCGTGGAATGGAAGTGATACGGCGCGTCCATGTGCGTGCCGTTGTGAGTGCTCAGCTGGATCTTCTCGATCGCCCAGGCCTGGCCGTCCGGGAGCTGCTTGGCGGTCAAGCCCGGGAAGAAGGCGGTGAGCGTATCGGTGGTCTCCTTGTGGCTAAGATACTCGATGTGCGGTTCGGCCCCCGGCGGGTCGGACTCGACGCCGTTCTCGATGGGGATGGACAGGTCGATCAAACGGCGCGGCATGGCGACGCTCCTCTGGTTGGAACTAGAACTTCTTCTCGATCTGCACACCGACGACGCGCGGCTTGTTGAAGCTGACGTTGGGGTACGAGAAGGTGATGTTGGCGCCGTTCACCGAGCGCTCGTCGGTGAGATTGGTCGCGAAGGCGGTGACCGAGACCTGGCTCGGCTCGAACGTGACGCCGGCCCGCAACCCCAGCTCGCCGACGGGCTTGCCCTGCACCGTCGGGCTCGTCTGATCGGTCTGGTAGAGATAGACGCGGTCGCGCCAGCGGTACGAGGCTTCCAGCAAACCGGTCAGGCTATCGCTGAGACGCGGGGTGTAGCTAGCCTGCAGGTAGTATTGCCACTCGGGCGTGCGCGGCAGCTTGCTACCGCTGGCGTCGAACGGCCCTTGGTCGAGCAGGTTGCGGGCCAACGGGAAACTGGAAAACCGCGCGTTGGTATAGGCTACATTGCCGGTGAAGCTCAGGTCCGACGTGGGCCTAAGCGTCCCTTCCAGCTCGAACCCGTCGATCTTGGAATCGGCCGCATTGGTGATCGCGATGCCGCCGGCCGGCACGCCGACGCGAACCTGCAGGTTGTCGTACTTGTTGGAGTAGACGGCCAGCGCCACCGTCGCCCGGCGATCCATGAGATCGGCCTTCACCCCGACCTCGAACGACTTCAGTTGCTCGGGATCGAACGCCGGATCGCTGCCAAAGGCGTTGAAGCCACCCGATTTGAAGCCGGTGCTGTAGCTCGCGTACAGCAACAGGTCGGTCGTCGGCTGATAGGTCGCCTTGACGCGGTACGAGGTGTTGGTGAACGCCGCCTGGTCGGGCCGGTACTGGAACAGCGGGGCGAGCGACGCGCCGGTGTCGTAGTTGAAAATCGTCCGGTTGAACGCGAAATCCTTGGTTTCGCGGGTGTAGCGCGCGCCGCCGATGATCGCGATTTGCGGCGTGACGTGGAAGGTGGCGTCGGCGAAGCCCGCATAGGAGCGCGTGTCCTGGTTGGCCAGGAAGCGGGTCACTCGGCGGTCGGCCACCGTCAGCTGCAGATTGTCGATCAGGAAGTCCATGCCCTGGATCGCGCTGGAATAGTAGGCGCCCAAGATCCAGCTGAGCCGGCCGTCATCGTTGGACTGGAGGCGAAACTCTTGGCTGAAGTTTTTGGCGGGTAGCTTGCCAGTGTTGAAGCCTTCGCGATCGGTGCGGGCCAAGCCGTCGGAATCGGACGCGCCGTCCAGGTCGACCTTGTCGTAGCCGGTGACCGAGACCAGATCGACTGGACCGATGCTGTAGGTCAGGTTCAGCGCGATGCTGTCGTCGGTGGTGCGATTGAAGGTCGGGCGATTGAGCGCGTACTGATCGTCTTCGAGCGCGCTTAGCTGCGCCGAGGTCAGCGGCGTGGTCGGAGTCGCCGTGCCGGGCAGGATCAGCGGGCCGGTCGACGAGGGATTGAAAGCGGTGGCCGCGTACCGCGCCAGCGCCGGCTCGGCATAGGTATAGACATGTCCGACCACCAGCCGAGCATCGAAATCGGAGGTCGGCCGCCAGAGCAGGGTCGCGCGCGCGGTGAAGCCGCGTCCGCCGCCGATCCGCTGGTTGTCGAAGGTGTTTCGCCCCCAGCCCTTCTCGTCGTAGTAGCCGACCGCCAGGCGCGCCCCGAGCGTATCGCTCAGCGGCCCGCCGATCGCGCCTTCGGCGCGAAGTTCGGAAGGATCGGCATAGGAGGCGCGCAGGAAACCGCCCAGCGACGGGCCTGGGTTGGCCGTCTCGATCAGAAGCGCGCCGGCCGTCGCGTTGCGGCCCTGCAGCGTCCCCTGCGGGCCCCGCACGACCTGGACGGAGCCAATGTCGAGCAGGGCGCTGCCGCCGAACGTGCCCGAGGACTGGTAGACGCCGTTGACGTAAACCGCGACCGGATCGTCCAGCAACGTGGAATTGGTGCCGGCCGTCCCTCGGATCGAGATCGGCGAGCCGGCATAGCCGGAGTTGCCCGAGATATAGATGCCCGGCGTGACCCCCTGCAGCTCGGTCATGTTCTTGGCGCCGGTGCGGACCAGCGCCTCCGCGCTCACCACGCTGATGGCGATCGGAACGTCCTGGATGCGCTCGTCGCGCTTCTGGGCGGTGACGATGATCGCGTCGAGCTGAGACTTGTCCGCGGTCGGATCGGCCGACGGCGGCGTGGGTTGCGGCGCCGTCTGCGCGATCGCGCTCGTGGTCGCCAAGGCCGATCCGCTCGACAGAAGGATCGCCAGAAGAGCTAGCTTGTATGCCATGTTGTCCTCCCCTCTTTTATTTTCTATCAGTCGATTGATAGAATGCGATCAAGACCGCGTCAAGCACGGCTGAAAGGGATGGAAAATGCAGGAAATCAGCAAACGGTCGGCCACTTGGACCGAGCTTCGGCGGGGTTGGCCCACGCTCCTGGGATCGACCCTGGGCGTATCGCTGGGGGCCGCCGCCCTGCCCTTCTATACGACCGGCGTCTTTGTCCGCTCGTTGCAGACCGACTTTGGATGGACCCGCAGCGAACTGTCAGCCGCCTCTCTGGCCTCGACGCTGACGGTGGTCCTGTGCGCGCCGATCGCGGGCCTGGCGATCGATCGTTGGGGCGTGCGACGGCCGACCGCGTTCAGCATGGCTGCCCTGGCGCTGGGCTTCGTCGCCCTTTCCACGATGTCGGGAAACTTCGCGCACTACCTGCTGATCCAGGTCGTGATGTTCGCGTTCGCGATCGCCTCGACGCCGGTCAGCTTCACGCGCTCGGTCAATGAGCGCTTTGACGCCGCGCGGGGCTTGGCCCTGGGCTTGACCCTTTCGGGCACGGGCATAGCCGCCTTCCTGGCGCCGCCGACGGTGGCCGCGATCATCGTCGAACATGGGTGGCGGGCCGCCTATTTGCGGATGGCCGTTCTCGTCGCTCTGGCCATTCCGCTCGTCTTCTACCTGCTGGGCCTGCGCCCGGTCGCGGCGACAAATCCTGCGGCGTCCGAGCCCGCCAAGTCCGGCAAAGCTCCTGAGGGACTGGCGTTCAGGGACATGCTCGCCGACGCTCGCTACCGACGCCTGCTGGCCACCTTCTTCTTCCTGGCGCTCGGCGTCTCGGGGTTCGTTCTGCACCTCATTCCCATGCTGACCGACGCGGGCATGTCGGCGGTCGAGGCGGCGGGAATTCAGGCGCGCCTGGGCTTGGCGGTGATCGTCGGCCGACTGGCGGTCGGCGCCGCGGTCGATCATTTCTTCGCGCCGCGCGTGGCGGCGCTCTCGCTGTGCCTGACGATCGCCGGCATCGTCGCCCTGGCGATCATGGGCCCGTTCGTCGCGTCGCTAGCGGCGTTCGCGATCGGCTTTGCACTGGGCGCGGAGGTCGATCTGATCGGCTACTTGACCGCGAAATATTTCGGGCTAGCCCGCTTTGGCCGACGCTACGGCGTGCTCTACGGCGCCTTCGTTCTGGGAACCGGCTTTAGCCCCCTGCTGATTTCGGCCATCGCCGAGCGCTTCGGCGGCTATCGCCCTGCGCTTTGGACCTGCGCAGGCTCGATCACCATCGCGGTGCTGCTCCTAGCGACGGCGCCGGCTTTCGTTGTCTCGTCGAGTGATGATTTATAGATGGCCCGCTTTCGAACAGCCTACGCCCACGCCATGGCCTAAGCCGGCGCGAACGACTCCGCGTCACTGGCCAGGAACGCCGCCACTTCGGTCGAGCCGTCGAAGCGGGCCAAGGAGAGTTTTTCCGCCAGGCACCATCGGGATGGAAAAGTGCTTTTTTAGGTCGGCGAGGGCGAGGTCGCGCCAGATCCGGGCAATTGGCAGCCGCTCAACTTAGCATTCCCGGCGATGCGACCGGGTCAAAACCGCCGATCGCCTGTCTTTCCACGCCAGACCACGATGCCATATGGCAGTGCTTAACAGCCCCAGAAGAAGGGATTTTAGTTGATTTCATGACCCCGGTACAACAAACGCAACATCCCAGAAGGTCGTTTGAAATAGTATAGCTCCGACCGCGCGGCTCAACTATATTGGTATAAGGAATTGCATTACCCTTACTCCCATTCAATTATCAACAAGGACCATAAGGGTCCGTTCTTATTCGGATTTTTCGCTCACGATAATGTGCTGACCGCCATTCGGATCGCTCGGTTACTATGCTGTTGTTTTGATTGAACAATATAATTTATTGACAATATTGAATTAGGACGAATTTGAATCCGATTCAGCAAAAACGCCAAAATCAACAGATCTACTATACACCGAAAATCATCGCCCAATACACGCTGCTCCACGCTAGAACCGCACGCTCAGCCATATGCCGCACCGTTGCCCTCTGGCTGCCTGCCGACGAGCTCGATATCCCCAGCAGGCGGTTGACGTCACACATCCACGGATTCCGCCTTAGGGATCTCGCGCAAAAGCAAGAGCGTCCAAAAGCCGCCCGACCCTGGGCGGCAACTCATATGGACCGACTCCATGACCCAAGACATCGATAGGGCCTCAAGGGACGCCAGACCCCCCGCCCCACAAACACACCCCATCCGTCGTCAGCAACTCCGTCAGATCGTCCCGCTCAGCGACACAACCATCTACGAGCTTGAGATGCGCGGTCTCTTCCCTCGACGTTTCAATCTGACAAACAGATGCGTGGCCTGGGATCTTGGTGAGGTCGAAGCGTGGATCGAGCAATGTCGGCAAGAGTCCCGGGCCGGAACATTTGCGAAATCCCCAGTTCCCGACATCCGCCTGCGCCGAACCCGTCCTGTGAAAACGCAAGGCAGCCAGTAAGCTCACGTACACCCTTGGCAATGTCGCTCGGAATCGCCGCGCCAGTCGCGCCGATCCCGAGCGGCGACTATGTCCGACATGCGCCACCAGGCCAGGGGATCGGCCAGGTTCACGGGCCCGGCGGTCGGCGTGAACACCAGCGATCCCGCGATGGCCAGCGCGGGATCCGTGCCGGGATAGTCGGCGGGATCGGGCGCGATTTCCGCGAAGGTGACGTAGCCCGTCGCCGCGACGAACCTGGAAAACTGGGCGTTCGTGACCGGCGCCTCGTCGATCCAGAACGGATCGACGGCGACGCGATGCGCGGGGCGCTCCTCCGGATAGTGCCGATCAGAGCCCAGCTGAAACGCCCCGCCCGGTAGGCGTCGCATTCCTGGAAACGAAGACGTCATGCCTCTGTCCTCACGGATGCGAGAGAGACTCCATTAGCGCAGCTTAAAATTGACGCTCTCGATGGAGCCGCTGAAATTGAATGGCAGCCTGTAATCCGCCAAAGCCGTGCCGGTGTCGTGGCCCACAGCGGCGCCCTCGAGACTGAAGGAGGCGGCCACCGTACGTGGCAGGCGACCGCTCGCGACATGGACGCCGTCGATCTTCAGCGACACGGCTCCACCGCGTCCCGGCCCGCCGCCGTCATAGTCGAAGTCCACAGTGACCTCGTGCGGCCCCGGCGACAGGGCCTCAGGGGCCTCCACGCTCGTGACGTCGGCGGGTTGGTTGGAGGCGCGGTAGATAAACACCGGCCTCCCACCCCGCACGATCAAGCCCCATCCATTGAAGAAGCCGCCCTGAGTGACCACCACGCCTTCGGTGGTCGGACCGGCCGCGTCGAGCTTGGCCGTCACGGTCCAGGAGCGGTTCTTGATGTCGGGGAACGAGCCGTTGGAGTAGCGCTCCGCGCCTGGATAGAAGGTCAGGTCGGTCTTGCCGTTCAGCGGATAGGGGCGCAGCGCCATCGAGAATCGGCTGGCGACATTGCCGTTGAGCGGCAGGACGTGGTGGGCCTTGGCCTCCCGGTTGAACAGGACCTTCAGGGCGGCGAGCCGCTTGGGGTCGGCGGCGGCCAGATCGTGGGCCTGGGAGAAGTCCTGATCCACGTGATAGAGCTCCCACTTCAGGGTCTCCGGATCGGCGCCGTCGGCGGAGAACACCCAAGGCACGCGCTTGGGCGTGGTCGAGGCGATCCAACCATTCTGGTAGATGGCGCGGTTGCCGAACATCTCGAAGTACTGGGTGCGCGGCGTGGCGGGCGTGGCGGGGTTCAGGGTCGCCAGCAGGCTCTGGCCTTCCAGCGGCTGTTGCTTCACACCGCCGACCGTCGCGGGCGGCTTGATGCCGATGGCGTCGTACAGGGTCGGGGCGATGTCGATGACGTGGCTGAACTGCGAGCGCACATGGCCAGGGTCCTGGATGTGCCCAGGCCATGACAACACCATGCCGTTGCGGATGCCGCCGAAGTGAGAGGCGATCTGCTTGGTCCACTGGAACGGCGTGTTCATTGCCCAGGCCCAGCCGACGGGATAGTGGTTGAAGGTCGTGGGTCCGCCCAGGGCGTCGTATTGCGACTGCAGGAAATCGAACGACTCCGACAGGCCGTTGAACTTCACCATCTCGTTGGTGGTGCCTTGCAGTCCGCCCTCGCCGCTCGCGCCGTTGTCGCCCTGGATGTAGATGACGATGGTGTTTTGCAGCTGCCCCGATGCGGCCAGGTTGGCCATCACCCGGCCGATCTGGTCGTCGGAATAGGCCAGGGCGGCGGCGTAGACCTCCATCATGTGGGCGTAGAGATGCTGCTGCTGCTGCGTCAGCGAATCCCAGGCGGGAATCTCCTTGGGACGGGGCGTCAGCACGGTGTCGGCGGGGATCACCCCGGCCGCCTTCTGACGCGCGAAGCTCTCTTCGCGCATCTTGTCCCAGCCCTGGTCGAACCGGCCCTTGAAGCGTTCGATCCAGGCCTTCGGCGCCTGGTGCGGCGCGTGCGCGGTGCCCGGCGCGAAGTACATCAGGAACGGCTTGTCGGGCTGGGTGGCGTGCTGCTGGTGCAGCCAGTCGATGGCGTGGTCGGCCAGATCCTTGTCGAGGATGTAGCTGGGGTTTTGGGTCGGGGGCTCCACCATGGTGGTGTTCTCGACCAGGGCCGGGGCCCATTGGTCGGTGTCGCCGGCGTTGAAGCCGTAGAAGTATTCGAAGCCCAGCCCGGTCGGCCAACGATCGAACGGGCCAGAGGGGCCGGTCTCCCAGTCGGGCGTGTTGTGGTTCTTGCCAAACCAGCTGGTGCTGTAGCCGTTGTCGCGCAGCACTTGGCCGATCGTGGCCGCCGACTTCGGGATGACCGAGCTGTAGCCGTCCTGCGGCGTGGCCAGTTCGGTGATCACACCGGATCCGACGGAATGCGAGTTACGCCCTGTCAGCAGGGCCGCGCGGGTCGGCGAGCATAGAGCCGTGGTGTGGAACTGGTTGTAGCGCAGACCATTGGCGGCCAGCGCGTCGAAGGTCGGGGTCGGCACCGGCCCACCGAACGTGCTGGAGGCGGCGAAGCCGACGTCATCGGTCATGATCAGCAGCACATTGGGCGCGCCCTTGGGGGCCACCGGGCCGGCCTGAATGGCGGCCTTGGGCTGGCCTGCCTTAGCTGGGGCGCCGGCCATCAACGGCGCGCCCAGCGCCAGCGCGATCGCGGCGGTGGAGACCAGGAGGAATTTTCGGCCCGCGGGCCGCGTGCGACGGATCATGGCTCTGGTTCCTTGACGTAAAAAAGGGGACGCGCCGCGCCCAAGGCGAGCGCGACGCGTCCGAGGCGACCCTAGTTCTTGATCCGAAGTTGGAGACCCAGGGTTCGAGGTTCTTCGATGCTGGCCATGAAGGCGCCGGCGCCCAGCGGCGCGTTGATCGAGGCGGTGTAGGTCGCCTCATTGGTCAGGTTGCGGCCGTAGACGGCCACTTCCCAGCGTCCGGAGTCCGCGCCAATCGACAGGCGGGCGTTGAACTTGGTGTAGCCGCCTTGCAGCACGTTGGGATCGAGCGTGCCGTCCAGATAGAGCTGGCTGCGATAGTTGGCATCGACGCGGGCCCGGGCGATCAGGGCGTCGCCGACCTGATGCTTCAGATCGACATGCACCGTGCCGCTCCATTTGGGCGCGAACGGCGTGGTCTTGCCGGTCAGGTCCTGCTTGCAGCCGAC